>Ga0214469_1000114_pt1 | contig 23496 bp, 15 predicted proteins | sample RVTome_10_FD_187340 | JGI IMG/M metagenome (GOLD analysis project Ga0214469, IMG submission 187340) | Soil microbial communities from uranium-contaminated site in the Upper Colorado River Basin, Wyoming, United States - RVT153D57 HiSeq ... | reverse complement strand
TCAGGCTCATGTAGGCCGCGAAGATGGTGTCGCGCCCGTGCAGGGCCAGGAACCAGGGGGCGCCGGCGGCGACGACGGCCCGCTCCGGGAAGTCGGGGTCGAGGACCCGGAGGCTGCCGAGGTCGTGGGCGCTGCGCCGCAGGGTGGCGAGCAAACCGTGGTGATCAGACGTGACCTCGGGCACGCCGCGCTGCCAGCGGTCGAGCCGCCACCCCGACTCGCTGCGCTCCACCGGCGCACCCAGCGGGTACCGGGGCGCCAGCTCGGCCCCGGCAACGATGGGGGTGACGACCAGGCCGAGCGATCGGGACCCGCCGGCGGGGACGATCGCCTCCCACGCCAGCCGGCCCGGGGCCACGGTCACGCACTCGGTCGCTCCGATGCGGCAACCCATCCGGACTGCGCCCTGACCGCGTGCGAGGACCAGCTCGACTCGTCTCGATGCGCCACCGCCATCGTCGCCGGGTCCTTCGAGCGTCTGACCGACCGCCTCGGCGTCGACCCTGCCGTCCCGCAGCTCGCGCGCGGTCGCCAGGTCGGCCGCCACCTCGATGGCGACCTCTACATAGGTCGCCTCCTCGCTCGGATTGCGGATCTCGACGTCGTCCCGCATCCCCTCGCCGAGGAATCGGCGCCGGATGACGATGGGCCCGTCGGCGTCGCTGCCATCGACGGCCCTGTCATCGGCGCCCGACGCGTGCGCCCGGCACACGAACGTCCCGGCCGACGGGTCGTCGACGTGGTGGTCGACGGGCATCAGCGGCCGGCCGTTGACCGTCATCACGCAGCGCGAAAGCAGCCGGTGGCCCGCCACGATCAGTCCCTCGGCGCCGACGGCGATGTCGCCGGCGGGCCCCGAAATGCAGAACGACGCCCCATCGACCAGGGTCACGGGAGCGCCCGCCGCCAGGTGGCCGAGGCCACCTACTACCGGTGAGCCCATCGCCGGTGACCTTACTCGGGGCCCCAGAGCCGGCAAGGGGTATTTCTCCTATGCGCGTAGGGCTAATACACTTGCCCTTATGTCTGTGCCCCTCTTCGAGATCGACGGCCTGCATGTCCGCCCCGCAGGCGCTGGCAGCCAGATCTTGCAAGGGGTCGACCTCACCGTCGGCGCCGGCGAGGTCCACGCCCTGATGGGCCCCAACGGCTCGGGCAAGTCGACGCTGGCCAACGCCCTGCTCGGCAACCCCGAGTACGAGATCACCGAGGGCCGCATCCGCTTCCGCGGCGACGACATCACCGACTGGGAGCCCGACGTGCGGGGTAAGGCCGGTGTCTTCCTGGCGTTCCAGTACCCCCAGACCATCCAGGGCGTGTCGGTCATCAACTTCCTGCGCCAGGCGCTGTCGGCCCGCAAGGGCATCGACCTGTCCGTCCTCGAGCTGCGGCTGGCGATCATGGAATGGATGCAGCGCCTCGACATGGACCCGTCCTTCGCCGACCGCTACCTCAACGAGGGATTCTCGGGCGGCGAGAAGAAGCGCAACGAGATCCTGCAGATGGCGATCCTCGAGCCCGAGGTGGCCATCCTCGACGAGACCGACTCCGGCCTCGACATCGACGCGCTCAAGGTGGTGGCCCGGGGGGTGGACGAGGTACGCAAGGACCGACCCGAACTGGGCATTCTCACGATCACGCACTACCAGCGTTTGCTCGAGTACCTGAAGCCGGATCGGGTCCACGTCCTCATCGACGGGCGTATCGTCGACAGTGGTGGCCCCGAGCTGGCGGCTCGCCTCGAACGAGAGGGCTACGACGCATGGCGCTGAACGAGACACCTTCGAGCCCGGCTGCGACGCCGCCGGGAAGCCTCGACGTGGCGCGCATCCGCAAGGACTTCCCCATCCTCGACCGTGTGGTGCGGGGCCAGCGCCTGGTCTACCTCGACTCCGCCAACACCTCGCAGAAGCCCCGCGCCGTCCTCGACGCCATCGAGCGCTACTACGAGCAGTCCAACGCCAACGTCCACCGCGGCACCTACCTCATCGCCGAGGAGGCCACGGCTGCGTTCGAGGGCGCCCGGGCCAAGGTCGCCGGCTTCGTGGGCGCCGGCTCGCCGCGCGAGGTCGTGTTCGCCAAGAACGCCACCGAGGCCCTGAACCTGGTGGCCAAGGCCTGGGGCCGGGCCAACCTGCGGCCCGGCGACCCGGTGGTGATCACCGAGCTCGAGCACCATGCCAACATCGTCCCGTGGCACCAGCTCGTCGCCGAGCTGGGGATCGAGCTGCGTTGGATCCCGGTGGGCCCCGACGGCCACCTCGACCTCGCCGACCTCGACCGCCTCGTGGACGGGGCCCGGGTGGTGTCGTTCGCCGCCATGTCGAACGTGCTGGGCACGCTCAACCCGGTCGAGCGACTCGTCGACGCCGCCCACGCCGCGGGCGCCATCGCCGTGATCGACGCCAGCCAGTACGTCCCGCACGTGCCCACCGACGTGGCCGCCTGGGGGGCCGACTTCGCCGCCTTCACCGGCCACAAGATGTGTGGGCCCACGGGTATCGGCGTCCTCTGGGGCACCGAGGACATCCTCGACGCCACGCCGCCCTTCCTCACCGGCGGCGAGATGATCCTCAACGTCACCAAGGAGGGTTTCACGCCCAACGAGCTGCCGTGGAAGTTCGAGGCCGGCACGCCCCCGATCGCCGAGGCGGTGGGCCTGGGCGCGGCGGTCGACTACCTGAGCGGCTTGGGGATGGAGGCGGTGCGCGAGCACGAGGTCGGCCTGACCGGGTACGCGCTGCGCTCGCTCACCGAGCGCTTCGGCGGGGCCCTGCGCATCCACGGGCCCTCCGAGCCGGCCGAGCGGGGCGGTGTCCTGTCGTTCACCTATCGCGACCTGCACCCCCACGACATGACGCAGGTTTTCGACCAGCATGGCGTCTGCGTCCGGGCCGGGCACCACTGCGCCAAGCCGCTCATGCGCGAGCTGGGCGTGGCCGCCACCGCCCGCGCTTCGCTCTACGTGTACAACGACGAGTCGGACGTCGATGCGCTCGGCGACGCCATCGACGCCGCATCCGACTTCTTCGAAATTTGACCGTCTGCCGCCGCCGATAGGATCGCGAACCGCATGCCGGGCCTCGAAGACCTTTACCGAGAGATCATCCTCGACCACTACCGCAACCCGCGGAACCGGGGTGAGCTGGAAGCTCCGCCGGCGACCCGGGTGGAGGGGTTCAATCCCCTGTGCGGCGACGAGGTCGTGCTCTACCTCGACGTCGAGGGCGACACGGTGCGGGACATCCGCATCGGCGGCCAGGGCTGCTCGATCAGCCAGTCGTCGGCCTCGATGATGTCGTCGGCCATCAAGGGCAAGACGCTCGACGAGGTGCGCGCTCTGTCGCGGGCGTTCAAGGGCATGATGTCGATCCACGAGCAGGCGCTCGACGGCCCTTCCGCCGACGACGGCGACGGCGAGGTCGTCGGCGAGCCCGACGCCGAGGTGAAGCTGGGCGACCTCGAGGCCCTCCGGGGCGTGGTGAAGTTCCCCGTGCGGATCAAGTGCGCCACGCTGTCCTGGAACACGTTGCTCCAGGGCCTTGACGAGCACGTCGAAGCGCGCAGCTGACCGACCGCTGACGGCGCGGCCCGCTACTCGCCCAGCGCCTTGTTGACCGCGCCGGCGAGTGCGAAGCACTTGTCGGTGATACCGCCCTCCGCGTGCGAGGAGATGTCGATCACCACCCGGTTCCACGAGTTGGACCAGTCGGGGTGATGGTCGAGCTTCTCGGCCTCGAGCGCCACCATCGCCATGAACCCGAAGGCCTCGACGAAGTTGCGGAACTCGATCTCGCGGTGCAGCGTGCCGTTGGCGATGCCCCAGCCCGGAACGTCGGCCAGGCGGGACTCGGCTTCGTCATGGGTGAGCTTGGCCATGCCCCCATTGTTCACCCTCTGTCCGCAACTAGGGTCCGGCCATGGCGAACGATCCGATCGAGCTTCTCGCCGGCGTGGTCGGGGCCGGGCATGTGCATACCGGCGACGCCATCAAGGACGACTACGGCCACGACGAGGCGCTGACCGCCGAGCCGCAGCGACCCCTGGGGGTGGTGGCGCCGGCGTCGACCGACGAGGTGGCGGCTGTCGTCCGCCTGGCGAACGAGCACCGGATCCCTGTGACCGCCCGGGGTGCGGGCACGGGGATGTCGGGTGGCTGCATCCCGCGACCCGACGGCATCGTCGTGTCGTTCGAGCGCATGAACCGCATCCTCGAGATCGACACCGACAACTTCGTCGCCGTGGTCGAGCCCGGCGTGCAGCTCGACCAGCTCGACGCCGAGCTGGCGCCGCTCGGGCTCGTGTACCCCGTGTATCCCGGCGAGTACAGCGCCAGCCTCGGCGGCAACGTCGGGACCAACGCCGGCGGAATGCGGGCGGTCAAGTACGGCGTCACCCGCCACCACGTCCTGGGCCTCGAGGCCGTGCTGGCCTCGGGCGAGGTGATCCACTGTGGCGGCAAGATCGTGAAGGTCTCGACCGGCTACGACCTGACGCAGCTCATCATCGGGTCGGAGGGCACGCTGGCCCTGGTCGCCAAGGCGTACCTCAAGCTCCACCCGCGGGTGCCCCACCAGGCGACCGTGCTGGCGCCCTTCACCACCCTCGAGGCCGTCACGGGTGCGGTCCCGCAGCTCCTGGCGAGTGGGGTGGGGCCGCTGATCCTCGAGTACATCGACATGCTGACGATGGCGGCCGCCACCGCCTACGTGGGGCTCGACCTCGGCATTCCGGACGACGTGCGCGAGGCGGCCTTCGCGTACCTGGTGGTCGCGCTGGAGAGCAGCCACGCCGACCGCCTGGAGGCCGATACCCACGCCGTGTCCGAGCTGCTGGCCGAGCTGGGCGCCATCGACGTGTACGTGCTGCCGCCAGGAGCCGCGGCCTCGCTGATCGACGCCCGGGAGAAGGCGTTCTGGGTCGCCAAGGCCAACGGCGCCGACGACATCATCGACGTGGTCGTGCCCCGCGCCGCGGTGCCGACGTTCATGACCCGGGTCGCCGAGATCGCCGCCGAGCACCAGGCCTGGATCGCTGGCTGCGGTCACGCCGGCGACGGCAACGTCCACATGGGCGTGTTCCAGGGCGACCCCGAGGTGCGCCACCGTCTCCTGCGCACCCTGTTCGAGGCGGGCATGGACCTCGGCGGCGCCATCTCAGGCGAGCACGGGCTCGGAACCGAGAAGAAGGCCTACTTCCTGGAGCTGGAGGACCCCGCCAAGATCGCCCTCATGCGGCGCATCAAGGCGGCGTTCGACCCCAACGGGATCCTCAACCCCGGCACGGTGTTCGACTGAGATGACCGAGACCACCGATCCGACCGCCATCAACGGCGCGCAGGCGCTGATCCGCACGCTGGTGGCGTGCGGCGTGGACACCTGCTTCACCAACCCCGGAACCTCCGAGATGCATTTCGTGGCAGCGCTCGACGCCGTGCCCGAGATGCGGGGCGTGCTCGGGCTGTTCGAGGGCGTCGCAACCGGTGCCGCCGACGGCTACGCCCGCATGGCGGAGCGGCCGGCCGCCACCTTGCTCCACCTCGGCCCGGGGCTGGGCAACGGGCTCGCCAACCTGCACAACGCCCGCAAGGGGCACGTGCCGGTGGTCAACATCGTGGGCGACCACGCCACCTACCACAAGCAGTACGACGCCCAGCTCGAGTCGGACATCGAGACTGTTGCTCGCAACGTCTCCGCCTGGATCCGCCGGTCGGGGGCCACCCCGGCGGTGGGCAGGGACGCCGCCGAGGCCGTCGCCGCCGCGGTCGGACCGCCAGGCCAGGTGGCCACCCTGATCCTGCCCGCCGACGTGAGCTGGTCGCCCGGGGGGGCCGTGGCCGGGCCGGCCGAGCCGGCCGGCCCGCGGGCCCCGGCCGGTGCCGACGTGGTCGACGTCGTCGCCAAGGCGCTGCGCTCCGGCGAACCGGTCGGCCTCCTGCTGGGCGGTACCGCATTGCGCGAACCGGGCCTGGTGGCCGCCAGCCGCCTCGCCAACGCCACCGGTGCCCGGCTGGTGGCGGAGACATTCCCCACCCGGCTGGAGCGGGGCGCCGGACTTCCGCCCATCGACCGCCTGGCGTACCTGGCCGAGTTCGCCAGCGCCCAACTGGACGGCCTCCGGCACTTGGTGGTCGTCGACGCCAAGGCGCCGGTGAGCTTCTTCGCGTACCCGGGCAAGGACAGCTACCTGGTTCCCGACGGCTGCGAGGTGCACACGCTGGCGGCACCGGGCGACGACGGCGCCGCAGCACTGGAGGCGCTGGCGGAGCTCGTGGGCGCCCCGGACAACGCCGCCACGCGCCAACCGGCCGACCGGCCCGACCTCCCCACCGGAGCGCTGACCGCCGAGGCCGTGGCCCGAGCCCTCGGGGCCCTGCTGCCGGAGGGGGCCATCGTGTCCGACGAGGGCAACACGTCGAGCCTGTTCGCGCCGGCGCTCACGGCCGGCGCCCCCCGACACGACTGGCTGACGCTCACCGGGGGTGCCATCGGCCAGGGCATGCCGGTGGCGACCGGCGCGGCGGTCGCTTGCCCCGATCGCCAGGTCGTCAACCTGGAGGCCGACGGCAGTGCGCTGTACACGGTCCAGTCGCTGTGGACCCAGGCTCGCGAGGGCCTCGACGTCGTGACGATCGTGTTCAACAACCGTTCCTACGCCGTCCTCAACATGGAGCTCAACCGGGTGGGCGCGGAGGCCGCCGGCCCCCGGGCGAAGGACCTGCTCGACCTGTCGCGGCCCGACATCGACTTCGTGGCGATCTCGCAGGGGCTGGGTGTGCCGGCCGTCCGGGCCACCACCGCCGACGAGCTGGCCGACCAGCTGCGCCGCGCCCTGGCGGAACCCGGCCCAACGCTCATCGAGGCGGTGGTCCCCTCGATCATGTGACGGGTGCGACAACCACCCGTGGTGCGGTCGTCACAACACTTCGTCTACCCGCCCACAGGGGTCGTACAGTCACGCGACGCGTGCCCGAGGTGATGACGATCCTGTTGGTCGACCTTCCGGTCGGACCGGGTGACTCGCCCGACCCCGGTAGGTGGGGTCAGCTGGACGAAACCGTGGCGGCCGCCGGGGGCGCCGTCTTCGAGCGAACGGTCGACCTGGCGCACGGAAACGCCGGCACCACCGCTCTGGCGGCGTTCCACATCGCTGCGGACGCCGCCGCCGCCGCCGTGCACCTCGCACAGGCACTGCCTCCCGTTGGAGGGACAGGGCCCGACCGCCGCCCGCTGCGGATCGCCCTCTGCACTGGTGAGGTCGACCCGACCGACGACGGCTACGGCGGCTCAGCCGTCGAGCGGACACTCCTGCTGTCTGCGCTGCCGGTCGATGGCACGATCCTCGTTGCCGCGTCGACCGCGGTCATGATCAGCCACGCGCTGCCGCGGGGCGCCGACCTGGTGGACCTGGGTGGCCTGGCGGTCAGCGAGCATCGGCACGAGCGTGTCCATGAGCTGCGGCTGCCGACGACCCAGGGGGAGGGTGATCCCCCCGACGACATCGCGGCGTCCAACCTGGGGTGGGCCCGACGGGCCGCCGCGGGGCTGGTGGTGGGCCGCGACGGTCCAGTCGAACTGCTGGAGGGGGCCTGGGACCGGGCGCTGCGCGGCGAGCACCGGATGGTCGTGGTCTCCGGCGACCCGGGCATCGGCAAGACCACGGTGGCGGCCGAGCTGGCGCTCAGGCTCCACGCCGCCGGTGCCCTCGTCCTGTACGGCCGCTGGGACGAGGAGGCGCTCGCCCCGTACCAGGCCATCCGGGAGGCACTCGGCACCTACGCCGCGGCCAGCCCCAAGGCGCTACTGCGCGCCGACCTGGCCAGCCATGCCGAGGACCTCGCCCGTCTCCTTCCCGACCTCGGCGCTCGCATCGGCGGTGTGCGGGCGGCCCTGGTCGACGACCCCGACGCCGAGCGTCGGCGCCTCTTCGACGCGATGACGCACTGGCTGGGGGCGGTCGCCACCCGCCACCCGGTCCTGCTCGTGCTCGACGACCTGCAGTGGGCGGAACGCTCGTCGTTGCTTCTGCTCCGCCACGTGCTCGACGCTCCGCCCGACGCTCCCGTGCTCGTCGTCGTGACGCTGCGCGACGGCGACGTCGAGGGGATGGGGCCCCTGCACACCCTGGGCCTGTTCGAGGCGGGGGACGACGTCGAGCGCCTCGAGCTCAGCGGCCTGCCATCGTCGGCCATCGAGCGGCTGGTGGCTCAGGCGCTGGGGCGCCCCGTCGACGAGGAGGAGGCAAGGATCGCCCGCTGGCTGGCCGACGAGACGGCCGGCAACCCGCTGTTCGTGCAGGAGATCCTGCGGGGCCTCGACGGCGCCGATCCGGGCGGCTCGCTCCGGGCTGTGCGCGACCGGTTGCCGGAGCGGCTCCACGACGTCGTGCGGTGGCGCCTGGACCGGCTCGATCCCCAGGTGGGCGACGCCCTGGCTGCGGCCTCGTTCATCGGTGCGGAGTTCGGGCTCGACGTCCTGGCGGCGACCCTCGACCGGCCGGTCACCGACGTCCGCCGCCGCCTCGACGACGCGGTCCACGCCGGATTGGTGCGGGATGTGGCCGACGAGCGCCTCGCGTTCGCCCATGCTGTCGTGCGCCGCACGTTGCAGGAGGAGCTGCCTGCCGGCCGGACAGCGTGCCTCCACCGACGCATCGCCGACGTGCTCGCGGAACGGGCCGGGGACAGATCGTCCGCGGCGGAGATGGCCCATCACTACCTGAACGCGGCTGACGCCCACCTCGCCGCCCGCGAGCCGGACGACGCTGCCCCACTCACGGCCGACGCAGCCGCCGACGCAGCCGCCACCGCCGCACTGGCCGTCCGTTGGGGCCGCGCCGCCGCCGACCAGGCTCGCCGCGAGACGGCCTTCGAGGGGGCGGTCTGGTTCCTGGGACGTGTCGTCGACGTCCACGACCGCGCCGACGCGGACGAGGTGCTGGGCTGCGAGCTCCGGCTCGAGTTGGCCGAGGCGCACGATCGCGCCGGTGAGTTCACGGCCCGCGACCGCCGGCACCTGGAGGCGGCCGAGCTGGCCCGGGCGCTCGACCGCACCGATCTCTTCACGCGCGCCGCGCTCGGCTTCGGCGGGCGGCTCCCGGCGGCGGCACCGCCCAATCCCACGGCCCGGAGCCTGCTCGAGGAGGCACTCACCCGGCTGCCCCCGAGCGACAGCCGCTCGCGGGCGCTCGCGCTGGCGCGGCTGGCCCACGTGCTCACGCTGGCGGCCCCGCATACCGAACGACAGGCCGAGTCCGACGAGGCGGTGGCGATGGCACGTCGGCTCGACGCTCCCGTGGTGCTGGCCTCGGTGCTCGTGTCGCGCAGCCTGGCGCTGGACGGCCCCGACGACGTCGAGGAACAGCTCGAACTGGGCGCCGAGGTGATGGCCATCGGCCGCCAGACCGGCGACCCCGACCTGGTGCTGCAGGGGGCGCGGGCGCGTGTCCAGGCGTTGTTCGTGATCGGGCGGCACACCGAGGCGCAGATCCTGGCCCGCGAGCTGACTGCCCTCGCGCACGAGGTCCGGCACCCCGACCACCTGCGCATCGCCTCGATGTGGGCCACCATGTGGGCCGTCATCGAGGGTCGGTTCGAAGAGGCACAGACGCGGGCCGACGCCCTGCGGAAGGAGCTGCGAGCCGCCGGCCACTCGCAGGCCCAGCTCATGAGCGTGGCCCAGACGTTCGTGTTGCGGCTGTTGCACGGAGGAATCGAGGCCCTACGACCCGTGATCGAAGCCACCCCCCCGGTCGAGCTGTATCGCCTCAACAGCTGGGCACTGCTGTCATGGCTGGAGGCGGGCTGCGGCAATGTCGTCCGGGCACGGGAGGTGCTCGACCGGATCGAACCCTCGGCCTTGGCCGCCCAGGATCGCGGCTACCTGTGGGAGCCGACGCTCATCGGGGCCGGGGCCGCCGCCGCCACCGTCGGACACACAGCATGGGCGCAAGCGACCCACCAGGCGCTGCGCCCCTATGCCGGCCGCAACGCCGTGATGGGCTACGCATCGTTCCTCGGTGCGGTGGACCATCACCTGGGCACGCTCGACGCGGCGCTGGGCCGCAATGACGCCGCCGCCGACGAGCTGGAGGCGGGTCTGGAGCGGCATCGAGCCCTCGGCGCCCGTCCGTTCGTGGCCCTCTCCGCCCGCTGGTTGGCCAACGTGTTGGCGGCGCGGGATGCATCGGGCGACGCCGACCGCGCCCTGTTGCTGCAGGAGGAGAGCGTGGCGCTCGAGGAGGAACTGGAGCTGGCGTCGCTCCCCCCCGCACATCCGAAGCTCGGGCGGGTCTGAGTCGCTTCAGGCTCCTGCGGGAAGCCCATCTCGCAAGTGTGGAACGTAGCGTTGGGCCCCGCCAGGAGCCGCCTCGGCTCAGCGGTTGTACCGGTCGAGGTGGCTGCTCACCATGGGGAACACGTCGGTGGGTGCATCGCGCCCGATCAGCGCGTCGAGGTGCGCGTACCCCGGCAGCACCACCCGCTCGCAGAGGGCCGGATCGTTGGCCTCCTGGAGCCACCGCAGGGTCCGCAGGCTGCCCTCGGGGCGGAAGATGTAGTTGCGCTGGCCCTGGACCAGGAGGATCGGTAGCCGTAGTCGCTCGGGGTGGGTGACGTAGCTGTCCGTGCCGTCTGCGGCCACCGCCTTGCGGGCCTTCATGATGACCGCCATGTGATCGAGGGCCCGCAGATTCCCCACGCCGAACATGTTGTCGAGCTGCGCGTGCGTGGCGTCGTTGAGCTGCTCGTGGGTGTGGGTGCAGCCGTAGATGGCGTTGATCCAACGGCACACCGGCTTGGCGCAGCGCTCCCCCGCCGGCATGGGGACGGCTCGCAGGCCCAGGTCCAACAGCTTCTTGAGCGCCGAGCCGCCGGTGAACGGTGCCACCCGGTTCAGCCCCAGCGCCCCCAAGAGCGACCCGACCCCGAGCGCCGCCTTGGCGCGGTTGAGCAGCGACGTCTCCGGGTGCAGCGTGAACTGCATGCACACGGCGGAGCGCACATCGGGGATGCTTCCCGAGGCAAGCGCCATCATCAGCGACGCCGATCCGACGCAGTGCCCCACAGCCTGCACGCTCGATACCCCCGTCACCCGCAGCACCTCGGCCACCGCCGTGGGCCAGTCGCAAGTGGCGATGTCGTCGAGCGTGAACGACGTGCGCGACGAAAGCAGGTCGATCCCGGCCCGGTAGTCGAACAGCCAGACGTCATATCCCTTGGCCACGAGGTGTTCCGTGAGGTTGGTGTCGATGGTGCCGCCGATGAACGACATTGCCGACATGCCGAACCCGGGAGCGAGGAGCACGGGCCCGCGGCGCCCGCCCTCGTAACGCGTCAGCCGCAACCACGCGTCGTCGCCCGGGTCGCTGTCCTCGTGCCAGCACCCATCGCCGTCGCACCAGCGCGGCTCGGCCGCCGGTAGCCGCAGGCGCCGGGTTCCGTCACCCGTCGGCGGAACCGGGACGGGTGGCGCCGCCGGGAAGTGCCCCACCCCGTCGAGCGGTCCCCCGTAGACGGCGCCCAGCGAGCGCAGGAACCGGGCGGAGAACCGGGCCAGCCACCGCGCCTGGGCGAGTGGCCCGTCGACGCCGGAGACCCGCATGGTGCTGAGCTGGCGGGCGAAGTCGGCAGCGGTCAGCCGCAGGACACCGGCGGCCACCACCCCGCCCGGGCCGCCACGGGTGATCGTGACGTGAAGCGTGGTGGTGTCGGCCCAGGCGTCGAAGCCAGAGCGGTCGTGCAGGTACTTGATGCCCTCGAAGCCGAACTCCTCGCCGTCCTCGGCTACCAACCGCATCGAGTAGCGCATGTGCCACGTGTCGACGTGGGTCGGGTCCTCCTGCATCAGGCGGAAGTTCCCGTCCGCGACCCGTAGGCGCTGGGGCGACAGCACCGGCGCTGTAACGGTCCCGGACAACCGCCCGGGCGTCGCGGGATCGCGCAGCAGCGCCTCGAGGTCGTCGATGCTCACCGTCAGGACGAACTCCAGGCGCGTGCCCTCGGCGCGGCCCCGCCGCTCCCCGGCGACGGCGCCACCGTCGAGGGACGGTGCCGCCCAGCCGGCCATCCGCTCGGTGAAGGTCACACGCGGTCGCCCGATGAGCGGACCGGAAGGCTCTCGACCGGTGGCGACGGGATCGTGAGCGCTCCATCCCCGCTCGGCGGCCAAGAGATCGGACGCCCGCTCGGCCAGCGCCGAGATGGTCAGCAGCGGGTTGACGGCCAGGGGGCGGGGGACAACGGCGCCGTCGGCAACCACCAGGCCGTCGTGGACCTCTCCGTCGGCACCGGCGAACACCCGGCCGGCGTGGTCCACGACCCCGCGGGCACCGTCATCGGCCATCGGGCAACCGCCGAGCGGGTGCACGGTCACCAGGGAGTCGTTGAACAGCGGTGTCGAAAGGGGGTTGCCGACGAACGTGGCGCCCAGCGAGGCGCTCATCTTCTCGAGCACCTCGGCATTGCGGTCGAACACCGGACGATCACCCGCACCCGCCCAGTCGACCTGCACCGCGTCACCCTCCAACCGGAGCTGACCGTCCCCGGCGTCGTCGCTCATGACGAGGTAGGTCAGCGTGTCGTCGGCGGCCCCACCCCGCCATGCGAGCAGCCGCCGGGGGTTGCGCCAGAGCCGGCCCCAGACGCGCCGGGCGAATGCGAACGGACCACCACCCCCGCCGGCCTCGGACGCCACCGCGAAGGCCGCCGGCATCAGCGGCCGGAGCGCACCGGGGATGGCGCCCTCTTCCACGAGCAGCGCCCGAGACCGGTCGGCGGTGAGGTCGACCATGCCGGTGATGGAGGGACCGACGCTGGTCTCGGGGGTCGATGAGCAACGGCCGGTGCCGATCCCGAGCACCGGGACCTCGGCGTCGTAGGCGAACGCCAGGACGTCACCGTTTCCGCTGAACCGAGACCCCAGCCGGGGGGAGACGGCCAGGCCCTCGGTGCGGGACCGCATGAGGATCTGGGTGGACCCGAGCGTGCCGGCGGCGAGCACGACCACGTCCGCGAACACGAAGGAGGCCGGAGCACCGAGGCGGCGCCGGCCGTCGCCGGGGGCGTCGAAGGTGACGATCCAGCCCCCATGCCCGGATGCGGGGCGGACGGTGCGAACCGGCGCCTCGCAGAAGATCTCGGCTCCGTGGGCGACGGCGTCGGGCAGGTAGTTGACGAGCACCGTGTTCTTGGCGTTGTGGTTGCACCCGCTGACGCAGTCGCCGCACAGGGTGCAGGCGCCCTGGTGGATGCCGGCGGCGTTGAAGCCAGCCTCGAACGTGACGTTGATCCTGGGACGTTCGACCGTCGCTGCGACGCCCTCGGCGGCAACCTCCAGTGCTGCCAGCTTGGCCGGCTCCGGCCAGTCGTCGGGATACGGCGTCGAGCCGAGCATGTGCTCGGCGCGCTCGAAGTAGGGGGCGAGCACATCGCTGCCACGAGCGCGCAGCTCGGCGGGCCAGCGCTCGTCGTCGAAGACCCAGGCGGGCGGGCGCAGCGCCACGCCGGCGTTGATCAGCGACGTGCCGCCCAGGCCGCAGCCCACCATGACGCTCACCTCGTCGTCGGCGTGCAGCTCGAACAGGGCGGACCGGGACCCGAGGCGGCGGCGGGGCGTGCGGACCTGGAGCTGGCGCAGGGCCCGCCACGGGGTGTCCGGGTAGTCGCCGGGGCGGAGCTCTCGCCCCCGCTCGAGCACGCACACCGACCGGCCCGTCCGGGCCAGTCGGGACGCGGCGATGGCGCCGCCGTAGCCGCTGCCGACGACCACGACCACGTATCGCTCGCGTAGGCGGTCGAGCGGGAGCGACAACTTTGCCTCGATCTGGATCACCGTTCCCCAAGCCTTCCTACGAAATGCCTGCTTCCTGTCCCGCACGGCCGCGCAAGTGGGCCGGCCCCGCCGCAGGCCGGCCCACCGCCGGGGTGCATCCGCCGTGCTCACCCGTTCCCGCCACGAAATTCCGCCGCAACGTGTGGGCTGGGATGGCACGTGGTTGCTCCGTGGGGGCCATGATGCGGAGGGCCGCGCAACATCCGCGCAACGCCTCGTGACGAGCGCCGGGCAAACGCCGCCCTCCTATAGGTGAGCTGGGCTTTTGGCCCTGGGTGACAGACTCGTTGGGGAGGAGGCAGGTGCGTCTCGAGATCACGCTCATCGGCGACATCGCGGTCGGGGACGAGGGCGACGAGTCCCGGCGATCGCTGGCGGGAGCGAACGCCCGGGTCACGCTGGCGCTGCTGGCGCTCGAACGTGCCCAGGGCGTCACGTCCGAGCGCCTCGCCGAGGTGCTGTGGCCCGACGGGCTGCCGGCGACCTGGCGTTCCGCCCTGCGCATGACGATGAGCCGTGTCCGAGCGTTCCTCAGGGAGGCGCTCGGTCCCGCCGCACCCGACCCGATCGTGGCCCAGCGCGGGCGCTACCGCTGGCAGCTGCCCGACGGGGTGTCGCTCCAGGTCGACGTCGAGGCTGCCGAGCAGGTCCTGGCCGCCGCCCGCCAGGCCCTGGCCTCCGGCGACCCCGCCTCCGCCTACCGGGACGCGTCCCACGCCGCCAGCCGGCTCCGGGGCCCGTTCCTGGCGGGACGTCACGGCCCCTGGGTGGACGAGCAGCGCGATCGCCTGACCGACCTGCTGGTGGCGGCCCTCGAGGTTGCGAGCCAGACGGCGGCCGCGAGCGGCGACGCAGCGGCAGCCCTGACCCTTGCCGACGAGGCCGTCGAGGGGGCACCCCTGCGGGAGAGCGCCCATCGCGCCCGGATGGCGGCTCACGCCGCCGCCGGCAACCGGGGCGAGGCGCTGCTCGCCTACCAACGCCTGCGCCGAGTCCTGGCCGATCAGCTCGGGGTCGATCCCGACGCCGACACCGAGGCGGCGTACCTCCAGCTCTTGGGGCCGGCGCCGCCACCACGAGCGGCGGGCGCGCGCGGTGGCGACGACGCCGCGGCCGCCGCCGCCGGAAGCGGGGTCGCGGCTCCGGCGACGTTCGTGGGCCGCGATGCCGAGCTGGCCGTGCTCGGAGCCGCCTGGGACCGGGCCGCCGCCGGCGCCCGCCACGTGGTCGTCCTGACCGGCGAGGCCGGGATCGGCAAGACCCGCCTGGCCGCCGAGGCAGCTCGGCGGGTCTCGGCGCAGGGCGGGCTGGTGCTGTTCGGGCGCTGCGATCAGGAAGCGATCGTGCCCTACCAGCCCATCGTGGAGGCGCTCGACAGCTACGTCGCCGCCACTCCGACCGACGAGCTCCCGGCGATGGACGAGGCAGCCCGGGCCGAACTGGCGGCGGTGCTGCCCTCGCTCGACGGGCCCCGGACGGCCGGGGGCGGCCCCGACGGGCGCGCTCGCCTGTTCGACGCGGTCACCACGCTGGTGTCGTCGGCGGCGGCCGATCGTGCCGTGCTGCTGGTGCTCGACGACCTGCAATGGGCGGACGACGACACCCTGCTGCTCGTGCGCCACCTCCTCCGACGCGCCGGCGACGCCCCGGTGCTGGTGGTCGCCATCTCCCGCGACCACGACGTGGCCCCCGGCAGCGTGCTGGGCGACGTCATCCACGCCCTCGACCGTGATGGCTGGGTGCGCCGGCTGTCGTTGCCGGGCCTGGACGAGTCCGACGTGCGCGTTCTCCTGCGGCAGAGCCTGCCCACCCCTCGTGATCGGGTTGCGCTCGCCCGCCGCCTGGTGGCCGAGACCGCCGGCAATCCCTTCCTCGTCACCGAGATGCTGCGTGCGCCCCTGGACGCGACGGATGCGCCGATCCCACTCGGCGTCCAGGAGCTGGTCGCCGGTCGACTCGGCCGACTCGCCGATGCCGCCACCGAGCTGTTGCGATCGGCGGCGGTGGCGGGGACGCGGTTCGAGCTCGACCTGGTGGCGGCGGCGGCCGGGCTCGACGAAACGGCCACCCTGGACGGAGTCGATGCTGCGCTCGGTTCGGGGTTGGTCACCGAAGTGAGCCCTGAGCGCTATCGGTTCCCGCACGACATCGTGCGCCGCACCCTGGTCGCACAGCTGAGCGGCGCCCGGCGCCGCGCCCTGCACGCCCGGCTGGCCGACGCCATCGAGTCCGGGCGGTCGGACCGCCTCCAGGACTACACGGCCGTCCTTGCGCACCACACATCCGCGAGCGCCGCTCCGCAGGGCGACCAACGGGCTGTGCGCTGGTCGCGGGCCGCCGCCGCCCAGGCGACCGACCGCCGGGCGTTGGCCGAGGCGGTGCGATTGGAGCGCCAGGCCCTGACGCACGTGCCGGCCGCCGACGGCGGCCAACGGGCCGACGTGCTCACCGACCTGGCGTTGGCGCTTCTGGCCGCCGGCGATCCGGGCGGGGAACCGACCCTCATCGAGGCCGCCACGGTGGCCCGGCAGCACGGCCGGTTCGACGTGCTCGCCCGCGCCGCTCTGGCCCTCGCCGACCGCAGTGCGGAACGCCCCGAGCTGCGGACCGATGCCGGCGCCCTGGTGGACGCAGCTCTGGAATCGTTCCAGCCGACCGACGAGGACGGCAGGCTCGTGCAGGCGCGGCTCCTGGCCCGTGCCGTGGCGCTCGCGGGTACCGCCGGCCCGCGCCCGTCCGACGAAGCGCTGCATGCGTTGCGGGGACGATTGGCTGCGCTGGGTGGACCCGATCATCTCGACGAGCGGATCGCCCTCGCCGATGACCTCGCCATCCTCGCTGACGCGATTGGTGACACAGTCTCGGCCGTCCTGGCGGCCCACGAGCGCGCCATGGCGGCGGCGCTGGTGGGCGACGACGAGACGGCGCAGGCCTGCCTTCGGGTCATCGAGGAAGCCGCGGCCAAGGCCGATGATCAGGTCGCAGCGGCGTTGACGGCGGAGCACGAGGCCGCGAGGGCGGCCATGACCGGCCGCTTCGATGACGCTCTGGTAGCGATCGAGGGCGCAGTCCGCGCCCGCAGCGTCCTCGACGGGCGGGGGGCAGCGGACATCGTGGCCCGACGACATCGCGCCGTCCTGGCCTGGATGCTGAGCGCACCGACATCCGTTCCGTTGGACGACGGCGCACCGGATCGGCCCGATGCGACGGGGGACGCCGCCCTCGAGCTCCTCGTCCGGGGTCAGGACGACGGCGCCCGGCTCATGGCCCGCGAGATGGTTGCCGGCGTGCGACCCCTGCCGCCGGGGGACGAGCGGCTGCACGCCCTCGGCGCCCTGGCGCTCGTCGCCGCCGACCTCCGCGATCCCGGACTGGTCGACGCGGCCCGGTCCCTGCTGGCCCCACACGCCGACCTGACCTGCGGGGTCGGCTACCGCACGTTCACCGGCGTGGCCGCGTTCCACCTCGGCCGGTTGGCTGCGGTGTCGGGCGATTGGGCCGACGCCGAGCGCCACATGCTCGTGGCGCTACGCCGCTACAGCGCCCTCCAGGCGCGGCCCTGGGTGGCGTTCACGCAGAACGCGCTGGCCGACGTGCTCGACGCCCGGGGGCGGCCCTCCGACCGTGAGTGGCTGGCCGCGCTGCGCGGTGAGTCCCGCTGGGCCACGGCAACGCTGGGGCTGCGCGAGCTGTAGGGCGCCGTCAGGCCAGGGGATCGGCGAACGGGTCGTCGCCACCCGGGCCGCCAAAAGGGTCCTCGATGGCCGGGCGGATGGAGACGGGTTGCCCCTCGTCGTCGTCGCCCGCCAGCTCGGCACCCAACATCCCGGCGTAGCCCCGCTCCTCCAGCTCCTCCGACAACTCGGGGCCGCCGGAGCGGACGATCTGGCCCTTCGCCAGGATGTGCACGCGGTCGGCCCTGAGCTCGTGCAGCAGCTGGCTGTAGTGGGTGATGGCGAGAACGCCGAGGCCGATCTCGTTGGTCGCGGCCTCGACCCGGCGGGCGCAGGCCCGCAGCGCGTCGATGTCCAGGCCGGAATCGAGCTCGTCGAGCACGGCGATGGACGGGCGCAGCACGCCGAGTTGGAGCGTCTCGTTCTTCTTCTTCTCGCCGCCCGACAGGTCGACGTTCAGCGGTCGGTCGATCAGCCGGGGATCGAGGGCCAGGCGTTGGGCTTCGGCGTGGATGTCGAGGTCGACCGCGGCCACGTCACGCCCGCCCGACCGGGCCGCCGACTCGAGCAGCGCGTGCAGGGACACGCCCGGGACCTCGGTCGGGTACTGCAGGGCCAGGAACAGTCCGGCTTGCGCCCGCTGCCACGGTTCGAGCCCCAGGACGTCGACGCCGTCGAGCGTGACGGTCCCGCCGAGCACCTCGTAGCCGGGTCGGCCCATCAGCACGTGGGCCAGCGTCGATTTGCCGGACCCGTTGGGACCCATCACGGCGTGCACTTCGCCAGACCGCACGGTCAGGTCGATGCCGCGCACGATCTCCTTGCCCGACACCCCTGCCCGCAGCCCGGAGATCTCGAGCACGTGCCCGATCTTCGGAGCGCTACTCATTGGCTCGCCTCCGGCTCGCCAATGAGCCATCGCCGCTTCGCGGCGACAAACACTGTGTTCATGATTCGCTCGCTAACGCCCGCTCATTGCCGTTGTCCAGGACCAGCACGATGTCACCGTCTTCGACCCGCACCTCGTAGACCGGCTCGGCCCTGGTCGCAGGCAGGCTGAGGGGCTCGCCGGTCTCGAGCGAGAACTCGCTGCCGTGCTTCCAGCACTCGATCGTCCTCTCGTCGGCGTGCACCTCGCCCTCGGCCAGCGAGATGTCCTGATGCGTGCAGCGATCGCCGATGGCATAGACGTCGTCACCGATCCGGACGACGGCGATGCGGCGCTTACCGATCTCGAACCGGCGGGCTTCGCCCGACGCCAGCTCGTCGAGGCGGCAGAGTCGTTGCTGGATCGCGTGCTCGGGCATCAGGCCTCGCGCCGCTCGAACTTGGCGGCCACCGTGGACCGCAGCAGCGGAACCACCGACGCAACCGGCGCGCGGCCCAGGACCTCGTCGAAGAACCCGCTGACGATGAGGCGCTCGGCCTCGTCGGTGGGGACCCCCCGGCTCTCGAGGTAGAAGCGCTGCTCCTCGTCGATGGGTCCAACGGCGGAGGCGTGGCTGCAACGCACGTCGTTGTTCTCGATCACGAGATTGGGCACCGACTCCGCCCACGCGCCGTCGGACAGCTTGACGTTGCGATTGGTCTGGAAGGCGTTCGTGCCCCGGGCCTCCTTCCCCACCCGGATCATCCCGGTGTAGACGGACCGTGACCGACCGCCCACCGCACCCTTGAACAGCAGGTTCGACGTGCAGTCGGGGGCGACATGGTCCTGGAAGGTGCGGAAGTCGAGGGTCTGGTCACCCTCGCCGAAGTACACCGCGTCGAGCTCGCCGGTGGCGCCACGTCCCACCATGCGGCAATCGGTGCGCAGGCGGGCGTAGTCGCCGCCGAAACCGACGGTGGTGGAGCGCAGGCTGGCGTCGGCGTCGACGCTGGCAACCTGCAGCCCCAGCTGCCAGCTGGCAAGCCCCAGCTGCTGCACCGTCAGGTGGCCCACCCGAGCGGCGCGCCCGACCGCGATCTCGGTCACCGGTACGACGAGGCTCGGGTCCGGTCCCGACACCTGGATCTCGAGGACCGACACCTCGCTGTCGTCGCCGGCATCGACCACCAGCCGGGGGAAGGTGGCGAGACCTTCGCCCTCGGTCACGTGCGCCACCACGACGGGAGCGTCGACTGCGACGCCGGCGGGTACCCGCACGACCACCGGATCGGTCAGGAAGGCGTCGTTGAAGCCGAGGAACACGTCGGGTGCCCGCTCGATGGCGGCGCCGAGCACGTCGGCATCTCCCTCGCCGATGGGCTCGGCTCGCATGCCCTTGGCGGCCAGGTCGTCGCGCACCTCCGCGCGGACGACCCGCCCGTTGCGGGCGACGACGAGGGCGGCGCGGTCCGGTGTGGCGTCCAGCAGCGGGTTCAGCGCAGCCGGGATGGTGCCCCCGCCGCCCGACGGGCCGGCGCCCGGCGAGAAATCGTCGAGGTCGAGGTCGTCGATGCGGCTGTACCGCCACACCTCCTCCTCGGTGGTCGGCAGGCTGGCGGCGGCGAAGGACGCGGCCGCGGCCGCGCGCCGCCGGCGCAGCCAATCGGGGCCGTCGAGCGCGGCGCTGGCGTCGGGGGTGAACGTGCTCAGTGTCTGGTCCCTTTCCGGGTCGCCCTGGGCAGATGGGCGCCACAGCCGGGAACGATCAGCCTACCGACGCACCCCGGGGCCCCCACGCAAGTCACCCGTGATGGACCAGAGCCGTGACACCGTCGAGCACGTGAACCGACCCGAGCATTGGCACTCCTTCCTGGCTGCGATGCCGCTGGCGGTCAATCGTCCGCTACGACTTGCGGCGGAACCAGCGGCGCCAGCGTGGTTCCTCCTCGCGGACCTGCTCGGCGTGGACCTCCGCCATGATCTCGGGTCCGGCCGCGTTGACGATCTCCTCGGCCTCGTCGAGCAGGCGGCCCACCGAACCGTCGGGGCGGTCGAGCGCATCGAGCGGTTCGTCGGGCGTCCTCGGGGTCACCAGTGTGCCGTGCGACCAGTTGACGTCGGCCATGCGCCGCTCGTAGGCGGGGCAGTTGTCCGGGCAGCGCCACGGGGCCTCGGGCGCCAAGTCGAGGTTGCACTTCCGCACGGTCTCCCCGTTGCGGTAGGTGCGTGACTCGAAGTTCTTGCAGTCCTGACGCATCGGCACCGGCACATTGTGCCAGGTGGTGGCGAGTTTCCTGCGCGGGCGGCGGCGTCGGCAATCAGCCGGCCGAGCCTCCGGCCCGACCCACCCGCCACCCCGTGGCGGCGTCGGTCGGCTGCCCTGCGGTCAGCCGACCGAGCCCTCCATCTGGAGCTCGATCAGGCGGCTCCACTCCACGGCGTACTCCATGGGCAGGGTGCGGGTGACCGGCTCGATGAACCCGTTGACCACCATGCTCATGGCCTGCTCCTCGGAGAGCCCCCGGCTCATCAGATAGAAGAGCTGATCGTCGGCCACCTTGGACACGGTGGCCTCGTGGCCGATCCGGGCGTCGCGGGCGCCCACCTCCATGTAGGGGAAGGTGTCGCTCACCGAGTCCTCGTCGAGGATGAGGGCGTCGCACTGCACGTGGCTCTTGCAGCCGAAGGCGTCGTCCTCGACCCGGACCAGACCGCGGTACGACGTGCGGCCGCCGTCCTTGGAGATCGACTTCGACACGATCTTCGACGATGTCTCGGGAGCGGCGTGCACCATCTTGGCGCCGGCGTCCTGGTGCTGACCGGGGCCGGCGTAGGCCACCGACAGCACCTCGCCGGTCGCCTTGGGACCGACCATGTACACGGCCGGGTACTTCATCGTGAGGCGGGACCCGATGTTGCCGTCGATCCATTCCATGTGGCCCTCGGCCTCGACGCGGGCGCGCTTGGTGACCAGGTTGAAGACGTTGTTCGACCAGTTCTGGATCGTTGTGTAGGTGACCCGGGCGCTGGGCTTGACCACGATCTCGACCACGGCGGAGTGCAACGAGTCGGTGGTGTACACCGGGGCCGAGCAGCCCTCGATGTAGTGCACCTTGGCGCCCTCGTCGGCGATGATCAGCGTGCGCTCGAACTGACCCATGTTCTCCGCGTTGATGCGGAAGTACGCCTGCAGCGGCATCTCCACCTCGACGCCCGGCGGCACGTAGATGAACGACCCGCCCGACCAGACCGACGAGTTCAGCGCGGCGAACTTGTTGTCGTTCTTGGGGATGATCGTGCCGAAGTACTGCTTGACGATCTCGGGGTACTCGCGCAGAGCCGTGTCCATGTCGCAGAAGATGACGCCCTGGCGCTCGAGGTCTTCACGGTTGCGGTGGAAGACGACCTCGCTCTCGTACTGGGCGGTCACACCGGCCAGGTACTTGCGCTCGGCCTCGGGGATGCCCAGCTTCTCGTAGGTGTTCTTGATCGAGTCGGGAAGCTCGTCCCACTCGTCGACCTGCGCATTGGTGGGCTTGACGTAGTAGTAGATGTCGTCGATGTAGATCTCCGACATGTCTCCGCCCCAGGTCGGCATGGGTCGCTTCTTGAAGTGGCGGAGCGACGCGAGGCGGTAGTTGAGCATCCAGTCGGGCTCGCCCTTCATCCACGACATCTCGCGGACGATCTCCTCGTTCAGGCCCTTCTTGGGCTTGAAGATGTAGTTCTCCTCGTCGGACCAGCCGAGCTTGTAGCGCCCCAGGTCGAGATCGGCGACTGCCATGTGCGTCCCCTTCGTGGACAGGAGGTGGTCGCGTGAATTTCTCCTACGTGGATAGTAGCAATCGCCTTGGGTGCCTCCACACCGGGTCAGCACCTCAGGATCGGTCGGGGGCGCGCCGATCTGTCCTCCGCCCATCTAGCACGCAGGCGTTACGCGACTGTAATGTCACCTTTGGAGGCCCAACCGGGCCTCATTGCTGGGGCGACGCCGGCCCAAGTCACAACGGCGTGAACGGAGGACAATGATGTCCGGCCAGACCTTTCCCGTCGGTGGCACCGTCAACGTCGCGGTCACCCGGGTCGAGGTGATCGATCACATCGGCGAAGCCTTCACCGGCGGGCCGCTCACCCGCTCCGACCTCCTCGTCGCGGCCCGGCGCGTCGGCGCCCGCCCGGCAGTCCTCGAGCTCCTCGAACGGCTGCCCGACCGCAGGTTCTCCCGCCCGCACGAGCTGTGGACGGACCTGAAGGACGTGCCGATCGAGCTCTAACCTCTGTAACGGCGATCAGATGGCCGGTGCTCTGGTGCCGGCCACCCAGGTGGCGTACAGGCTCGCGTAGCGACCGCCGGCGGCCACCAGGTCGGCGTGCGTACCGAGCTCGACCAGCTCGCCGCCGTCGACGACGCCCACCACGTCGGCACGCTCCGACGTCGACAGGCGGTGGGCGATGACCACCACGGTCCGCCCCTCGAGCAGGCGGTCGACTGCCGTCTCGACCAGCGCCTCGGTGCCGGGGTCGAGGCTCGACGTGGCCTCGTCCAGCACCAGCACGGCCGGGTCGGCGAGGGCGGCCCGGGCCAACGAGACCAGCTGCTTCTCCCCCGCCGACAGCCGGCTGCCTCGCTCGCGCACCTCCGTGTCGAGCCCGTCGGGCAGCGCTGCGAAGCGGTCGTAGGCGCCGACCGCCCGCAGGGCGTCGTCGACCTCGCCGTCGGTGGCGTCGTCCCGCGCCAGCCGCACGTTGTCGCGGATCGTGCCGTTGAACAGGAACCCCTCCTGGGGGATCACCACGATGCGCCCCCGCAGCGACGCCAGCGTCGCGTCCCGTAGGTCGACGCCGCCGAGGCGGACCGACCCCGACGTCGGGTCGTAGAGCCGGGCCACGAGCTTGGCCAGCGTCGACTTGCCGGCGCCTGTCGGTCCCACCAGCGCCAGCCGAGTCCCGGCGGGGATCCGCAGTGACACGTCCCGCAGCACCAGCGGTCCGTCCGCGTAGGCGAACGACACGCCGGCGACCTCGATGTCGCCCCCACCACCGAGGTCGACCGCCCCCGGCCTCTCGGGCACGTCAACCCTGGTGTCGAGCAGCTCGTACAGCTTGTGCAAACCGGCGCCCGCCG
>Ga0214469_1000113_pt1 | contig 23533 bp, 24 predicted proteins | sample RVTome_10_FD_187340 | JGI IMG/M metagenome (GOLD analysis project Ga0214469, IMG submission 187340) | Soil microbial communities from uranium-contaminated site in the Upper Colorado River Basin, Wyoming, United States - RVT153D57 HiSeq ... | reverse complement strand
GAAGCTGGGAAGGGTTCTGGTACTGGCTCGAGTGCAGTTGGACGATCGACGGGTCGAGCTCGCCGGCGAACTCCGGCAAATGTGCGGTCCGTCCCAACGGCCCTGATGCGACGACGACGTTGTCGCAGAGATAGGACGACCGGTCGGTGGTAACCAGGTAGCCGTCGGCGGTTTGCGACAGCTGCTTGACCTGCTGGCCAGTCCGGACCGGCAGGTCGTACGCGTCCGCGTACGCCTCGAGGTAGTCGGCCATCTCGTCCTTCGTTGGGAAGGACATCGGTGGCGTCGCAAATCGCATCCCGGGTAGCGACGACACCTTGGCCGGCGAGTACAGCCGCAGCGAGTCCCAGTGGCATCGCCAGTTGTCGCCGACCCGGTCAACGCTGTCGACGATGGTGAACTGCCGGCCGAACTTCGCCAAGTAGTACCCGGTGGCCAGGCCGGCCTGACCTGCTCCGATCACGACTGTCTCGACGCGTTCGTCACTGTTGGTGGTGTGGTTGTTCATGGTCTCCGCCCAACGCCGATGTTCATCTCATTGCTCAGGACCGCCTCCGGAGTGCCGCCAGAGCGTTCGCGGAGCATCCCGGCCAGGACCCGCTTCACCTCGGATTGCTGCTCAGCGGCGAGCTGGCCCGTCAGCTGCGCCGAGATCGGGTTGCTGGCGGTGACGGCGTCCCAGAGGTGGTCGGTGGATCGGCAGGTCATCTCCCACGTGGTGGTTTCGACCCGGACGTCGGTCAGGCCGGCCCCGGCAAGCTCGCGCCTGAACCGATCGGGGTCGGCCAGCTGGAACGGCAGCGACGTTGGGTTGATCGGCGGCGTAAAGCCGGGCACGGCGGCGCGCAGCGCTCCGAGCAGGAACGCGGTGAACTCCGCACGGTACGGTGATCCGAACGCGATGATCAACACCGCACCGCCGGGCTTGGTGACTCTCACCGCCTCCCGCAGCCCTGCCTTAAGGTCCGAGAAAAGCGAGATCCCGTTCTGTGATGCGGTCACATCGAATGTGTCGTCGGGAAACTCCAGCGACTCGCCGTTCATCTCTCTGCCCGTGACGGCGGGCAACCTCTCGGCGCAGGCACGTGCGATTAGTCGCTCGATCATTTCGGGCGCGAGATCGACAGCCGTGACCCGAGCACCGCGGCGGGCGGCCGGAATGGCCAACGCCCCGCTGCCGCAAGCCACATCGAGAAGCCGGACTCCTGGACCAAGATCGACTCGAAGCAGGGCCTCTTCGGCGAAGAGTTGGTTCATCGGCGTGGTGACCTGGTCGTACCGCGGTGCGATCGCGTTCCAGGCAGACCGAATCCCCCCTCGAGTCGGTGTTAGAACCGTCATGCCTGCGTCCTCTCTCGGCTGGCGAAAGCCGAGATGGCCGTCGCGGTCTCGGTGGGATGCCCGAGCCACGGTGCATGGCCGCCGGGCAACACCTCGAGATGGCCGTGCGGTATCAGGCTCGTTGCGGCTAGGGCGACGGCGGTGTCGCCCAGTGGCTCGCGCTCTCCCCACGCCAGCAACGTCGGCACGTTGAGTCGCCTCAGCTCGTCGGGCCGCACACGTGACCGGCGGTGAAATCCGTAGGGCGACAGCAGTGCGAACGGCGAGACCAGCACACGTACCTCGGCGGTAGTTCCCGAGGCGGCGAGTTCGTCTTTCCCCGCAGCCACGAACAGGTCGACAAGCTGCGGGTGCTTGGCGAAGGTCTCCTCCTCGCGCATGAACTTCGCGAACCGCAGCATCGACTTCGGGCTCGGTGGGGCGATGCGAGACATCAGTTCTCCCACACCAGGGGTGGCCATGAGCCGGTACGGCAGCGGACATCTCGTCTTGGGCAGCCCCGGCGGACCGATAAGGACGAGCCGCTCGACCCGCGACGGGTGCGCCAACGCGTACCGGAGCGCCAGCACACCACCCGCCGAGTGACCAAGCAATGCGACCGAATCGAGGTCGAGCGCGTCGAGCAGGCGGTCGAGCCAGCCGATCAATGTCTGGTGGTAGGCGGCGCGCGGTAGATCGATCGGATCGCTCAGTCCCTGGGTGGGCCGGTCGGGTGCGATGACGCGAAAGCCCTCGAGCTCTCGCAGCAACGGCAGGAAGAACCACGCCGCGACGCCCGATCCGTGGAGGAGCACCAGCGGGGGGCCATCGCCGGCCTCGAGGACGTGGACCTGCTCACCTGTCTCCAACTGCACATGGCGGCTTGATACGGACGCCTTCTCGAGGAGTTGCTCGTAGCCGTGCCGCACCTCGTCCGAATGCGAGATAGTCCTGTTCATTTTGCGTCCCCTCCGCATGTCGATGCCTGTGATCGGGACGCTACGGACGCAGGGCGGGTACGTTCATCGCCTGCGTGTACCAAACCTGGGAGGCGCCGGACGTGGTCCGTCCATACCACGCGCTCAGACCAGGCCGTGCTCGTAGGCGTAGGCGGTTGCCGCGGCGCGCGAAGACACGTCGATCTTGGCGAAGATGTTCTGTAGATGGCGACGGGCGGTGTGTTCGCTGATCACGAGGACATCGGCGATCTCGCGGTTGGTCGCGCCGGTGGCCAGCAGCCGGAGCACTTCCACCTCGCGAGCGGTCAACCCGCCGGCAGGCGGGACGTCCTCGGGCCTGGCCAGCTGGCGCAGCCGATCCAGATCGGGTGCTGCGCCCAGTTGTTCGAAGACGCGGCGCGCGGCGTCCAGCTCCATGTCGGCCGTGTCGTGATCGCCCAGTTGCCGGTAGGCGGCAGCCATCTGTAGGCGCACCCGGGCCGCTTCGTACGGTGCATCGAGTTCGTACCACTCCGCCCAGGCTCGCCGCAGGGCGCCGCAGGCCGATGCCGAGTCGCCCTGCGCAAGCAGCACCGAACCCCGTGCATACTCGACGACCGCCTGCAAGTACGGCGAGTCGAATGCTGCGGCGACGCTCTCGAGCTCGTCGGTTGCCGACCGGGCGGACTCCACGTCACCGGAGGCCAGCCGTATCTCGACGAACGCGGCGAGCATCTTCGAGCGCTCCACTGGTCCCTCGGTCTCGCTGAGCGCTCGTTGGATAGCGGCGCTCGCGTCTTCGATCCGGCCCTGGGCCAACCGGAGCAGCGCCATCCCCGGCTGTATCGGATGGCCCGAGTCGCCCGCATCGCGGTAGCAGACCTCCGCCCCATTCAGCTCGCCGCGAAGCCGCAGCAGCTCCGCTTGCTGATAAAGGGCCATGCCGAGCACAGGGTCACCGGCCGGCTTGGCCAGGTGCTCGCGGGCCCGCTGCGCCTCGTCCATCGCGTCCGCCCAGTCGCCGCGTAGCTGCATGATCTCCGAGCGATGGACCAGACATTGCCCGCGGTACGGCTTGAGGTCCTGATGGGTGGCGCACCAGCGGCTCAGCTCGGACGTCCACTCCTGCGCGCGCCGAACGTCGAAGGCTTCCCGGCAGGCGATGATCGTCGCGCAGTAGATGATCCCGGCGATGATGGGCGACACTTCACCGGTCGTGACCGCCACCATCGTCTCGTCCAGCATCGCCAAACCTTCGATGGCATCGCCACGGGCGATCAGGGATTGACCCTGCCCGAGCATCCCGAGAGCTCGGAGGTCGACGTCGCCGAACCGGTCGGCGTGGGCCTTGATGTCGGCGAAGGTGCGGTACGAGGCGTCGTGATCACGACTGGCCAGGGCATGCAACCCGGCGGGGACTCGCAGGTATCCGAGCTCGACGCAGTCGAGAGACTGTTCGTCGAGGATATGTTGCGCCCGGGCGAACCAACCCCCGCCCCGGGCGTGGTCGCCGCGTTGCATGAGTATCATCCCGAGCCAGAACGCGCAGCGCGCGCCGCGCGCGACAGAGTGGGACTCGATGAAAGCGTGATGCGCCTTCTCCAACGCTTCGGCGGCCGAATCCCGCTGACCGGTGAGATAGGCCGAGAACGCGAGTCGTTCGAGGTCCTCTGGTCCGAGATCATCCGCAGCTGCGAAGAGGTCACGTGCTTCGCGCCAGGCATTGCGGTCGTACGCTGCCCGGGCTTGGTCCACGACGTTGGCTGTTACCACCGGACTTCCCGGTCGGGAGCGGGATCTGATTCTTTCGGGGTTGCCGTGCAACCGTACTGCGGTCATGCGGCGGGCACTAGCGACGAGAGGGCAATGTGGCGTCCGGAAGTGAATCGGGCAAGCTGGTAGTCGTGTCCAACGAGCGAGTCGTCGAGATCGTCCGCAGCCACCTGGCCGGCACGGGGGCCACGTGGGACGAGGATGCGCCGGGTCGCTTCTCGGTCGAGTTGCCGGGAGAGCGGAAGCTGAAGACGTCCTGCAGCCTCGCAGTGAGAGACCACAGCCTCGTCGTCAACGCCTTCGTGGCCCGGCACCCGGACGAGAACACCGAGGGCGTCTACCGTTGGCTGCTGGAGCGCAATGCCCGGTTGTCCGGCGTGGCCTTCGCCGTGGACGCCGCGGGCGACATCTACCTGGTGGGGCGGCTCCCGCTGGACGCCGTCACACCCGACGAGCTCGACCGGCTGCTGGGAGTCGTGCTGGACGCCGCCGACTCGTCGTTCAACACGATCCTGGAGCTGGGCTTCTCGACTGCGATCCGGCGCGAGTGGGAGTGGCGGCTGGCCCGCGGCGAGTCGACGCGAAACCTCGCTGCATTCGAGCACCTGCGTCCCGAATGATCGGGTGATGCGTTTCGACCGGGTCGAAAGTCGCAGGGCGCCGCCGCAATCCGGTCTGACCTCGCTCCGCGATCGCGTCCATTACGCTCGGGAGCATGCCTTACCGCCTGCTGCTGCTCCGTCACGGCGAGAGTGACTGGAACGCCAAGAACCTGTTCACCGGCTGGGTCGACGTCGGTCTCAGCGAGAAGGGACGGGCTGAGGCGCTGCGCGGAGCCGAGTTGCTCGTCGAACGGGACCTGTTGCCCGACATCGTCCACACCAGCGTGCTTCGCCGGGCGATCCGCACCGCCGAGATCACGCTGGATGCCTCGGATCGCCACTGGATCCCGGTTCGGCGCTCATGGCGGCTCAACGAACGTCACTACGGAGCGTTGCAGGGCAAGAACAAGAAGCAGACGCTGGAGGAGTTCGGCGAGGAGCAGTTCATGATCTGGCGGCGCTCGTACGACACGCCGCCGCCGCCCATAGCGGACGACGACGAATACTCGCAAGCCGGCGACCCGCGGTACGACGACCTGCCGCCAGAACTCATGCCGAAGACCGAATGCCTGGCCGATGTCGTCGACCGGATGCTGCCGTACTGGTACGACGCGATCGTGCCGGATCTTCGCCGGGGTCTGACCGTTCTGGTGGCCGCACACGGCAACTCGCTGCGTGCACTCGTCAAACACTTGGACGGGATGTCCGACGAGGCGGTCGTCGCGCTGAACATCCCGACCGGCATCCCGCTGCTCTACGAGCTGGACGACGCGATGCGGCCGATCAAGACCGGCGGCGAGTACCTCGATCCCGCCGCGGCGACGGAGTCGATCAAGGCCGTGGCCAGCCAGGGCCGCTGACCCGCGCTGCCGAATGATCACGTTCAGCAGGCCTGGCCACGTATCTACACGCACGCGTGCATGTAGGTAGGTGGCTACGCCTGCCGAACGTGATCGAATGACATGGCGGTCGCTTGGGTGTGGACCGACCGCTCCGGTCAGCTGCGGAGCTTGCCGAAGAACGTCCGCACGTCCTGGACCAGCAGGTCGGGCACCTCCATCGCCGGGAAGTGGCCGCCCCTGTCGTATTCGGTCCAGTGGGCCAGCGAACCGTCCGGATCGATGATGCTCCGCACGCTCATGTCCGCCGCGAACACGGCCACGCCGGTCGGAACGCCCAGTTCGGTCGTCGGGTTGCCGGCGCCGTCCTCGCCGCTGTGCTGTTCCATGAACTGCCGAAACGCCTGCATCCCTTCGTACGTGATGTGAGCCGAGGATGCGCCCGCTCGCGAGAACCAGTAGATGCTGGCGTTGGCGAGCAACTGATCGCGGTCCACTGCATCCTCGGGCAGGCCGGCTGCATCGTCGGTCCACTCCTTGAACTTCTCCACGATCCATGCCAGCTGGCCGACCGGACTGTCGGTGATCAGGTGAGCCAGCGTGTGCGGGCGCGTGGCCTGCAGGTGCAGGTAGCCGAGGCCGTCTCGCTGGTACTGGTTGAATCGCTCGGCCCGGGACCGGTCCGCACCGTCGAACCGGTCCGGATCCAGCGGAGGACCGAACGGAAAGCCCGGTGTCGGGCCGGTCGTGTGCGCACCCACCAGCCGGTGCGGCGCGATCATCGCGAGCATTCCGGTGACACCGGCGCCGACGTCCCCACCGTGTGCTGCGAACCGTTCGTAGCCCAGCCTGCTCATCAGCTCGGCCCAGGCCGCGGCGACGCGGAACAGGTTTCCCCACCCGGTTTCGCGCAACGGCGTCGAGAACCCGAAACCCGGAAGGGACGGGACGACGACATCGAACGCGTCGGCCGGATCGCCGCCGTGCGCTCGAGGATCGGTAAGCGGGCCGATGACGTCGAGAAACTCCACGAACGAACTCGGCCAGCCGTGGGTCAGCACGAGCGGTAGGGCATTCGGCTCAGGTGAGCGGACGTGGACGAAGTGGATCGGCTGGCCCTCGATCTCGGTGACGAACTGGGGCAGTGCGTTGAGGCGGGCCTCCCAGGATCGCCAGTCGAATCGGTCGCGCCAGACCTCGGTCAGGCCTTGGAGGTAGCTCGTCGGCACGCCACGGTTCCATTCGACGCCGGGCAGGTCGTCGAACCACCGAGTCCGGGCCAGGCGGTCGTGCAGGTCGTCGATGTCGGTCTGCGGGATCTCGATCCGGTAGGGACGGATCAGCTCTGCGTTCGTCATGGCCTCACCGTAGAATCAATTGAGGAATGATACATTCCGCGTTTGGCGGAAGGCTTGGACAATGTTGGAGACATCCGCACGGCTCCTCCGGTTGCTCGGGCTGTTCCAGGCACGTCGCGATTGGACGGGCCCGGAGCTCGCCTATCGGCTGGGCGTCACGACCAGGACGATCCGCAACGACGTCGATCGGTTGCGCAGTCTCGGCTATCCGGTCGATGCCACGCCCGGGGTCGCCGGTGGGTACCGGCTGGGAGCCGGTGCGGCCCTCCCGCCGCTGCTGTTGACCGACGACGAAGCCGTCGCCGTGGCCGTCGGGCTTCGCACGGCGGCCGCCGGCTCGGTCACCGGCATTGAGGATTCGTCCGTAGGCGCCCTGGCCAAGCTCGAACAGGTCTTGCCGGCCAAGCTCCGCCATCGGGTCAACGCCTTGCAGACGTACACCGTGCCGATCGGCGGCAGCGGCCCGTCCGTGGATCCTTCCGTGCTGACGGCCATCGCGGCGGTGTGCCGGGACCGAGAGCGGCTGCGGTTCGACTACGTCAGCCATGACGGGAGTGACGCGGTCCGCACCGTCGAACCTCACCGGTTGGCCCACCTTCGCGGGCGGTGGTATCTGGTGGCGTGGGACCTGGATCGTGCCGACTGGCGGACGTTCCGCGTAGATCGGATGACCCCCCGCACGCCTACCGGCCCTCGCTTCCAGCCGCGTGAACTACCCGCAGGGGACGTGGCGGCCTTCGTGACCGAAGGAACGGGAGCGGCGACCTGGCGGTACCGGTTCAAGGTCACGCTGCACGCACCGGCCGACGAGGTGGCCGCGAAGCTGCCGCCACCAGTCAGGATCGAGCCCGTCGACGACAGTCACTGCATCATGCATGCCGGCTCCGACACTCTCGACCTGGCCGCGATCTACATCGGGATGCTGGACGTCGAGTTCGACGTGATCGAACCACCGGAGCTGATAGACCGGCTGCGCCACCTTGCCGCCCGGTACCTGCGGGCCGCCGGTGACCAATCCGGCCAAGCATGAACTCGGACTCTGCTTACGGCCGGGATCAGTGACCGGGTGCGCTGTCCGCCCACTCGAGCTCACCGGTGACGAGGTAGCGGACGTTCACCGCGATGTGCACGGCGTGGTCGGCGAACCGCTCGTAGTAGCGGCCGAGAAGGGCGATGTCGACGGCTACCTCGACGCTGCGGTTCCATCCACTGTCGAACATCACCTGGAACAACGATCGGTGCAACCGGTCCATCTCGTCGTCGTCGGTTGCCAGCTCGTCGGCGGCGTCGAGGTCACGGGTTCGCATCACAGTGCCGGCCTTGAGCGCCATCGCCTCGGCAGTGTCGCCCATGTCGTGGAACGTTTCGCGGAACTCTTCGGGCACCGCGATGTCCGGGTAGCGCATCCGAGCGATCTTGGCGACGTGAACTGCCAGGTCGCCCATCCGCTCGATGTCCGATGTACTGCGCATCGCCGACAGCACGGCCCGGAGGTCCTGGGCCACCGGCGCCTGCCGCGCGATCATCCCGAGGACCCGCTCGTCGACTTCGAGCTGGTCGCGGTTGATCGAAGCGTCGCCGGCGACAGTTTGATCGGCCAGCTGGATATCGGCCTCGAGCAGCGCGATCGTGGCCACCTTGATCTGCTCACCCGCCTTGCGGGTCATCCCGACCAGCCGGCCTGTGACCTCGTCGAGCTGTTCGTGAAAAGCCTCACGCATCCGGATTCCGCCTTTGAAGTGTCGAAACGTTCAGCCTAGCCGCGGATGACAGCGGCCGTGGACCTGTGCAGCCACCGTAGGCGTCGCACATGTCTGCGCGGGGACGCGAAGTAAATGCCTAGGTAAGTCTCGATGAACAAAGGCCGTCGAGTCGTGCATGACCAGGCACGATGGGGCGGCGCGGCAACGGTTATCGCCGCAGGCCACCTACCATTGGCAAGTGTGGAGGTGCTGACGGGCGCTGTGATCGCAGCGGCGGCGGCCGCGGTCGGACTCGCCGCCGGGCTGGCGTTCCGGGCCAGCGAGCGCGTCCAGCACACGATTCCCTCGTCCACCGAGCCCGTCGTGCCCCAGGGCGTCGACGAGGTGCTCTCGGTCCTTCGGCACAGCGCGCTGCTGCTCAACCGCGATCTCGACGTCGTCAAGGCGAGCCCGTCGGCCTACGCCTTCGGCCTGGTTCGCCAGGACAGGCTGGCCGTGCCGGAGCTGGCCACTCTGGCGGAGGCGGTCTTCCACGACGGGCAGATCCGCGAAGTACAGCTCGAGATATACCGTTCGCAGGCCACCTCCCACACCATGCACGTCGGGGCTCGCCTGGCCCCGCTCGGCCCGTCGCTCGTCCTCGCATTGGTCGAGGACCGCACTCACGCGATGAGGGTGGACGAGGTCCGTCGCGACTTCGTAGCCAACGTTTCCCACGAGCTGAAGACCCCAGTCGGCGCCCTGACGCTGCTCGCCGAAGCTGTGCAGGACGCCGCGGACGACCCGGCCGCGGTCGAGCGATTCGCCAAGCGCATGCAGGAAGAGGGGGCGCGGCTGACCAGGCTCGTCCAGGAGATCATCGACCTGTCCCGGCTGCAGTACGACGATCCGGTTGAGTCGCCGGAGGTCGTCGAGGTAGACGAGGTGGTGGCCGCGGCTCTCGACCGTAGCCGGGTGGACGCCGAGACCAACCAGATCAGGCTCGCGTCCGGCGGTCAGACCGGTTTGCACGTGCTGGGGAACGAGTCGCAGCTCGTCGTCGCCGTCGGCAATCTCGTCGAGAACGCCGTGGCCTACAGCCCGCCTCACACCCGGGTCGCGGTCGGCGTACGGCGGCGCGAGGACCGGGTCGAGATAAGCGTCACGGATCAGGGCATCGGCATTCCCGAGGCCGAGCAGGAGCGCATCTTCGAGCGTTTCTACCGCGTCGACCCAGCCCGATCCCGGGCCACCGGGGGAACGGGTCTCGGACTTGCCATCGCCAAGCACGTTGCCGCCAGCCACGGCGGTGAAGTAGGTGTATGGAGCGTGCCGGGAGCAGGGTCTACGTTCACCCTGCGGCTGCCCCTCCACACCCCACGGCTCGGGCGCCCGCCCGTGCCCAGTTCCACCACTCCGGAGGCCACCCAGTGACCCGTGTGCTCGTAGTCGAGGACGAGGACTCGTTCAGCGACGCGCTGTCCTACATGTTGCGCAAGGAGGGATTCGAGGTCGCCGTCGCGGACAACGGCGACGCCGCCCTCGAGGAGTTCGACCGGGCCGGTGCGGACCTGGTGCTGCTGGACCTGATGTTGCCCGGGTTGCCCGGCACCGAGGTGTGCCGCCAGTTGCGCCAGCGATCCAACGTGCCAGTGATCATGTTGACGGCCAAGGACTCCGAGGTCGACAAGGTCGTTGGCCTCGAGCTCGGTGCCGACGACTACGTCACCAAGCCGTTCTCCTCACGCGAGCTCGTGGCGCGCATCCGGGCCGTCCTTCGCCGTGGCAACGAGACCGCCGACCTGTCCCCGGCCGTACTCGAGGCCGGCCCGGTGCGCATGGACGTCGAGCGACACGTGGTGACCGTCAGCGGCGAAGGCGTGCGGCTGCCACTCAAGGAGTTCGAGTTGCTGGAACTGTTGCTGCGCAACGCCGGACGGGTCCTGACCCGCGGCCAGCTCATCGACCGGATCTGGGGCGCCGACTACGTCGGTGACACCAAGACGCTGGACGTGCACGTCAAGCGGCTCCGCGCAAAGATCGAGCCGGACCCGGCGCAGCCGCGTCACCTGCAGACAGTCCGCGGCCTCGGCTACAAATTCGAAGCCTAGCCGCACGGAGTGGGTTAGTTGAGGGTGTCGGCGTAGATGCCGTCGGCCGGCTGGACCAGCGCGCTGATGCTCGCCCGGGGGGCGTTCGCGAAGACGAACTCGACGTCGACGCGGCGACCGGGCTCGGCGTCGACGCCTGTCACGTCGACGCGATTCTGGTCGGATCCAATCGAAACGGTGCCCCGGGCGGGAATGGTCAGCGGACCGCCTTCGGGCTCGGCTTCAGTGCCGGCAACCCGGACGGACACGAGCTCGTCGGGCTCGCCACTGTTGGCGAACAGTGCCAGTACGGTCGCCTGCCGGCCCTCCTCGTCGGCCACCACGAGCGCGTTGCGGATGCCGATGTCGCCCGCTGTGGCGCTCACGCCGTGCGTGCGGTCTTGGGACCACTGGGTCTGCGCCCGCACCTCACCACATCCGGCGGCCACCAAGCCGAGCAGCAACACCGAAGCGAGGACGGCCAGGCGGCGTCGAGCAGCGGACAGCACGGCGATGATCTCCTTCGGTTTCGCACCTGCGGTGTCGGCCGACGGTGTACCGGTGGCCGAGTGCGGATCCAGCGTACCCAGATCACACCGGCCGCCGTCGCGGAAGGCCGGTATGCGAGCGCCGCAACACCGTCACTGGATGCTGCCCGCCAGCAAGGCCGCGATGGCTAGGGCCGCTATCGAGGCCGCCGCCAGCAGCGGTGCGCGAGCCGGCAGCCGCGACTCGCCCAAACCGGCGGCGACGGCGGCCAGGACGGCGCCCGCCGCGAGTAGGACCGCTTCGACCGCGATCGGCGTTTGCGCGGGCCCGAGCGTCAGCAGTGTCAGGGATCCGAGCAGGACCAGGGCAGTGGCGGCGCGCAGCACGCCGCGTGGCACTCGGTGCGGCAATCCGGCCACTCCGGTCGCGCGATCGTCGTCGAGATCAGGCAGGACGTTGGCCCCGTGGGCTCCAACGCCGAGCAGCATCGAACCGGCGATCATCCACCACGGTGGGACGCCCGGCTGCGGTGACACGATCCAGACGATGACGGGGAGCAATCCGAACCCGACGGCGAACGGCACCCACGACCACAGGGTCCGCTTGACGCCGAGGTTGTAGGCCCACGCTCCTGCGACGGCGACCAGGTGTGCCGTCCCTGCCTGCACACCGAGGGCGAGCGAGGCCGGCACGCACACCAAGGCCGCCGCCACGGTCGCCCACCTCACCGTCACGGGCGCGATGGTTCCGACGGCGAGCGGTTTGTCGGTGCGGCCCGCGGCACGGTCGCGTTGACGGTCGACGTAATCGTTGAGCCATCCCACCGAAAGCTGGCCGGCCAGCACTGCGAGCGCTAGCAGTGCGAGCTGTGCAGCTCTCACATCGAGCACCACGCCGAGTGCGGTCGTCAACGTGGTCACGGCTGCCGTCGGCACCGGGTGACATGCGCGGATCAACGCCCAGGCTGCTGCGGACAAGCACACCACCACCTGTTTGTCAAGCCTTGGTCTCGGCTCTGACCAGCGCAAACACCTCTACCGGACGAAGCATGGCGTGTTATCCTTGTCACGGGAAAGGGGACAGAAACATATGACTTTCAAGGTCGGCGAGACGGTTGTCTACCCCCATCACGGCGCTGCGCTCATCGAAGCGATCGAGACCCGCGTCATCAAAGGAGAGGAGCGTCGATACCTCGTCCTGAAGGTAACCCAAGGTGATCTGACAGTTCGCGTCCCGGCTGACAACGTCGATCTCGTCGGCGTACGCGACGTAGTTAACCAGGAAGGCCTCGACCGCGTCTTCGAGGTGCTGCGCACGCCGCACACCGAGGAGCCGACCAACTGGTCGCGCCGCTACAAGGCCAACCTCGAGAAGCTGGCCTCCGGTGACGTCATCAAGGTCGCCGAGGTTGTCCGCGACCTGTGGCGTCGCGAGCGCGATCGAGGGCTGTCCGCCGGCGAGAAGCGCATGCTCGCCAAGGCCCGGCAGATCCTGGTTTCCGAGCTCGCACTGGCCGAGCACACGAACGAGGACAAGGCAGAGACGCTGCTCGACGAGGTACTCGCCGGCTGACGTCCGCCCTGCCTGCTTGTGCACGTAAGGCCCCGCACGTGACTAGCGCGTGCGGGGCCGTGCCGTACCTGGACTGGTAAGAACAGGACCATGGCGATTGGACTGATCGTCCCTGCGGCAGGACGCGGCGAACGGCTTGGCGCCGGCGTCCCGAAGGCACTGCTCCCGCTGGCCGGGCAGCCACTACTCGTACACGCTGTCCGCGGTGCGCTGTCGTCTCGGGTCGTCGACGTGGTCGTCGTCGCCGCGCCGGCCGACCGGGTGGACGAGGTCCGAGGTCTGCTGGCCGGCGAAGCGACTGAGTTGCGAGTCGTGCGCGGCGGTGCTGATCGCCGCGAATCAGTGGCGCGCGCGCTCGCCGAACTCCCCCCGGAGGTCGACACAGTGCTGGTCCACGACGCGGCTCGCTGCCTCACGCCGCCAGCTGTGTTCGCCGCTGTAGCGGCTGCGCTGGCCGGCGGGGCGGCAGCGGTGGTACCGGCCGTTCCTGTCGCCGACACAGTCAAGCGGGTAGCTGACGGCGTGGTGGTGGGCACCCCCGACCGGGATACGCTGCGCGCCGTGCAGACTCCGCAGGGCTTCCGGCGGGACGTCCTGGAGCAGGCCCATGCGACAGAGCCGGGCGCGGCAACCGACGACGCCGGCCTTGTCGAACGGCTGGGATACCAGGTGAGCGTGGTAGGCGGGCACGAGGAAGCCTTCAAGATCACTCGGTCGCTGGACCTGGTGTTGGCCGAGGCGATCCTGGGCCGCCGGGCGAGGGCCGGTGCGCCGTGACGCCGCGAACCGGTATCGGCGTGGACGTTCATCCGCTGGAGGCCGGACGTGCGTGCTGGGTCGCCGGGTTGCTGTGGCCGGACGAGGACGCCGGTTGCGTGGGCCACTCCGACGGTGACGTGGCGGCACACGCCGCATGCGACGCCCTGCTGTCCGCTGCCGGCCTCGGCGACCTCGGTGCCATCTTCGGTACCGACCGTCCGGAGTGGTCCGGCGCCGCGGGCGCGGCCCTGCTGAGCGAGGCCGCGCGCATGGTCCGGGAGGCGGGATACGTGATCGGCAACGTGGCGATCCAGGTCATCGGCAACCGGCCGAACGTAGCGTCACGGCGGTCAGAGGCCGAGCGGGTCTTGTCTGAGGCGGTCGGTGCTCCCGTCACCGTCAGCGGAACCACCACGGACGGTCTCGGCCTGACCGGCCGCGGCGAGGGCCTGGCGGCCGTCGCCACCGCGCTCATCCTGGTGTAGGGGTGGACCGAAGGCGATCAGCGCCAGCATCAGGCTGAACAACCCCACCATCCAGCCGCCCGGGATGTCGCTGAGCCAGTGGTAGTCCATCACCACCATGATCGATCCCACTAGCGCGGACAGGCCGGCGCTGACGACGAGCCCGATGCGTAGCCATTCCCGATTGGGCCATACGCCTCGGGCGCCGAACAGCATGATGCTGATCAAGGCCCAGGTCATGACCGCGTTCGCGGCGTGGCCGGACGGGAACGCCTCTCCGACGCCGTGCAGGATGTCGACGTCCTTGTAGGGCGGAGTCCGCCCTAGCCCGTCCTTGATCGTCTTTCCTACCAGGTAGGCGGAGCCGAGCCCGACGAGCACCGCGAGCATCGGCCGCAATCGCCGTTGGCGCCAGCTGACCCATGCCCCTAAGGCGAGCAACAGGGGCAGCGTCAGCCACCGCTGGCCGACGCGAGCCAGCGTGTCGAGGACGGCTTGGCCGGCTCCGGTGGGCACGTGCTCGGTCAACGCTTCGTGCACCGACCAGTCCAACGTCACCAGCGGCCCGCGCACCACGACCTGCCACACCATCAACAGGAGCACCCCGGCCGCCGCAGCCGCCCCGGCCGCGTACGGGAGCCACCACGCATTGGCGGTGCTCAGCCGGGCGAATGGCCGCATTTCGGAGTCCTCGTCCTGTCGGTCGGGTCTTATCCATCATCGCCGATAGGCTTGTGCGGTGAGTTTTCGCCTGTACGACACCGCCACCAGGGAGATCCGAGACTTCGTGCCGGTCACACCGGGCAAGGTAGGGATCTACCACTGTGGCCTGACCGTGCAGGGACCGCCACACATCGGCCACATTCGCAAGGAAGTCGTCTTCGACGTGCTTCGGCGTTGGTTCGTCCAGTCCGGGTACCAGGTGACCCTGGTCGCCAACGTCACCGACATCGAGGACAAGGTGCTGGCCAAGGCCGCTGAGGCGGGTATGCCTTGGTGGGCGCTGGCCTACTCGAACGAGCGCTCGTTGGACGACGCGTACGCGGTGCTCGGCTGCATTCCGCCCACCTACCAGCCGCGGGCGACCGGTCACATCCCGGAGATGGTCGAGTTGATGACCGAACTCGTCGAGCGGGGCCATGCATATCCGGCGCGGGATACCTCGGGTGATGTGTACTTCGACGTGCGGTCCTGGCCGGCTTACGGTGAGTTGTCGCGGCAGAACATCGACGAGATGAAGGCCGCCGAGGACGCCGACCCGCGTGGTAAACGCGACCCGCGCGACTTCGCACTCTGGAAGGGTCACAAGCCCGGCGAACCGGAGACGGCATCGTGGTCCACCCCGTTCGGTAGAGGACGCCCCGGCTGGCATCTGGAGTGCTCGGCGATGGCGGCCAAGTACCTCGGCGCCGAGTTCGACATCCACGGTGGCGGGCTCGACCTGCGTTTCCCGCACCATGAAAACGAGCTCGCCCAGTCGCGGGCCGCGGGCCACCCGTTCGCGCGGTACTGGATGCACAACGCGATGGTGAACCTCGGCGGCACCAAGATGAGCAAGTCGGTGGGCAATACGCTGCTGGTCTCGGAGGTGGTTCGCCGGATCCGTCCGGTCGAGCTGCGGTTCTACCTGGTGTCGGCGCACTACCGGAGCATCCTCGAGTACACCGAGGAGGCGCTTGAGGAGGCGGGCTCGGGATACCGCCGGATCGAGGGGTACGTCCTGCGAGCCAGTGAGGTGACCGGCGGTGTCGATCCAACCTCCGAGCCGCTGCCAGCGGCGTTCACGGCGGCGATGGACGACGACCTGGGCGTCCCGGAGGCGCTGGCCGTCGTGTTCGACGCGGTGCGCGATGGCAACAAGCTGCTCGCCGCCGGAGACTCCAGCGACCTGCGAGCCAACCTGGCGTCCGTGCGGCACATGCTCGGCGTACTGGGTCTGGACCCGCTCGGCGAGCCATGGGCCGAGATGGGCGACGGTGTGTTCGGCACCGCCCGGCTCAGCGGTGTGGTCGACTCCCTTGTGACGTCCCTGCTGAAGCGCCGCGACGAAGCTCGCCGTCAACGCGACTTCTCCACCGCTGACGCCATCCGCGAACAGCTCACCGATGCGGGTGTCGTCATCGAGGACACACCGGCCGGTCCACGTTGGGAACTCGCCCCGTGAGCACATGGGGAGTCGGGACTGGGCCTTTGCACTGGGGCACGTCACGAGCCACCGGCGGCGAAGGGGGCCGCACTGATGGCGGGTAACCAGCGGCGGAAGGGCGCGGTCCGTAAGTCGGGCACCAAGAAGGGTGCCGTGGTCGGTTCGGGCGGCCAGCGTCGCCGCGGGCTTGAAGGCAAGGGACCCACGCCGCCGGCGGAACGGCGTCCGGGACACCCGAAGGCCCGGCGGGCTGCGGCGGCACGCAAGCCGGCCGACGGTCGCGGCGGCAGTGCTGATCGCGGCCGGACGGGCACTGCCGAGACCGTAGCCGGGCGCAACGCGGTGGTCGAGGCGCTTCGGGCGGGAGTCCCGGTCAAGGCGCTGTACGTGGCCGAGCGCATCGACTCGGACGACCGGGTTCGCGAGGTGCTCAAGATCGCGGCCGAGCGAGGGGTGTCGGTGCTCGAGGCGCCGCGGCCCGAGCTCGACCGGCTCACGGCCGGGGCGGTGCACCAGGGTGTGGCGCTGACCATCCCTGCGTACGAATACGCACATCCGGACGACCTGCTGACGATCGCCCGCGACGCCGGCCAACCGCCACTCGTTGTCGCCCTGGACGGTGTGACCGATCCGCGAAATTTGGGGGCGGTCGTACGTTCTGCCGCGGCCTTCGGCGCTCACGGGGTGGTAGTGCCGGAGCGGCGCAGCGCGGGCATGTCGGTCGGGGCATGGAAGACGTCCGCGGGTGCGGCCGCCCGGATACCGGTGGCCCGTGCGACCAACCTCGCCCGCCAGTTGCGTGCGTATGCCGAGGCAGGGCTGTTCGTCGTCGGGCTGGCGGGGGACGGGACGGTCGACATGAGCGAGCTTGAGGTCGCTACCGAGCCGCTGTGTCTCGTGGTGGGTTCCGAAGGTGCCGGCATGTCGCGGATCGTTACGCAGGCGTGCGACGTCGTGGCGCAGATCCCCATTGCGCGCGATGTCGAGTCGTTGAACGCCGGCGTGGCGGCGGGAATCGCGCTCTACGAGATCGCGCGCGCTCGTCGCTGATGCATCAGGCGAACTCGAAGGCGAGCGGGAACACCAGCACGACCGTCCAGGCCCACACCGCATACACGCTGACGTAGCCGGTCTGCCACCGCTCCAGCGCAGTGAAGCGCATCCGCCCCCGGATGAATTGCAGCAGTAGCCACGCTGACCAGGCCAGGTTGGTGAGCAGGATGAGGTTCTCCCCCAGAGCCGCTGTCTTGTTGGGCGTGAATCCCCATTCGGTGATCCGGCTCACGATGGCGAACAACACGATGGCGTCGATCAACATGGCGCTGACGACGAGCGCTAGCTGGACGCGGTCGAACATCCCGGGCGGCGACGCCGAATCGCGGGCCGAAATGGCATAGAGCAGCAGGCCGAGCACGACGACCAGGAGCAGATCGAACACGATGAGGATGTCGCGCTCGATGTCCACCCCGACGCCGGTCCAGGGCATGGCGGCCAGGAAGGCCAGCAACAGCACGGTGAACAGCGGCGTGAACAACCGGGTCAGTACCGGCGCCATGTTCTCGATGACGCTCTGCTTGGCTTCGACGAGCCATGCGGAGACGACGACGGCGGCCATCGCTCCACAGGGCAACAGCCAGTTCTCGATCAGCGGCGCGGTATCGATGCCGATCTCGTTGAAGATCACTGAGGTGAACGCCGTGAGCACGCCGCCGCCGAGCGCGATGAGGACGAAGTAGATGAACCACTCACCGGTGAAGCGGATGAAGTCCATTCGCCTGCGGTCCGAACGCCAATCACCGGCCGCATACGCCACACCGACCACGAGCCAGAGCGCGAGAGGTAAGTGGATCGCCGTCAGGACGTGGGTCTGCGAGTCCTCGGGCGTCGGGTATGCGTTGACGGCGACGGCGCCGACCAGGAACAACCCGGCAACCGTCGCGATCACACCCGGACGAACTCGGCGTCGCCAGCAGAAATAGGCCGCCAACGGTGGCAGTGCGAAAAGTGCGAGGTTCCGCTGGTAGAAGCCCGCGTCGTCGGAGAAGTCCAACCCGAACGCAGCCGGTACCTTGATGGCGAGAGCCGCTGCGACTGCGCAGACGATGACGACGAGAAGCTCGCGGCGGGACGCGGCCGTTGTTGGTGCTCCCGCGTCCGGCGGCATCACGAGCTGCTTCCACAGCCGGTCCGAGTGTTCTCGGGCGAACTCCCGCGAGAGTTCGTCGACGCTGCCCATCCGCTTGACTGCGATCAGGAACGACTCGTCGGTGTGCAATCCCGCCTCGGTCAGCTCGGCGATCTGGTCTCGCAGGTGGTCTTCCAGCTCGTCGCTGTCGGTATCGGTGAGCTCACGCCGCCTCCGCATGTAGGACCGCCACTCGGCGATCTGGCTTTCCAGGCGCTCGTCCTCGTAGGTGGTCACGAGTGCGCCCGGAGCGGAGAAGTAGGACTGGCACCGGAGGACTTCGCAGCTCGCCAGGCGTCATGCAGGGTGTCCACAATGGTCGTCCACTGTGCTTGCTGCGCGGCCAGCTCCGTCCGGCCCTGGTCGGTGATGCGGTAGTACTTGCGCCGGCGCCCGTTGCCCGGCGAGTGCCAGCTCGATTCGACGTAACCCAGCCGCTCCAGGCGGTGAAGCAGCGGGTAGAGCAGTCCGTCGGACCATTCGAGCCGGCCCCCGGAGAGCTCACTTATCCGCTTGAGAATGGCGTAACCGTAGCTGTCCTCCTCGGCCAAGATGCCGAGCACAAGGGGGGTCGCAGAAGCCGCGACGAGGTCCTTGGCGATGTGCACGGGGCACCTCCATGCCTAGCGGTGCGATACATAGTAGTGTTAGGTATAGAGATCCGCAAGACTGTTAGAGCCGTCGGACGCCCCCATCCGGCTCGGCAGAAATGTCAGCAGTGCCGGTAGCCTTGGGGCCTGGCGGCAGCTGTCAAATCCGGGTGACCCTCGGCCAGCGTGGCCGGCGCCTGCGACAAGGTTTGGGCGATCCCCGAAGAACCCGTTGTGGAGGACATGATCGTGCCAGCGGAACGATTGCTTCCCACCTCTGAGGCCGAAGACCTGATGGGCCTGGTCCGTCAGATCGCCGATGCCGAGCTCGCTCCTAAGGCCGACACCGCCGAGGCGAACGGCACCTTCCCCCGCGACCTGATGCGAACGCTCGGCCGCGCGGGATTACTCGGTCTGCCGTACGACGAGGAGTACGGCGGCGGTGGCCAGCCGCATGAGGTCTACCTCCAGGTCGTGGAGGAATTGGCGGCCCGCTGGGCGACGGTCGCCCTGACGCTCAGTGTCCACACGATGACCTCGTGGGCGATGTCCGCATACGGCACCGACGAGCAGCGCAAGCGATGGTTGCCGGACATGGTGGGCGGCGATCAGATCGGCGCGTACTGCCTCTCGGAGCCGCACGCCGGGTCCGACGCCGCGGCACTGTCGACCCGTGCGGTCCGCGACGGCGACGACTACGTGCTCACCGGAACCAAGGCCTGGATCTCGCACGCGATACATGCCGATTTCTTCACCGTCATGGCCAGGACCTCCGACGACGGTCCTCGAGGCATCTCATGCTTCCACGTCCCCGAGGGCGCCGACGGCCTGTCGTTCGGCGCTCCGGAGAAGAAGATGGGGCTGACGGCGTCGCCGACGAGCATCGTCAACCTGGACGGCGTTCGCGTGCCGGCCGAGAACCGCATCGGCCCCGAGGGCGCCGGCTTCGGCATCGCACTGGCCGCCCTGGACAACGGCCGGCTCGGTATCGCCGCTTGTGCGACCGGCCTGGCCCAGGCGGCCCTGGACGCGTCGATCGCCTACGCGAAGCAACGCGAGCAGTTCGGTAAGCCGATCATCGACCACCAGGGCGTGGGTTTTCTGCTCGCGGATATGGCGGCAGGCGTGGAGTCGGCCCGCGCGATGTACTTGGCCGCTGCGCGCCGTCGTGACGCCGGACTTGCGTACACTCGCCAGGCGAGCATCGCGAAACTGGTGGCTACCGACATGGCGATGCAGGTGACGACCGATGCGATCCAGGTGCTCGGGGGAGCCGGCTACACGCGCGATTTCCCTGTGGAGCGCTACTTCCGCGAGGCCAAGGTCATGCAGATCTTCGAGGGGACCAACCAGATCCAGCGCCTGGTCATCGCCCGCCAGATCGCCAAGTTCGGTTGATCACGGCCGGTGCCACACCATGGCCTTGAGCATGGTGCGGCACCGCATGCCTAGTGACGTGCTCGGCTGGTACGGCTCAGTGGCGCAGCCGCCATTCCTCGCGCCAGTCGCCGAAGTCACCGGACAGCCGAACCAGCGACAAATAGAACTCGAGTGTCACCCGAAGCCAGATCAGCGCCAGCAATGCGAACAGTGGACCGAGGATCAGCAGCGTGAGAAGGCCCAGCGTGCTGCTGACGCTGAAGGCGACGATGGTGTAGCTCAGGTAGCCAACGGCGATGCCGATCATGCCCAGTACGTACAGCACTGGGATGACGGTGGGCGTCACGTACTGGCTGAATCGGACGTCGAACAACGAGGTGAAGAAGGTCTGGGTGGTGGGTTGGGATGTTGGTGTCGGCTGCGGCGGCGACGCCGGCTGTGGTGGGGTATCAGTCATGCCGCCGCACCATACCGATCAGAGCGGTTCAGCGGGAGTAGCCGGATCGAGCTCCAATACGGCTTGCTCGTCCGGCTTGTGACGCAGGATGTCGTCGACGTAGGAGCGGGCCGCCTCGTCGATGTCGACCTCGTGGCCGCGCTGCTCGGAGAGGTACCACCGGTGCTCGAGCACCTCGTGGTAGATCTCCGGCCCTTCCAGCTTGCCGCGTAGGTCGGTAGGAACGGCACGGACCACCGGCTCGTAGCAGTCCGTGACCCAGTGATACGCGGTGATGTCCTCGTCCTCGCCTTGCTGGTCGGTGGCTGCGGTGTACGCGTCGAGGTCGTTGAGTAGCCGGCGGGCCTGGTTCTCTTGCGCATCGATGCCGGTGAGCCGCAGCAGCCGGCGACGGTGGTGGCCGGGATCGACGACTTTGGGCTGCACATGCACGGTACGCCCGCCGATATCGGTCACGATCTCCAGTTCGGCGACGTCGAACCCGAGTTCGTTGAGCCGCTCCACCCGGCGCCCGATCCGCCAGCGGTCGTTGACGTCGAAGGCCTCCCAGTCGGTGAGTTCCTGCCAGAGGCTCCCGTACCGCTCCACCACCTGGTCGCTGGTGGCCACGGCGTCGACCGTATCGTCGAGGAAGCCCGAGGCCTGCAGGTCCATCAGCTCGCCCGCGATGTTGATCCGGGCGTTGTCCAGGTCTTGGCTGCGTTGGCCATCGGTCAGTTTTCGGTGCAGCTCACCGGTCTCGGCGTCGACCAGGTACGCGGCGAACGCGCCCGCGTCGCGGCGGAACAGGGTGTTGGAAAGCGAGCAGTCGCCCCAGTAAAAGCCGGCCAGGTGCAGGCGGACGATCAGCACGACAAGGGCGTCGATCAGGCGGTCGACGGTCTCGCGCTTCATCATCCGCGCGAACAGGGCCCGGTACGGCAACGAGAACTGGAGGTGTCGCGTCACGAGGATGGGGTCGAGCGCAGTGCCGTCGTAGGTCTCGCGGCCGGTGATGACGCCGACCGGCTCGACAGCCGGGATGGCCAGCCGTTCGAGATCGCGAAGCAACTGGTACTCGCGATTGGCAAACGACTCCACGACCTCCTTGAGCGCGTAGATCCGGTTACCGAGCCGGATGAAGCGAACGATATGGCGCGAAATGCCACGTGGGAGTGCGACCAGGTACCACTCCGGCCACTCGGCCAGCGGCATGTCCCACGGCAGATCGAGCAGGGTATGCTGCTCGGCCGGTGAGGCTCGGAATCGCAACTCCACAAGAGCCATCCTTCCTCATGGTCCTTGGATGACCGTTGCTAAGCAACCGCGTGTGCGACGGTGCACTGCAAGTCGGCCGCAAGTGTCCCGGTGTGTTTCAGCAAGTGGCAGCTGTCTTGCAGTCGATATTGCAGAGTTGGGATATCTTCGACCGCATGACTGTGCGGATGGCTGACGTCGCGGCTCATGCGGGAGTCAGCGAGGCGACGGTGAGCCGGGTGCTCAACGCCAAGCCGGGCGTGGCCACCGAGACCCGCCAGGCGGTGCTCGAGGCCATGGATCGGCTGGGATACGAACGTCCGCCGCGGCTGCGTTCGCGCAGCGCCGGACTGGTCGGCCTGATCGTGCCCGAGTTGGAGAACCCCATCTTCCCAGCGTTCGCGCAGGTCATCGAGACGATACTCGCCCAGCACTCGTACACGCCGGTGTTGTGCACGCAGACCCCGGGCGGCGTCCCTGAGGACGAGTACGTCGAGATGCTGCTCGAGCGCAGCGTGGCAGGAATCGTGTTCGTCTCGGGCCTGCACGCGGACACTCAGGCAAACCACGATCGTTATCGCAGCCTGCGTGAACGTGGCCTGCCCATCGTCCTGATCAATGGATATGTCCCTGGCTTGGACGCGCCGTTCATCTCTCACGACGACGTCCAGTCGGTCGAGTTGGCCGTCAGCCACCTTGCATCGCTCGGCCATGAACGGATCGGGCTCGCCGTCGGCCCGGAGCGCTTCGTCCCCGCTCAGCGTCTTATCGAAGGCTTCCGCCGATCGATGCGCGTCCAGTTCGGAGTGGACGATCCGCCCGTGGCGGCGTCCTTCTACACCGTCGAGGGCGGAGGTGCCTCGGCCACGCAGTTACTCGACGCGGGGTGCACCGGCATCGTGTGCGGGTCTGACCTGATGGCGCTCGGTGCGATCCGTGCGGTGCGCGGGCGTGGTCTGCGAGTGCCGCAGGAGGTCTCGGTGGTCGGGCATGACGACTCGCCGCTTATCGCGTTCACCGATCCGCCACTGACGACCGTCCGGCAGGCTGTGCTGGCAATGGGCAAGGCCGCGGTGCAATCCTTGATCGCGGAGATCAGCGGGACGCGAGTGCCGCGCACCGAGTTCCTGTTCGCACCCGAACTCGTCGTTCGCGGTTCGACGACGGTAGCGGCTGGAGTGCGAAGCGTGGCCGGGTGAGCGGACGGCCGGTCGCGTCCGTGACCGGGTGGCGCCGGCGTTTATGTGCGCGGTTCCATGTCCCTTCCTGGTGGCTGGCTATACGCCCGCTGCGAGTTCGGACATCACAGGCATACGGGTAATCATGAAATTGATCTCCCGAGTCAATTCGTTCCTCCCTGATCAAATCGTCGGCGATCATGGCCCATCGGCGGTTCTGGCGGCGGATTGATCAGGGTGGAACGATTTCCCTCGGAAGGTAAACGCATTCCGCCGGGAAAGATCGGTCAGTACGCCGACTTGGTAGCTGTCACGGGGTCGATGGACGGCGTGGGCCGGTTCAATCTGCCGAGCATTCCTGGTGACGCGCCCGCTGAGGAAACAAGCTGCTGCGAAGTGTCCGGCGCAAGAATGGACTTTGCCCACCTGATCGTCTTTGTAGGACGATCAGGTGGGCAAGCAGCGATCAGGTGAC
>Ga0214469_1000112_pt1 | contig 23625 bp, 25 predicted proteins | sample RVTome_10_FD_187340 | JGI IMG/M metagenome (GOLD analysis project Ga0214469, IMG submission 187340) | Soil microbial communities from uranium-contaminated site in the Upper Colorado River Basin, Wyoming, United States - RVT153D57 HiSeq ... | reverse complement strand
CGCTCTGCCAGCTAGCCCAGACCGCTCGCATCGCCTCGATGTACTCGCGCAACTGTGGAGCAGGCTTCCCCGCCCAGAACGAGCTGAATCGGCGGACGATGTGGCCCCGAACCTGTGTCCCCAGCCCCAGCATGAACTTGCCTTTGGTCTGGCGTGCCAGGTCCCAAGCAGTCATGGCCATGACGGTTGGGGACCTCGGGAATGCCACGGCTATCGCGGTCCCGAACTCGAGACCGGGCTCAGCAACCGCGGCATGGGTGATGGGGAGAAACGGGTCGAACTGAGTCTCGGCCGTGAAGAACCCGTCATATCCCAATGCGGCGGCCTCTCTGCCGGCATCGACGGCATGCTCTGGGGGCGCCGGCGGGTAGTAAAAGTCGACTTTCATGACGCCAGCGTAGAGAAACACACGAACCTGTAGCCTTGGGGCCACGAATGAAACGAGTTGCCAAAGTCATCGGCTTGATCGGCGGGGCGTTCGCCGTCATCTGGGCGATGCGCGACCGCTTCATCTCGGTCGCCACGTCCCGGGAGCCTGTGCCGCCCGCTTTTCGCTCAGCGGGCGCCAGTCCTCCGGTGACGGACATCGACGGGATCGGCCCGGTCTTCGCACAACGACTCACCAACGCCGGCATCGCCGACATCGACACCCTGGCGAAGGCCAGCCCTGATCAGGTCGCCGAGGCTGCCAGCGTCAGTGCGGCCCGAGCGCGCTCCTGGATCGAGCTCGCCAACGACAACGGCTAGGGCGCCAGTGCCGTACCTGCACGCCCCTGAGCATCTCGGGGATCTCCTGACCGATGAGCCCGCCTATCGGGTCGACCAGCTACGCGATTGGCTCTACAGAACCCCCGTGCTCCACGCCATGGACATGACCAACCTGCCCACCGAGCTGCGCGACTCGATGAAGGACTCACTCTGGCCCTTCGACATCGAGATGGAGCAGAGTGCCGACAACGGAACCACTCGAAAGTGGCTTTTTCGGGCGCCCGACGGGGCTGCCATCGAGACGGTTCTGATGGGATATCCGAAGCGGGCAACCCTTTGCATCTCGAGCCAGGCCGGCTGTGCTCTGGCGTGCACCTTCTGCGCCACCGGGCAGTTCGGATTCGAGCGGCATCTCGAGCCGGGTGAGATCGTGGCCCAAGTGGCGTACGCCCAGGCATTTCTGCGACAGGTCGGGATGCCCGGCGTGCCCGATCACCTCACCAATATCGTCTTCATGGGCATGGGCGAGCCCTTGGCGAACTACCGCCGGGTCCGGGAAGCGATCCGCCGCATGGTCGACGTCATGGGGATCTCAGCGCGCTCGATCACCGTGTCGACGGTGGGCATTGTCCCGGGGATTCGACGGCTCGCCGACGAGCCTTGGCCGGTTTATCTAGCCGTGAGCCTCCATGCTGCCGACGACGAGCTGCGAACGTCGCTCGTGCCGATCAACAAGCGCTATCCGATCGCCGAACTGGAGGAGGCGGCACGGGAGTACTTCGAGAAGAAGGGACGACGCATTTCGATCGAATGGACGATGATCGACGGCGTCAACGACACCCTCGACCAGGCGGACAAGCTGGCTTCGATCGCCCGTCGCCTACGAGCACATGTCAACCTGATCGCCCTCAACCCGACGCCCTTGAGCGAAGCCCGCGCCTCGACCCGACTGCACATCGGGGAGTTCGCCAAATCTCTCGAGAGACGTGGAGTCAACGTCACAGTCCGGGACACCAGAGGCCGCGACATCGACGCCGCCTGCGGTCAGTTGCGAGTTTTGTCTGGAATTTCGCGATCAGGTAGGTAGTCTCACTCACGCGGAGCGAGTCAGGGGCTGAAGGAGTTGTGCCTTCGTATGCCCAAATTTCGACGTTCCCGTGCCCTCATGGTCGGTGTTGCGCTGGTGCTCGCCGTTGCCCTCTTCTCAGTCGACTACACCGTTCGTCGTGGAGACACTCTGGGTGACATCGCCCGCGACAACGATGTCTCACTGACCGACCTGATCCGGGCGAACGACATCTCCAACCCGAACCTCATCTACCCCGGCCAGAAACTGAGGATCCCGGGATCCGAAGAGGTCTACACCGTCGTCTTCGGGGACACCCTTGGCCGGATCGCCAAGAAGTACAAGACCTCGGTCTCCAATCTCACCACTGCTAACAACATCCCCAACCCCAACATCATCCTCGTCGGCCAACAGATCATCATCCCCACTGGAAGCTCGGGCTCGGGCCCCACCGGCGGATCATCGAGTGAAAGCACGATCTCGGACCGGACCGGTCAGGTGCACGTCGTGAAGCGCGGCGAGACTCTGGCGAGGATCGCAGCCCAATACAGGGGGGTCAGCGCCGACGATATCGCTTCGGCCAACGGGATCGTCAACGGGATCATCTTCGCCGGCCAGGGTCTCTACCTCAGCGGTCCCGGATATGTGGCGTCGGGAACCGCCGGGGAGGCCAGCTATCGGGTGGAGCGAGGCGATCGCCTCGGCGACATCGCCCACGAGTATGGCGTGGCCGTCAACTCTCTCGTGTCAATAAACGGAATCTCCAATCCGAACCTCATTCGCTCTGGTCAGACGCTCAGGATCCCGACGGGGAGCACCTGGGTATGCCCCGTCGATGGAGCCTCGTTCATGAACGACTGGGGCTTCCCGCGAGGTGGCGGCATCCGCTATCACGAAGGAAACGATCTCTTCGTCAACCGGGGAACCCCCGTGCGGGCGCCGGTCTCGGGAACGATCAAGCAGAAGACCGGGACCATCGGTGGACTCCAGTTCAGCCTCAACGGATCCGATGGGGTTCGCTACATCGGTACCCACATGGACCAATTCGGCAAGAAGGGCAAGGTCAACGCCGGCGACATCATCGGTTATGTCGGCAACACTGGCAACGCAGCCGGTACCCCACCCCACCTCCACTTCGGGATGTACTACCAGGGGACGCCGGTCAACCCCTATCCCTCATTGATTGCTCACGGCTGCGACTGAGCGCTCAGTCGGGCCGTTCGAGGTCGAAGCGGTCCCGGGTGTTGATGTAGGTGGCTCCGGCCATCCTGCCGACCGCCTTCAAGACGTCGTTGTCGACCCGCGTCCCGTCGAGCACTCCCTCCTCGACATGAATCACCACGACGTCGCCGAGGATCAGCTTGGTTCGCTCCCCCAGTTCGATGACCTCACGCACCGTGCACTCCAGATTGGCCGGTGACTCGGCGACGATCGGAGCGTCGACTCGGGCACCGTCATTTGCGGTGAGGCCGGCTATCGCGAACTCGTCGTCGTCCGCAGCGAACGAACCCGACGTAACCGACATGGCGTGAACGACCTCTTCGGACACGATGTTGACGGTGAACTCTCCGCGCTCCTCGGCGAGGGTCGCAGAGTCTTTGCGACGGTCGCGATGGCTGCCCGCGGAGAAGAGGACCACCGGCGGGTTGGTCGACACGACGTTGAAGAACGAGAACGGTGCCAGGTTGTGGGTGCCGTCCGCCCGGCGAGTGCCGATCCAACCGATAGGACGGGGAACCACGAGCCCGGTCAGCAGCTTGTAACGATCACGCGATTCTGCGTCGTCGAGCTCGAACACGAGCTTCGTCAAGCCATCTCCTCGCCCAATAGGTCGAGCCGGATCGGGCCGGCGGCGAGCATCCTTCGATGGAAGTCTTTCAACTCGAAATCGACCCTGGCCCGAGCCCGATCTCTCATCCCGAGGATCTCCCGCTCACCGACCTTGTACGTGATGGCTTGCCCGGGCCAGCCCAGATACCTCAAGACCTCCGACACCGCGACGTCGTGGGGCTGGTAGGCAACCTGTTCGATGTAGTCGACCGCTGTCTCGTATGTCCAGACCTCTCCCTCGTGAAGGGGGGCATGGTCCGGAATGGTCAGCTCCAGGTGGCAACCGATGTCGACCACGACCCGGGTCGACCGGAAGAGCTGGCTGGCGAGCAGGCCGAGGCGGTATTCGGGCTTCTCGAAGAACCCGAGCTCGTCCATCAGGCGTTCGGCATACAGCGCCCATCCTTCCCCCGCACCCGAGTACCAGATGACCGAGCGCTGGAAGCGCGACAGGTTTGCCCGCTCCAACACGACTGTCCCCACCTGCAGATGGTGCCCGGGGAAACCCTCGTGGTAGGCCGTCGATACCTCCTGCCAATACGGCAACGACTCCCGCTCGCCGGGGGCGTACCAGATCGACCCCGGACGGCTGAAGTCCTCCGCCGGCGGCACGTACCACGCTCCGAGACTCCCACCGGGGGGCGCAATGTTCACGGTGACGGTGCGCAACTCGTCAGGCACGTCGAAGTGGGCGCCGGCGAGTTGGCCGATCGCCTGTTGCTGGATCTCGGAGATGAAATCGACGAACTCCTCCCGGGTCGACGCGGCCCGGTGCGGGTCGGTGTCCAACATGTCGATGACTTCGTCGACACTTCGGTCGGAGTCGATCGATGCGCTGGTCACAGCCATCTCCTCAGTGAGCCGACGGATCTCACCCCAGGCCCAGTCGTAGGTCTCCTCAGGGTCGATCATCAGGCCGAGGTGATGATCGGCCTCGCGCAGGTACTCGTCCCGGCCCACAGCGTCCGACGGCCGGGCCCTGGGGAGGTAGCTGTCGCGCACCCATTCGGCGAACCTGGCACAGGCGACACGACTCTGGTCGATGGCATCGCTGAGCGACTCGACGTCAATTCCAGTTCTCTCCGCTTGTTCGATGAAGCCGATGAATCTCGAGTCGTCCGAAGCGGCGGCATCGAGCTGTTCCAGCACCGACCGGACCTGACGGGCGGCGGCGGTATCTCCCGCTCCCAGCCCTTCACTCAGGCTCAGCCTGTAACCATCCATTGCCTCGCCGAAGCCACGGAGCCGAGCCTCGACATCGGCCCATCCCTCAGGTGTGTCCCGGTCCATCACGTCGAAGACATCTCGAGTGACCTGAAATGGGCTGTACACGTGGTTCATGTCGCGTCGCCACTTGCCGGACTCGTGTTCCTCGATCTGCTCGGCGAGCCACCCCGTCATCACCCGAGCTGCGAAGGCCTCGACACGATCGTTCGCCGAGCAGAACGCGGCGAGGCGATCGTGCATCTCCCGATAGAGACCGACCCTGCGATGATGACCCTCCGGGGAGTAGTCGGTGCACAAATGATCTCTTCCACCGATGCCGTATGTCGTTGCGTTGATGGGGTCGGAGTCAGCCCATCTATCGGTGAGCTCGTCTGAGATCTCAAAAGCGGTTGTCATGGCCGGGCAGGCTATACGCGGCCTACGAACACACACAGTCCGATACCCTCCCACCGTGAGCGACCTGATCGAAGTCAGACCCGACGAGCGATTCGACACCCTCGCTCTCACCTCCTGGCTCGAAACGGTGGAGGGTGTGCCTGAAGGCACGCCTCGAGTCGCCCAATTCGGTGGGGGCAAGGCCAACCTCACCTACTTGCTCACCTTCCCCAATGGCTCCGAACTGGTGCTACGACGCCCACCACTGGGCCCGGTTGCCCCGGGTGCTCACGACATGTCACGGGAATACCGGGTCCTGTCCCGACTCTGGCGCTCGTTCGACAAGGCGCCCCGTGCGATCGCCTACTGCGACGACGAATCAGTGATGGGTGACGACTTCTTCCTGATGGAGCGGCGCGATGGGGTCGTGGTGCGCGGCTCGGTGCCCCAGAGCTTCGGCGGAGGCGACGACGCCACCGCCAATCGGAAGCTGTCGGAAGTCGTCGTCGACACCCTTGCCGAGTTTCACGCGGTCGTCCCTGAGGGTTGTGACCTCGGAGACCTCGGGCATCCCGAAGGTTTCCTGCAGCGCCAAGTGGAGGGCTGGTGGGGCCGCTGGGAGCGGGCCAAGCACGAGGAGAATCCGGTCGCCGACGAGCTGGCCGGTTGGTTGATGGCCGGGCTCCCTGCGGAGGGCCGTACCTCCCTTCTCCACAACGACTGGCGTCTCGACAACATGGCTGTCTCCGCCGATGACCCCGGCAACTGCGTCGCCGTCTACGACTGGGACATGGCGACACGGGGCGACCCTCTGGCCGACCTGGGGACGCTGATGGGCTCATGGTTCGATCCGGGGGAGGCCCCCGGTGAGTTGTCGATGATGCCGACCCAGATCCCCGGGTGGTTGAGCAGACGCGACGCCGTCGAGCGCTATGCGGTGAAGTCGGGCAGCGACGCCGCCGCCATCGATTGGTATCTCGTCTTCGGAGCCTGGAAACTGGCGATCATCCTCCAACAAATCTACATACGCTGGTTGCGCGGCCAGACCCAGGACGAGCGTTTCGCCGGCCTCGACGACGGCGCCCGCCACCTCTTCCACCTCGCCGCCCAACGCCGGCCGTGAGCCAACCCTGGGTTCCTGGCGTCGGTGAGCGACGCTGGGAACCCAGGGTTGGCTATGGACTCCGCTTGTGAGTGAGCGCTCACTCAGTGGTAACGTGGGGGCCGATGGAGACCAAGTCGCGGGCCAAACCGCTCCCCCCAGAGGATCGCCGGGTGGCCATCGTCGAGGCGGTCATCCCGCTCATCATGCAACAGGGCGCCAGCGTCACCACTTCGGCGATGGCGGAGGCGGCGGGTATCGCCGAGGGCACAATCTTCCGGGTCTTCCCCGACAAGAGCACTTTGCTTCTCGAGGCTCTCAAGACCTGCTTCGATCCGGCCCCGGCGCTCGACCAGCTCGCCCGTATCGAGCGCGATCTGCCCTTTGAGATCAAGCTGCGCAAGGCGGCCGCAATCATTCTTCAGCGTGCCGAACGCGTCTATGCCGTGGCGGCGGTGCTCCGAACCCTGCCTCCGCCCGAGCGCCCATCGCATGAGGAAGCACACAAGTCGGCGATCGAGGCCAACAGCCTGATCTCCTGGGGGCTCACCCGAATCTTCGAGGACGAGGCCAACTGCCTCGCCGTCGAGCCGGCACGCGCCGCCGCCGCGTTTCGCGGGCTCCTGCACGCCGTGAACTTCCCGCTGTCAGACCCTTCGGAGCTGATCACAGCCGATGAGGCCGTTGAGGTCCTGCTCCACGGAGTCAGTTCGACGGAGGCCGACTGATGCTGTGGAGGCTGCTCAAGCGGCATCTTTCCGATTACCGGCGCGAGCTGATCCTCGTGATCGGTCTTCAACTCATCGCGACGATCGCCGCCCTCTTCCTCCCCTCTCTCAATGCCGACATCATCGACAACGGGGTGGTTCTGGGCGATACCGATTACATCATTCGAATCGGGCTCGTGATGTTGGCTGTCTCCTTTGTCCAGATTGGCGCCACCATCGTGGCCGTGTACTTCGGGTCCCGCGCCGCCATGGGCTTGGGGCGCGACCTCCGTCGCAACATCTTCACCAAGGTCGCCGGGTTCTCGAGCCAGGAGGTCACATCGTTCGGAGCACCCTCCCTGATCACGCGCAACACCAACGACGTCCAGCAGGTTCAGATGCTCACGGCAACAGGACTGACTCTGATGGTGATGGCACCGATCATGATGGTGGGTGGAGTCATCATGGCCCTTCGCGAGGATGTCGGGCTGTCCTGGCTCGTGGCTGTCGCGGTGCCGATATTGGCGGGATCTGTCGGATTCATCGCCAGCCGACTCATCCCCTCTTTCCGGAGGATGCAGAAGCGTATCGACGACGTGAACCGGGTGCTGCGTGAGCAGGCCACCGGCATTCGTGTCCTCCGCGCCTTCGTCCGTGAGCCCTATGAGACTGAGCGATTCGACGAGGCGAACACCGAGCTCACCAACGTCTCGCTGACCGTGGGCCGGTGGATGGCGGCGATGTTCCCGATTGTCATGCTGGTCCTCAACCTCTCCAGCGTGGCGGTCCTCTGGTTCGGTGGTCTTCGCATCGACGCCGGTGCCATGCAAATCGGGTCACTCACCGCGTTCCTGGCCTATCTCCTCCAGATCCTCATGTCGGTGATGATGGCCACCTTCATGCTCGTGATGATCCCGCGAGCATCGGTGTCGGCCGAACGTATAGGCGAGGTGCTCGAAAGTGAGCCGACCGTGAGGTTTCCCGATCGTCCCGTCACCGAGCTCCGTCAGCGGGGACATCTCGACTTCGAGAACGTGACCTTCAGCTATCCAGGGGCCGAGCACCCGGTCTTGAGCGAGGTCTCGGCCAACGCCCGACCCGGTCAGACCTTGGCCATCGTGGGATCGACCGGGGCCGGCAAGACCACCCTCACCAACCTCATCCCCCGTCTGTTCGACGTGACATCCGGGACAATCCGTGTCGACGGAGTCGACATCCGCGATCTCGACCCCGAGGTCCTGTGGTCGAAGATCGGGCTGGTCCCCCAGAACCCCTACCTGTTCACCGGGACGGTGGCGTCGAACCTGCGTGATGGCAAACCCGATGCGACCGAGGAAGAGATGTGGGCAGCGCTCGAGATCGCCCAGGCCAAGGACTTCGTCGAAGCCATGTCCGATGGCCTCGAATCGCCCATCGCCCAGGGTGGGACCAACGTTTCCGGGGGCCAGCGTCAACGGTTACAGATCGCTCGTGCCGTGATCCGACGGCCGGAGATCTACGTGTTCGACGACTCGTTCTCCGCACTCGATCTGGCAACAGACGCCCGATTGCGTCGGGCCCTCAGACCGGTGACGCGGGAGTCGACAGTCGTGATCGTGGCACAGCGGGTGTCCACCATCGCCGACGCCGATCAGATCATGGTCCTCGAAGACGGCAAGGTCATGGGAATCGGCACCCACGATGTGCTGCTGGCTACCTGCCCCACCTACGTCGAGATCGTCGAATCACAAGCCGAGGCAAAAGCGGCGTCATGAGTGGCAGAACCATGAAGGAGACCGAACGGGTCGAGGCGCCGCAGGGTCCTGGGCCCAGGTTCATGGCGGGCCAGCTGGGGCAAAAGGCCATGTCGTTCGGCCCATCGCTCAGAAGGCTCGTCGGCCATCTTCGCCCGGAACGGCTGAAACTCACCTTTGTGATACTCGCCGCCGTGGTCGGCGTGGGTCTCTCGGCGTTTGGCCCTCGGGTCCTCGGTTGGGCCACAGACATCGTGTTCGCCGGCGCGATCGGAGCGAGTCTCCCGTCCGGCATCACCAGAGAACAAGCCATCGAAGGTACCCGAGCCGCCGGGCAGAGCCAGATCGCCGATCTCCTCTCCGGCGTCGACTTCACACCCGGAGTGGGAATCGACTTCGAGGCACTCGGGATGGTGCTCCTCTTGTGCGTCGGGCTGTACGTGGGCGCCGCGTTGTTCGGCTACCTACAGGGCTATCTGCTCAACGACGTGGTGCAAGGAACCATCTATCGGCTCCGCTCCAATGTCGAGGAGAAGCTGAATCGCCTCCCTCTCAGCTACTTCGACCGTCAACCCAGAGGAGAGCTGCTCAGCCGGGTCACCAACGACATCGACAACATCTCCCAGAGCCTCCAGCAAACGATGAGCCAAGTGCTGACCTCGGTGCTCACCATCGTCTTCGTAGTGACGATGATGGTGATCATCTCGCCGACCCTGGCGCTCATCGCTCTGATCACGATCCCGGTGACCATGGTCGTGGCCGGGGTCGTCATGAAGCGCTCCCAGACCCAGTTCATCGCTCAATGGCGGCACACCGGAGCGCTCAACGGCCAGATCGAGGAGGCCTTCACCGGCCACTCTCTGGTGAAGGTATTCGGACGCCAGGAGGCTGTCAGAGAGCGTTTCGACGAGGAGAACGAAAGCCTCTACCAGGCCAGCTTCGGTGCCCAGTTCCTCTCCGGCCTGATAATGCCGATCATGCAGTTCATTGGGAACCTCAACTACGTGGTCATCGCGGTTGTGGGTGGGCTGCGAGTGGCCAGTGGGACGATGAGCCTCGGCGAAGTGCAGGCGTTCATCCAGTACTCCCGTCAGTTCACCCAGCCAGTGACCCAGATCGCATCGATGGTGAACCTGCTCCAGTCGGGCGTCGCCTCTGCTGAGCGCGTCTTCGAACTGCTCGACGAGGACGAGGAGCCTTCCGAGGACCACAAAGGCGTTATCGATGAAGCCAGTAAGGGAGAGGTCTCCTTCGAGGACGTCTCCTTCCGCTACGACGAAGACCGACCTCTGATCGAGGATCTGAGCATGACGGTGAGGCCGGGGCAGATGGTCGCCATCGTCGGGCCCACCGGTGCCGGCAAGACCACCTTGGTCAACCTGATCATGCGCTTCTACGAGCTGGACACCGGTCGCATCACACTCGATAGCGTGGATATCTCAACGATCCAGAAGTCGTCACTTCGATCGCAGGTCGGGATGGTGCTCCAGGACACGTGGCTGTTCAAAGGCACGATCTGGGCCAACATCGCCTACGGGCGCCCGGGTGCGCCCGACGAAGACATCCTCGAAGCCGCCAAGGCGACATTCGTCGACCGCTTCGTCCACAGCCTGCCCGATGGATACGAGACCCTCATCGATGACGAGGGCAGCAACATAAGTGCCGGTGAGAAACAGCTCATCACCATCGCGCGCGCCTTCCTGTCCCAGCCGGCACTGCTCATCCTCGACGAGGCGACCAGCTCGGTCGACACCCGTACCGAGCTGCTGTTGCAGCACGCCATGAGCGCCCTGCGGAGCAACCGCACCAGCTTCGTGATCGCCCACCGGCTCTCGACCATCCGTGACGCCGACCTGATCCTGATGATGGAGGACGGTCGGATCGTCGAGCGGGGAACCCACGACGAGCTCGTCGCTCTGGGAGGCTCATACGCCGATTTGTACAACTCCCAGTTCGAGGGCCCGGACGCCGAAATGGAGATAGTTGCCGGGGTCGCCAGGGACTAATTCGCGAACCCAGGGTTCCAGACTTCGCTGAGCGGTGTCTGGAACCCAGGGTTCGTGATCTATCGCAGCCACCACACGTCTGAGCCGCTCCAGGTGAGCACAACGACGACTGTGAGGACCGCCAGTTCGGTCAGCTGTTCGACGGCACCGAGGATGTCACCGGTGATCCCGGAGAACCTGGCCAGCGACACCGTCTTCAGCCAAATGATGCCGATGGTGGCGACCATCATCGCGGGCACCAGCCACCAGCCACCGAGCGCACCGGCGAGAACCAGGCCGGCGACGACTGCAACCCAGGTGCCGGAGACGCTCACCCCCATGATGCCGACGTGGCCGAGACCGTCGTCGCGGGCGGGCCTGGTGGTCGCCATCAGGACGACGGCGGCGGTGCGCCCCAGTGTATGGGCCATCACAAGCCCGACAAAGGCCTGGATCGGATCCATCGCGCCCACGGCCAGCACCCGCCACAGGATCGAAACCACGACAGCAATCGACCCGTAGGTGCCGAGACGCGAGTCTCTCATCACTTCGAGAGCCTGTGCGCCACGGAGTCGTGAACCGAGCGCGTCGGCGGTGTCGGCGAACCCGTCCTCGTGGAATGCCCCGGTGAGCAAGACCCCGCCTGTTACCGCAATCAGAGCCGCCAGCGGCGACGGCATGATCTGGTAGGCGCCGGCGTAGATACCGCCGGCGAAAGCGCCGATGCCGGCTCCGACCATCGGGAACCAGATAACCGCCGAGCTCCCAAGAGGATCGTGCGTTCCCACCGGGACCCTGGTCAGAAAGCCGATGGCGGCAATTAACCCTCTCACAGCAAACCGGCCTCACCAAACGTGGCCACCTGCACCACGGCGTCTGCTGCCAAAGCGACGATGGGAACGGCGGCGAGCGCACCACTTCCCTCACCGAGCCGCATCTCCAGGTCCAGAATCGGCCACCGACCCATCCGCTCGACGAGACGGCGGTGCCCGGGCTCGGCGGAGACATGTGCCGGCCAGCAGTGGTCCAGAGATCCGGGACGTGCCAACTCCAGCGGAAGGGCGGCCGAGGTGACGACGAACCCGTCGAGCAAAACGGGAATCGAGCGGGCTCTCGCCTCGACGATGGCCCCGGCCATGGCAGCCAACTCCCATCCCCCGAGCTCACTCAGCGCATCGAGGGGATCGGTGACATCGGCACGACTCACTGCATCCCTCACCACCGCAATCTTGCTGGCGAGGCCATCGGCGTCGAGCCCGGTGCCCGGGCCCACCCAATCGCCGGCATCGCCTCCCAGCAGTGCGGTGGCGATGGCGGCGGCCGCCGTTGTGTTTCCGATGCCGACCTCGCCAGGGATCAGCAGATCGACCTCGCCGAGGCCAGCCACAGCTTCACGGCCAACTGCCACGGCCTTCTGGAGCTGCGCGTCGGTCAGCGCGGGCTCCGTGCGGATGTTGCCGCAGGGGACACCGTCTCCCACATCGACGACCGTAAGGCGAGCACCGACGCGTTGTGCCATCACCGAGGCAGTTGCGATGCCGGACTGCAAGGCGTCGATCATCGCCCTGGTGACCGATTGCGGGTAGGCACTCACTCCTTCGACGGCGACTCCATGATCGCCGGCAAAGATGAGGGCCGCGGGTCGGTCGACCGATGGCCGCTCGCTTGCCTGCCATCGCGCCAGCCAAACAGCGATCTCGTCCAAACGCTCCAAGGCACCTCTGGGGCGAAGCACTTCCCCGGCTCTGACCCTTACCGCCTCAGCGCTCTCATCGTCGCCCGGTGTCCGTGCCAGAGCCTCGAGATCAGCCAGCACCCGGCGTCCCCAGCTCGAGTGTCTTGCCGGCCACCACCAGGTAGGACCGATCGGCGGCGGCGGCCAACTTCTGGTTGGCCCTCCCATGTAGGTCGCGGAATCGCCGTCCAACCGGATCCATGGGGACTATCCCCGAGCCGACTTCGTTGCTCACGACCACGGCATCGCGCCGATCTGACAATATCGCGGCGACGGCGTCGACCATGCCCGTGATGGTCTCGTCGTCGTGATCCGCCATCAGGTTCGACACCCACAAGGTGACACAGTCCACGATGAGATACTCATCGGGCTCCGCATTGGAAACTGCCTCGGCCAGCGCGATCGGTGCCTCCACCACCGACCATTCCCCAGGCCGACTCTGTCGATGGGCAGCGATGCGCTGTTTCATCTCTTCATCGGAGGCCAGAGCCGTGGCGACATAGCGGACGTGCCTTCCACTTTCGCCTGCCATCTCAACGGCGAGTGTCGACTTGCCAGAGCGGGCGCCGCCGGTGAGGAAGATCAATAGTCGATGCCTCGTCTGGCCATGATCCCGCTGTCGTAGGCGTGCTTGACCTTGCGCATCTCGGTGACGGTGTCGGCAATGTCCACGATGTCTGGCGGAGCATCGCGGCCGGTGATGATCACGCTCACCTCCTTGGGACGAGTCACGAGGACGTCCACCACCTCTTGGAGATCGATCCAGCCCCAATTGATCGGATAGGTGATCTCATCGAGGACGATCAACCTGTGCTCCCCGCGACCGATGACATCGCGTGTGTGCTCCCATGCGGCGCAGGCAACCGCTTCGGACTCCTCCATGTTCTCCGAGTCCCAGGTGAACCCGTCTCCAAGGGCCCACCAGTCGATCCCGAGCTGGCGCCCGACCTTCTCCTCGCCGACACTCCACTCCCCTGACTTGAGGAACTGGATGACCGCCACCTTCCAGCCGCGGGCCACAGCCCGGATCGCCGTGCCGAAGGCGGCCGTCGATTTGCCTTTGCCGTCGCCGGTGTTGACGAGGAGCAGGGACGGTGAGCGTACATTGCCCTTGGGTGGCGCTTCCGTGGGTGGATTCTGGTCGGTCATGTCGATCTCCTCACAGGAACAACGACGGGGCCATCGGGATCTTCGAGCACCCTGATGTCGGCACCGTAGTGAGCCGTCAGCGTGTCCTTCGTGAGCACCTCACCCGGGGAGCCGTCGGCCACGACCTCACCCCTGCTGATGAGGATCAACCGATCTGCGAACCGGGCAGCGAGGGTCAGGTCGTGGGCGGCGATGACCACTGTCAGCCCCTCCTGGCGCCGGAGCTCGTCGACGACTTCGAGAACATCGACAGCGTGGCCGACGTCGAGACCGGCGGTGGGCTCGTCGAGGAGCAGAACCGGAGCCTCCTGAGCCAGAGCACGGGCCAAGACCGCCCGTTGCGCCTCGCCACCTGACAGTGTGCGCAGCGGTCGCCGGGCGAAGTGGGTGAGGTCCAGCTTGTCCAGGGCCGAGCGCATCGTCTCCACGTCGTGCTTTCCTTCGGCGGCCAGGTAGCCGAGATGGGGAGTCCTTCCCAGGAGCACGTAGTCGCCCACCCCCATCTCATCGGGCAGTTGCGGTCGCTGCGGCATCCAGGCGATGTCGATCCCGGGCCTTCGCTCCTTGCCGCCGAGCGAGACCTGGCCGGCGTGAGGGACGACGTCGACCGCCGCTTTGATCAGAGTCGACTTGCCGGCGCCGTTGGGGCCGATGAGAGCCACCCATTCGCCGTCGGCCACCTCGATGTCGACGGGGCCAACGATGGTGTCTGGCCCGTATGTCACGGACACCCGGCGCCACGAGATCATGCCGGCCCCCGCATCGTCCTGAGAACGAGCAGGAAGAAGGGGGCCCCGAAGAAGGCCGTCACCACTCCAATGGGCAGTTCGGCAGGGGATATCAGCGTGCGCGCAGCCACATCGGCGAGCATCAGGAAGGCGGCGCCGAAGAGGATCGAGAGGGGGACGATCACCCGATAGCTCCAGCCGAAGAGGAGGCGGACGGTGTGGGGGACGATTATCCCGACGAAACCGATCAAGCCACTGACCGAGACTGCGGCCGCAGTGGCCAGGGTCGCGGTGACGACGACCACTGCACGCACCCGACCCACGTCGACTCCAATGGCCTTCGCCTCGTCGTCGCCGAGAGCCAGGACATCGAGGAGGCGACGCGCCTTCACCAAGATCACCGAAGCGATGACTGCGTAGGGAAGCAGCTCGATCACCTCGCCCCACCCCACGGTGGTCAGCCGACCGAGTATCCAGGAGTAGACCTCGCGCAGGGTCTCGACGTTCTGTTGCAGGATGTAGGTCTGAACCGCGGTGGCGAAGGCGGCCACCGCGACACCGGCCAGGATCAGCGAGGTCGGCGACCTCCCGCCGACCGAACGGCCCAGGACGTAGGTGACGGCAACGGCGCCGAGGCCACCGGCAAATGCCAACGGTGCGATCCACCCCGACCCGCCGACGAGAGCGAATCCGAGCGTTGCGCCGAGACCTGCTCCTGCGGCGACTCCGAGCAGGTAGGGGTCGGCGAGTGGATTGCGGAACACGCCCTGGTAGGCGGTGCCAGAGACAGCGAGAACCGCACCAACCAGCGCACCGAGGACGATTCTGGGTAGCCGGATTTCGAACAGGATCGCGGTCTCGGCCTGGCTCAGCCCGGACTCGATCGAGACTCCCGGCAGACTGTCGAGCAGAGCCTTCACGACCGACGCCGGGTCGAGACCGGCGGCACCAACCACCGAACCGACCAAGGCGGCGATTACCACGGCGGCCACGCCGACGGCGATCGCCAACCAACCTGCCTTGGCGGGGCGAGCTTCGATCGGGGCGGCCGGGGCGCTCAACCCTGGCTCGAGTATGCCGCCAGGGCGTCGGACACCGCCTGTGCGAACTCGACGATGCGGGGCCCCCAGCGGGAGGCGATGTCGGAGTCGAGCTCGACCACATTCCCGCTCTGCACCGCGGACAGGACGTCCCAACCGGGGCGAGCGGCCACCGTCTCGGCACTCTCGCCGTAAAGCGTGTCAGCCAGAAAGATGATGTCGGGATCGGCTGATACCACGTACTCACTGGAGAGCTGCGGGTACCCGAATGCCGACCCGTCCTCGTCGGCGGCGTCGGCGATGTTCTCGAGCCCGAACAGGCCGTAGATCTGTCCGAAGAAGGTGGCCGACGTCGCGGTGTAGAGAGTGTTTTCCAGCTCGTGGTAGTAGGTGACACCTTCGGCGTCAGGTGCTTCGTCGGAAATGTTGGCGAGGTCGTTGGCGATCGACTCGTTGACCACGCCCGCCCGATCCGGGTGACCGGTGGCGGCTCCAAGGGCCTCGATCTGGCGGTAGACGTCGTCGATGGTGATCGCCGCGCTGTAGTTGACCACCGGGACGTTGGCCGCCTCCAACGAGGCCACCAGCTCGCCGGGGTCGTAGCCGATGAACACCAGATCGGGCTCATAGGAGAGAATCGCTTCAACGTTTGGCGTGAACCCGGACAGGTCGGTCACCGGCGCCCCGACCGGGTAGTTGGACTGGTCGTCCACCGCCACGACTTGGGAGCCGGCATCGATGGCGAAGAGCATCTCGGTGGCCGTCGAGGACAGCGACACGATCGACTCTGGCTTCTCCTCGATGGTCACCTCACCGTTGTCGGCCTCGATGGCCACGGGGAAACCGGCAAGCTCCGCCTCCGTGGCGTTGGGGGCAAAGGTTGTCGTAGTGATCGTGTCGTCGTCCGGGGCGGACGAGCCGGCGCCTCCCTCACCCGTGCCGCAGGCAGCCAAGACGATGAGAAGCGCCAGTAGAACCGAGCTCCGCTTCATGAGAACATCCTCCGTCGGTCGGAGGATGAAGAGGTGGTGGGCTCCCGGGGGTGCCCACGCTTCCGTCTTCATCCGAGACTTTCACGTGGCCCCGAGACTCAGGCGACCTGGCTCGTGCTCGGCTTCGCCGGAGGCAAAGACGCGCCTTCACAGTTGCGGGACAGCGCCGGATTCCAACCGGCTTCGCTGTTCGCGGGGCACTCACCGTCTCAGCGGTGAGCGGAATTCACATTAACCGAGCTCGTGAGCACCGCGTGTCGATCAGAGCACGCGGTGCTCGCGAACAAGCCGGACGGCTAGCTCAGGTCCTCGGTATTGACGCCGAGTGTGACCTGGATGGTCTGTTCCTCTCCATCCCGAACGATGAGGACATCCACGGTCTCGTTGGGTTGATGTGACCGGATCTGGGCCACCAGGTCATCCCACCCGCGAACAGGGACGCCGTCCAAGCCGACTATCACATCGCCCATTTCCAGCCCGGCGGCCTCGGCGCCAGAGTCGTCCACGATGACAGTGATCTGAGCCCCGGCCTGCCCCTCGGTGTTGACATTCTCGGCCTGCACGCCGAGGAAGGCGGTTTCGATCGGCTCGCCGGAGATGATCCCGTTGGCGTAGGTGACGGCGATGTCGGACGGGACGGCGAAACCGACACCATCGTTGGCGCCCGAGGTGCTGAAGATGGAGACGTTGATCCCGACCACCTGTCCGGCCCGATCGACCAGCGCACCACCCGAGTTGCCCGGGTTGATCGCGGCGTCGGTCTGAACCATGGAAGCACAAGTGTTCACGGCACAATTGGTCTGATCCACTGCGGAGATGATGCCGGCGGTGACCGTCGACTCCAGTCCCCAAGGGCTGCCGACGGCAATCGCCGTCTGGCCGACACGAGGCTTGTTGGTATTGAATGTCGCCGCGGGCAGACCGGTGCGGTCGACTTCGATTACGGCGATGTCGACCTGTTCGGCGCGACCGATGACCGTGCCTTCGACCTGCTCACCGTCGCTGAATCGCACTCTCACCGTGTCGGAACCGTCCACCACGTGAGCGGCGGTCACGATGAGGCCCTCACTGTCGTAGATGACTCCCGAGCCGACGCCGCCTGTGGTCTGAATGTGCACGACCGATGGAAGGATCACCGCTGCCGCCTCGGCGATGGGCTCCTCGCCGGGAGCGTAAGTCGGCGCAGTCACGTCTATCGACTCGGGCTCTGTGGTCGTGGTGGTTTCTGCGGCCGCCCCTGAGCCCCCCGACGGATCGGGGTAAACCAGCATGATGCCGGCCACGATCAAGGCCACGACACCAAAGAAGAGAATGGCCGACAGCCAGCCTGGCAGCTGCCGCTTCTCTCGTGCGTTCTGTTCTTCTGTCAAGTCTGACCTCCTACGCCAAGGCTAAGACAGTCCCGTTAAGACGAGGCGAAAGTGTCTATGAAGTATCGGTAAAGGGACTGAACGTGGGTGGCTCCGTTCCGGCATCACCCACGGGGATCCATACCACCATGGTCGTACCCGCTCCTCCGATTCCCCCAAACGAGGCCAGCGAGCCCCCGTGACTCTGTGCGATCTGGGTCACGATGGAAAGCCCGAGACCGATTCGGTCATCAGTGTCAACCGGCAGCCCGGGCCCGGCATCGCGAACACCCATCCAAGCCCAGCCGTCGGCTCTGCCCGAGCCGACATCCACGGTGGATCCCGAAGGGGCGACCTTGAGAGCGTTCTCGACGAGGTTGGACAGAGCCCGGTCCAAGGCGACCTCGACCCCCGACACCGTGACCGGCGCTACTTGCGCCGTGATCGCCACTCCGGTCTCCTCCGCCAGTGGGGTGAAGTCAGACACTTTGGCCGACACCAGACCTGCCAGGTCGACCTGGATCGATTGAGCCTGACCGGTCTGCAGACGGGCGATTGCCAGGAGGCCGGCGATCATCTCGGACATACGCTCGGCATTGCGTCGAATCACACCGCCGGCCCGCCTCCACTCCCCGACGCCGGCATCGGGATCGTCGGACACCAGCTCGATGTTGGAGCGAATGATGGTTAGAGGAGTTCGCAGATCGTGGCTGGTGTCGGCCAGAAACTGGCGCTGACTGGAGAAGGCCGCATCGAGACGCTCCAGCATCTCGTCGAAGGTGTCGGCGAGACGTTTCAGCTCGTCGTCTGGACCGGTTAGAGCAATCCTGCGGCTCAGGTCGGACGCCTGTATGTCCCGGGCTACACCGGTGATCTCACCCACGGGTTTGAGCACACGGCCCGACATGATCCAGCCGATCACGATGCTCAGGAGGAACAGGACCACGATGGCGATCAGCGTGTACTGGGCCACCTTCTCCAGCACGATCCCGTTGAAAATCGACTCGATCGCCTCCACTTCGAGCTCCTCGTAGTGAGGAAGCGTGAAGGTGCGTCCCCCATCGAGGGCGACGGCACGTCCCTCCCAGAGGTGGGTCATCATCTCCTGGGAGTCGAGCCCCATCTGCACCGCCAGGTAGAGAAGGCCGAGAACGGCCCCGCCGAGACCGAACACCAACGCCGAGTACTGCACGGAGAGACGGAAGCGGATCGATTGCCAGCTGATCCCGCCCATCACTCGTCCTCCAGCCGGTAGCCGCGACCGGCGACGGTGGTGATCAGCTGAGGCTGGCCCAACTTCTTCCGGAGGTTGCTCACCGTGACCCGGACCACGTTGGTCAGAGGATCGGCCATCTCGTCCCATACATGCTCGAGCAGGTGTTCCTGGCTCATGACCACCCCCGCATTGGCCATGAAGTAATGGAGAAGAGCGAACTCCTTGGCAGTCAGGTCGAGGCGCTCGCCGTCCCTCGTGGCGGAGAAACGGGCGCCGTCCAGTTGGAGTGGGCCCACAGAGATGACGGGATCGCTTTCGGTGTCACGTCGGATGAGGGCGCGGACGCGGGCCGAGAGCTCGGCGAAGGCGAACGGCTTGACCAGATAGTCGTCGGCGCCGGAGTCGAGCCCGGCCACACGATCCTCCACGTCGTCACGCGCAGTGAGCATCAGGATCTTGGGTCGACCGCCCTCCAGGGTGGGGAGATCGCCCGAGACCAGGTCGCGGCACAGTTGGAGCCCCGAGCCGTCAGGAAGGTTCCAGTCGAGGACCACCACGTCGTAGCCGGCCGACCTCAGTTTGAGGTCAGCCTCACCGGACCTGTATGCGACATCCACGGCATGTCCGTCGCGACGCAGGCCGCGCGCTATCACGTCAGCGAGGTCGGGCTCGTCTTCAACGATCAGGAGGCGCATCTCGTCTCAAGATAAGCGGGTGTACCTAATCGGTGAATAAACACGGATTCGGGTGGCACACCCGCAAGTATGGACTTCCGACCCATACAGAACCCGCAACCTTTTGCCGAGTCTGGTAGTCGGAGAATCAAATGATCGTGACTTTCATCACCGAGGACCGGGAAGGCTTCCACACCTACACCGGCCATGTCGTGAGCAGAGGCCCGTCGACAATCGTCGTACTGTTGACCGAGCCCTTCAGCCTGGCCGGCCGTTCGGTCCAATTTCCGATCGACAATGTCGTGTCAGAGAAGGTGATTTCCAGCTAGTGCTGTGCCCACAGCACCAGGAGCGACCATGGCCAGGAATAGGTTGACGACATGTTCCTAGACGCATCGACACTTCAATCTCTCGCAATCGCGGGTGGCGTGGGCGCCGTTGCTGGTCTGGTGGCCGGGTTCCTCGCCTCCGCCGATAACCTCGTCGGGACGGTCCTCATGGGGATCATCGGAGGGATTTCGCTATCAGCCATCACACGCATCGCCGGGTTTCCCGCGATATACGCCGTCGGCGAAGAGGAGTTCTCTCTGGTCTGGGCGGCGGTCGGTGGCCTGGTTCTGGGATTCGTGGTCGGTCGCTCCAACGTCTGACTTGTCTCTCGCTGGTCGTTGCCGCTCTAGTGGCGTGCGCCGGCCCGGAGCCCACCGCAACCACAGCCGGTTCTTCCATCACCACCACGACCATCGCGATGGCATCCTCCAGCACGAGCATCTCGACCACCACCACGACGACCTTTTCGACGACCACCACCCTGGCTCCAACCACAACAACCAGCGTGCCCGGCTTCACAGCGACGATCACAGACGTTGACGCCGAACGGCTGGCCCACAGCCATACTCCGGACTGTCCGGTAGGGCCCAGCGACGTCGTACTCATCTCTCTCAACCATTGGGGGTTCGACGGGGAGGTACACGAAGGTGCGATCGTGGTGGCGAGGGATCAGGGCGAAAACGTCGTCGCCATTTTCCAGCGACTGTTCGAGATCGGTTATCCGATAGAGAGCGTCATCCCGATCGGGGACCTTCCGGAAGGCATCGAGGACGAGGATCCCGATTACAACAACACGTCGGGGTTGCACTGCCGTCTCGCCACGGGGTCGACACGTTGGTCGGAGCACTCACGAGGGCTGGCTATCGACATCAACCCACTCCTCAACCCCTTCATCACCCCGAACATCTTGTGGCCGGAGAACTCGGAGAAGTACCTGGACAGGACTCTGGGCGAGCCGGGGATGATCGTCGACGGCGACGAGGTGGTGGCAGCCTTCGAGGGAAACGGCTGGCTCTGGGGTGGCTACTGGACTTCGATCAAGGACTACCAGCACTTCTCGGTCACCGGCCGCTGACACCGATCCCAAACCCGGGGTTGCTCAGGTCATATTTGACCCAAATCCGCTCATGTTCAGGGAAGCCGAACCAAGTTGAGCGGATTCGGGTCATATCTGACTCCAAGAACCCCGGGTTCGCAGATTCGACGCCCGACGCCTGCCCCAAGACTCCACAACGGCGAGTAGGTTCGGAGCTGTTCCCCTTCGGAAGCGAGGATGCATGGAGCAAGAAAAAGACGTGACCCTGTCGATCCATCTCGTCGAAGACGAGACCGAAACCAAGGCGACAGCGATTCTCGACCTGAGAGGTGAGCACTTCGAAGCCACCGGTAGGTCGCGGCGCAATCCGGTGGATCCCTCGAAGCCGGTGATCGGCGAGGAACTGGCGATCGCCCGTGCTTTGCGCAAGCTAGAGGATCAAATCACCGAATCGGCCGAGGAGAAGATCGACCAGTACTTAGTGCATTGAGCGTGAGCAGATGACGCTGTATAGCAACGTCAGCTACTCATACTGCAAGCTCTAGCCGATGGCGCCGGCCGCGGCCATGTTGAGCTCGATGAGGCGGTTCATCTCAACCGCATACTCCATCGGGAGCTCTTTGATGATCGGCTCGATGAATCCGGCCACGATCATCGACGTCGCCTGGTCCTCGGTGAGACCACGGGACATCAGATAGAAGAGCTGGTCCTCACCGACCTTGGAGACCGTGGCCTCGTGCCCGATCTCTGCGTCGTTCTCCTCGATCTCCATGTACGGGTAGGTGTCGGAACGGCTGTTTTCATCGAGGATGAGGGCGTCACAGCGGACGAAGCTTCGGGCATTCTCCGCTCCAGGCTCGACCCGAACGAGGCCGCGATAGCCCGACCGGCCGCCACCCTTCGAGATGGACTTGGAGACGATCGTCGACGTGGTGTCCGGGGCGGCGTGGACCATTTTGGCCCCGGCGTCCTGGTGCTGGCCCTCACCGGCGAATGCGATGGAGAGGACCTCTCCGTGGGCTCCCGGCTCCATGAGCCAGACGGCCGGGTACTTCATGGTCAATCTCGAGCCGAGGTTTCCGTCGACCCACTCCATGGTTGCGTTGCGATAGGCAGCCGCACGCTTGGTCACCAGGTTGAACACGTTGTTTGACCAGTTCTGGATCGTGGTGTAGCGGCAGCGGCCCCCCTCCTTGACGATGATCTCGACCACGGCGGAGTGCAGGGAGTCGGTGGTGTAGGTCGGGGCCGAGCAACCCTCGACATAGTGAACGTAGGCACCCTCGTCGACGATGATCAGCGTCCGCTCGAACTGACCCATGTTCTCGGAGTTGATGCGGAAGTAGGCCTGGAGCGGCTGGTCGACATGCACGCCCGGTGGCACGTAGATGAACGATCCCCCCGACCAGACCGCCGAGTTGAGTGCGGCAAACTTGTTGTCGTTGGGCGGGATGACGGTCCCGAAGTGCTCCTTGACGATCTCGGGGTACTCGCGGAGCGCGGTATCCATGTCGGTGAACAAGACGCCCAGCTTCTCGAGGTCCTCGCGGTTCCGGTGGTATACGACTTCCGACTCGTATTGCGCGGTCACCCCGGCCAGATACTTGCGCTCAGCTTCGGGGATCCCCAGCTTCTCGTAGGTCTCCTTGATCGACTCGGGGACCATGTCCCAATCCTTCTGCTGCTCACCCTCGGGCTTGACGTAGTAATAGATGTCGTCGAAGTCGATGGTGTCGAGCGCGCCGCCGCCACCCCATTGCGGAATGGGCTTGCGCAGGAAGCGTTTGTAGGCCTTGAGGCGGAAATCGAGCATCCACTCGGGCTCCCGCTTCATGGCGGACATGTCCCTGATGACGTCCTCGTCCAGGCCCTTGCGTGGCTCGAAGGCAAGGGCTACTTCATCTCGCCAGCCGAGCTGGTAGCCGCCTAGATCGATATCAACTGTGGCCACTTGGCAATCACCTCAAAAGAGTGTCTTCGTTCAATTCAACAAGCCGCGAGGCCAGCGAATTTCCACTATCTAGATAGGACATATTCTAGGTGGACGGACCGTCCATGGTAAAAGCCACGTTCGGCCTTCCAGCGGAAACCATTATTTTGGTGGATATGCCGATGATCGTCGTCGGAGCAGACACCACAGCCGGAAGGGCGCTCCTGGAGGCACTCGACGCCACTGCCAGGGAGATAAGGGTGTTCGTGACCGATGAGGGTCGTGCCCTCGAACTGAAGGAAGCGGGATTCAAAGTTGCAACCGGCGATGTTTCCGACGACAGCCATATCGAGGCCGCTGCCACCAGGTGCTTCTCCGCCGTTCTCATCTCCGAGGCAGCTCACGACGCCCGGGAGCGCTCTTTCGCCGACACGGCAGCCGAAGTGCTGGCAGGCTGGGCGAACGCCGCGTCCAACTCCGAAGTGAGAAGAGTGATCTGGGTCACCGATGGCGACTACCCGGAGACCGACGTCAGTGAGGTCGCCGTGGTCGACCCGTCGGATACGGGCTTCGTCCGAACCATTGTCGATCTCGACGAGGCGGACACCCTGAGCTGACACCGCTAGCCGCTCACTGGACCGGATATATCGACCGGTCTGCCTCCAACAGCATCTCGAGAAAACGTTCCTCGGCAACCACACGCTCGTACGCCT
>Ga0214469_1000111_pt1 | contig 23649 bp, 18 predicted proteins | sample RVTome_10_FD_187340 | JGI IMG/M metagenome (GOLD analysis project Ga0214469, IMG submission 187340) | Soil microbial communities from uranium-contaminated site in the Upper Colorado River Basin, Wyoming, United States - RVT153D57 HiSeq ... | reverse complement strand
CACGCCGATCACCACCAGCACCGCCACCAGCAGAGCCACCGCCTGGAGTCGCCGCCGGCGCACGGACAGCCATGTCTCCCGCTCGTCCGGCCCGAGCGGCCGTCGGAGCGGGGGAGGTGTCTCGGGTCGGCCCGCGATGAACGCGGCCAGCAGGCAGGACGCGGCCGCCACCTGTCCGAACGCGTAGTTGCTGATCCCGTAGAGCCGGGAGTTCCCCGTCGGCGAGTACCCGAAGGCGGCGCTCAGGCTCAGGTTGGACCCGGTCATGACGTCGAGCACCGGCACCAGCAGGACGAGCGCCAGCACCGCCACCAAGGCGAACCGCGGTCGACCCCAGTGCGCCCCCGCCGCCGTGGTCGCGGCGGCAACCGCCACCGCGCCGATCAGCACGAACGCCCAGTAGAAGCCGATGCCGAGGTCCTCCAGGGGGAACCACCTCGCCAGGTACGACAGCGGCAGGATCGCCAGATCGGCCAGCGCCACGAACGTCACCGCCCGGCTCACCTTGGGCCAGCCACCGCGGGCGACCACGATCACGGTCGCTGCGCACACCGCGGCCATCACAACTACGACCACCAGGGTGGTCGGGAACAGCAGCTTCTCCCGGAACCGGGAGGCGGCGTTGTTGGCGACCAGGCTGTCGACCCTGTCGTCGAGCGAGGCCCCCGACCGCACGACCTCGGCCGGCCGGCCTTCCATCCCATTGGGGTGCTCGATGCCCAGCGCGTCGAGCACGGTGGGTGCCACGTCGACGAGCGTGAGGAAGCCGGACCGTTGCGTGGACGCCGATCGCAGGTAGCCGGCGGCCCCGCCCGGCTCCCCGCTCCCCCGGCCGCTAGGACCGGGAAACCGCATGGCGGCCACCGTGAGGTCGCGGTCGCCGGGCAGGTTGTAGGGGCCGACCATCAGCACCGCGTCCCGTTCGCCATCGATCGACGACAAGAGGCTGCCGACCAGAGCGTCGGTGTCGGCAAGGGCCTGGGCCCGTAGCTGGTCGTACCGGGCCGCATCGACGCGATCCCGGTAGCGCATCGTGCGGGCCAGGTCGGAGGCCTCGACCAGCACCATTCCCCCGTCGTGCCCCGCAGGGGCCTGCCACGCGTCGCGGAACGCGGCCATCACCTGATCGTTGTCGAGCCGTTGACCGAACGGTCGGGAGGGATCGCTGACCAACAGATCGTCGCCCAGCTCCCCGGCGGGTACCACTCCGTCGCCGGTGACCGCCGCCAGGCCTGCCTGCCGCTCGATCGAGGGACCGACGGTGTCGCTGCCGTCGGCGTTGCCGATGGCCACCGCCCCCAGGCCGGCGTCGTCCAGCGTCTCGGCCAGGAGCCCCAGCTCGGCGTCGTAGGGCTCGTCGGCGTTCACCCGCTCGAGCGTCGGCCAGGGCAGCGAGACATAGGTGCCGTCGGCCTCGGTGCCGGTCCGCCGCTCGAAGATCTCGCCGGCCGTCGACCCCGCGGACTGCTCGTCGACGGCGAGCTGTTGGCCGTCGACGAACGGGTCGGACGTGGCGCGCGCCCCAGCCGAGATCGTCAGGTAGGCGGCCCCCGGTGTGGCGCGAGCCGACACGCCCCGGGGGGCCATGTCGGCCAGCGCAGCCCCCTCCAGGAACGCCTCGACATTGGGCAGATCGTGGTCCCGGACCTCGGCCCAGGTGAGCCCCGGAACCGAGATCACCAGGATCCGCTGGTCACGCTCCTGCGCCCCCGCCGACGCGGCCGGAAGGCCGCCAACCAGGGCCACGGCGCCGAGGACGAGGGCCCAACCGAGTCTTCGGAACGCTGCCGCCCGGCGCGGCCCGAGGGCCGTAGACGTCATCGAGCGACCCCCTGGGCTCCGACGGCGCGAAGCGTCACCACCGGCACGATCACGATGAACATGGTCAGGGGCACGGCGACCGACGAATCGTTGGCCACCAGCCCGATGATGCCGAGCACGGCCAGGCCGGCGGCCGCTGCCACCGACGGGCGGTGCCGCTCCCGAGCCTCGACGCGGGGCCCGACCCGACCAAGCGCCGCCAGCGTCGCGTAGGCGCCCGCGGCTACGACCAGGGCGCTGACGGTCAGCCACGCGGCCAGCTCGGCGCCGCCCAGGCTCGCCTGCCAGCGCCGGCTGAGGCTCCTGAAGAACGTGGTCCAGCGCCCTTCGAGCACCTGGTCCGCCAGCCGCGCCAGGTGGGTCTGGACGTCCTCGGGGCGGGCGGCGTCGATGAAGGCGAACGCCAACAGCGCCACCCCGGTCGCCACGGCCAGTGCCACCACCTCACGCCAGCCGATCCGCCGCGGTGAGGCCAGGAGCAGGGCGGTGACGCCGAAGGCGGGGACCATGGCGACCACCCCGCCCACGTCGGCCCCCAGCATGGGCAGGCCTTCCAGCAGCAGCACGACAGCCAGCAGGCCGATCGCCAGCCCCAGGCCCCGTCGCCCGGTCCGGTCGACGATGAGGGCAGCCAGCAGGATCGTCGCCGAGCCGAACAGGGCGAAGGCCAGGTTCCCCAGGCCCACGAACCTTCCCGCCACCGCCACTGAGTAGCCGAAGACCGTGTTCACCTGGAGGGGCGCGCCCAAGGCCACGTCCAGCCCGATCGCGGTCACGATGGCGGCAACACCCACGGTCACACCCAGGCCCGGCCAGCGCCGCTCGACCCACGCCGCCGCGGCCCCGAGCACCGCCGTGATGGCGACCAAGGCGCCGATGTAGCGCATGGTGTCGGTGCCCACGGCCTCGATCTGGCCGACCAGGAAGGTGGCGGGCACGGCCCCCAGCACACCGAAAGCTGCCGCAGCCAGCACGCTCCGGGGCCGCGGGCCGAGGCGCCGGCGCTGCCAGGTCGCGAGCGCCAGCGCCACGAGCGCGACGACTATGACCGTCACCACCACCGGGAGGACACCGGCCCGGAAGTCGGCCTCGTCGGACGCGTCGGTCAGGCGCCCGATCCGATCGTCACCGGCCCCGCCGCGCACCTTGATGGCGCGGCCCTCGACGGTGTCCGGGGGTTCCTCGCCCAGCAGGGAGAGGACCGTCGGCGCCACGTCGGCGAGCTGCACATAGCCGTTGCGGCGGGTGGTGGCGGAGCGCAGCAGCTCGGGCTCGATGCCCGGGCCGCGCAGTGCGGCGATGCCCAGGCCCGGGGACGAGGCCGACGCCACCGGCGACAGCACGATCACCGCATCCCTTCCGGGATCGACGCGCTCGAGCAGTCGTCCGAGGACCGCGTCGGCGTCGGCCAGCGCCCGCGTGCGGAGCGCGCGGCGCTGCTCTCCAGTGGCGCGGGGTCCGTAGGCGTCGGCACGGCTCAGGTCCGAGGCCTCGACCAGCACGACCGTACGGTGGGGCGAGAAGCGGTTCCCGCCGCCCCAGGTGCCGTCGAAGGCGGCCAGCACCTGCTCGGGGTCGAGGCGATGCCCGAACGGCGCGCCGGCGTCGTCCGCGAGCAGCGAACGCCCCACCGTGCCGCTCGGCACGATCCCCTCCGAATCGATCAGCGCGGTGGCGGCGCCCCGAGCGTACGAGCCGTCGGGGGGCGACTCGTCGCTCACGAACCCCTCGATGGCGTCGGCGTTGGCGATCACCGCCCGATCGACGTCGGCGTCGGACAGTGCGTCGCCAAGCATGCCGACCTCGGCCCCGAAGGCCGAGCTGTCGTTGGCGTCGGCGGCCGCCCCCATCCCCAGGTACGCGATCCCGGCAGGGACGTAGCCCAGGCGCCGCTCGAGGATCTCCGCCGTGGGGACACCGCCGTAGCTCTCGTCGCGGTCCACGGCCACCGCCACGTCGACGCGCGGCGCCACCGCCCGGGTCCCGGCACCCAGCGTGAGGTAGGCCTCTGTCGTGCTGGCGTCGTGCCGGCCGATGCGGGTCGAGATGTCACCGACGGCCGCATCCTCGACGAACGCGGCCAGGTTGGGCATGTCGGCGTCCTCAACGTCGGCCCATCCCACGCCGGGGAGGGTGACGATCAGCACCCGGTCCACCGGCTCGGGCCCGGCGTCGTCGCCGTCGCCCGCCCCGCACCCGGCGAGCAGGGCGAGCACCACGATCGCCGCTATCGCGGGCGCCCGCCTCAAGCGAGGACCTCCGGGGGGACGGTGGGCGATTCGTCGAACCCGGGAGGCGCCGTCGGAGCATCGGCCGGCTCGCGAGTGCTCAGCGCCCCCGGCACACCCAGCAACCGGAAGCCGGCGACCACGGCACCGGCGCCGATGGCGGCGATCGCCATCACGGTCGCCAGGGCGGCCAGCCGACCGGGATCCTCGCCGAGCACCGCCTCGCTGGCTGCCCACCCCCCCACGCCGACGACCGCCGACACCAAGCCGATACGTCCGAGGGCCGCCGGGCGCAGCGAGGCGCCGGTGCGGCGGGTGAGCCCCAGCGCCAGGATCGCGGCGCCGACGGTGTACGCGACCGAGTGGCCCAGGCCGAGCAACACGATGCGAGCGGTCCCATCGACCAGCGCTGCGCTCACGACCATGACGCCGACCCCTATCGTGGCGCTCACCAGCGACACGACGCCCGGTGTACGGCTGTCGCCCAGCGCGTAGTAGCCGCGGGCCAGTAGCAGGAACGCGCTGTAGGCGTAGAGGCCGATCGCCAGGCCGGCCACGGCGGCCGCCAGGAGTTGGCTGTCGGTCTCGCCGAACTCCACGACCCGCAGGGCCGGCGACGCCAGGGCGATCATCGCCGCCGTCGCCGGCAGCACCAGCACTGCCATGCGCTCCAGCGCCCAGCGCAGCGAGGCCGCCACCTGCCGGCGCCCGGCCTCCCGCGCCTCGGTCACCATCTCCGGCAGGATCGCCGTGTGGATGGGCTGGGCCAGTACGGCGTACGGCGCCAGGAAGATCACCCAGCCGACCTGGTAGGCGACCACGCCACCCACGACGCCGGCCGCAGTGACGATGGCGGCGCCCAGCAGCAGGCCCGCACCCGTGTGCAGCACCACGCCCCAGCCCGAATGGCGGAGCACGCCCAGGACCTGCGGGTCCCGCCCGGGCCAGCGCGGCCGCAACCGGAAGCCGGAGGCGGCGCCGGCCGCCAGGAGGACGCCGACGAACGCCACCACCCCGCCGGTGCCCGCCGCCACCAGCAGCAGCTTCTCGCCGGTGGTGAGGTCAAGCCCGGGATCGGGCCCGGCCACCACCCGGAACAGAGCCAGGCACCCCACCATGACCACGGTGTTGCCGATGGGCGCCGCTGCCGTGATCGCGAAGTGGCGCTTGGCATAGAGCACCGCAGTGATGATCGTGCCGGCGGCGTACAGCAGCACCTGGGGCAGGAAGAACCACAGCAGGAACGTGACCAGGTCCCGCTGGGCCGCGGCGACGTCGCCGTCGACGCCGATGGTCAGCACGCGCGCCAGCAGGGGGGCGCCGATCACGCCGAGGACGGTGATCGGCCCCAGGACGGCGAGGCCTACCCCGAGCACGCCGCCCGCAACCCGCTCGGCGCCGGGCTCGTCGCCGCGGTCGAGCAGATGCACGAACGTGGGGACGAGCACTGCCGACAGCGCACCGGCGGCCAACAGCTCGAACAGCACGTTCGACACCGAGTTGGCGGACTGGAAGGCGTCGCCGAGCGACGTCGTGCCCAGCACGGCAGTCACGACCAGGACGCGCACGAACCCGAGGACCCGGGACACGGCCGTGACGGCACCCATCCCTGCGGCCGCCCGAGCCGTGCGCGAACCCATGCTCATACGACAACCTCGACTCGGCCGAAGGCCGAGGCCGCCATTCGCGGCCCGGCGGCGAAGCCGCCGAGAGCGGGAGACACAGCGTCGGAGCCCCGCACCGGAGGCGACGGGACCCGCGAGTGGAGGGGCGCGGACGGGCGTAGCCGGCTCACGTGTCGCCGTCCTCCGCGTCCTCCACCGGCGGCAGCAGCTCGGTCCCGTCCTCGGTGCCGTAGTGCCCGATCCGCGGGGCCCCCGGTTTGGCATCGACCAGGGCGAGGACGGTCGCGACCCGGCCCGACACCCGGTCGAGGTTGTCGACCGTCGACACGTACTGGGACAGGTCGCCGTCGTCACGGATGACATCGACGAGCCGTTCGGCGGGCGGCTCGTCACCGTCGGCCTGATCCTCGGGAACCCGCGACGGCTCGACGGCCACCACCGGGGCCGGCTGGTCGTCGGAGGTGAGGTCGGTCAGCACCGGCATCAGCGCATCACCGAGCGGCACGGACGCATCGGGGCCCGACACCATCACGATCCGCAGGCCCTCGGCCGGCAGGCGCACGACGTCGTCCTCACCGTCGGGGACGTCGTAGTCGACGAACTCGGCCTCGCGCAGCCGGGCCAGCAGTTCGGGCTCCGCAGGCGCCGCCTGTTGGGTCTGCTCGGCACCGACGGCGCCGGCCGCGCTGCCCGAGGCGGCCGGTAGGTCGATGGCGCCGTACAGCACGTCGGCCAGCTGTATCGCCAGGTTGTTGCGGAGCCGGCCGGTGTCGTCGGTGCTGAGACCGAGCGCATCGGCCAGCTGGGCGACCTCGTCATCGTCATCGAGCAGCAGGCGGTCGGTCAGCCACCACGTGCCCATCACGTCGGCGTCGGCCTGGTCAAGCGCCGTGGTCACCCGCTCCACCAGCCCGTCGTCGATGCCGCGGGGGGCGACGACCAGCACAGGTTGGCCGAGGAGCTGCCGATCGAAGAGGCGGGCGCCGAGCTGCTCGTCCAGGCCCCCGGCCTCCTCATCGAAGGCGTCGAGCTGGCCTTGGAGCTCGGCGTTGCGTTCCCCGGCGCGGTCGAGGTCGCGCTCCAGCTCCTCGAGGTCGCCCCTGAGCTGGTCCGCGAGGGCGTCGTCGAGGAAGGTGGTCCCGAGGAGAAGGCCGACCCCGAGTGCCAGGAACACGGCGGTGATCGAGACGATGTGATAGCGGAAGTTGATCATCAACCGGAGATGAGCGAGCGCCAGAAGGCGCGGAGCCACAGGCGGACCGGCTCGGACAACATGAGCGCCACCACCAGGGTGAAGATCGCCGCGGCAATCATCCAGACCAGGTCCCAGGTGCGGACCGAGTGCCGGTACAGGCGGCTCACGCCCTTGGCGTCGACCAGGGTCGATCCGACCTTCATGCGCACCAGGAAGGTCGAGGCCATGCCGGCCCGGCCCTTGTCGAGGAACTCCAGCATGCTGCTGTGGGCGCCGACCGCCACCATCAGCTCGGCGCCCTCCTGGTACGCCAGGAGCATCGCCACGTCCTCGCTGGTGCCCGGGGCCGAGAACACGGTGTAGGACAGCCCAAGGTCATCGAGCCGCTTGGCCCCCGGCGCCCGTCCGTCGGTGTAGCCGTGGACGATGAGCTGGGCGCCACAGCGCATGGCCTCCTCGGACACGGAGTCGAAGTCGCCGATGATGAGGTCGGGCACCGCCCCGATCTCGAGCAGGGCGTCGGCCCCACCATCGACGCCGACGAGCACCGGGCGCAGCTCCCGCAGGTAGCCGGACTGCCGCAGCAGGCGCAGATCCTCCTTGTAGTCGATGCCCCGCACGACGATCAGCACGTGGCGGCCCCCGATGCTGAAGTCGAGGTCGGGGACGTCGAGCTCGTCGATCAGCAGGTCGATCTCCCGGCGGACGTAGTCGGCGGTGTTGACCGCGAACCGCTCGAGCTCGGGACCCAGGTTGCTACGGGCGTCGTCGATGGCGGCCTCGACGCGCTCGATCGACTGGCGCGTTCCCCGCGCCACCACCGTGCCCCCCACCAGCACCTCGTCGCCGTGGACGGTGACGGGTGCGCCCTCGACCACGGCGTCCATCACCTCGTCGCCGGCGCCGTCGACCAGCGGGATGCCCGCCCGGCACAGCAACGAGGGCCCCACGTTGGGATAGCGGCCGGTGATCGACGGCGAGGCGTTCACGACCGCTGCGGGCGCGGCGTCCACCAGGGTCTCCGCCGCCACCCGATCGAGGTCGGGGTGGTCGATCACCGCCACGTCACCCGGGCGGAGCCGCTTGACCAGCCGCTTGGTGCGACGGTCGACGCGGGCGACGCCGCTGACCGAGCGGTCGGCGTCGGCCGCCTCACGGCGGCGCGCGTTCCGGCGTCGGCGACGGGAGGCCCGATGGCTCAGCGACCTGGCTGCGCTCTCGGCAGTCCCGTCGGCGGTGCCGTCGACGTTGTCCCCCTCCGCGATCGCCACCTCAGCTCCTCCGTTCCCCGGCCGCCGTCGCCAGCAGCTCGGCGGCGTGGACGCGAGCGGCGTCGCTGTCCGGCTGGCCGGAGAGCATGCGCGACAGCTCGATCACCCGTTCGGGGTGGTCGAGCACGCTGGCGCGCGCCACGGTTGTCGACTCGTCGCTCTGCTTGGCCACCCGCACCTGGGCATCGGCGTAGGCCGCGACCTGCGGAAGGTGGGTCACCACCAGCACCTGGTGTGGCTGGTCGGCCAGTCGCGCGAGCGACCGGCCAACGGCCACGGCGGCTGCGCCGCCGATGCCGGCGTCGACCTCGTCGAACACCAGGGTCGGGGGCGCGGCGCTGAGCACGAGACGCAACGCGAGCATTGTCCGCGCCAGCTCGCCACCCGAGGCGACCTTGGCCAGCGGGAGCGGTGGGGTGCCCGGGTTGGCGGCCAGCCGTAGCTCCACGTCGTCGGCCGGATCGTCGCCGCCCACCACCACCTCGACCTGCGCCTTGGGCAGGGCCAACTCGGCCAGATGGGACTGCACCTCGGCGGCCAGAAGCGGCGCAGCCTCCCGGCGGGCGGCGGCGATCTTCGCCGCTGCCTCGGCTTCGGCGGCCCGGGCGGCGGTGAGGCGGGCGTCGAGCTCGGCCGCACGCCGGTCGTGGTCCTCGAGCTCCGCCAGCCGGGCCCGCAGGCGGTCGCCCTCCGCCAGCACGTCGGCCAGCGTCTCGCCGTATTTGCGCCGCAGGTCGTGCAGGAGCTGCCGGCGCTCGCGGACCTGGGTCAGGCGTTCCGGGTCTTCGTCGATCGCCTCGCCCGCGGCGCGTAGCTCACCGGCGACGTCGCTCAGCTCGGCCGCCAACGCCCGCAACCGCGTCTCGGCACCGCCGAAGGGCGTCCGCCCGGCCACCAGCGCCAGCGCCGAGCCCACGGCATCGGCCGCCGAGGCGGCGGCGTCGGGTCCGTCCCCCGCGCCGTCGCCGCTGAGCAGCATGACGGCGCCGGATGCCGCTTCGCGATGGGCGGTGGCGTCGGCCAGCGCGTCCTCCAGGCGCTCCAGTTCGGCGTCCTCGTCCGGACCGGCGATGGCGGCGGCGGCGATGTCGGACACCTGGTAGCGGAGGAGGTCGAGCTCGCGGGCCCGGGCCCGCTCGTCGCCGCCCATGGCGGCGAGCTCGACGAGAATGGTGCGGATGTCGTGCCGCGCGGTCTGCAGCGGCGCGAGGTCGACGTGGCCGAACCGGTCGAGCGCCTCGCGCTGAGCGGCCGCGTGCAGCAACGACTGATGGGCGTGCTGGCCGTGGAGGTCGACGAGCTCGGCGCCGAGCGCCGCCAGCTCGCCCGCCGTCGCGAGCCTGCCATCGATGTAGGCGCGACTGCGCCCCGACCGGGGGATCGTCCGTGCCAGCACGATCTCGTTCCCGCCCTCCCCGGCGCCACCATGGTCGCCGTCGGCCGTGGCACCCCCGGCGTTCACGACGAATCGACCCTCCACCCAGGCCTCGTCGGCGCCCACCCGCACCAGCACCGGGTCGGCCCGACCCCCGACCAACAGCTCGATGGCATCCACGACAAGGGTCTTGCCGGCCCCGGTCTCGCCGGTGAGCGCCGTCATCCCCGGGCCGAGCACGAGGCGCAGCTCGGCGATCACTCCGAGATCGCGAACGGCCAGTTCGAGGATCACCCGGTCACCTAGCGGTCGCTCAGACCGAACTTGGTCTTGAGGATGTGCAGGAAGTCCCGTGGCCCGAAGGTGACGAAGCGCGCCGACTCCCGCGCCCCGGTGGCCCGGATGGCGTCGCCCGGACGGAGCAAGCCGAGGTTGGTTCCGTCGAGCGACAGCGTCGCCGCTCGGTCGTCCAACACCTCGATCCGCACGGTGGCGTTGGGCGGCAGCACGAGGGAACGGTCGAAGAGCATGTGCGGTGACACCGGTGTCATCAGCAGGCAGCGATGCGTCGGCTCGACGATGGGTCCCCGAGCCGAGAAGGCGTAGGCCGTCGACCCCGTGGGGGTGGCGACGATCAGGCCGTCAGCAGCGTACGGGGTGAAGGTCTCACCGTCGACGCTGACCCCCAGCCGGACGGTGTGACCCATCGGGGTCTTCTCCAGGACCGCCTCGTTGAGGGCGAGGTGCACACCAGCCTCGAAGCCGGCGGCCTCGACCGTCACCGCAAGCAGCATGCGTTCCTCGACGTCGTACGAGCCGGCCAGGAACCGCTTGAGAGCCATGCGCATGCTGGCCGGTTCCACCTCGGTGAGATACCCCAGCTGGCCGACGTTGACCCCGATGACCGGCACATCCTCGGCCGCCACCAGGTCGACCGTGCGCAGCATCGTGCCATCGCCGCCCAGGCTGATGGCGACGTCGAGACCACGAGCGAACTCGGCCTCGGCGGTGCCGGCGTCGGTCAGCCCCGCGATTGCGGCATCACGCAGCGGCAGGCGGACCTCGTGTCCCCGCTCGCGCAGCCACGCGGCGGCAGCACGCGCCAGTTCGGCCGCCTGCGCGCGCTCGTGATGGACGATGATTCCGACGATGGCCATGGCGGCTCTACACCGTCACGATCGGCCGGCCCGGGATCCCCGGGCCAGACGCCCACCGGCCGCCCCGTCGTGGGCACGGTCCCCGACCGACTCACCAGTCAACGCCAACGCCTCGTCGACGGCGGCCGCGCTGTGGGCGCCGATGCCACGGCCATCGCCGGCGGTCGCGGCGCGGGCATGCACGAAGAACTCGACGTTGCCGTCGGCCCCGGTGAGTGGTGACACCATCGCCCCCATGATCGCGGCTCCGGTGGTCCGGAGCGCGGTCAGCACCTCGTCGAGCACTCGCCGCCACACCTCCGGATCGCGGATCACGCCCCGGCCGCGCGACGCCTCGTCACGCCCGGCCTCGAACTGCGGCTTCACCAGCAGCACGAGATGGGCGCCCGGCGCCGCCAGACTGAGCAGTGGGGCGAGGACCCTCCGCAGCGAGATGAACGACAGGTCGGCCACGATCACGTCGAACGGTGGACCGAGATCTCCCGGCGCCAGGTCGCGGACGTTCGTGCGCTCGATCGACTCGACCCGCGGGTCTGCGATCAAGCGCTCGTGAAGCTGCCCGTGGCCGACGTCGACGGCCACCACGTGATGGACGCCGTGCTGGAGCAGGCAGTCGGTGAAGCCGCCGGTCGAGGCGCCGGCGTCGAGGGCCCGCAACCGATCCACGGACACGGCGAAGCGGTCGAGGGCGGCGGCCAGCTTGTCGCCACCGCGGCCGACGAAGCGCGGTCCCTCACCGCGCACGACGACGGCCTCGTGAGGCGCCACCTGTCGGGCGGCCTTGAGCGCCGGCGCGCCGTCCACGGTGACGCGTCCGGCGTCGATGGCCTCACGGGCCTCGGCCCGGCTCGCCGCCAGCCTCCGGCGGACCAGTTCGGCGTCGAGCCTGCGACGGACCGGGGGCGTGGCGGTCGCTCCTCCGGCTCAGCGGGTCGACCGCGCCCGGCTTGTCTTCGACGCGCGCGAAGCCTTGGACGACGAGGCGGCCTTGGTGGCCTTCTTGGCGCCCGCCTTCTTGGCGCCCGCCTTCTTGGCGCCCGCCTTCTTGGCGCCCGCCTTCTTGGCTCCGACCGTCCGACCGCCGGACTTCCGGGCCGCCTTGGTTGCCTTGCGGGCCGGCGCCTTCCTGGTCGCCGCCCTGCGGGTGCCCTGGGCGGCCGCGACATCCGCGATGCGGCGCTCCAGCCCCTCGACGTCGCCCTTGGTGGCCAGGCCGAGGCTGGCCATCTGTTGCCGGATCTCGGTGCGGACGGCGTCGATGAGACGCTCGCTGTTGCGGCGGCTGCGGTCGACCAACTCGTCGATGACGGACTGGGCCTGTTCCGCCTGCACCTCGCCCGCGCGCACCAGATCGCGGATGAGTTCTTCGGCCCGGGCCTGCGTCATCGCCGTGAAGGTCATACCCGCGTCGAGCAAGCGCTTTAGCAGATCGTTGTCAGCCATGGGGGAAAAGATACGACCGCGCCTCGCCCACTGCACTATCACATGTCGTCAGCACGCGGCTTCGGGCTGGTCGACGCCCCGATACGGTTCGCGGCCGTGCTCCCCCTCGGCGACGAGAACCCGGTCTCCCGAACGCCGGTCGTCACCTATGTGATCATCGCCGCCTGCCTGCTGGCGTACTTCCTCTGGCAGCCGACACCGTTCTCCGAGACGATCGACGACGTCGAGTTCAACCTCGAGTACGCGGCCATCCCCTGCGAGGTGCTCGAGCACCGCCCGCTGACACGGGCCGAGGTGGGGGCAACGTTCAATCTGGGCGAGGACGACGCCTGCAACATCGACCGTGGGCAGACGCGTCCGTTCGATCCCGGCAAGAACGTCTGGCTTGCAATCGTCACGTCGATGTTCCTGCACGGCAGCCTGCTCCACCTCGGCGGCAACATGCTGTTCCTGTGGATCTTCGGCAACAACGTCGAAGACCGGTTGGGCAGGCTTGGCTACGCCGCGTTCTACCTGGTCGGCGGCGTGGTCGCGACGCTGACGCACGTGGTCGTGAGCCGGGATTCGACCGTGCCCTCCATCGGCGCCTCGGGCGCCATCGCCGCGGTGATGGGCGCCTACCTCGTGTGGTTCCCCAACGCCCGCGTCCGCACGATCGTGATCTTCCTGTTCGTCAGCGTCCCCGCCAAGGTGGTGCTGGGGGTCTGGTTCGTGCTGCAGTTCTTCACCGACCCCAACGAGCGCGTGGCGTGGGCGGCTCACGTCGGGGGCTTCGTCTTCGGTGTGCTGGTGGCGCTGTTGCTGCGCGGCTTCGGCGATCGGGCGGGGCCGCCGAGGGTTCGCTACCCCGATCCCTGGAGCGGCGACTTCCGGCGCTTCGGCGGCCGCTACTGACTCGAGGGACGAGGCCATCCCCTCGGTTGGCGTTCATGACGTTTCTGGCACCAGGTCGGCAAGGCTGGAGGCCACCACGGCCGGCTCGGGATGGACCGGCAGGTCGCCCTCGCTCGTCACCCCTGTGAGCACCAGCGCGAAGCGATAGCCGAGCGCGGCGGCGAAGGCGCCATCGGTCTCGGGGCGATCGCCCACCACGGTCCCCACCTCGCCCGCGATTGCCCGGACGAGATCGGCCATGGGGCGATGGGGCTTGCCGGCCACCGCGGCGGTGGCGCCCGACGCGTACGCCACCGCCGCCGCCAGGGACCCGCCCCCCGGGATCGGCCCCTCGGGGGTTGGGTAGGTGGCGTCGTCGTTGGTGGCGATGAGGCGTGCGCCATGCAGGACGGCGGTCATGGCCAGCCGCAGCCGTTCGTAGTCGAAGTCGCGGTGGTACCCGACGATCACCGCGTCGGCATCGCCCTCCCGCACGGGTTCGCCGCCCCGCTGGTTCACTGCCTCGACGACGCCCGGCCCACCCGCCACCAGAACCCGCTCACCGGGTTCCACCAGCGTGCCCGCCGCCATCGCCGACGTCACCACGTCGCCGGCAGCCGGGATCCCCATCCGTTCGAGCTTGGACTCCTGGTCGGCGAGGCGGGCCCAGGAGTTGTTGGTGGCGAAGATGACGCGTTCCCCCACCTCCCGAAGCCGGGCAACAGCCTCGACGGCCCCGTCGATCGGCCGCTCGGCCAGCCACACCACCCCGTCGAGGTCGAGCACCCAGGTCACTGCACTTGGCTCCGGTTCAGTCGCAGGGGCGCGAGGTTAGGGCCCGGCCATGGGCGGTCTGCCAGGATGGGCTCGTGCCCCGCTTCCGGCCGTTTCCCGGCATCCGCTACGACCTCGCGCGCGTGGCGCTCGGCGACGTCGTCAGCCCGCCCTACGACGTGATCGACGACGGCCAGCGCGCCCGGCTGGCCGCCCGCAGCCCATACAACGCCGTGCGTGTCGACCTGCCGATCGACGAGAACGGCGAGGACCGCTACACGGTGGCCAGCCGCCTGTTCTCCCGCTGGCAGTCGGAGGGCGTGCTCGTGCGGGACCGGGAACCGACCTTCACCGTCTACAGGATGTCCTACGCCGATGACGCCGGTGTCGACCGCCACACAACCGGCGTCATCGGCGCCCTGGACCTGCGCCCCTCCGGGGCCGACATCCTCCCCCACGAGCAGACGACCCCGAAGGCCCGCAGCGACCGGCTCGATCTGCTGCGCGCCTGCCGAGCCAACCTCTCGGCCATCTGGGGATTGTCGCTGGCCAAGGGCCTGACCGACCTGTTTCCGGTCGACGCCGAGCCAGTGGCCGACGTCGACGACGGCGAGGGCGTGCGCCACACGATCTGGATCGTCGACCGGCCCGAGGTGAGCGACGCCATCGCCGACGCCGTAGCGGCCCAGCCGGTCGTGATCGCCGACGGCCACCATCGCTACGACACGTCCCTCACCTACCTGTCCGAGCGCGAGCGGTCCGAGGGACGAGCAGGCGGGGCGGCGGCGACGCTGGCCTTCGTCGTGGAGCTGGTCGAGGACGAGCTGACCGTTCGCGCCATCCACCGGCTGCTGACCGGCCTGCCCGCCGGGTTCGACCTGGTGGCGGCGCTCGAGCCCTGGTTCGAGCCGGCCGGCCCCCCGCCCACAGGGGTGCCGGTGACCATCGCCATGATCGAGGCCGGGGCCCTGTGCGCCGTGCTGCCGACCGGCGAGGTCATGCTGCGCCCTCGGCCCGATGCCCTGGCCGAGGCCCGCGACCTCGACTCCGCCCGCCTCGACGTAGCCCTGGCGGCGCTGCCTACCCACGAGGTCACGTTCCAGCACGGTCCCGACAACGTCCGTCGAGCGGTCGCGACCGGCCAGGCACCGGCTGGGATGCTTCTCCGCCCGGCCAGCGTGGCCCAGATCGAGGCGACCGCCCACGGGGGCGAGCGCATGCCCCCGAAGACCACGTTCTTCCACCCCAAGCCCAAGACGGGCCTGGTGTTTCGAGATCTCGGCTAGGAGTCGCCGCCATGGACGTTGCCACCGCCCTCGCGTTCATCCGGCAGAACCACCGTGCGGTGCTCGCCACCACGCGCGCCGATGGGACCACGCAGATGTCCCCGGTGACCGCCGGCGTCGACGATCAGGACCGCGTCGAGATCTCCACCCGGGAGACGGCGTACAAGGTGCGGCACGTGCGCGCCCTTCCATATGCCGCCTTGTGCGCGTTCACCGAACGGTTCTTCGGTGAGTGGGTGCAGGTGGAGGGGCCCGTTGAGATCGTGTCTCTGCCCGACGCCATGGAGCCGCTGGTCGAGTACTACCGGCGGATCAGCGGGGAGCACCCCGACTGGGCCGACTACCGGGCCGTCATGGAGCGCGATCGCCGGGTGATCCTGCGATTGACCGTCGAGCGCGCCGGCCCGACGGTGCACGGCTGACTCGCCACAAGGATCGGGGCGCTCGGCCACTCAGCGCCTCAGAGGATCAGCGGATAGGCACGTTCTCTTGGCTGCGGTGGTCAGCGCTGCTGGGAGGCCCAGCTGTTGAGCTGCGGCCCGGTAACAAATTCCCACGCGGGTGTGCCCTTCGGAGCGCCCGATCCGCTGGGCCTCAGCCGAACGCCGGTGCCACCTGTGCGGCGACGAGCCGCAGGTGGTCGAGGTCGGAAAGGTCGAGCGTCTGCAGGTAGACGCGCTGTGCTCCGGCGTCGGCGAACGTGCCGAGCTTGTCGATCACCTCGGCCACGGTGCCGGCCAGCCCGCTTGCTCGCAGCTCATCGGGCTCGCGACCGATGGCAGCGGCGCGCCGCCGGTAAGCCTCCTCGTCCTCGCCGCAGCAGAGCACCTGGGCGGTGGACCACGTCATCGTGGCGGGATCGCGATCGGCCTTTTCGCAGGCGGCCGTCACCGCCGCCACCAACGCTTCGAAGTCGCTCACGGGTGAGAACCCGACGTTGAACTCGTCGGCGTAGCGGGCCGCAAGCGCCGGCGTCCGCCGCTTGCCGTGGCCGCCGACGATCACCGGCGGCCGGGGCCGCTGGGCGGGCTTGGGCAGGGCGGGCGAGTCGGTGAGCTGGTAGTGGCGGCCCTGGAAGTCGAAGCGCCCGCCCACGGGGGTCGTCCACAGGCCGGTCACGATGGCGAGCTGCTCCTCGAGCCGGTCGAACCGCTCCCTGGTGTCGGGGAAGGGGACGCCATAGGCACGGTGCTCCTCCTCGAACCAGCCGGCGCCGAGGCCCAACTCGACCCGGCCGCCCGACATGGCGTCGACCTGGGCGACGGCGATCGCCAGCGGTCCGGGGAGCCGGAAGGTTGCGGAGGTGACCAGCGTGCCGAGGCGGATCCGCTCGGTCTCCCGGGCCAGGCCGGCCAGCGTGACCCAGGACTCCGTCGGTCCCGGCTCGCCGGTTCCCGGCCCCATGCGCAGGAAGTGGTCGGAGCGGAAGAAGGCGTCGAACCCGAGGCGCTCCGCCTCGCGCGCGACAGCCAACTGGTCGTCGTAGCTGGCCCCCTGCTGGGGCTCCGTGAAGACGCGCAAAGTCAGCGGCATTCGGCCGACCCTACAGTCCCTCCTGGAACGTCAGTTGACGTTCCAGGAGGCGCCCGAGCGCAGCAGCGCCGCCAGGTCGCCGGGGCCTCGTTGCTGCTGGGCGGCGGCGATCTGCTGGTTGACCCCCTCGCCGTAGTCGGGGCGCACCACATCGCGGAACACGCCGATGGGCGTGGGCTCGTGCGGCCCCCGGGCCAGTCGTGACAGCATGAACGCGACGCTGGGGTCGTCGCGGGTCTCGTCGTGCACCAGCAGGGCGTCCTCGCCGACGTCGGCCACGTCGACGATGTGGGCGCCGCGCTGCGAGTCGATCACCACGCCCTTGCCACCATCGGCGCCGAAGCGGATCGGCGCGCCGTGGCGCAGCGGGATCAGCATGTCGTCGCGGTGCTGCTTGGCGGTGACCGCTTCGAAGGCGCCATCGTTGAACACGTTGCAGTTCTGGTAGATCTCGACCAGCGACGAACCTCGGTGCTCGAACGCCCGCCGGAAGACGTCCATCATGTGTTGGCGGTCCATGTCGTGCGTGCGGGCCACGAAGGCGGCCTCGGCGCCGATGGCCACGCTCACCGGATTGAACGGGTGGTCGAGGCTGCCGAACGGCGTCGACTTGGTGACCTTGCCCACCTCGCTCGTCGGCGAGTACTGACCCTTGGTGAGGCCGTAGATCTGGTTGTTGAACAGCAGGATCGTGATGTTCACGTTGCGGCGCAGCGCGTGGATGAGGTGGTTGCCGCCGATCGACAGCGCGTCGCCGTCGCCCGATACCACGAACACGTGGAGGTCGGGCCGAGCCAGCGCCAGCCCGGTGGCGATGGCCGGGGCGCGCCCGTGGATCGTGTGCATCCCGTAGGTGTTCATGTAGTACGGGAAGCGGGCGGCACAGCCGATGCCCGACACGAAGACGGTGTCCTCACGCCGGATGCCGAGGTCGGGCATGAGCAGCTGCACGGCGGCGAGGATGGAGTAGTCGCCGCAGCCGGGGCACCAGCGCACCTCCTGGTCGCTGGTCCAGTCCTTCCGGGTCGTGACCGGGATCGCGGTGTCGGTCATGTCTACGCACCGTCCTTGAGGTGGTCGACGATCGCCTGCTCGAGCTCCGCGGCCGTGAACGGCAGCCCCCGGACCTTCGAGACCGTCCGGGCATCGACGAGGAACTCCGCCCGCAGCTGGTGGGCGAGCTGCCCCAGGTTGAGCTCGGGCACCAGGACCCGCGGGTAGCGACGCACGACGTCGCCGAGGTTGCGGGGGAACGGGTTGAGGTGCACGAGGTGGGCGTGGGCGACCTTGTGGCCGGCGTGACGAGCGCGGCTGACGGCGCCGTCGATGGCGCCCCAGGTCGAGCCCCAACCCACGACCAACAGCTCGGCGTCGTCGACGTCACCCGTGACCTCGACGTCGGGGATCGAATCGGCGATGCGCGCCACCTTCTCCGCCCGGATGCGCACCATCTGCTCGTGGTTCACCGGGTCGTAGCTGACGTTGCCGGTCCCCTCCTCCTTCTCGAGGCCCCCGATCCGGTGCATGAGGTCGGGCGTGCCCGGCAGCGCCCAGGCGCGAGCCAGCGTCTGGGGGTCGCGGAGGTAGGGCCAGAACTCGGGCTCGCCGTCGTCGCCCACGTGGTTGGGTTCGGTGGCGAACGTGGGCCTGAGGTCCGGCAGGCTGTCGACGTCGGGTAGGCGCCACGGCTCCGAGCCGTTGGCCAGGTAGCCATCGGACAGCAGGATCACGGGTGTCCGCCAGGTGAGGGCGATGCGGGCGGCCTCGATGGCGACCTCGAAGCAGTGGCCCGGGTTGCGCGCGGCGAGGATCGGCAGCGGGGCCTCGCCGTGACGCCCGTAGTACGCCATCAGCAGGTCGGCCTGCTCTGTCTTGGTGGGCAGGCCTGTCGAGGGCCCACCGCGCTGGATGTCGATCACGATGACGGGCAGCTCGAGGTTGACGGCGAGGCCCATGGTCTCGGCCTTCAGCGCCATGCCGGGCCCGCTGGTGGTGGTGGCGCCGAGGTGCCCGCCGTACGCAGCGCCGACGGCGGCGCCGATGCCGGCGATCTCGTCCTCGGCCTGCAGCGTGCGCACCCCGAAGTTCTTGTGCTTCGAGAGCTCGTGGAGGATGTCGGATGCCGGGGTGATGGGATACGACCCGAGGAACAGCGGCATTCCCGAGAGTTGGCTGGCGGCGATCAGGCCCCAGGCCAGCGCCGTGTTGCCGGTGACGTTGGTGTAGGTGCCGGCCGGCAACGTGGCCGGCGGCACCTCGTAGGGATGGTCGAACAGCTCGGCGGTCTCACCGAAGGCGTGGCCGGCCTTGAAGGCCGCGGTGTTGGCCTCGGCGATGTCGGGCTTGGCCACGAAGCGACGCTGGATCCAGTCCAGCGTCGGCTCGACCGGCCGGGTATACATCCAGGAGATGAGGCCCAGCGCGAAGAAGTTCTTGGACCGCTCGGCGTCTCTGGGCTTGACGCCCAGGGGCGTGACCGCGCCCTTGGTCAGCGAGGTCATCGGTACCTCGTAGACCGTGTAGGCGTCGAGGGTCCCGTCGCGCCGCGGGTCGGCGCTGTAGCCGGCCTTGGTGAGGTGGCGCTCATCGAAGGCGTCCTCGTTGAGGATGATCGTGGCGCCGGAGGCCACGCGATCGAGCTGGCTGTGCAGCGCCGCCGGGTTCATGGCCACCAACACGTTGGGGGCATCGCCCGGGGTGGTGATGTCGTGGTCGGAGATGTGGACCTGAAAGGCCGACACGCCGGCGAGCGTGCCGGCGGGCGCCCGGATCTCGGCCGGGAAGTCCGGCATCGTGGCGAGGTCGTTGCCGTAGAGAGCGCTCGTGTTGGTGAACCGGTCACCCGTGAGCTGCATGCCGTCGCCCGAGTCGCCTGCGAACCGGATCACGACCCGGTCGATCACTTCTGGTGCTCTTGGGCGTTGTGTCGTCTCGGACAAACCCGCCCCCCTTCAGCGTGGTTCCTTGTCAGCTATGACCCTATCGCCGCGCCTGAGAAACGTGGCGAATCGTGCCCTGGGCGCTGACCGCGTCACGCTCTGCGCGTGACAGATCCCCAGCTACCCCGGTACCGGGAACAGGATACGCCGCGGAGCGTGGCAAGCCCAGAGGGCCGCGCCAGGCCCGTCAATTCAGGCGATCGTGACGGAACCGTCGAGGTAGACGTCCTGGATGGCATTGAGCAGCTCGATACCCTCGGCCATTGGCCGCTGGAAGGCCTTGCGTCCCGAGATCAGCCCGATGCCACCGGCTCGCTTGTTGATCACCGCGGTGCGCACGGCTTCGGCCAGGTCGGACGCCCCCTTGGACTCGCCGCCACTGTTGATGAGGCCGATCCGGCCCATGTAGTTGTTGACCACCTGCCAGCGGCACAGGTCGATGGGGTGGTCGGACGTCAGGGACTCGTAGACGGCCTTGTTGGTCTTACCGTAGTTCTCGAGCGCGTTGAAGCCGCCGTTGTTGGTCGGCAGCTTCTGCTTGATGATGTCGGCCTCGATGGTCACGCCGATGTGGTTGGCCTGCCCGGTGAGGTCGGCGGCGTTGTGGTAGTCGACGTCACCCTGCTTGAACGCCGGGTTGCGCAGGTAGCACCAGAGCACCGTGAACATACCGAGTTGGTGGGCCTGCGCGAACGCCTCGGTCACCTCTTGGAGCTGCCGCGTTGACTCCTCGGAACCGAAGTAGATCGTGGCGCCCACGCCGGCGGCGCCGAGGTCGAAGGCCTGCTCGACCGAGCCGAACATCACCTGGTCGTAGCGATTGGGGTAGGTGAGCAGCTCGTTGTGGTTCATCTTGACGATGAACGGGATCTTGTGGGCGTAGGCGCGGGAGACCGCCCCGAGGACCCCGAAGGTGGAGGCCACTGCGTTGCAGCCACCCTGCACGGCCAGCTCGACGATGTTGCGGGGGTCGAAGTACTGGGGGTTGGGGGCGAAGCTGGCGGCAGCAGAGTGCTCGATGCCCTGGTCGACCGGGAGGATGGACATGTACCCGGTGCCCGCCAGCCGGCCGTGGCTGTAGGCCGCCTGCAGGTTTCGGAGCACCTGGGGCGACCGGTCGGTCTGCGAGAACACGCGGTCGATGTAGTCGGGTCCGGGAAGCACCAGGTCGTCGGCGGGAATGCCCTTGCACTCGTGCTTGAGCAGGCTCTCGGCCTCGTCACCCAGCAGGCTCTGGATGTCCACGGCGGTGTCTCCTCGATGGTGGCGTGCGGTCGTGAGAGATGCTGTCGGGCCTACCAGGGTAGATGCCGATCATCGGAGAGCGCGGAGCCGGGCCTCGACGTCGACGAAATCCGCGTCACTGGCGCCGATGCGGGCGAAGAGTTCCCGGGCCCGGGGCACGTCGCCCGCCCGCTCGTAGAGGTCGGCCAACGCGTAGGCCATGCGGAGATGATGCAGCCGTGGCTTGCGGGTGGGGCGGCTCACCGACGACGCCAGCAGGCGGATGGCCTCGTCCAGCCTGCCCTGGTCGGCCAGCGCGCCGGCGGCCACGATCCGTCCCTCGGCCACGAGCTCCGCCCCCGGACTGGCGGCGCGCAGCTCGTCCCACAGCTCCTCGACCTCGGCGTACCGGCCCAGCGCGCGGTAGCAGTCGGCGAGGACGGGGTTCTGCTCCGTGCTGCCCGTCAGGGAGCGATAGGCCTCGAGCTCACGGACGGCCTGGGCCCAGCGCCCGACGCGGTAGAGGCTCAGCCCGTAGAGCTCACGGACCGAGGCCGCGCGCGGCGCCTGCTCGGCGAGGGGCCGCAGGATTCGCCGGGCCTCGTCGAAGCGCTCCCGCTTGAAAGCCTCGCCGGCGTCGCGCAAGCGGCCCTCGACGCGGGGCAGGCGGCCCGACGGGACCGACCTGCGGAGGTCGTCGTCTGCGGACGTCGCCCCCGCGGCGCCCCCGCTCCGGGCGGCACCGTTCCCGGCCGTTCGGCGCCTAGGGGGCGATGGGCGACGCGCCCGGCCGCCGGTGGCGGCGGCCGGCTCTCGGGCCGGGGGCGCGGGGCCCCGGCCCGACCGACCTGCGGCCCCTGCCGGGCGGCCCTCGCGGCTGCGCTCCACGGCGCCGGTCGCCTCGTCGCGCAGCTCGCCCTCGTCGATCCACTCCTCCGGTTGCCACGACGGCGGCTGGCGCCGGGTGCCGGCGGCACCACCCCGCTCACCGCCGTCGTCGCGCCGAGCTCCCGCTGCCGCCCGCCAGGCGTCCGACGCGCCGGTCTGAGGGACCTGGGCGGCACCCCGCCGGGCGACCCCGCCCCAGCGCCGTGGCCCGGACACCGCCCCCCGGTCGGCAGCATCGGCCGCCCCGCGTCCGCCCGGCGCGTCACCTTCTCGGCGCCGGGGGCGTTGCTGGGGTCGTCGCGATGACGCCCCCCTCGAACCCGCGTCGTCGCCTCGGCGCGACCGGTCCCGGCCAGCGGTGCCGTCCCGCCCGGTTCTCCCGGGGCCAGCGGCGCCGTCCCGCCCGGTTCTCCCGGGGCGAGCGGGGCGAGAGGACCCCGCGTCACGACCGCCGCGGCGGGCCGACCCGTCCGGGCGGTTCGGGTCGCCTGACTGCCGCGAGCTGCTTCGCCCTCGCCCGTCGACGGGGCGGCCGTCACGCGGTCGGCCGTCGGCATCCCTCCCGGAGCGCGCCGGTCGACCTGGCTGACCCGATCGCCGGGAACCACGCCCTGGCTGAGGCTGAGCCCGGCCCGGCCGCCCCGTTCCCCCGGCCCCGCTGCCGCTCTTTCCGCGCGTCGACGGAGGACCGGCACCGCGTCGACCGCGCCCCCGGTCGTCGGGGTCGGGGTCGCCGCCACGGGAGTTGGTCGGTGCCATCGCGATCCAGCGTACTTGCGCCCCGACGAGCACAACGTGAGCCAAGACGCGACGAAGGCCGCCCGGAGGGCGGCCTTCTTTAGAAGAAATCCGGCGGCGACCTACTCTCCCAGGCAGTCTCCTGCCAAGTACCATCGGCGCTGGAGGGCTTAACTTCCGTGTTCGGTATGGGAACGGGTGTGACCCCTCCGCCATGGCCACCGAAATCTGTTGTCAACTCAGATCCGCGCTACCTAGCGCCGGCCCCCTGAGGACTCCATAGCGAGCACGAACATCACAGGAAATCCAAGCCCTCGGCCGATTAGTACCGGTCGGCTGCACACGTTGCCGTGCTTCTACCTCCGGCCTATCAACGTGGTGGTCTACCACGGGCCTTACCAGGTTGACCCTGTGGGGAACCTCATCTTGGAACGGGCTTCGCACTTAGATGCCTTCAGCGCTTATCCCTTCCGCAGGTCGCTAACCAGCAGTGCTCTTGGCAGAACAACTGGCACACGAGAGCTGCGTCCGTCCCGGTCCTCTCGTACTAGGGACAGCCTTCCTCAAGTTCCCTCCGGCTGCAGCGGATAGGGACCGAACTGTCTCGCGACGTTCTAAACCCAGCTCGCGTACCGCTTTAATGGGCGAACAGCCCAACCCTTGGGACGTGCTACCGCCCCAGGATGCGATGAGCCGACATCGAGGTGCCAAACCTTGCCGTCGATATGGACTCTTGGGCAAGATTAGCCTGTTATCCCCGGGGTACCTTTTATCCGTTGAGCGACGGCGCTTCCACACGCAACCGCCGGATCACTATGCCCTGCTTTCGCACCTGCTTGACGTGTCTGTCTCGCAGTCAAGCTCCCTTGTGTCATTGCACTCGACGCCTGATTGCCAACCAGGCTGAGGGAACCTTTGGGCGCCTCCGTTACTCTTTAGGAGGCGACCGCCCCAGTCAAACTACCCACCTGACACTGTTCCCGATCCGGATCACGGACCTAGGTTAGAGTCCCGGCATACGCAGGGTGGTATTTCAAGGTTGACTCCACACTGGCTAGCGCCAATGCTTCCCAGTCTCCCACCTATCCTACACAACGCATACCAAAACCCAATATCAAGCTGTAGTGAAGGTCCACGGGGTCTTTCCGTCCTGCTGCAGCTAACGAGCATCTTTACTCGTACTTCAATTTCGCCGGGTCGGTGGTTGAGACAGTAGGAAAGTCGTTACGCCATTCGTGCAGGTCGGAACTTACCCGACAAGGAATTTCGCTACCTTAGG
>Ga0214469_1000110_pt1 | contig 23664 bp, 17 predicted proteins | sample RVTome_10_FD_187340 | JGI IMG/M metagenome (GOLD analysis project Ga0214469, IMG submission 187340) | Soil microbial communities from uranium-contaminated site in the Upper Colorado River Basin, Wyoming, United States - RVT153D57 HiSeq ... | reverse complement strand
TCGCGCTGGCGAGCACGTTGATCCTGCTGCCGCCACTGCTCGTCTGGGCCGATGAGCGCCACTGGCTGCGGATCGTCCACCCTGGTGGCGAGGAGGCACCGAAGGTGCCGGCCGAGGTCTCGGGGCGCCGGTGACGACGGGCCAGCGGGGGGTGTCGGAGCTCGTCGTTGCTATCCGGACGTTGCGGCCACGCGCCCGCTCCCTGGCGAACAGCCTGTTCCCTCGTCCGATCAGGTCGTTGGCGCCCACGGGCCGACGCCGCCGACCCGTTTCGGGGTGATGTGGATCACGTGTCCCGGTGGCGGGTCCGGGAAGGGCGGGAACTTCACACCCGGACCGAGATAGGTCGCCGCGAGTTGCTGGAGCAGCTCGGGACCGCCGCCCTCAGTGAGCCGGGCGGCGCCGTGGACGACAAGGTAATGGTCCAGGCCGATGTCGCTGCGGCCTTCGGCCTCGACCGACAGCGCGACGCGGGGATCACGCGCGATGTTTTCCAGCTTGCGTCCCTGGCCCAGGTGAGCGCACACGATCTCGTCGCCGACCAGCCCGACCCATACCGCGCTGACCTGGGGCGACCCGTCCCCGTTCACGGTCATCAGGTGTGCCAGGCGTCCCGCCCGTAAGGCCTCCCGCGCCTCGTCGTTCAGTACGACCGCCAACGGCGAGCACCGTACCACTGCAACGGAACGCCTCTTGCACTGGCCGCTCGGGCCCGCAGACGGGGTGAGGCGTCAGTCGGCTTCCGCCCGCCCGGCCCCCAGGGTCGCACGCAACGCCTCGAGGCCGCTGTACCGCGGGCTCCAGCCCAGCTCGCGCTTCGCCTTGGTGGTATCCATGATGGCGGGGTGGGTCAGCACCTCCGCCCACGCAGCCGCCGGTGGAATGAACGGCAGCCCCGCCAGCGCCGCCACGGCACGAGCGGGCACTCGGGCGAGGTCACCCGGCACAGGCACGGGCGCCAGGCCGATCTCACGCACGACGTCTGTCGCGGAGAGAACCCCGTCGCCGGCGATGTTGTAAGCACCGGGTGGGCCGGCCCCGACGATGCACTGCAGCAGCGCCTGACCGACGTCTTCCTCGTGCACGAACTGCACCGGCAGCCGCGGGACCGGTGCCGGCAGGCGTACGGGCAGCCTGCTCACACCGCCGGCGAGCCGGCGCAAGAGCGCGGCGAGTGGGCCGGGCAGCGGGTCCTTGGCGCCGACCGCGTGCGGACCGAGCACGATCGAGGGGCGCAGCAGGTAGACACTGAGCCCGGCATGGCGCCCTGCCTCCTCGTCCAGGAGGTGCTCCAGCTCGGCCTTCTCCTGCGCGTAGAAGAGGCGGGCGGCGGGCCTGACCGGCCAGTCCTCGGTCATGCCGACCGGGTTGTCGGGGTGGAACCCGTACGCGGCTACCGACGAGGCGAAGACGAAGCGCGTCGCGCCGGCCGCCGCCGCGGCACGGACGGCGTTCAGCGTGCCCTCGACATTGGTGGCGCGGAGGGTGGCGCGGGTAGCCGTGCCGGCGATCAGGAACGCGAGGTGGACCACGACGTCGGCACCCCGGAACGCCCGCTGGAGGCCGGCCGGATCGCGGACGTCGCCCTGCCGGTACTCCATCTTGTTCCAGCCGTGGTCGGCGGGGTCGAACGGCCGGCGGGCGATGCCGACCACGTGAGCGATCCGTGGATCGGCCTGGAGCTGTGGGATCAGGCCGAAGCCGAACGTCCCCGTGGGCCCGGTGACGGCGACGACCAGGTCGGACTTCGGAGTGGCTGCCACGGACCGAAACTACCGGGAGGGCGATGCCCGCTCGTCGGTCCAGTCGGTCCAGCTCGTGTCGGTGCTCGCGACGTAGTCGGACACCACGGTCCCGATCGTCGGGTAGAAGTCGCCGGGCAGGAACCGGGCTCCCAAGCCATAGCGGGCGAGGCGGTCCTTCACCGGGCCCTTCAGTTCGGCGAACACCATCCGGATGCCCCTGGCCGCGAGCTCGTCGTCGAGCCGTACCACGACGTCGGCAGCCGTGGTGTCGATGTCCGTGATCGGCTCCGCGGCGATCGCCAGCCAGCGGACCGGGGGTTGGGCGGCGTCGACGGCGCGCCGCACGAAGTCGGCGAACAGCTCGGCATTGGCGAAGAAGAGGGGGGCGTCGAACCGCACGATGACGAGGCCGGGGACCGGCCTACCTTCGGGGTGTCGGCCCCGGTCGTGGTAGCCCTTTCGCCGCTCGACCCGAACCAGCTCGGCCATGTGGGGCCGCCACGCCTTGGCCACGAACACCAGCAGAGAGAGTGCAACGGCGACGGTGATGCCGCGCAACACGCCGAACGTGGCCACTCCGCCGAAGGCGATCAGTGAGACCGCGAACTCGACCGGGTTCATCCTCAGCAGTCGCACGGTTGCGGGCACGTCCGCGACCGACAAGACCGCGGCGATCACCACCGCCGCCAACGCCGACGAGGGCAGGTGGCTGGTGAACCCCGGGGCCACCGCCACCACCGCGACGACGCTCGCCGCACCCACCAGGCCGGCGAGCTGCGTCCGGGCCCCGGTCGCCTGGGCGACGGGGGTGCGTGACGAGCTCGCCGAGACCGGGAACCCGCTGGTCGCGCCGCAGGCGACATTGGCCAGGCCCAGCGCCGCCATCTCGCGGTTCGGGTCGACGTCGGTGTCCCCCCGCGCCGCGAACGCCCTCGACAGCACACCGGTGTCGGCGAAGGCGACCAGCGCGACGCCGAGTGCTGGCCCGACGAGCGACGCGGCGTCGGCCCATGCGAGGGTGCCCAGTGCCGGGGACGGGAGACCACTGGGCAGGGGTCCCACGACCGGCACACCCGCAAGGTCGAGGGCCCACACCGCGGCAATGGCCCCCACGACGGCGACGAGCAAACCGGGGACCAGCGGCGCGGCACGGCGGAGAACCAGGATCACGGTGAGCGCGGCGATGCCGATGCTCGCAGCCGCAGGCTGAACTTGCCCGTCCGTAATGCCGGCGACCAGGTCTCCAGCTTCTTCGACGAGCCCGTCGCCATCGGTCGAGAATCCCAGTAGCGCCGGGAGCTGCCCGACGATCACCACGAGGGCGACCCCGTTCAGGTAGCCGATCCGGATCGGCTTGGACAGCAGGTCGGTGAGAAAGCCCAGCCGGAGCAGGGCGCCGACAACGAGAACCAGCCCGACCAGCAGCGCGAGGAGCCCGGCGAGCGCGACCCTCCGTTCCGCACCGATCGCACCCCCAGCCGCCAGCGGAACGATCGCTGCGGCGATGAGCGGCGCGAGCGACGAATCGGGCCCGAGCACCAGCACGCGCGACGGACCGACCAGCGCGTACACGACCAGGGCGGCGACGGTGGCGTAGAGACCCGTCTCGGGCGGCAGAGCGGCGGCTGTCGCGTAGCCCATCCCCGCCGGGATCAGGAGTGCGGTGAGCATCAGCCCAGCGCCGACGTCGTGTGCGAGATCGGCCCGCCGGTAGCCCGCGAACCCGCGCGCCCGCAGCCAGGGCCCGATCGCCAGTCGGGCCCTGTAGGTGGCGGCACGGTGGACCCGCCCCGCCCGGGCACCCTGGGCGCCGGCCACCACGCCTCCTCAGCGACCCGAGCCCGGCCTCGATGCGACAGTCGAGACCGTCACCACATCGCCACCTGGCAGCGTGCGCATCCTGAGCTCCTCGTCGACAGTCCCATCGTGACGAGGCGGACCGCGCGGCGGTATGGGCGTTCGGCGGTTGGCGGTGGGACCTTCGACCCTGGGGTTGCCTACCGTCGGATCCATACCGTGCCGTTGTGGACACGACTCCGTCTCAGGCCCCGAATCTCCCGCCCTGGCGCATCGTTCCGCTCGACGTCGAGCGTTGCCCTGGACGTCGGCGAGGCGCCCTCGAGGCCGTGGACGCCAGCGGTCGTGCCGTGGCATCGGCCCGTTTCGACGGCGCGGAGGCATCGGATCGGGTGGAGTTGTCGCTCGTTCTGGGGCCAGACCGGCCACCGATCGAGCTCATCGGCGAGCTGGTGCGCGCCACCGCCGCGCTCGCGGCCAGCGCCGGTGCCGGTCGCCTCATCGTCGACTTCGACCCGGCGTGCCGGCTGGCGCAAGACGTGGTGGCGGCCTCCGGGCTCGACTGGCGGGTGCGGGCCACCGACGGTGGTGCGATGGCCGAAGTGTCGCTCGACGAGGACGTCCCGCCGGTGCCGGCGCCCCCACACGACTCCAGTGTCGTGCGCAGGCACCCTCCCGGCGTCACCGTGTTGCCCAGCGCGGAGGGTCCGTCGCTGCGGTCCGACCCCCGCTGGACGCCTGCCCAGGCCCGCCGGACGGACCGGTTCCTCGGCCGCCTCGTCGCTCAGCACCGCTCTTCCGCTGCTGGTGGGGTGGTTCGTAGCTGGCGGCGGTCAAGGAGCCCGCACCGCGGACAGCCGTAGCCAAGGACTCGACATCCGGTGGAGGCGAGCGGCACGAACGACGCCTCGGCGATGAAGGCCAGGCGCACCATGCCGGGCTGGAAGCCGATGACCCGCAGCACCCCGATCTGCTGGCGCCGCTCGACGACGGCGCGGGCGGCGCGCTCAGCCGAGCTTGGCGCCGGCGATTCGGACCAGATCGACCAGGCGGTGGGAGTAGCCCCATTCGTTGTCGTACCAGCCGAGCACCTTGACCAGGTTCCCGGCGGTCATCGTCAGCTTGCTGTCGAGTGTGCAGGACGCCGGCGAGCCCACGATGTCGCTGGAGACCAGCGGCTGGTCCGAGTAGACGAGCACCCCAGCCAGCGGGCCCGATTCGGACGCCGTCTTGAACGCTTCGTTCACCGCCTCCACGGTGACGTCCCTGCTCAGGACGCCGACGAAGTCTGTGATTGATCCGTCGGGGACCGGTACCCGAAGGGCTCCCGTGAAACATCGTTTGCCCTCTCGCCGGCGTCGAGCGATGGCGTGACCGGACCAAGGGACCTTTGTCCCTGGTCGGCCGAGGCCCAGCGTGCGTCAAATAGACGTGGACGACGAGGGCGGCATTTCGGGCCGCCCATGGAAGGAGGTTGCCATGGCATTGATGCGCCGGGAGCGCTTCGACTTCCCCGAGTGGTTCCGGTTCGAGGTCCCTGATGTGTTCCGCCGGATGGCCGATCTCGATCCGCATAGCGGCTGGCTGCGGGTCGAGGAGTACGTCGACGGCGACACCCTGGTCGTGCGGGCCGAGCTGCCCGACATGGATCCCGACAAGGACGTCGAGATCTCCGTGGCCAATGGGGTGCTTCATATCCGCGCCCAGCGGGAGGAGAAGACCGAGAAGAAGGACAAGGACGTCTACCGGTCGGAGTTCCGCTACGGGTCCTTCGTCCGCAACGTCCCCCTGCCCGAAGGGGTCAAGGAGGACGACATCAAAGCGAGCTACAAGGACGGCATCCTCGAGATCCGTGCCCCCATCGCCGCGGAGGAGCAGAAACCGCCGGTGACGAAGGTACCCATCTCGCGTGGGTGACTGTTACGTGATCCCCCGGCGGCCCCCGGTCGCTGGACTGGTCGACGCTTGGCCCCGTGGGGCGACCCCGGCCGCTTCACGGGGCCACCTCGCGCGAACGGGTGCCGCCCGCTCCTCGCCGTCCCTGCGCCAGCCCGGGCCGGGGTCGGTTCAGATCGAGGGCGACGGCCAGGATCAGTGACGCGGTCCAGATGTTGACGGGATCGAGCTGGAGCGGCTCGCCGCCGCCGACGTTGTTGGCTATCAGCCAGACGATGAACCAGACGAATGTCACGCCTGCACACCTCCGTGTTGTCGATGGAGCGATGGGAACGGAGAGTCGGCCAACGTCAAGCGAAGCTCACCCGGACCACGGCGGCCTCCCAGACCCGGCCGTCCTGCTCGCTGTGAGTGAGGAACACCACCGCACCGTAGGGCTCGGTCGGGATCGAGAACTCGATGTCGCTGGAGAAGGGCCGGATGGTGTCGCCACCGCCGGTCACCACGTCGGTGCCGATGGGCTGGCGTGCGCCGTCCTGGCGGATCTCGACGTCGACGGTGCCCTCGAACGCCAGGGCGCTGCCGCTCACCGTAACGGGTGATGCGATGGCCCCACCGGCCGTCGGGGCATCGATGACGATGTTGGCGGTGCCCGAGCCGAGGACCCACCAGGTGCCGTCGGATCCGAGCTGCCGCACGAACACTGTGGTCGTGGGCCCGTTGGTCATGGGCCGCACCTCGACCTCCCCGGAGCGGGCGTCGCCCTGCATGAACTCGCCCACGACGGGATCTGTGAAGCCGACGAAGTCGACGGCGAAGGCGCGGGCCGCTGCGACCGGGTCGTCGTAGCGGACCTCGCTGGACGCGTCAGGGAAGACGGCCGTCGAGGTGTCGACGGGAGCCGGCGCCGTCGTGACGGTCGTGGGGGCGGTGGTGGACGGCCCGGTCGTGGGTGTGGCCGTCGTTGTGGGCGCCAGGGTCGTCGTCGGCTCGGTGGCCACGTCGCCGGCATCGTCGCTCGGCCACACCAGCACCCCGATCAGGACGGCGATGACGCCGATGGCCACAGCGAGTGCGACGATCAGCCCGATGGGGCGGCCGCCCGAGGGCGCCGACGGCTCTCGTTCTACTTCCGCGGTGCGTGTGGTGGGTGCCGGTGCGGTGCGGTCTGGTTGACCGTTCGGGTCGTCGGGCCGGTCGGCGCCGGTGGAGGGAATGAACTGGCTCATTACCTCGGGCCGAACGGCCCTGGCGACCACGGGCTGCGGGCGTCTGGACTGAACGCGTGCCGACGTTCACGGCCGCGACGACCGACACCGATGCGACAGGCGTGCGAGGCCTGACGCAGGCGGAGGCGGCCGCGCGCCTCACCGCCGAGGGCCCGAACGAGTTGCCGGCCCCCCGACGCGTTCCGGCCTGGCGGCGGCTGGCGGCGGAGATGTTCCACTTTTTCGCCCTTCTGTTCTGGGTGGCCGGAGGCCTCGCCTTCATCGCAGGGATGCCCCAGCTCGGCATCGCCGTGTTCGTAGTGGTCGTGCTCAACGGCGCCTTCGCCTTCGTGCAGGAGGAGCGGGCCGAGCACGCTGCCGAGCGCCTGCGGGACCTCTTGCCGCGGCACGTGACTGTCATGCGGGACGGCTCGCAGGTGGAGGTCCCTGCCACCGACGTCGTAACCGGTGACACGGTGCTCCTGCGGGAGGGGGATCGTGTGTCGGCCGATCTGCGGCTGGACGTGGTGCACGCGCTCGCGCTCGACACGTCCACCCTCACCGGTGAGAGCGTGCCCGCGCGGCCCGGCGCCGGGGGGATCGCCCATGCCGGCTGCTTCGTGGTGGAGGGTGAGGCCACTGCCACAGTGGTGGCCACCGGAGCCCGAACCCGCCTTGCGGGCATCGCCCGCCTGACGCAGGCGCAGGAACGGGCGCCGAGCCCGCTCCATCTGGAGCTGGTGCGCGTGTCGCGGGTGATCGCCGCGGTCGCCATCGCCGTGGGCACCGGATTCTTCGGGCTCGCCGTGCTGGTGGGCATGCCACCGTCGGACGGCTTCCTGTTCGCTGTCGGTGTCACCGTTGCCTTGGTCCCGGAGGGGCTGTTGCCGACGGTCACCCTGTCGCTGGCGATCGGCGCGCAGCGCATGGCTCGCCGCAACGCGCTGGTGCGTCGCCTGGAGGCGGTGGAGACGTTGGGGTCGACGACGTTCATCTGCACCGACAAGACGGGGACTCTGACGCGCAACGAGATGGCGGTGGTCGAAGTGTGGATGCCCGGCGGCCGGGCCGTGATCGGCGGGATCGGGTACGAGCCGGTGGCGGACGTGCCTTGCGACCCGCCGGAGGCGCTGGACGCGCTGCGGGAGGTGGCGCGGGCGGCCCTGCGGTGCTCGTCGGGCCGAATTGCAGAGGACGACGGCCGATGGGTGGCACGGGGCGATCCGATGGAGGCGGCGCTCGATGCCCTGGCGCGGCGGGTGGGCGTCGACGAGGCGACCGACATCCGCGAGGCACCCGAGGCGGCGCGTTTCCCGTTCGACGCGCGCAGGCGTCGCATGTCGGTGGTGGTGGGCGACCGCCTCGTCGTGAAGGGAGCGCCCGACGCCGTTTTTCCTCGCTGCACGGTGCCGGCGGGCGCCACCGAGGCACTTCAGGCCCTCGCTCGCCGCGGCTTGCGCGTCCTCGCCGTCGCCATCCGTGATGTCGGCAGCGAGCCACTCCCGGCGTCCGCCGACGATGCCGAGCGCAACCTCGCCCTAGTGGGCCTGGTCGCGCTCGAGGACCCGCCGCGCCATGGCGCTGGCGCCGCCATAGCCGCCTGCCGCCGGGCCGGGATCGGGGTGGCCATGGTCACGGGCGACCATCCCGAGACCGCCCGGGCTATCGCCCGCGAGGTGGGATTGCTCGATGGCCACGACGAGCTCGTTGTCGTCGGCCGCCAGCTGCCCGCCGACGACGAGGTGCTGGGTGCCCTCCTCGACCGCGATGGCGCGGTCGTGGCCCGAGTCTCCCCCGAGGACAAGCTGCGGATAGCCCGGGCGCTGCGCCGGCGGGGACATGTGGTGGCCATGACCGGCGACGGCGTCAACGACGCACCCGCCCTGAGCGAGGCGGCGATCGGCGTTGCCATGGGGCGTTCGGGCACCGATGTGGCGCGCGAGGCAGCCGACCTGGTGCTGCTCGACGATGACTTCGCCACGATCGTGGCCGCCGTCGAGCAGGGCCGATCGACGTTCTCCAACATCCGGCGGTTCCTCACCTACCACCTGACCGACAACGTCGCCGAGCTCACTCCTTTCGTGGCCTGGGCGCTGTCCGGCGGGCGGTTCCCGCTAGCCCTCGGCGTGCTTCAGATCCTGGCTCTGGACATCGGCACCGACGTCCTGCCGTCGCTTGCGCTCGGCGCCGAGCCACCCGCCCCGGGGGCTCTCGACCGCCCCCCCATCCGTCACCACCTGCTCGACCGCAGGCTCTTCGCCCGCGTGTTCGGGGTACTGGGCCCTGTCGAGGCGGCCGTCGAGCTGGCGGCGTTCCTGGCCGTGCTCGTCGCGTCGGGCTGGCAGCCCGGCGACGCGTTCCCGAGCGGGGCGACCCTGCTGGCTGCCTCGGGCGCGGCGTTCACCGCCGTGGTGTTGGGCCAGGTGGCGAACGCGTTCGCCTGCCGGAGCACCGTGAAGCCGCCGTGGGCGATCGGATGGACGACCAATCGCCTGCTCATCGGCGCCGTGGTGGTGGAGCTCGCGATGCTGGCCGGGTTCCTCTACGTGACGCCGATCGCCGAGCTGCTCGACCAGGCGCCGCCGTCGCTCGTCGGCTTCGCGGTCGCGCTGCTGGCGATCCCCGCCGTCCTCGCCGCCGATGCGATCCACAAGGCGGCGCGGGCGAGCCGGCAAGGACCCGACGCGGTGGCGCGCGAGGTCGGCGCCGGCGCCCGCCATCGGACGGATGAGGCGGCTGATCAGGCAGTCGGGATCTCGCCTGGCCCGACGCCGCGCAGCCGCCCTGGGACGGCTGGAGGCCGGACACGGGACCTTCGGCCCTACGGCGCTCGGCGGTGGAGTCGCACGATAGAGGCAACGGCCGGCACCAAGGAGGACCGATGGTCGGCACGACGCGGACGACGCGGGCGGTCGGGCCCGCGACCGGTCCAAGATCTGTTACAAGGCCGAGTCGCCGCAAGCTCGGTCTCTGGATGGCAACGGCCCTCGTGGTCGGCAACATGATCGGGTCGGTCGCCTACTCGCTGTGGACCATCGCCGGCTCCGGCTACCAGGTGCTGTTCCGGGGCTTCATGCTCCTGATGGCCGGCGTTCCGGTCTATGTGTTCATGAAGTGGCGGGGGCTCCGGGCTGAGGAGTCCCGTGCCGCCGAAGTAGTCACGCCGCCGTCGGACGGCGAGCCGTCGCTCGGCGAGCCGTCGCTCGGCCTGACGGCGTGACCCGGGCCGGGGGACCTGCTTTCCGTTCCTCTCGAGCGGGTCCCCCGGCATCGGATCATGAGAGGAGAGAACATGCCCGAGGCGGCCACTCCCACGTTCCACGTTGATTCCGAGGTCGGGGTGCTCCGGCGGGTGCTGCTGCACCGGCCCGACCTCGAGCTGCGGCGGCTCACCCCGTCCAACTGCGCCGACCTGCTCTTCGACGACGTGCTCTGGGTCAAGCGGGCGCGCCAGGAGCACGACGCGTTCGCTGACACCCTGCGCGAGCGGGGTGTCGAACTGCTCTACGTGGCCGAGCTGCTGGCCGAAACGGTCAAAGACGACGACGCCCGGCGCTGGGTGCTCGACCGCGTTATCACCGAGGCCGACCTCGGCCGCGACCTGGCTCGGCCGGTGCGGGCCTTCTTCGACGAGGCCGACCCGGCGACGGTCGCCACCCATCTCATCGGAGGCATCACGGTCGACGAGCTGCCGGCCGGCACCGCCCGGGGCCTGGTGGCGTCCGCGGTCGGCGGCAGCGGCTTCGTGCTGCCGCCGCTGCCGAACCACCTGTTCACCCGCGACACCACCTGTTGGATCTATGGCGGCGTCTCGCTCAATCCCATGGCGATGGTGGCCCGGCGTCGCGAGACCGCGCACCTCGAGGCCATCTACCGATTCCATCCGCTGTTCGCCGACGCATGCTTCGAATGCTGGTTTGGTGGTGTCGACAGCGACCCCGGCACAGCCACAATCGAGGGCGGCGACGTCCATGTGATCGGCCAAGGTGCCGTTCTGGTGGGGATGGGAGAGCGGACGACGCCTCAGGCGGTCGAGGCGCTTGCTCGCCGGCTGTTCACCGCTGACGCCGCGTCGATAGTCCTGGCTGTGGCGCTGCCGGCCCGGCGTGCCTTCATGCACCTTGACACGGTGATGACGATGGTGAGCCCCGACACCGTCGTCGCCTATCCCGGCGTGCTCGACGACCTGCGCACCTGGACGCTGCAGCCGGGCGACGTCGCGGGTGAGCTCGTGGTCACCAGCGGGGCCGACCTGTTCACGCCGCTCACTGCCGCCCTGGGGATCGGCGAGGTGCGCGTCCTCACGACGGGCGGCGACGGTTGGGAGGCCGAGCGCGAGCAGTGGGACGACGGCAACAACGTCCTCGCCGTGGCGCCCGGTGTCGTCGTTGCCTACGAACGCAACGTGGATACCAACACCAAGCTCCGCAAGGCCGCATCGAGGTCATCACCATCGCCGGCAGCGAACTGGGCCGGGGACGCGGCGGCCCCCGCTGCATGAGCTGCCCCCTCGAACGCGACCCCGTGTGACCCTGACGATGCCAGCACAGGCTCGACGGGGACCAGGCCGACGAGGCGGTCGCCGTGGAACAGCCCTATGTCGGCGACGCTTCTCGTGTGGGTGTGCTGTCAGCTCGGTGCGTACGTCGCCGGCGGTGGCGGCGGAAGATGCGCGTGGCGCGGTGCCCAACCACTACCTACGACCCCCGCCAAAAAGGGCCTTCGACCCTTTCGGGGGGCTGGCCTGGGAGCTTTGATCCAAGGGAGGGTCTTCCGTACGGACAACGCGTCGGGAGGTGACAGTTGGCACCCGTGACGGCACCCAGGGCGACCGTGCAGAGGCGTGGGTCGCGTTTCGTCGATTGGGTGCGCCGGCATCCGTTGGGCGGCTTCGTCCTGCTTGCGTACGCCCTCTCGTGGACCGCGTGGATCCCGGCATTGCTCGGTGCCGGGACCGCGATGATCGCGGTCGGGGCGTTCGGGCCGGCAGTGGCCGGCGGCCTCGTCACCCACTGGACAGGCGGCTCGGTCCGCCAGTGGTTGCGTCCGCTGTGGCGCTGGCGCGTTCCCGGCCGTTTCTATCTCTATGCCTTGGGGCTGCCCATTCTGCTGTTCGCGATCGTGAACGCTGAACTGGCGTTGCTCGGTGAGAACGTAGAGCTCGCCCGCCTCGGTGACGCGGTCCCCGCCTATCTGGCGACGTTCCTCGCGGTCTCGCTGGTCGGGGGTGGGCAGGAGGAGCCCGGCTGGCGCGGCTTCGCGCTCGACCGTTACCAGGCCCGGCACTCGCCGGTACGAGCGACCCTCCTCCTGGGGCTGGTGTGGGGCGCATGGCACCTGCCGCTGTACGGCTTGGCGTTCCTCGGCCCCCTGCTCTTCGTCTTCTTCTACACCTGGCTCTACAACCGCACCGAAAGCGTTTTGCTCTGCGTGCTCCTGCACGGGAGCTTCACGCCCGCGCTCGACCACCTCGTCCTCGCCGAGGACAGCGCCACGGTCGACCTCGTGATCGTGGGGACATTGCTCGCCGGCGCGGCGGCACTCGTCGGCCTGACCCATGGTCGGCTCGGTCTCGACCTCCGAGAGCCGGCCTCCGCGGCGATCTCGCTGTCCGCATCCCCTCGTCTCGAGCCTCGGGCGGGGCTGGTAGGCGAACGCCCTGAGCATGCGAACGATTCGGAGGATCGTCGGCGCCGCCGTTTTCCCTCCACTGATGGCATGTGCCCAGCGTCGTTCGGCCAATCGGTTGGACCACCCCCTTGAAGGTGGAGCCGCTCTCCTCCGACGAGAGCCGTGAGCTGCTCGCGACGCATGACGTGGGCCGGTTGGCGGTGATGGTAGGCGGCTACCCGGAGATCTTCCCCGTCAACTACGCGGTCGTCCGTGACCGGGTGGTCATACGCACCGACCCGGGCGCCAAGCTGTCGCACGCGCGGTTCGAGCGAGTTTGCTTCGAGGTCGACGAGCTGGACATGGCTCGCCGAACCGGCTGGAGCGTGCTCGTGAAGGGGGTTGTCCACGAGCTGAAGGCGGGCGACCGCCACGCCGAGGAGCTCGACCTCGCGGCGGCGCGGATCAGGCCGTGGGCGGGTGGCCCCAAGTCACATGTCCTGGTGGTTACGCCGGTGAACGTCACCGGGCGGCGCATCGCCGGGTCCTGACCCCGGGCGGCGAGCGACCTCGAGCGGCCCTTCGGTCAGTCCATGCGTCGCGTGTCGGTAGGCGGCCCGGGAGGCACAGGGGCGACTCGGATCCGGCAATCGACCGCGACCGCACCGGCGTCCGAGACGATGACCGGGTTGAGGTCGAGCTCGCGGATCTCGGCAACCCGTTCGGCGAGGCGTGCAACCCGCTGGAGGATCTGTTCGAGGCCGCCCACGGCGACCGGTGCCGAGCCGCGGTAACCGAACAGCAGGGGAGAGGCCCGCAGGGAGCGGACAAGGTCGGCGGCGTCAAGGTCGGTGAGGGGAAGGATGCGAAAGGCGCGGTCGCCGAGGAGTTCGGTGGCCACCCCGCCGAGGCCGAACATCACGAGGGGCCCGAACAACGGGTCCTGAACCACGCCCACGATGGTCTCGACGCCCGGTCGCGCCATCTGCTGGACGACCGCCCCGGTCATTCGTTCGCCGAGGCGCGATGCCATGTCGCGGTACGCGTCCTCGACGTCGGTCCGGCTGCGGAGGTCGAGCTGCACTCCGCCGACGTCGCTCTTGTGGACGAGGTCCGGTCCCACGGCCTTGAGCACCACCGGCAGCCCGACCGCCGCCGCGGCTTGCCCGGCCTGCTCGGCGCTGGCGACGCTGACGGCCCGTACCAGTGGTATGCCGGCCACGTCGAGCAGTTCGTCGACCCGTTCGGCGGGCAGCCAACCGCCGTCGCTGGCCTCGGTGAGAAAGACCTCGACGATCGCATGGGCTCGGTCGGGATCGAAGCCGTCGAGCTCGGGAACCGCCCCCGGCGGCCGGCGCCGCCACTCGGCATACGCGGCGGTGCGGGCCAGGGCGCGGGCCGCGGGCTCCGGCGACGCATAGGTGGGCACCTGCGCGCCCGTCTCGTTCCCTCCCAGCAGCGGCGCGATCTCCGGTGCGGCGAGGAAGCATCCGAGCACGGGCTTGTCCTGATCGGCAGCCACGCGGCGCAGCACGTCGGCGACGCCGGCGGGACGGGCCGCGAAGGTGGGGGTGCAGATGACCAGGGCGGCATCCACGCGCTCGTCGGCCAGGGTGAGCCGGAGGGCCTGCTCGTAGATCTCGGGGGTGGCCGAGGCGACGAGGTCGATCGGGTTGGCCACTGCGCCGTTGGGGTCGACCACTTGGCGCAGCAGAGCCTGGGTCTCGGGCGTCAGCTCCGGAACGGTGAGCCCGACGCCATCGCAGGCGTCGGTGGCGAGGATGCCGGGGCCGCCCGAGTTGCCGACGATGGCGACGGCACGCCCGTTGGGGAGCGGCTGGGACCCGAGCAACAGCGCCATATCGAACAGCTCGTCCAGCGTGTCCACGCGGACCACCCCGGCCTGTCGGAAGAGTGCGTCGACCGCCACGTCGGGACTGGCCATCGCCGCGGTGTGGGAGGAGGCGGCCCGGACACCGGCGGTGGAGCGACCGCTCTTGACCGCGACGATCGGCTTGCGGCGGGAGACCCGCCGAGCGATGCGGCTGAACTTACGTGGGTTGCCGAACGACTCGAGGTAGAGCAACACCACGTCGGTTCCGGGGTCGTCTTCCCAGTACTGCAACAGATCGTTGCCGCTGACGTCGGCCTTGTTGCCGACGGAGACGAAGCTCGACACGCCCAGCCCGATGCGGGAAGACCGTTCGAGCACGGCGATGCCGAGCGCCCCCGACTGCGACTGCATCCCGATGCGACCGGGCTTGGGCGCGTACGGCGAGAACGTGGCGTTAAGACCGACGGCGGTGTTGGCGACGCCGATGCAGTTGGGCCCGACGAGCCGCATCCCGTGATGGTGCGCCCGGTCGCGCAGCGCGGCCTGCGTCACTGCACCTCCGGCCACCTCGTCGAACCCGGCGGTGAGCACGACGAGACCGGTGACGCCCTTGCGGCCACATTGGTCGATGACGTCCAGGACCGCGGCTGCGGGAACGGCGACCACCGCCAGGTCGACGGCGTCGGGAACGTCCAGCACCGTCGGGTAGGCCTTGACGCTGGCGACGTGGGGGGCCCCGGGGTTCACCGGGTAGACAGGACCCACGAAGCCGCCGGCCAGGAGGTTGCGCAGGACCTGGTGGCCGACGGTGGCCGGCTTGCGGCTGGCACCGATCACTGCGACGGACCGCGGGGTCAGAAGGCGCGCCACCGAGCGGGCCTCGGCCCGATGCTCCCGCGCCTCCATCGCAGCCCGCGCTTTGTCGGTCGGCTCGATCGCCAGCTCGACGTGCACGACGCCATCGGCGTAGCGCGCTTTCTCGTCGAACCCCGCGGCCTGGAACACCTCGAGCATCCGCCGATTGTGGGGCAGCGTCTCGGCCACGAACCGGGTGATCCCCTGCTCCCTTGCCGCCGAGGCCAGGTGCTCGAGCAACACGGTTCCGATTCCCCGCCCCTGATGTTCGTCGGCTACCACGAACGCCACGTCGGCCTCGCGCTCGCGGGCCGTCCGGTCATAGCGGGCGACGCAGATGATCCGGTCGCCCAGCTCGGCGACGAACGCCACGCGGGCGTCGTGGTCGACGTGGGTGAAATGCTCCACCTCGGCGGCGCTCAACCTTGGCTTGGCCGAGAAGAACCGCGAGTAGACGGTGTCCGCCGAGAGCCCCTCGTGGAAGGCGATCAACGCCGAGCCGTCGTCGGGCCGGATCGGGCGCACATGGACGGTGCCGCCGTCGACCAGCACGACATCGGACTCCCAGTGCACCGGCGCGGCGACTCGTGACGAGGACATGATCAGCACTCTTCCACGGCATCGGGGCGGAAGCGATCACGGCCCAGGATCCCATTCGCCCGGGACCTTCGCCCCTAGGACGTCGCCCGATCGAGGTGGGACAATGAAGTCGATGATTCGCTCGATCGCTGATGGCACCCCCCCAACCGCTCGGCCGAGCACCGACCCGGCACCATTCACCGCCGAGCCCGTCGAGGTGAGCCACATCGTGGTGCCGCTCGATGGATCACCGTTCGCGGAGCGGGCGCTTCCGGTGGCTGCCTGGGTCGCAGGCGCTTTGGGTGCGGACATGCACCTTGTGGAGGTCGTGCCGCCTCGCGAGGGCGAGGAGGCGTGCGAGGGTGCGATCCGTTACCTCGACAGCGTGTCGCGCCGCCATCGCGCCACCGGCTGGGACGTGGTCCAGGACGCCGACGTCGGCCAGGCGCTCTCGGAGACAGTGGCCGGCTCCCCGGGTCGGCTGGCCTGCCTCGCAACCCACGGCCGGGACCGCAGCGCCGCCGTGCTCGGATCGGTGGCCGCGTCCCTCCTCGCGCGCAGCGACCGGCCTGCGGTCCTCGTCGGCCCCGAGGGGCGTACGGTCACCGCCGAGGACGCACCGGTGGTGGTGGCGGTCGACGGCACGGGCCGCGACGAAGCGCTCGTCCCGGTGGCGCTGGGCTGGGCGGCCCGGCTGGGCCGCCGGCTGGAGATCGTGACGGTCGCGGAGCCTGCACCTGCGGGGCATCGTGAGGCAGCGGCGCCGCGGCGAGCGCGGGGCCCGGCCGACCCCGAGGGATACGTCGAGTCGCTGGCGGCGCGGACCGGGCGTGCGGGCGTCACGGTGGCGTCCCGTGTGATCTACGACCCGGTCAGCGTGCGCAACGGGCTCGTCCCGCTGCTCGACCGGACCGTGGCGCTCGTCGTGCTGGGATTCGGACGCCGCGGGAGCGTGCCCCGGCTGGTGCTCGGCAGCCATGCGGCCCGTGTCGTGCACGATGCCCCGGTCCCCGCCCTGGTGGTTCCCCTACCAGGAGGCGGGTGACCCGGCCGCGAACGCGGGACGATGGGGCGGTGGCGGTCTGGTGGCTGGCCCGCGGCATGCACGACGTGCCCCAGTCCGCCGACTGGCTCTCGCCTACCGAGTCGGCTCGGCTCGCTACGCTGCGCTTTCCCAAGCGACGCACCGAGGTGCGCCTGGCGCGGTGGACGGCCAAGCGGGCCATCGCCCACGTGCTCGACCTGGACGACGATGCCGGCACGCTCTCGTCGATCGAGATCCGGGCCGCCACGACAGGCGCGCCGGCGGCGTTCCTAGGCGGCGAGCGCGCGCCGGTCGGGGTGTCCATGACAGACCGGGCCGATTGGGCGGTGTGCATGGTGGGACCTGGCGACCTCGCGGTCGGTTGCGACCTCGAGCTGGTGGAGGACCGTACCGACGCCTTCGTGCGTGACTGGTTCACGCCCGCCGAGCGGGACCTGGTTTTCGGTGCCGAGCCCGGCGAACGTCGTCTCCTCGCCAACCTCGTGTGGTCGGCCAAGGAGAGCGCGCTGAAGGTGCTCCAGGCCGGGCTGCGTCGCGACACCCGCTCGGTCGAGGTCGACGTCGTCGAGGCAACCGGGCAAGAGCGATGGGCGCGCCTCGTCGTGCGGGCCGAGGAGGGCAGCGCCTTCCCGGGCTGGTGGCGACGCTACGGCGACTTCGTGCTCACGTTCGCCGCCGACGGCGACTCCGGTCCGCCTGTCTCGCTGGAACAGCCGCCTCGCCTCGCCGGTGCGACCCCCTCCCACTCCTGGCTACCCGAGCCGTGAGCGTGAAGGCGCATCGGTAGGTACGGAGCTCGATCGGTCCCCGATCCGGGCCATGCCCCGTTCGAGCGCCTCCACCAGGTAGGGCCGCAGGCTGGTGGCGGGGATGATCCGGTCGACAGAGCCAACCTCGAGCGCACGACGGATGCTGTGGACCTCGTCGAACTCCTGTGCGACCTCGCCCAGCTTCTCCGACCGCACCGACTCGGTGAGGACTCGCAGGTCGTGTCGCGCCGACCCCCGGTCGTCGCCCTGAGTGGTTGCCGCCGTCTCGACGCGGCGGGCGGCGTCCACCACCCTCGGATCCGCGTTGGTGCGGGCCTGGACCTCCCGGGCGAACACCACGGCGGCCGCTGGTGCGCCCCCGATCACGGAGGCGTAGGACCCCTCCACCGCGACGACCTCGAGGCTCTCGTTCAACTGCTTCGAGAACACGACGAACGCGCCGCCGTGGTAGCGAGAGATGACGGCGAAGACGATCGGCCCGTCGAAGTTGGTCACCGCCCGGCCAATCTCCGCCCCGTACTCGAGTTGCCGCGTCCTCATCGACTCCGGGGAGCCGTCGAAGCCGGAAAGGTTGGCGAGGACGACGACCGGGCGGTTGCCGCTGGCCGTGTTCACGGCTCGGGCCACCTTCTTCGACGACTGCGGGAACAGGGTGCCCGAGGTCCAGACCGACGGCCCGTCCCCGGGCACGAGCCCCTCGCGGGGCACGGGGCACGACGTGAAGCCGACGAGGCACACGGGGATCCCCCCGATGTGGGCGTCCCAGACGACCGCGCTGTCGGCGTGCTGCCAGCGCTCCCACCGCTCGATGGGTCGATGGTCCTGGTCGCTGACCGCCCGCATGACCGAGCGGATGTCAAAGGGCTTCTTGCGCTCGGCGTTGCGGTCGGCAGAGAAGACGTCGCCCACCATGGTGAAGTCGCTGCCCTCCACCTGAGCGTGGGGGGACCGGCACACGTCCCTGTCGACCGGGTCATTCGTCGTCGCCCGGCGCGGGAACCGCTCCCCCGGGACGACATAGGTGTGCGCGTAGTGCCGGAAGAGGATCTCGCACGCCGACTCGAGGTCGGCGGCCAGGTACTGCGCCTGGCCGTTGGGGCCCATGATGCGCTCGAACCCGCCGATGCCCAGGTTGTCCTCCGCCGACACGCCACCCGAGAAGTCGAGGGCCTGCTTGCCGGTGAGCACCATGGCGCTCTCGGGCAGCATCACCAGGATCCCGCGGGTGTGCATGAGCATGGTCGCCTCGGCGTTCCAGTAGGGCTGGGCGCCCACGTTGATGCCCGTGACCACGATGTTGATCTCGCCACCCGCCTGGGTGAACGTGACGATGCGGCGGAGCACCGCGCCGATCCAGTCCATGTTCTCGGTTCCGCTGGACATGGCGATGCGGGCCCCCGAGGACACCGCGAACCACTCGACGGGCAGCTCACGGCGCTCGGCCAGGTCGATGGCCGCGATGATCCGGCGGCACTCGGGCTCGGCCAGGGAGCCGAGGCTATGGCTGGGGTCGCCCGCGATGAGCACCCTCGACATCCCCTCCGGGATGGTGGGGACAACGTTCCGGATCACGCCGACGACGAGGTTGGCAGCGTTCCCGCCCGGGGTGCGGTCCACCAAGGCGAGGCGGTCCCGCTCGTCGATGTCGTACTCCACGAAGTCACCCGGGGGGAAGTCGGATGCCGCCCCCTCCGGCGGCGTGAGGAGCCGGATCAGCTCGAACGGGTACACCCCTCCCCGTCGCTGGGTCTGCAACACCCTGAGGCCGTACTCGTCGAGCGGTTCGACCGGCGCGTCGTCCGGTGGCGCTTCGCGCACGACCACCCCCCGGGCTCCCGGGTTGGTCACGTGGAGGTCGACCTGCCGGGGCTCGCCGCCACCGTCGGCGAGCCGCACTCGGGCGACGACGCGGTCAATGCCCAGCCCCCGGATGGCCGGTGCCAGCTTGTGGGCGAGATCGCGCCAGAGCTCGACCGGCACGTTCCATGGCGGCCTGACGTAGAGCAGCACCAGATTGTCGAGCAGCCGCTGGTCGGGCGGACGATGCGACTGGAACCGTCGTATGGCCGACAGCGTCTCCGTCAGGGTGCGTTCGAGCAGCGGGAATCCCACGACCTGCCCCGACTCGTCTCGGGCCGGCGTGAGGTCGCGCACCTCGGCGAGCGCGAAGAGGCGCTCGTCCTTGGGGTTGTCGCGGGCAACCCCGTGGAACAGGTACACGTCCTCGGCGGAGTCGAGCCGGGAGATGGCGAACCGGCCCAGCCGCTCCAGGTTGAGCCGCTTGGCCAGCATCGGGTGGAGGTTCCGGTAGAGCGTGTCCTCGACCAGGCCATCCCAGGCGGAGCGCAAGCAGTAGTGATAGGTGACCGCAGGTTGCGGGTCGGCCGGCGCGGCCGTGATGGTGACGTCGACGCGGTGCATGGGCCGCCCGAATCCGGGCGACTGGAGCGTGCGCCGCAGCCGTTCTCCGACGGCCTCGACCTCTCCCGGGTCTCCCTCGTCCCACAGGTGCAGGTCGAGGATGGGCGCCACCTCGGCCGGGACGTGGGCCAGGTGCCGGGCGACGGCCGCCACCGTCGCGGGGAGCCCATCGGGGGTGGCGTAGGCCACCATGAGGTGGATGCGGCGCCCGGCGTGGTCGTAGTCGGCGACGCCCAACCGTGTCCCGTCGGCGTCGACGATCTCGAAGTCCGCAAGGTCGCGGATCCGGTAGTACCGGCGCGTCGCGACCTCGAGCGCGGCGTCGCGCTCCCGCTCGTCACCCTGTTGGTACCAGCGCAGCAGCGCCGGGCGCATGGGCAGTGGGCACTCGATGAGCGCCTTCATGCGCCTTGCCTGCTCGTCCGGGGCGGTGCCGGCCGCCAGTGCCTCGATGTGGCGATCCATCTCTGCGTACAGCTCGGCCTGGGCCCGCGCCAGCAGCGGCTGCTCGAAGAAACGGAACCGGACGTCACGCGCGAGATCCATGAGGCCCGGGTAGCGGCCGTCCGTCGCCACGATGAGGTGATCGAGCAGCGCATGCAGGTCGTCACCGACGAGGTCGGTCAGTTCGTCGCGGTGCGCGAGCTGCCGGTCGAGGATGGCGCCCATAGCGGGGAGGACCTCGTCGAGCCGCTGCTGGGAGCGGTACAGGCGCAGGAGCGCGTCCTCGACCTCGGTCGACGGAGCCAGTCCTTCGATCCCGTGGTGGCGCAGCACCCCGAGGAGGTGGTCGATGAACACCGGCGGGACTCCCTCTGCCCCCGTTTCGTAGGTCCGCAGGCAGGTGAGCAGGTGCTCCTCGGGTGCTCGCACTCGCTCGCCCGGCACCTCCTCGGCCGGTTCCGGGTGACGACGCGAGACGGCGCAGACGTCCGCGAACAGTTGGAGGATCTCCTCCTCACCCCGGAGCCGCTCGGGATCGTCGGCCGCCAGCGAGTTCCAGGGGTCGTCGCCGTGCTCGATCCGTCGAATCGCCGCCGCGTCCAGGTCGTAGCCGAGGAGATACGCGCGTAGCGCCTCGAAGGCGTCGTCAGCCCGGCTCGCGTGCCTACCGAACTCGAGGTCGACGGCGCCGCCAGGCGCCGAATCCCCCTCGACGATCACGGGTTCCAGCTGGACGAGCGGATCGCCGGTGTCGACCTGCACGTTCGGGGCCACCGCCACCGACCTGACTCGACCCGGGAAGCTGGCCTTCACGGCCGTCTCCATCTTCATGCTCTCGAGCACGACGAGCGGGTCGCCCACCGCCACCCTGTCGCCGGGTGACACCGCCACGGAGACAACCACGGCCGGTGCGGGCGAACGGACCACGCCCCCCTCGTCGCGGGCGATGCTGTGGGTGACGCCCTCGACCTCGACCATGTGGACGGGCCCGGCGAGGGCGGACAGCACGCGGTGCTGCCGGCCGGCGACGGTCACTCGCCGCTCGACTTCGCCGAGCCGCGCCACGTCGACATCGACCAGCGACGTGGCGGTGGCGACCCGATAGGTCGTCGGCCCGAGTTGGTACACGTGCAGGGCGTACGGGTGGCCTCGGTAGCGGAACTCGATGCGCCGGCCGATGTCCGCAGGCGGGCCGGGTCGCCCTCGCGCCGCCTCGGCGTAGAAGGCCGACCGGGCGAGCGCGTGCTCGACGTCATAGGCCTCGATGGCGGCGCTCACGAGAGCGACGTCGGCGTGGTGGGGCTGGAGCAGCTCACCGGTGTCCATGTGGCGATCGAGCCAGGCCGTGTCGTACCGGCCAGCGACGACATCGGGATGTGCGAGCACCGTGAGGAGGAAGGCCTTGTTCGTCCGGCCACCCTCCACGATGACCTGGGTCTGGGCCAGGGCGCGGGCCAGGCGCGCTCGGGCCTCCTCCCGGTCTCCGCCCCAGGCCAACACCTTGGCGATCATCGAGTCGAACTCGGCGGCGATCTCGTCGCCCTCGGCGACGCCGGTGTCGACCCGAACGCCGGGACCGCTGGGTGCCCGGAACCAGCGGATGCGGCCGGGGGCAGGTGCGAACTGATTGTCGGGGTCCTCGGCGTTGAGGCGCGCCTCCATGGCATGGCCCGACGGGGCGGGCGGCTCGCCGCCGAGACGGCCACCCCGGGCAACCTCGATCTGGAGCTTGACCAGGTCGAGCCCGGTGGTCAGCTCGGTGACCGGATGCTCCACCTGGAGCCGGGCGTTCAACTCCATGAAGAGGTGCCGCCGCGTCTCGGGCGAGTACAGGAACTCGACCGTCCCGGCGCTTGTGTACCCAGCCCGGCGGCACAGCTCGGCCGCCGCCCGCCGGATGTCGGCCTCCTGCTCGGGGTCGAGCAGCGTGCACGCCGACTCCTCGATCACCTTCTGGTGGCGGCGCTGGAGCGTGCAGTCGCGCAAGCCGACCGCCCACACGTTGCCGTCGCCGTCGGCGATCACCTGGACCTCGACGTGACGGGCGCCCGTGATCTGCCGCTCGAGGAACACCGTCGGGTCTCCAAAGGCGTGGCGAGCCTCCGTGCGGGCCATCTCGAAGGCCGCGGGCAGCTCTTCGCGGTTCGTCGCCCGTCGGATGCCGCGGCCGCCGCCACCGGCCGTCGCCTTGACGAAGAGCGGGTAGCCGATGCGCTCGGCGGCGGCGGAAGCCTCGTCGACGTCGGCCACGGGACCGCCGCTCCACGGCACGACCGGGACCCCGGCCTGCTCGGCCAGCCGCTTGGATCGGATCTTGTCACCGACCAGTCGCATGGCGTCACCCGAGGGGCCGATGAAGACGACCCCGAGCTTGTCGCACAGATCGGCGAACGCGGCGTGCTCGGCGACGAAGCCCCAGCCGGCCCAGGCCGCGTCCGCCCTGGCCGCGACCAGGGCCCGTTCGAGCCGCTCGTGATCCAGATAGGTGTGCGTCTCGCGACCGGCGCGCTCGTCGAACACGGTGGCCGGACCGATGCAGATCGCCTCGTCGGCCTCTCGCACGAACCATGCCCGCCGGTCGGGCTCGGTGTACAGCGCGATGGTCGTCAGTCGATCGCCGCCGGCGCAGTTGAGCTCTGCGACCGCGTTGATGAACCGCATGGCCGGCTCGCCTCGATTGACGATGGCGATCCGATGTAAGGGCATCGTGCCCCCTCCCGAAGGGTTCGTCGAAGTCGCGGTCTCGGCTTCAGTTCAGGCCATGGCCTGGGCCAGCGGCGTGTGCAGCTCGGGGTCGATCACCCCCGGAAGCTCGACGGTGCGATAGCCCTGCACGTCGAGGAGGACCGTTCCGGCCTCGTCGACGACTCGGCCGTCGAAGCCGGCCTCACCGGGCTCCACGATCGCCTCCACGCGACCGCGGGGTGTGCCGAGCGCCGGGTGCAGGACGATTCGGTCCACGTGGTGTGGCAGCCCGAATCGTCCGTTGCGACCGATCTCCCAGATCCCCGCGGTCTGGAAGAACAGCTCGATCAGCCGAGGGGATAGCAGCTCGCGCTGCGCCGCGGGAGCGTGGTCGTCGGGAAGACCTACCGCGAACAGGCCCACGGGGCCATGTTCGTCGCGCCACGCCCGCTCGAGCACCCGGAAGGCGGGACCGTGGAAGTACACGTCGTAGATGGCGTCGGCCGACGCGCCCTTACCGTTCGGTGACGGTGGTACGGGCACGGTGACGTCATCCCCGACCGGCTCCCGTGCCAGTCGCACCCTACCGGTGAAGTGGGTGGTCACCTGCGGCTCCGGTTGGTTGGCCAGCTGGCGGGTGCCGACCAGCCGGCAGTCTGCGACGAGCTGGTCGCCGTCTCGTCGGTAGGTTGCCGTGATCGCCACCGTGCGCGGCTCGTGTCGATAGAACTTGCACGGCGCGAGGAACTCGACGTCCTCGATCTCGACCGGGTGC
>Ga0214469_1000109_pt1 | contig 23926 bp, 24 predicted proteins | sample RVTome_10_FD_187340 | JGI IMG/M metagenome (GOLD analysis project Ga0214469, IMG submission 187340) | Soil microbial communities from uranium-contaminated site in the Upper Colorado River Basin, Wyoming, United States - RVT153D57 HiSeq ... | reverse complement strand
CTGATCCAGTAGCTGACGAAGGAAGTCTGCGGAGAAGTAGTCGATGTCGAAGTTCACGACCCACTCCGTGTCCGCCTCCAGGAAGCCGTGTCGCATGGCGGCTCCGTAGTCGGGGATGGGGAGAGAGTCGACGATGACGTCGGCATCGGCCGCCGCCATCTTGGCGGCGTCGGCGGTCCGATCGGTGGAGCCGTTCTCCACGACCCGGATGATGTATCGGGCCCCGGAGGCGTCGGCAGCCGAGATCAGCTGGGGCAGCGCCTTCGGGATGAACTCGGCCTCGTTGTACACGGGCACGACGATGGTGATCGAAGGGGTCATCGAGCGTAGGGAAGTGTAGAAACCGGGCAGCGCTAGCTGGCCCCCGTGACGGCCACCCCTACACTTCCCGTTTCGTGGATCCTCAGACCGTCTTCAAGGCATATGACGTGCGTGGACGCGCCGACACCGGTGAGCTGGACGAAGAGCTCTACCGGCGCGTCGGCGTCGCCCTCGTGGAGCGACTCGGCGCCGACACAGTTGCTGTGGGCCGCGACTGCCGGCCAACCAGCCCGGGCTTCGCGGGGGCATTGGTCTCGGGCATCCGAGCCGCAGGGGGAGATGTCGTCGACGTCGGGGAGGTGCCCACCGATGCCATCTACTACTACTCGGGGGCCCACCAGGTGCACGGGGCGGTCGTCACCGCCTCGCACAACCCTTCGGAGTACAACGGTCTCAAGCTGTGCCGGCCCGGTGCCGCTCCCATTGGCATGGAGACCGGTCTCGCCGAGATCAGGGATCACGTCATGGCATCCCATGACCCTGGCGAAGTCGCGGAAGGGTCGTTCAACGAGGAGTCGATCGTCGACGACTATGTGGACCATCTGTTCTCCATCGTCCCGGCCGGCTCGGTCGGCGATCTCAGAGTCGCGGTCGACGGTGGGAACGGAATGGCAGGCGTTGCGATCCATCAGGTCTTCGATCGCATCGCCGCCAGCCTGGAGGGCCTCTACCTCGATCCGGACGGGACGTTTCCCAATCACCCTGCCGACCCGTTGGTGCCGGAGAACCTGGCCGATCTGGAGAGGCTGATGGGAGAGGGTCGTTTCGATCTCGGTGTTGCCTTCGACGGTGACGCCGACCGGGCATTCTTTCTCGACGATCGGGCGGCCCCTCTCAGCGGGAGCACGGTGACCTCACTCGTGGCCCGTCGCATCCTGGCGGACGATCCCGGTGCGAAAGTGGTCCACAACCTCATCACGTCGAAAGCCGTGCCCGAGATCGTCCTGGAAGCGGGCGGCGAACCGGTGCGGACCCGGGTGGGCCACAGCTATATCAAACAAGTCATGGCGGAGACAGGAGCGGTGTTCGGCGGGGAGCACAGCGGGCACTACTACTTCAGGGAGAACTACCGCGCCGACTCTGGAATGCTCGCCATGCTGTTCCTTCTCCGGGTGGTGAGCGATGACGGGAGGCCGCTCTCCGAGATCAGGCGTGAGGTCGAACGCTACGCCGCCTCGGGTGAGATCAACTTCACGGTGGCCGACCAGCAGGCGGCCATGGACCGGGTCACGGCCGAGTTCTCCGATGCCATGATCGACCATCTCGACGGTCTCACCGTGGATCTCGGCAGCAGGTGGTTCAACCTGAGACCTTCCAACACCGAGCCGCTGCTCCGTCTCAACGCCGAGGGCCCGGATGCCCCAGCCGTCGATGCCATGGTGGAACGAGTGAGGGGAATCGTGGAGAGCGCAACATGAGCCTGATAGACCCGAGCCTCGCTGCTGTGCTCGTGTGCACCGTCGACAAGGCCGACCTCGTCGAGGACGTCGAGGCACAGAGACTCGTGTGCACCGAATGCGGGCGTCGCTACCCCGTGCGTGATGGGATCCCGACCATGTTGGTCGAAGCCGCCGAAGGAGGCCCTGATGACTGACATGCTCTCCCAGATCCGAAGTCTCGGGGACCAGCTGCGCTGGGCATCCGAGGTGGAGCCACCCCACATCGGCACATTCTCAGAAGTCCTGTACACGGGTATGGGCGGGTCGGGCATCGCCGGTGACTACGCCGCCGCCGTCGCCCTTCCCATCGGGACCCGGGTAGCGGTCCACAAGGGTTACGGGCCCATCCCGGCTTGGGCAATCAGAGTGAGGCCCCTGGTGATCGCAGCCTCGTACTCGGGGAACACCGAGGAGACCTTGGACATGGTGGTCTCGGCCGGGGAGTCGGGGCTTCCGGTGGCCACCGTCACCACCGGCGGAAGGCTCGGCGATCTCTCCACCCAGAACAAGTGGCCCACGATCACCGTTCCGGCCGGGATGCAGCCGAGGGCAGCAGCGGGGTACATGGTCGGGGCGGCCGTTCGGCTCCTCGAAGGGGCCAAGTCACTCGATGACCATCGGCTCGCCTTCATCGAGGCAGCCGACCTCGCCGACGAGATGACAACGGAGGGCAGCTTGGCCTGGGAGCTCGCTTCAGGATTGGCCGAGTCGCTGGCCGGCCGGATCACGGTCGTGTATGGCGGCGGCCCGATCTCGTCGGTGGCGGCGCAGCGCTGGAAGACTCAGATCAACGAGAACGCCAAAGTGCCGGCCTGGTACTCGAGTTTTCCCGAGCTCGACCACAACGAGATCGTTGGTTGGGAGACCATGCCCGAGATGACGCGGCAGCACGTGGCGCTCGTCGCGCTGCACGACGAAGCGGACCACGATCGTGTCCGACTCCGGGTCCGCATCACCAGGGAGCTCACGGAGGAGGCGGTGCCTTGGGTCGGTGAGGTGACCGCGCGAGGGAGATCGCGTCTCGCCAGGCTGGTGTCGCTGACTGTGGTCGGGGACCTGGTGTCCTGGATGCTCGCCGAGCGACTTGGCGTTGACCCGACACCTGTGGTGACAATCGAGAGCCTCAAACAACTTCTAGTCGACTGAGAGAGAGAATGAACTACGACATCGCCAATCCCGACCTCGCCGAGGGTGGTGCGCGCCGGGTGGCATGGGCCGGCCGCCGGATGCAGGTGTTGGAGACCGTGCGGGAGCGGTTCCGCACGGAGAAGCCACTGGACGGACATGTCGTCGCCGCCTGCCTCCACGTCACGGCGGAGACGGCCAACCTCATGCTCGCCCTTCGCGACGGGGGAGCCGAGCCCATCCTCTGCGCCTCGAACCCTCTCTCCACCCAGGACGACGTGGCCGCTGCCCTGGTGGCCGAGGGGATCCCTGTCTTCGCCATACGAGGAGAGGACGACGGGACGTATTACAAGCACATCAACGCCGCTCTCGATCACGCTCCGGCCGTCACCATGGACGACGGTGCCGACCTGGCCACCGTCCTCCACACCGATCGCCGCGACATCGAGGTGATTGGGTCCACCGAGGAGACCACGACCGGGGTGATCCGGCTCAGGGCGATGGCGGCCGATGGGACACTGCGGGTTCCTGTGGTCGCGGTGAACGACTCGGCGACGAAGCACTTGTTCGACAATCACTACGGCACTGGACAGTCGACACTCGACGGCATCATCAGAGCCAGCAACGTCCTCCTCGCCGGCCAGAACATCGTGGTCGTCGGTTTTGGGGATTGCGGTCGTGGCGTCGCTGACCGCGCCGACGGGCTCGGCGCCAGTGTGATCGTCGTGGAAGTCGACCCCGTGAGAGCACTGTCCGCCGCGATGAGCGGATACCGGGTGATGACTGCATCAGACGCGGCCGAGGTGGGTGACATCTTCATCACCGTCACAGGGAACAAGCACGTGCTCCGCGGAGAGCACTTCGACAAGATGAAAGACGGCACCATCCTGGCCAACAGCGGGCACTTCGACATCGAGATCGATCTGGCCACCCTGCGGGCCAAGGCGACCGGGAGACGACCGGTGCGGGACAACCTCGAGGAGTTCGACATGCCGGACGGGCGCCGGATCCTCGTGGCTGCCGAGGGTCGCCTGGTGAACCTCGGGGCCGCCGAAGGTCATCCGGCCGACGTGATGGACATGTCGTTCTCCAACCAGGCCCTGGCCGCCGAGTACCTCATCACCAACCAGGACACCCTGGAGCCCAAGATCTACACCCTCCCACCCGAGATCGACGAGGAGGTCGCCTCGATCAAGTTGGCCCACCTCGGCGGGGGTCTCGAGAAGCTGACGCAAGATCAGCGCGACTACCTGAGCGGCTGGCAAGAGGGCACCTGACTCGAGGGAAGCTGCCTCTCGAGCTTCGCTCGAGAGGTATGGAGTTTCTTCGAAACTCCAACCTGTCCGGGAGGACAGGCGAACCCTGGGTTCGTTGAAGTGGTCTCCCGAGCGAGGCCCGGGTGCCCACTTCTGTCAGGGGTGAGTCGTAGACACTTGGGCATGGTCTGCCTCGGATGCCACCAGATCTCGACGCGGATGTTGTGCCCGTCATGCGCAGCCACCCTGCGCCCGGCGCCGCCACGCATTCTGCCGGAGGGTCTCGGGCTCCACGCCGCCTTCGAGCACGTTGGGGTGGCGAAGACGTTGGTGCACCATCTCAAATACCGGGGTGTCACCTTCTACGCAGACTTGGTCGCCGAAGCCCTGGCCGATCGTCTCCCACCCATCCCACTCGTCCCGGTGCCGCGCGCCATTTCGCGCCGGCTGAAGTACGGGATCGACCCGGCACGAGCCATCGCGACGGCGTTGGCGAAACGTCTCGAGGTGCCGGTTCACGATGTTCTCCTGGCGCCATTTCACACTCCGCGACGCGCTGGGCGGGACCATTCCCGCAGGGTGAGGGCATTTCCGACGCGATCGCCGCTCAGGTATCCGGTGATCGTTGTCGATGATGTAGTCACCACCGGCTCGACCGTGAGCGCGGCAACCGAGGCGATCGGGCTCGAGTTGGTGGGGGCGGTTGCCGCGGCCAACGTTGTGGCGGCAAACGTTGTCCGAAACGGGTCTAACGTTGGTCTGCATGACTAGTCCCAAGCCAGGATTGGAAGGAATTTGTCAACAGTTCTCATAGTCGACGACGCCGAGCTCTTTCGTGAGGCGCTCAAGGCGGCCTTCACACAGGAAGGGTTCGAAGTGGTCGCCGTGGCCGCCGATGCAATGGCCGGCATCGACCTCGCCCGCGAGCACGAGCCCGATCTGGTCATGCTCGACCTGCTCATGCCCGGCATGTCGGGCCTGGACGTTCTCGGCACCATCCTCAAGGCCAGCCCTCGCAGCAGGGTGGTCCTCCTCACGGCATCCGAATCCGCCGAAGACTTGCTTGCCGCGGTCAAGGCGGGAGCATCCGGCTATCTCACCAAGGACACGCCGCTTCCTCGGCTCGCCTCGGCGATGCGGGACGTCCTCGAAGGTGGCGCGGCCCTATCGCCGGCCATGGGAGGCAAGCTCTTCTCCGCCATGCGTGACATGCTCAGGCATCAGGGCGCGGCGACAGTTCGGCGCCCGGGGCTGACCGGGCGCGAGGTGGAGATCCTCGGGCTGGTCGGCGCAGGCAAGACCTCGAGAGAGATCGCCGACGAGCTGTACATCTCCGAGAACACGGTGCGCAATCACGTCCGCAACATCCTCGACAAGCTCGGGATGAAGTCTCGTTTCGAAGCCGTCAACTGGGCCTATCGTGAGGGTCTGATCAACATCAGGTGACGTTGTCGAATCCGGTCAATCTGCTCCGACCGGTACCATTGAGAGAAGCCAGATGCCCATCTTCCAGAAGGTTCTTCGCGCTGGCGAGGGCAAGACCCTCAGAGAGTTCCAGGCGATCACGGCCGCGGTCAACGACCTCGAGCCGGAGTTCGAGGCTCTCGGTGACGAAGAGCTGAAAGCCAAGACAATCGAGTTCAGAGATCGTCTCGCCCGTGGTGAGGAGCTCGACGACATCCAGGTCGAGGCGTTCGCCACGGTGCGAGAAGCCGCCAAGCGGGTCCTCGGTCAGCGGCCCTATGACGTCCAGATCGTGGGCGCAGCCGCTCTTCACCGCGGCATGGTCGCCGAGATGAAGACCGGTGAGGGAAAGACCTTGGTCTCCACCATGCCCGCCTATCTGAACGCTTTGTCGGGCCATGGCATCCACATGGTGACGGTGAACGACTACCTGGCCGGCCGTGACGCCCAATGGATGGGCCAGATATATCGCTTCCTCGGGATGACGGTCGGGTTGATCCTGAACAACATGCCCACCGCAGACCGCCACCCCGCCTACGACGCAGACATCACGTACGGGACGAACAACGAGTTCGGATTCGACTATCTGCGAGACAACATGGCCATGTCTGCCGAGAACAGGGTCCAGCGTGGCCACGGCTACGCCATCGTCGACGAGGTCGACTCGATCCTGATCGACGAGGCCCGGACTCCGCTGATCATCTCGGGAAAGCTGAGTGACAGTGCCAAGTGGTACCGCGACTTCGCCAAGATCGCCCGCCGTCTCCAACCGGAAGTCCACTACGAGGTCGACGAGAAGAAACGCCAAGTCCTGGTCACCGAGGAAGGGGTCACCAGGGTCGAGCAGATACTCGGCGTCGAGAACCTCTATGACCACGCCGCTGTCGACTTCGTGCACCACATGGAGACGGCGCTCAAGGCGGAGACTCTCTATCAAAAAGACGTCGAGTACCTGATCGATCATGGCGAGGTGAAGATCGTCGACGAGTTCACGGGTCGGGTGCTCGAAGGGCGCCGCTACTCGGAAGGATTGCATCAGGCCATCGAGGCCAAGGAAGGGGTGACGATCAAGGAGGAGAATCAGACTCTCGCCACCATCACCCTCCAGAACTACTTCAGGCTGTACGAAAAGCTCGCCGGGATGACCGGAACCGCTGAGACGGAGGCCGCCGAGCTCGCATCGATCTACAACCTCGAGGTGGCCACGATTCCGACCAACATGCCTGTTGCCCGTCTCGACCAAGGAGACCTGGTCTACAAGACCGAGTCGGGCAAGTTCAGCGCGCTGATCGACGATGTCCGTGAGCGTCACGCCAACGGCCAGCCAGTCCTTCTCGGGACGGTTTCGATCGAGAAGTCGGAGCGTCTCTCCAAGGCGCTCGAGAACATCGGGATAAAGCACGAGGTGCTCAACGCCAAGCAGCACACGCGGGAGGCAGACATCATCGCTCAGGCCGGCCGGCCGGGGGCCGTCACCGTCGCCACCAACATGGCGGGTCGTGGCGTCGACATCATGTTGGGCGGCAATCCCGAAGGCATGGCGAGGACAGAGCTGAAGCAGCGCGGCATCGATCCTTCCGACCCCTCCTATGACGACATGGAGGCCAAGCTCACAGCGGAGCATGCGGCCCAGATCGAGCCTGACAAGAAGAGAGTGATCGAGGCAGGTGGGCTCTACGTGGTCGGCACCGAGCGTCACGAGTCACGACGCATCGACAACCAGCTGCGCGGCCGTTCCGGACGGCAGGGTGACCCAGGAGAGAGCCGCTTCTACCTCTCACTCGAAGACGACCTCATGAGACGGTTCCAGGGCGAGTGGGTGGCCGGGATCATGGAGCGCCTTCGCATGCCGGAGGACCAGCCCATAGAGGCCAAGATGGTGAGCAAGTCCATCGAGCGGGCGCAGCGCCAGGTCGAGTCCCAGCACTTCGAGATCCGTAAGAACGTCCTGAAGTACGACGAGGTCATGAACACCCAGCGCGAGAACATCTACGCCTGGCGCAAGTCGATCCTCGAAGGCTCCGCGTCTGAGGACCTGATCGATGCCTGGATCGAAGATGCGGTCTCCGATGTCGTCGAGGTGCACTTCGAGGGAGTGTCCAAGTCCGATTGGGACTGGGACGCCCTCAAACGCGACCTCGAGCAGTTCTACCCGACCAAGATCGACGTATCCCAGTTCCAGGGCACCTACGACGTCGAGGAGGTCATCGACTTCGCTGTCGATGAGGCGCTCTCCCGCTACGAGGAACGTGAGCAGGAGTTGGGCAAGGACGTGATGACCAGGGTGGAGAAGTCGGTCATGCTCTCGGTGATCGACAACAAATGGCGCGAGCACCTCTCAGAGATGGACTATCTCCGCGCTGGGATCGGCCTACGCGCCATGGGACAGAGAGACCCGCTGAGTGAGTACCAGCGGGAGGGCTATGACATGTTCATGGACACTGTCGAGACCGTGAAACGGGACGCGGTCAGATACCTGTTCCATGTCGAGGTCGCCCAGCCCAAGACCCAGCCTCAGCGGGTCGAGGCCAACCCGACCGGTGGCAAGGGGCCGGCGACTCCGGCTACCTCCGACAAGGTCGGGCGCAACGACCCCTGCCCTTGCGGCAGTGGCAAGAAGTACAAGCGCTGCCACGGCGCAGCCGCCTGACAACTCTCTCTCGGGCTGGACCGTTGCTCAATGCCGGGCCAGATCCTCGGTCAGGAGCGTCTCCCGGCGTGATCTGAGATCTACGTACCAGATGGCGTAGCCGGCCGCCGAAGCCGCAGTGAAGGGTGCCTGGAGGACCACGGCGGCGACCAAGGCCAGGGCGAACGCCTCGGGCACGAAGAGGCCGGCGACATAGACGGGGACCAGCACCAAGCTCAGCACTTGCGACGCCGCGGAGGCGATGATCCCCACCAGGGCGACGAAGCCCAGTGTGACCCACCATCTGCCCATGACCAGGGCATAGCTTCTTGACAGGGCTTCGATTGAACCGGAACCTTCGACCGCGATGATTGGGAGGCCGAGGGAGATAGACACGCTGAACCAAACCAACGCGACGAGGGCCGTCAGCGCGATCACTGCGGCCACGAAGACCGTCAGGAAGTTGGCTCCTGCCCATGTGATCACCAGCCAGCCGATGCCGACGGCCACCCCGACCAGCGCAGTGGCCGCCAGGAGCACGATGATCGCCCAGGCCATCCCGGTGGCTGTCCGCCGCAGAGCGAGGCCGCTCGCCTCGCCTGTGGACGAACGCTCACCCGACCAGTCATCGGCGACGATCCGTGCTGCGGCCAGATGTATGTAGACGGTCGCCGGGACCTGCAGCAGCAACCAGATGCCGGCTGTCCACACGAGCGGGCGCAACGCTGCTGCAATCTCATCTGGTGGGATCACATCCAGGTCTGAGGTGAGTAGGTCGGCCAATTCGCCGGCGGAGCCGGTGACCCAGAAGGCGATCAGAACGGCGAGCCCGATCGGGACCTGGACCAGCAGGGAGGTCGCCACCAGCGTCTTCCAGTTCCGACCAGTCGTGCGAAACCAGCTGTTGAGCAATTCGCCGAAGGGCTGTGGCGCAACCTGCATCGGGGAGACGCTAACGGTTGGCTGGGCTGGCGGGGTCGATGTCGCGGTAGGAGTGATCAGCCTCATATGCTGGCTTGACCGTGGAACTCACCGACCCCTCCTCGTTCGCATCCGAGCAACGCAAGCGGCTCGACGAGGCTCGGTTGTTCCTCGACCTGGAGGGCAAACATGCTGAGCTCGACGAACTGCGGCAACAGGCTTCATCGGCGGACCTCTGGGACGATCCCGATCGCGCCCGGGTGGTGAGTCAACGTCTCTCCCGGTACGAGGGGCTGTTCGAGCGTGTCGCAGGTCTGGAGCAAACGATCGAGGATGCCGAGGTGTTCCTCGAGCTCTCTGACGAGGCCGGAGACGACGAGTCGCGCCAGGAGGCGATCTCTTTGCTGAGCAAGGCCTCCACCGAGCTCGACGAGCTCGAGCTCGAGTCTCTCTTCTTCGACGAATACGACGAAGCCGATGCCATTCTCAGCGTCCATGCCGGTGCCGGGGGAGTCGACGCTCAGGACTGGGCAGAGATGATGGCTCGCATGTACCAGCGATTCCTCACCGATCAAGGATTCGTAGTGAAGGTCGAGGAGGTGACAGAAGGCGAAGAGGCAGGGATCAAGTCGGCGACCATGACGGTCAAAGGCGATCGAGCCTACGGGACCCTCGAGTCCGAGCGTGGTGTGCACAGACTGGTCCGAATCAGCCCTTTCGACGCCAACTCACGTCGGCACACCAGCTTTGCGGGAGTGGATGTCGTCCCCGACCTCGGAGAGGATGCCGACGTCGAGATCAACGAAGACGATATCCGCATCGACACCTATCGCTCCCAGGGTGCCGGGGGACAGCACGTCAACACCACCGACTCGGCCGTTCGGATAACCCATCTCCCCACCGGTGTCGTCGTCCAATGCCAGAACGAGCGCAGCCAGCTCCAGAACAAGGCGCGCGCGATGGCGATGCTCAAGGCTCGCCTCGCCGAGCGCGCCCGTCTGGAACGGGCAGAGCATCTCGACGAGATTCGTGGCGAGAAGGGTGAAGCCGCCTGGGGCCGCCAGGTGAGGAGCTATGTCCTCCAGCCCTATCAGATGGCCAAAGACCTGCGCACCGACTTCGAGGTCGGAAACGTTCAAGGGGTGCTCGACGGCGACCTCAGAGGCTTTGTCGAGGCCTATCTCCGCTGGCGGCGGTCGGCGCACGAGTCTGCGGAGAATTCCAGCTAAACCGGAGAATCCAGGTACCGTCACGACGGTTCCCAGCCTGCGACCAGCAGGTTGCGAGACATCCCCCCGATCCCCATGATCCGACTCGATAACGTCACGAAGGTCTACGAGGGCGGCACGGTCGCCGCCAACGATGTGTCCCTCGACATCCAAAAAGGCGAGTTCGTGTTTCTCGTCGGTGCTTCGGGCTCGGGCAAATCCACACTGATCCGGCTCATGCTGCGCGACGAGCCGGTGACCCGCGGCAAGATCTGGGTCGCAGGCAAGGACATCACCACGCTCCCCAGGTGGAAGATCCCCTATCTCCGCCGTTCAGTCGGGACGGTGTTCCAGGACTACAAGCTCCTTCCCAACAAGACCGTTCGCGAGAACGTCGCTTTCGCCCTGGAGGTGCTGGGCCGGCCCTCTTCGGTCATCGCTCCCCAGGTGGACCAGGTCCTCGAACTGGTGGGTCTCGCCGACAAGGCACAGCGCTACCCCAGGCAACTCTCCGGTGGGGAGCAGCAAAGAGTCTCGGTGGCTCGGTCGTTCGTCAACCGCCCCCCGATCATGCTCTGCGACGAGCCGACAGGGAACCTCGACCCGAAGACGTCTGTCGGGATCATGAAGCTGCTGGACCGGATCAACCGCACCGGCACCACGATCGTCATGGCCACCCATGATCACGCCATCGTCGACGCCATGAAACGACGTGTGGTGGCACTGGAAGGAGGCCGCATGGTCCGCGACGACGAGACCGGCGGCTACGAGGCGCCTCCGACATGAGCAGGATTCTCTTCCTCCTTCGCGAGGCGATGATCTCGCTGCGACGCAACGTGCTGATCGTTGCCGGGGCGATTCTCGCGGTCTTCATCTCGTTATCCCTGGCACTGGGGGCGCTCGTCGTCAACGAAATACTGCGTCTCAACACCATCGCTTGGCAGGAGGGTGTCCATGTCATCGCCTTCCTCAACGACGAGGGCGAGAGCGGAGTGCCCCAGGGGGCGCACACCGATCTCCTGGCGGAGATCGAGACCTGGGAGCAGGTCGAGGGTGCCAGCTATTGGGACAAGACCATGGCTTGGGCCGAGTATCAGGAGATCTTCGCTGGACAGGAAGAGCTCCTGGCGATCGATCCGACGATCCTGCCGGCCTCCATCCGGATCGAGCTCACCGACATCGAGTTGCACAGCTCGGTCCGGTTCCTCCTCGAACAACGCACCGGCACGGTGCGACAGGTGGCTACCGCCGCCGAGTCGATAGAGCAACTACAGAGTCTCTCCAGCGTGCTCAATGTCCTCGGACTGGGCATGGCGATCGTCCTCGGCGTCGCTGCAGTGGTCCTGATAGCCAACACCATCCGCCTCGCCATCTACGCACGGCGCGACGAGGTCTCGATCATGAAACTCGTCGGCGCCTCCAACTGGTTCATCCGCGTGCCGTTTCTCTTGGAAGGGATGATCGAAGGCCTCGTCGGCGCAGCTCTCGCCGTGTTCGCCGTGTGGCTGGGGGCGACCAACCTGGCTCGTGCTGGGGAGAGCTTCGCCCTGTTCCGGCTGGACGTGAGCCAGCAGTTCTTCTTCAGGTGGGGCTTGCTCTTCCTCTTCTTCGGGGCGGCGGCCGGGGTCCTCGGGTCCATGCTCGGCTTGAGCAAGTACCTGCGTGACGCCGACGGCACCGGCCCCGACGTTCCCACGGGCTTCTGAGCCCATGAGCTCGGAAGAGCCGGGTCGGGTCAGGGTCGTCGCCACCAACCGCAATGCCCGGCGCAACTACACGGTCCTCGACACCTACGAGGCCGGCCTCGCACTGGTCGGTTCGGAGGTCAAGTCGCTTCGGGACGGGAAGATGGAGTTGAAAGACTCCTACGGCGACATCCGGGCCGGTGAGGCGTTCCTGGTGGGGGCCCATATCGCTCCCTACGACTATTCGAGAGAGGGCGGCCATGAGCCCGAGCGGATGCGCAAGCTCCTGCTCCATCGTCGTGAGATCGACAAGATCTCGGGAGCTCTCGCCGAGAAGGGCCTCACCCTCGTCCCCCTTCGTGTCTACTTCAAGGACGGACGTGCCAAGGTCGAGCTCGGCCTGGCCCGAGGCAAGACCACGGTGGACAAGCGCCAATCCCTCCGCGACCGAGAGCACCAGAGGGAGATGGACCGGGCGGCGCGCCACCGTTCCTGATGCAGGGCGACCGGCACACGGTCCTCACGAACGTTGCAGCAGTTTAGAGGGCATTCGGGCAGTGAGACCTGCCCGTATAGAATGGAAGTCTCCCAAATGGGGGTGAAACGGTTTCGACGTTGAGTGTTGAGGCGTTGGAAGCGAGCCGGGGTCTCCGGGGCCCCGTCAATAAACCGGAAACAACAATAAGTGCCGAAGACAACTTCGCACTGGCTGCCTAATTAAGTAGCCCGTCCTCCTGGTTGGTTTCCGCCCGACCAGGTCAGGGCGCCGTAATGCGGGATGCGTCATCCGGGATTCCGGGACCGGATGGCTAAGACCAACTTCGGATAGGCGCAGGGAAACTCGTCGTCAGAGTTCCTGTGTCCGAAGCTCGCTGACGACTGCGCTCGGAGATGCCAGCGCCAACGGCTCAGCGGACCGGGGTTCGACTCCCCGCACCTCCACGAAAATGCCGCCCTTCCGATCACGAAGTCGGGAGGGCGGCTCCATATCCGCCCCACCCGGGGCCTCCCCGGGTGGGCGTAGACGCCCTGGTCCCCTAATTTTACCGGTTGGCAATCCCATGAACTACGCGCCACCCCCGACCGAAGAACAGCTCGAACGCGTCAGCCGCGCGATCGGCGCCGATTCTCTCGTGCACGAGCGCCGAATCGACGGAGGGCTCAGTTGCACCATGGACCTGCTCAAAGACGCAGGAACACGGTTGGTTCTCCGCCGGTACGGCCAGTGGGGCAACGACTCGATGATCGACCCTGCCGTGCAAGAGGCAAGGGCCCTCGAACTGCTGCAAAGGGCGAACGTGCCGGCGCCGGCCCCGATCTGGATCGACTCCGATGGCGTGTTCTCGGAGAAGGCAATCGTGATCTCATACGTCGACGGAGCTCCGGACCTGACGCCGGCCAATCCCTTCGAGTGGGCGGAGAGCTTGGCCTCTGTGCTCAATCGAATCCACGGCGTCCGTCTGGAAGGTGACGATGTTGCTCTCTTCCCACCCGGCGCCGGCGAGGACATCGCCAAGATCCAGGACAACCCTGAGATCGTCCTCGATCACCCGCTCGGCGAGGCTCTGCTGCGACGGAGGGTGATGCTCGGCAGCCACAACATCGAGTCTGAGCAGGTTTTCAGTCATACCGACTACTGGCCGGGGAACACCCTTTGGCGGGATGGCTCGTTGGTCGCCGTCGTCGATTGGGAGGAGCCCGCTGTCGGCGATCGAGAGATGGATGTCGCGTATTGCTCGCTCGACATCCGCTACCTCGGCATGGACCGGGTCGCCGATCATTTCGTCAGCAGCTACCGGGAGATGAGCGGGGATCCGCTGCCAGACCTGACCCATTGGGAAGCCGTGGCACTGTGCCGGCCGATGCCCGACATCGCCCAGTGGGTGCCGGCGTGGGCGGGGATGGGTAGGGACATCCCGGTGGACCAGGCCCGAGCCCGGTACACAGAAGTGCTCGAAGGCTTCCTCGAACGGACCGGCTGAGCCGGTTACCGTTCTCTCGCCGTGCCCAACTATCCGGAGCGTGTCACCGTCACCGAATCGTCGTCCCGGGATGGGCTGCAATCCCTCGGGGCGTTCGTGGACACGCATGCCAAGGCGGCGTTGATCGACGATCTGGCGAAAACCGGCCTCACCAGCTTCGACGCTGTGTCCTTCGTCAGTCCCCGGTGGGTTCCCCAGATGGCCGACGGGGCCGAAGTGATACGGGCAGTGGCCAGCCGAGATCTTCGGCTGATCGGCCTTGTCCCGAACATGGAGGGGCTGGAACGGGCCGTTGCCTGTGGTCTCGGGGACATCGCAGTCCTCACCGCAGCCTCCGAAGCATTCTGTGAGCGAAACCTGAACGCATCGGTCGACGAGTCGATGCATCGGATCAGGCGCATCATCTTCGAGAGCCCGGAGACGATCCGGTTCAGGGCCTACGTGTCGACAGCCACCCACTGCCCGTTCGAGGGCGAGCAAGACCCGGACTGGGTCGCCCACCTGGTGGAGACTCTCGTGGAGTGGGGAGTCGAGGAGATCTTCCTCGGCGAGACCATAGGGGTGGGTACCCCCGCCCACGTCGAGCGTCTCTTGTCCGAAGTTCTCGAGGTCAGTCCGGTCGAGCGTTTGGGGGTCCACTTCCATGACACCTATGGACAGGCGTTGGCCAACACCGTCGTCGCCCTCCAACACGGCGTCGCCAAGATGGACTCGTCGGCCGGCGGGCTGGGTGGGTGCCCCTATGCGCCCGGGGCGTCAGGCAACGTGGCCACGGAGGACCTCATATGGATGCTCGAAGGTCTCGGAATCGGACACGGTGTGGACGCTCGCCGGGTCGCTGAAGTCGCTCATAGGTTCTGCACCGACCACGACCTCGTCTACAACAGCCGAGCCGGAACGGCCCTGTTGGCCGGAGGGGAGGAAGAGTGAGATCGATCTATGTCGACGAGGACCTCGAGGCCATCCGCGGTCAGGTCCGGGAATGGGTCGAGAACGAGGTCGTGCCCAACGTCGAGACGTGGGAGGCAGAGGGGGCCGTCCCTCGCCAGCTCCTGGACGAGATGGGGGAGCTCGGCTTCTTCGGTCTCCGCATCCCAGAGGAACACGGTGGCATAGGTCTCGGCCATCTCGCCTCCGTGGTCTTCGCCGAGGAGCTCGGCAGGAGCACGTCGGGCGGTTTCGCGATCACTGTCCTGGTGCACACGGACCTGGCTACCCCGTATGTGACCAATTTCGGCACGAACGAGCAGAAGGCTCTTTGGCTCCCCAAATTCGCCACCGGCGAGCTGATCACTGCGATCGGCGTGACCGAGCCCGATGCGGGGTCCGACGTTGCCGCGATGAGGACGACCGCTCGCCGTGATGGCGAGGGATGGAGACTCAACGGCTCGAAGATGTTCATCACGAACGGGGCCATAGCCGACATCGTCTTCATCGCGGCGAGAACCGACCGCGATGCCAAGGGCTCACGGGGGATCTCCATCTTCGTGGTGGAGCGGGGCGCCGAGGGGTTCGCTGCGAGCCGTGCTCTCGAAAAGATGGGCTGGCACTCGTCCAACACGGCCGAGCTGGTTCTCGACGATGTCTGGGTCCCCGAAGGCCACATGATCGGGGAGGAGAACCGGGGGTTCTACTACATCATGGGCAACTTCCAGAATGAGCGGCTCGCCATCATGGGCCAGGCGATTGGCGAGGCGCAGAAGGCCCTGGAGCTCACAGTCGACTACGTGAAGAACCGCGTTGCCTTCGATGCACCCCTATGGGACAAGCAGGGCATACGGCAGCGTGTCGCCATGCGTCAGGCCGAGATCGACGCCGCTCGGGAGCTGACTTATCACGCCGCTTGGCTCACCGATCAGGGCGAAGACACGGTGCGCCAGGTGTCGGAGGTCAAAGCCCTCGTTGGAGAGCTCGTCAACCGGGTCCTCTACGACTGCGTCCAGTTCCACGGGGGGATGGGCTACATCGCCGAGACCGCTGTCGAACGTCTCTACCGTGACGTTCGAATCCATTCCATCGGTGGAGGCGCAACAGAGGTGATGTTGGAGGAAGTCGCCAAACGGCTCTAGCCCGCCCGTCGCGCCGCCGCTTCGATCTCCTCCGGCTCGAGTTGATGCCACGAGAGCTCCATCCCGGACCACAGGCTCTTCGAGATCGGATAGAACACGATCGGGATGATCACATTGGCTAGTGCGGTGACGACGAGGACCATCCCCCAAGGGACGTCGGGGTAGGTGAGCAGCACCATGCCTCCGAACACGACGAGGAAGGTGGCAAAGATCACCGTGGTGTTGATGATCACAGCGCCGACCCAATAGCCCGGTTCCCGCTCGAATTCGAGACCGCAGCCGGGACAGCTCTTCTTCATTCGGAACCAGGTCTCGAATGCTGGTGTGCCACAGCGGGGACAGCGCCTCGTCAGCCCGCGCCGGAGCAACTCGCCCCTGGTCGCCGAAGGATCCCGATTCACGAGTCGAGGGTATCGTCACCACGTGATCCGAGAGGAAGCCGCCCGTCTCCGCAACGAGTACGAGTCGATCGGGCTCGACGCCCCCGAAATGGCGGAAGATCCAATCACCGAGTTCCAGGAGTGGTTCGCCGGCGCTCTCGCGGCCCAGCTCCACGAGCCCAATGCATTCGTGCTGGCAACGGTCGACGCTGACGGCATGCCGTCTGCCCGTGCTGTTCTGATGAAGGATCTCTCGGCTGACGGGATCGTCTTCTATACGGGGATGTCCAGCCGCAAGAGCGAGGCGATGCGTTCTCATCCGGTCGCCGCCGCCACCTTCGTCTGGACACCCCTCCATCGGCAGGTGCGCTTCGAAGGCGACGTGGCGCAGGTGAGTGACGAGGAGGCGGACGCCTACTTCGCCTCTCGCCCCCGCGGTGCGCAGGTTGCGGCGCACGCCTCCCGGCAGAGCAGCCTCGTCGCCGACCGTGACGAGCTGGACCGACGCTTCACGGATCTCTCCTCCGAGCTCGGTGATCAGGTGCCGAGACCGGAGCATTGGGGGGGATGGCGGCTCACACCACGGGTCGTCGAGTTCTGGCAGGGCCGGCCCAACCGATTCCATGATCGAATCCGGTACCGCCGGGACGGGTCGGCATGGGTCAAAGAGAGACTGGCCCCATGAGGGTGTGGGTGGTGGGCTCCTCGGGCACCTTTCCGGCCCCCGGTCGCCCGGCTTCCGGCTACGTGATCGAGCAGGGGGCCACCCGGGTCTGGTGCGACGCCGGTCCCGGCACGTTCATGTCGCTGCCCGTGGAGAGTGATCTGATCGACGCGGTCGTGATCTCCCATCAGCACCCCGACCACTGCTCCGATCTCATGGCGGCGTTTCACGCCTGGACCTATCGTCCGGACCCCCGCGCCCCTGTCCCGCTCTATGCGCCACAGATCGTTTGGGACAAGCTGACCGGGTTTCTCGACCAGGAGCCGTCGTGTTTCGAATTCGTCCCGGTGTGGACCGGTGACGAGGCCCGTGTAGGCGATCTCATGATTTCGTTCGTCGAGATGGATCATTCTGTGCCGACCGTCGGCTCGCGATGGGAGGGCGACCGTCGCACTCTCTTCTATACCGGTGACACCGGTCCCGCCGGCGATTGGCCGGAGCTTGCCTCTGAGGTGGATGTCATGTTGTCGGAGGCCTCTTACCAGGAGGCGACGAAGAACGCCGACTACCCCCACCACCTGAGCGCCGCCGAGGCCGGAGAGATCGCGAGGCGAGTGGGGGCAGGGCAACTGGTCCTCACCCACATCCCGCCCTACCTCGACGCGTCGGTTTCGGTGTCCGAGGCTGAGGCGGTGTTCGACAGGCCGGTGAGACTCGCAGTCCCCGGGACTGCTTTCGACGTCTGAGCGATCACCCATATAGCGTGAGCGACATGACCGACCGCCCCCATGATCAACTCCGCCCCGTGAGCGTCGAGCTCGGTTTCACGGAGTCGACTCCCGGCTCGGTCCTGATCTCGATGGGGAAGACGAGGGTGTTGTGCACGGCCTCGATCGAGGACGAGGTCCCTCGGTGGATGCGTGACTCCAGGAAGGGTTGGGTGACCGCCGAATACTCGATGTTGCCCGGTTCCTCACCGGAACGGGTGCGCCGCGATCACGTGTCCGGGGGACGCGCCATGGAGATCTCCCGACTCATCGGGCGGGCTCTACGCGCGGCGGTGAATCTCCGAGCCATGGGCGAGAGCATGGTGCGCGTCGACTGCGATGTGATCGAGGCCGATGGTGGGACCAGGACCGCAGCGATAACCGGAGCATGGATCGCCCTCCATCAAGCCTTCACCGATGCCGTGGAGCGCGAGCTGATGCCGGCCAATCCGATCATCGACGAGATAGCTGCCGTGTCTGTGGGAATCGTCGAAGGGGAGAAGGTCCTCGATCTCGACTACGCCAAGGACGTCAACGCCGAAGTGGATCTGAATGTCGTGTTGAGCGGCAGAGGCCTGCTGGTCGAAGTGCAGGGGACTGCCGAAGGCGGCCCCTTCTCGAGACAGGATCTCGACGAGCTCCTCGATCTGGCAACGGTCGGCATCGAGGAGCTGCACGACATGCAACGGAGGGCGGTCGCCAGTTGATCCCGCGGCTGGTGGTGGCTTCGAAGAACCCGGACAAGATCTCCGAGATCGAGGCGATCCTCGACGAGTCCAAACTGACCGGCGAGGTCGTTCGCGGCCTGGAGTGGCCCGACGTCGCTGAGACCGGGGAGACGCTCGAGGAGAATGCACTGCTCAAGGCCCATGCTGTCGTGGCGGCCACCGGTCTCCCTGTGATCGCCGATGACACCGGTCTCGAAGTCCATGCCCTCGATGGGGCGCCAGGCGTGCACACAGCCCGTTTCGCAGGTGACGGCGCCAGGTACGAGGACAACGTGGCCAAGTTGGTGGAGGTCATGGCCGGCCAGGATGACCGCAGAGCGACCTTCAGGACGGTTGTGGCATTGGTATTCCCCGACGGGGTTGAGGTCATCGCCGAAGGCCGTCTCGACGGAGTGATCGGCACGGAACCTCGAGGTTCCGATGGTTTTGGGTACGACCCGGTCTTCATCGTCGACGGCGACCGCTCCCTTGCCGAACTGGGCACCGATGAGAAGAACCAGGTTTCCCACCGCGCCCGGGCCATCAGGGCTCTGGTCGACTCCGTGAGCCAGTGAAGCCGAGGGTCGTCATCGTCGGGTCGGGGTTCGCCGGCCTCAATGCAGCGAAGGCGTTGCGCAAGGCGAACGTCGAAATCACGATCATCGATCGCCGCAACTTCCATCTCTTCCAGCCTCTTCTCTATCAGGTGGCCATGGCCGCCTTGAACCCGTCCGACATCGCCTTTCCGATCAGGTCGGTGTTCAAGAACCAGGCGAATGTCGTGCGGGTGTTGCTCGGAGAGGTGAGCGCCGTCGACCTCGATGCCCGGAAACTCGAGATCGGCGAGGACCAGGTCGAGTACGACCACCTCATCGTGGCCACCGGGGCCACCCACTCCTACTTCGGTCACGACGAGTGGGAGCCGGTCGCTCCCGGGTTGAAGACCATCGAGGACGCGTTGACGATGCGTGCCCGCGTGCTAGGTGCCTTCGAGCGGGCTGAGACAGACCCAGATGACGCGGTGCGCTTGCTCACTTTCGTAGTCGTCGGCGGTGGGCCGACTGGAGTCGAGCTGGCCGGTGCCCTCGAGGAGATCGCGGTGCATGCTCTGGGTAAGGAGTTCAATGTCGTCGACCCCTCCACCGCGCGAGTGATCCTGGTCGAGGGGACCGATCGCGTCCTCCCTCCGTATCCACCGTCGTTGTCCGAGTCGGCGAAACGTCAACTCGAGGAATTGGGAGTTGAGGTTCTGACCGGCGCACTCGTGTCGGACATCGACGATCGGGGAGTGACCCTCGCCTCCGGTGAGCGCATCGAAGCTGGAACGGTGCTCTGGGCGGCTGGGGTGGAGGCCTCCCCACTGGGGAGGATGCTCGGTGAAGTCGATCGTGCGGGCCGGGTCATCGTCGAGAGAGACCTCTCCGTGCCGGGGCACCCCGAAGTCTTCGTGGCAGGTGATCTGGCCGCTGTCGAAGGGGTGCCAGGCGTGGCCCCCGCAGCCATGCAGATGGGTCGTCACGCCGGAGGGGTCATCGCCACCGGGGAACGAAAGCCGTTCCGCTACCGGGACAAGGGCTCACTGGCCACAATTGGGCGGGCTCGGGCTGTGGCCGACATCAGGGGGGTCAGGTTCGGTGGGTTCCTCGCGTGGTCCGCATGGCTGGCCATCCACATCTTCTACCTGATCGGGTTCAGGAACCGGTTCTTCGTTCTCGCCGGCTGGGCCTGGCACTACCTGACCTTCCGGCGGGGCGCCAGGATCATCACCGGATTGCCCGGAGCCGACCCTGACCATGGAGCCCGGCCCGATCCTGACGGCTGAGGCACGCACGGAAGGTTCTCGTCACCCCCTGGCCATATGGTCGCGACCACGCGCTCTCGATCGACAGAGAGGGGTGCATCGTGTGCGATCTGTGTTCAGATCTGAGCCTGCTGGACTGCGAGGATTGCGGAATTCCTGCGTGGTCGCAGTTCGAAGAGGGGAGGGTGGTCCACGAGGATTTCTACGTCCACGACGAGCTATGGGACTCGGTCTGTCCCGATGACGGGGTTGTTGAGTGGATGGTCCGTGGAACGAAGTTCAGGGAGGGCCGGTTCGTCATGTGCATCGGGTGTTTCGAGACCCGCCTCGGCCGGCCCCTGAGGCGCGCGGATTTCACCACGCCTCCCCACGATCTTTTCGGCACACCGCCATCGAGTCGATTCCTGGCCCGCTGGGGGAGTGGCGCTGGCGAGGATTGGAACCCCCACGGGGAGTTGTCCACGGGGACCTGAACCGACCTTCCACGTCCCAAACCGGCTACCAAGTAGTCAGGGAATATCGGAGGGATGGTTTCCAGGTGTGGTGGCCCGCCCAATCCGACACCAGGGACCTGACGGATTTCTCGAGTGGCAAGTGACAACTCGCTCCGGTGGGCCGACTCCTGAAGAGGCAGGAGTCGGCCCACCAGAGCCGCCCCCCATGGGTCCCGATCAGAGGACGGCCTCCAGGTAAAGCCTCCCCATATCGGTCGCTCGTAAGTACCCAGGCGTGCTCGGTATCCAAACGCCTCCAAGGTCTTCAGAGCGACGGAATGTTCCACAGCCACCCTTGCGGGACCGGCAGGACATCGTTGTGCGGGCGAGAGGACTTGAACCTCCACGGGAGTTACCCCACAGGGACCTAAACCCTGCGCGTCTGCCAATTCCGCCACACCCGCGTGGTGGGAAGCGATCCCGCAATGAGAGTCTGATCCGCGGGAAGTCGTGGGCCGCGCGGGACTCGAACCCGCAACCGTTTGATTAAGAGTCAACTGCGCTGCCAGTTGCGCCAGCGGCCCGGGCAAATATTAACGACTGGGTTCGCTCTTCATGAAGTCGATCCAGGCCATGGTTCGGTGGTAATCGTCGGTGCTGCACCGTTTGGTCAGGATGCAGACGCCGTGGGGAAGATGGTTCTTGCGGTGCCCTGTGCCTTCCGGCTTGACGAACGACTTCGTGAAGTTGCTGAGATCGACGCTCAGCTCACCGGACCACCAGAGTCGGGCTTGCATCTCGTTGTTGTTGGCATGGACATTGAGCTTTGCGCGCCAACCGGTATCCGGTGGGAGGAATTGGATCGACCAAGCCATGAAGGTTCGAAGCAGGGCTGGATCCGAATTTGCCATGCTCAGCTGTCGTGTCGCCTTGGAGCCTTCGCCCCAATACAGAGCAACTCCAGTCGTCCAGCGTGGATCGGCCACCAAGTGTTCGGCCTAGAGTGCGGCCTTAGCTCTTATCAGTTCGATCTCACGATGCCTCTTCGCCTGTGTGTTCCGTGGGATCCCGGGTTCCTGTGCACGTCGCTCTCTGATCGCATCGATCTGCTCCATCGTCAGATCCACGTCGCGGCACCACGTGGCCAGCGTCGACTTCTTAACGGGGATCAGGTCCATGATCTCCCGTAGGACAGTCCGAGTCGGCGCAGGTCCTTGCCCAACTCGGACCGCTCCCACCGTGACATCGACTTGTAAGCCCTCACCCGCTCGAGGACGGCGACCTCGAGTTCCATGAGACCAAACGTAGGAATCGTCTGTGACAAGAAAGGGTTGGGAAGTACCCTGACCCCGAATCGGGCTGTGGCGCAGCTTGGTAGCGCGCGTGCTTTGGGAGCACGAGGTCGTCGGTTCAAGTCCGACCAGCCCGACCAGACATTTACAATGAAGACTGATCGCGGGTGTAGCTCAATGGTAGAGCTCCAGCCTTCCAAGCTGGTGGTGAGGGTTCGATTCCCTTCACCCGCTCGAACGGGTCGCCCCTCAGGGTGAGCCCCTGTAGCTCAATTGGATAGAGCGGCGGACTTCTAATCCGCAGGTTGGGGGTTCGAGTCCTCCCGGGGGCGCTGCTTCCGAAAGGGGAGCGATCCGTTCACTGCATGGTGGCCGTAGCTCAGCCTGGTAGAGCACCTGGTTGTGGTCCAGGATGTCGCGGGTTCAAGTCCCGTCGGTCACCCCGAAACGGGCCGTCTGGCGAGTGCCAGACGGCCCGTACCATGTGATGACATCGAAAACAGGAAGTCAATGACCACGACCGTCACCGAGACCAGCGCCTTCGAGAGAGTCGTCAGGTTCCAACTCACCGACGAGCAGATCAACGAGGCCAAAAAGGGCGCGGCGCGCAAGCTCGCCCAGGAAGTCAAGATCCATGGCTTCAGGCCGGGCAAGGCTCCTGTACCGATCGTCGAAGCCACCGTTGGCAAGGACCGTGTTCGCCAGGAGGCCATCGAAGACTTGCTCAATCCCGTTCTCAGCGAGGTGCTCACCACCGAGGAGATCGAGCCTGCGATCAATCCCGAGTTGGAGTCCGTGGACGACATCGACGGGGGAGTCGAGGTCGAGGTGAAGGTCACGCTCTGGCCAACCGTCGAGCTTCCCAACTACAAGGGTCGCAACATCGAGGTCACCAGTCCTGCGGTCACCGACGAAGACCTCGCCGAGCAGACCAAGCGCATGCTCGAGCAGTTCGCCACGGTCGAAGAGGTCGATCGCCCCGCAGCGGAGGGTGACTTCATCTCCCTCGACCTCGAGGCGACCGAAGACGGCGAGCTCGTCGAGGAGGCAAAGGCCAAAGACATCCTCTACGAGGTGGGATCGGGGCTCCTGATCGAGGGAATCGACGAGCATCTCACCGGTGCGTCGGCAGGAGACGAGATCGAGTTCCATGGGGTCCTTCCGGAAGGCTTCGGAGACCGCGCCGGACAGCAGGTGGACTTCAGGATCTCGGTCCATGAGGTCAAGGAGCGGATCCTCCCCGAGCTGGACGACGAATGGGTGGACGAGAACACCGAGTTCGAAACCGTTGACGAGTTGATGGAAGTTCTCCGTGACCGTCTCGCCGACGCCAAGCTCCGCTCCGTGTCCCGGGAGTACTCAGAGAAGGCGATGAGCACCCTCCGCGATCAACTGGAGATCGAGATCCCCGAAGGTCTGGTGCGCGCAGAGATGGATCGCCATCTCCATGACTTTCTGCATCGGCTGGAAGGGGCCGAGCTCGATCTGGAGGACTACTTCAGCGCCTCCGGCCAGAGCCAGGAGGCCTTCCTCGCCGATCTGCGAGAGCAGGCCCAGTTGTCATTGCGTAATCGCCTGATCCTCGACGCGGTAATCGAAGAGGAGAACATCGAGGTGAGCGACGAGGACATGTCGGGAGCGCTCCAGTCGCTAGCCGCCCGATCCGAGGACCCGGCCGGCTATCTCCGCGCCTTTCAGGAAAGCGGCCGGGGGTTGGCGCTGGCCAGTGATATTCTCAGAAACAGAGCGCTGGACGCGATCCTTTCAAACGCCAACCCGGTC
>Ga0214469_1000108_pt1 | contig 24035 bp, 26 predicted proteins | sample RVTome_10_FD_187340 | JGI IMG/M metagenome (GOLD analysis project Ga0214469, IMG submission 187340) | Soil microbial communities from uranium-contaminated site in the Upper Colorado River Basin, Wyoming, United States - RVT153D57 HiSeq ... | reverse complement strand
CGAGAAAGACGTGGTGGCACTCCCCGACGCCGAGCGAGAGCAACTGATGGCCGCCTTCCGGACGGCACGATCACGGCGCTGACGCCGAGAACACCGTCGCCCCGCCGGATGGCGCTGTGCGTCGCCTTGCGTTGCGTCGCGCGGAGTCAAGCCTGGCGCTGGACGTGGTCGTACAGCCAGCGATGGACCGGCGCGAAGGTCCGCCAGCGGCGCAGCGCCTCGCTGAGGAACCCGGGCGTCGTCGCCCACGGGGCGGGCAGCTCGCCGTGGGCGTACAGCCCGCTGTGGCGCAGCAGCCGCTCGGTCGCCGGTCCGTCGGCGGTGAAGCCGCGAGGGGGACGGGTGTAGGTCCGGCCGCCGATCTCGAAGCCCGCGCGCTCGACCTTGGCAACGATCGCTCTGAGGTCGCCTCCGCTGACGGGGCCAGCGACCGCGGCGCGGTAGCGGGCGAGCTGGTCCTTGGCGAAACCGTGCGCCCCGGCACCGATGATCAACGTGTCGGGCGAGACGCGCAGGAACAGCCCGGACACCGCGGTCTTGCGCTCCCCCTGCCAGAACCCAGAAGTCGAGGTGGTCCTTGTAGGGACGCTTGTCAGTGCTGAAGCGGGTATCTCGGTGGATCCGGAAGATCGACCCGAGCACTCGGGGTTCGGCGGTGATTCCCGGCACGATGGTGGCCAGCCCGGGAGCTGCCGCCTCGACGAAGGCCTTGGCCGGCTCGACGTAGGCCGCCTCGTAGCGGTCGCGGTGCGCGTCGAACCATCCCTTGTCGTTGTGGCGACGAAGGTCGGCCAGGAACTCGATCGTGTCGGCGGGGAAGGAGAACCGCCCGGGCGGCGCTCATCGGTTGCTCTCGACGAACTGGAGGGCGTCGTCGAGGAGGCGGCGCCATGTGCGGCTGCGCTCCACGGCGCGCAGGCGCTGCCGCCGAGGCGTCCCAGCCAGCGTTCGAGGCGGACGTCGGTGCTCCAAGCGTGCAAGTAGTTGACCAGCGCGAACACCACGAGGAAGGTCACCGACGCAAAGGCGAGGACCTGCGTAACACCGGGCGCCATCGCGAGCCCGGCTGCGATCGGTGTGAGCACCGATGTCGCAGTCGCCGGGAGGCCGCCGCCGGCGTGACCGAGGCGCGCTGGAAGCTCCTGAACGATGCTGAGATCCCGCACCAGGCGGGCGGGCGAGAAGAGAGTTGCGTTGATCGCCGACGACGTGGCGAACAGTAACGTGGCGATGGCGACCCACCCGCCGGCGGTACCGAGGGCGCGTCGGCCGGCGACCGCGGGTCAGACTTCCCGTTGGCGACGATCAGCGGATCGGGGACGAGCATCTGCGCGCCGACGGTCACGATCACGTAGATCACGGCAACCACGAGAACCCGATACGTAGACGGCTCGAGGGAGAGACCGGCGCGGATCTTCGAGATCATCGGAGTCGTACAACAGCAGTTCGAATCCCTTGCACGCGACATAGATCGAGGCTGCGCCAGCAAGAACGCCGACGAGGGCGACCCGGCGTTTCAGAGCAGGCGCTTCCCGATCGGGGCTAGGTACCGGAGCGGCCACGCCATACCAGACGTGGTCTAGGTGATGGACGCGTCGTAGATGCTCTTGATCGAGGCGTCGAGCACCGCGTCGAACTCCTCGTCGCTCTGCTGGGCCGTGAGGCCCTCGGTCAGGGCCCTCGAGAAGCTGGCGATGACGCCTGGGTTGTGGGCGAGGCGGTCGTTGGCCTGGTCGCGCGAGTAGCCGCCGGACAGGGCGACGACGCGCATGACCCGCGGGTGAGCGACGAGGTCTCCGTGGAAGCCGTTCTCGTCGGGAAGGGTGAGCTTGAATATGACCTGCTGGCCGGAGGGCAGGTCATCGAGGCGGGGGAGGATCGCCGCCTTGAGGAGCGCCTCCGCGGAACGCTTCTCGGGGCTCTTGATGTCGACCTCGGGCTCGAGGATGGGGACCAGGCCAGCCTCCAGGATCGTCAGGCCCACATCGAACTGCTGGTTGACGATGGCGTCGATCCCTTTGGGATCGGCCAGCTTCACGACCGAGCGCATTTTCGTGCCGAACATGCCCTTGGCGACGCCTCGCTCGAGCAGGCCGTCGAGGCCCCCGATTGGCTTCATGAGCTGGACACCGTCGACTTCTTCGGTGAGCCCCTTGTCGACCTTCAGGAATGGGACGACCTGCTTCACCGACCAGAGGTAGTGCCCGCTGTCCTGCCCGTCGATCTGGCGGTCCATCGTCATCTCGAACAGGATCGCTCCCACGACCCGGTCGCCGCCGAAGCTCGGACTCGTGATGATGCGGCTCCGCATCTCGTGGATGCGGTCGAACATCTCGTCCTCGTCGGCGTACTGGTCCTCACCTACCCCGTAGAGCCGCAGCGCCTTCGGCGTACTGCCCCCACTCTGGTCGAGAGCGGCGATGAACCCATTCCCGTCGCGGACCTTCTCGAGCTGCTGCTGATCCATCATCTGGCTCCGTCACGCTCCTCAGTCGGCCTGGCGCCCCCATCTTGGCGACGCGAGGTCGCCGTTCCAAGTGACAGAACCTCCGCATGATCGGCGCGACGCCACCGGCTTCCGCCTCAGTCCCGCGGCCGGGGCCGGGGCTGCTCGACCTCGTGTCGTCGACGGGTCCGGCGTCCGTGGTTGACACGCGATCCGTCGCAATCGATGCCGGGCGCCCCGACCTCGTCCCCCGAGGCGGATCATCGGTCCGGGTGACAGGGTATGGGGTGGCGCGAGCTTGGAGAGTCCCTTGTCCGCGGCGACAGGGCATAGGTGCTTGACGCCGGGACTGGTCCCGCATGGGACGCGGCGGCCGTGCCCTGCGCGCGTTTGCCGCTGATGATCCGTAATAGCTACCTCGCGTTGTGTCGAGCGATGGAGGCGCCGGTGCGTCCCTCGGCAGTCGCGCTGCGCGTCCCGCTGCCGCCACCGGTACGCCGCGATCCACAGCGCGAGCTCTCCGGCGCCGACGAGCATGACCGTGCCCGCGTCCTCGTAGACCGTGAACCGGTAGATCCCGGCGATCACGCCATGAAAACGCCCACGAACCCGAACACCACCACGGCACCTTCCGGTCGTCCACCGGTCGGCCGGCCTTGCGGCCGTGGGCGCCCGGTGCCGGGCGCGCCGCCGGTCATCGCGTCCCGCCACTCCCGTGGCCGGCCACGGTCGTGTGCCCGGGGTGCCGGCGGTCCCACACCGGCCGCTGGGACCGGATGGGCGGCAGGGCGCCCTCGAAGTTCTCGGGCGGCGGCGGCGACGGGGTGGCCCACTCGAGCGTGTGGCCCTCCACGGGTCGTCGCCGGCCGGGGTGCCCAACCGGCCGCGGAGCGTCTGCACCGCGTTCCAGAGGAAGGGCAGGGTCGAGGCCCCGAGCAGGAACGAGCCCAGCGTGGAGAGCTGGTTGAGCCCGGTGAACCCGTCGCTGCCCAGGTAGTCGGCGACCCGGCGCGGCATGCCCTTGAGCCCGAGGATGTGGTGCACGAAGAACGTGAGGTGAAACCCGACGAGCGTCATCCAGAAGTGCACCTTGCCCCAGCGCTCATCGAGCCGGCGGCCGGTGATCTTCGGCCACCAGTGGTAGAGGCCGGCGTAGAGGGCGAACACCGACCCGCCGAACATGACGTAGTGCAAGTGGGCGACGACGAAGTAGCTGTCGCTGACGTGGAAGTCGATCGGCGCGGCCGCGAGCATCACGCCGGTCAGGCCGCCCAGCAGGAAGCTGAACAGGAAGCCGAGGGCGAAAAGCATTGGTGTGGGGAACGAGATGGCGCCGCCCCACGTCGTGCCGATCCAGTTGAAGAACTTCACCCCGGTCGGCACCGCGATGAGCATCGAGAACCCGGTGAAGAACGGCAGCAGCACGGCCCCGGTCACGAAAGGGTGGTGCGCCCACACGCCCACCGACAGGGTGGCGATCGCGATCGTGCGCGAAGACCAGGCCCGCGTAGCCGAACACCGGCCGGCGCGAGAACACCGGCAGGACCTCGGTGATCACCCCGAAGCACGGCAGCACGAGGATGTAGACCTCGGGGTGGCCGAAGAACCAGAAGAGGTGCTGCCACTAGGATCGGCGATCCGACCACACCCTCGTGGGTGGCCGGGTCGTAGATGTGGGCGCCGAACTGCCGGTCGGCGAACAGCATCACGCCGGCGCTCGTCACCGTCGGGAAGGCGATCAGCACGAGGATGCTCGTCACCAGCATGTTCCAGGTGAAGATCGGCAGGCGGAACATGCGCATTCTGGGTGCCCGCATGGCGACGACTGTGGCCACGATGTTCACGGCGGTGAGGACGCCCGACAGCCCGGTGAGCACGATGGCCATCAACCAGAGGTCACCGCCGATGCCCGGCGAGCGGGTGATCGACGACAGGGGCGTGTAGCCGGTCCAGCCGAAGCTGGCGGCGCCGTCGGCGGCGAGGAACCCGATCAGCATGGTGATGCCGCCGAACAGGTAGAACCAGTACGAGAGGGCGTTGAGCCGGGGGAACGCCATGTCCCGGGCGCCTACCTGCAGCGGCACGAAGTAGTTGCCCAGGCCGAACGCGAAGGGGCCCAGGAACAGGAACAGCATGATGCTGCCGTGCATCGTGAAGATCTCGTTATACCTGCCCTGCGACAGCAGCCCGCTGCCGGGCTCGGCCAGCTCGGTGCGGATGAGCATGGCCAGCGCCCCGCCGACGAGGAAGAACGCGTAGGCGGTCACCATGTAGGCGATGCCGATGCGCTTGTGGTCGGTGGTCGTGAGGAACGCCAGCAGACCGCGCGCCCGCTCGGGCTCCCGCGGCTCCTCGGCCACGAGCGGCCGCTCCGCGACGGTGGTCACGCCTCACCCCCGTGTCGGCCGCCAACACGTCCCGCTGCTCGTACGGCCCGGCCTCGTACTCGTCGGGGGCACGACCCGCACCATGTGGCTCATGCGCCAGTGGTCGAGGCCGCAGAACTCGGCGCACCGGCCGACGTAGCTGCCGGTCTCGGTGGGCGTCACGGTGATCTCGTTCTCGACCTCCGGGATGAAGTCGCGCTTGGACAGGAAGTCGGGTACCCAGAACGAGTGGGCGACGTCGGTCGTCACCAGGTTCAGGACGACCGGCTGGCCGACGGGCACCACCATCCCGGGCGGCTCGCCGGTGATCGTGAGGTCGTCGCCACCGTCGTCCGCCCGATAGACCAACTGCCACGACCACGGGAACCCGACCACGTCGATGCGGGCCACCGGCTAGGGGTCGAGGTCGGTGACGTTCTGGTCGGTCGCCACGCTGAACCCGAACAGCACGGCAACCGTGAAGATGGGGGCCACCGTGTGATCGACCTCGACCGTGATGTTGCGCGGCCTCTAGCTCGGCACCGCGTCGCTGCGCCGCCGGTAGCGCACGATCACGAAGATCAGCAGACCCCAGACGAGCAGGCCCACGGCGAGCGCGACGACGAAGAAGCCCTGCCGCAGCGAGAAAGATGCTCTCGCCCTGCGACGACTTGGAATCGTGGACGCCGAAGCCGGGCAAGTCACAGCCCGATCCGGTCGCGACGACGACCGCGACGGCGACGGGGCGCCACGCTCCGGGGAGACGGGGAGCGGGTGCGACCGTAGCCCACACGGGCTCCCTACGTGGCGGGACACCGACCTGTCCCGACCGGCCTCGGCTCGTGCGCCCGCCCCGGCGGCGATCCACATAGGCCGCCAGGGGCCTCCCGTCACGTGTGATCGATGTCGGCGTGTGAGGGGCCCGGTTATCGCTCGGCGCGCACTTGACGGTCTGCGGCTGAGCCGCGCCTGCGATGCGCCAATGGGGGACCTGTCGCGTCGTCGGATCGGAGAACGATCGACCGGCCACGTTGGGCGTCGTCACAAGGAGACCGATCTGACCATCTCGCGATAGCTCACGGCCTCCCCACGGCCCGGTCATGGAGGGAAATCGTGGGTCCCGATGGGTTGCAGTCCCCACGAGCCCCGGCCTAGTCCCCCCTTCCCAAATACCGAACACATGTTCGACTCGGATCCGAGGGTCACGATGAGTCATCGTCGCCGGGTTGTAGAGGACGACGCCTGCGTCGCTGATCTGGTCGACGCCAAAGCAGCGCCGTCGGATCTGCTTCCAGCCGAGATGTGCGAAGAGCTCCCGCTGCTCACCGGCTTGTCCGAACGCCTCATCGCCGAGTACCTCACCCTCCTCGACGAGCACGCCCCCGCCACCGCGGAAGCGCAGCGCCGTGCCTGACCCCACCCTCCGAGGGGCTGTCCAGGGACGGGCCACAGGCCCGAGCGAGGACACGAAGCGCAGCGGAGTCCCGCAGCGACCCTGGACAGCCCCGGTCACCAACACACCAACACTGGAACTCGCCCCGAGCGGTCAGCTCGGAGCCTGCAAGCCAACAACGGCCCCACGAAGTGCGGCTCAGCTGATCCGATTTCTGCTGGCCACCAGCGGGCACGTTCGTGACCGCCACTCGGCAAGATCTCATGGCCGCCGACACCGCAGGAAACAGGAGTCGTTTGACTGATGTCGCGTGAGGGTGCGTCGCGGAATCTGGCTTCGATACCGGGCCCGAACGGAGTGTGCTGACAATGTCCGATCTCGATCTGCTCAACCAAAACTTGGCCGGCGAGCACTTCGCAATCGCCGCCTACGACGCCGCACTCGGCAGCGGTCTCTTGGACGAACCGACCGCCAAGGTGGCGCGAGCGTTCCAGTCCGACCACAAGACGCACCGGGACCTGCTCACCGAGCAGGTCGTCGCCCGCGACGGCACCGCCGTTTCGCCCTTCGGTGCCGATGACTACGCCAAGTCATACCCGCCTCTCACGACCGCCGCCGAGATCGTCGCCTACGCGACCGAACTTGAGGCCGGCGCAGCTCGGGCGAGCATCGCCAGCGTCGCCGGCTTCGAAGACCGGAAGCTCGCCCTCCTTGCCGCCCAGATCGGAGGCGTCGAAGCGCAACACTGGGCCACCCTCCTCGCCGCCGTCGGCGCCAACCCCGTGCCCTCGCCGATCATCGAACTCGACGGCATGGAGCACACGGACTACGCGACCACTTCGACAACGTCCGCTACCCCCCGCGACGGGGACCCCGGGGAGCCGAAGGGTTGACGCTGGGCGTCCGCGAGCACGAATCGCAGCTCTGGCTCGCGGCGAGTCGAAGGACGACGCGACTGTCATTGAATGGATCGCCGCCACCTGACTCGCTCTCAGTACGTGGAGGCGCCTCCACCGCACGGATCTCAAGCCTGCCGCATTACGACAACAGCGGCGCAGCACCGAAGAGATCCAGGTCTTGCAATTCGAGGAGACGTCGACGAGATCACCCTCCGCCTCCGCCCGGTGCCAAACCGATGGCCCACATGAGGCACGAGGAAGCGATGACTGCCGTGGCGCCAGAAGCGGCGGGAAGAGGCATGCGCGGGTTGCAGGGCAAGAACGTTCTCATCACCGGCGGCACCTCCGGCATCGGGCAGGCGATCGCCGTTCGCTTTGCCGGCTACGGGGCAAACATCGCGCTCAACTACCTACGCACTCCGGAGGACGCAAAGGATACCGAGGAGAAGGTGCACGCTTGCCTCGCGAGCGTCCGGCAGACCGGCGTTCGCGACGTGCTCGTCGGCGGCGACGTGTCCAAGGAGGAGGACGTCGTCGCCATGTTCGACAGCGCTGTCCAGCAGCTCGGCGGTCTCGACGTGCTCGTGAACAACGCAGGTATCCAGATTTCGCGACCGTCCCACGAGCTATCCGCGTCGGACTTCGACAAGGTCCTCGCCGTCAACCTGCGCGGCTCGTTTCTCTGCGCGCGGGAGGCGATCAAGTGCTTTCTCGAGCCGGGAACTCCGGGCGTGATCATCAACGTCTCAAGCGTCCACGAGCTCATCCCGAAGCCCAGCTACCTCGGTTACTCGACGAGCAAGGGCGGCATGGAGAACCTGACGCGAACGCTCGCGCTCGAGTACGCCGGGCAGGGCATTCGCGTCAACGCAATCGGACCGGGCGCCACCGTCACGCCGATCAACCGCGCATGGATCGACGATCCCGTCAAGCGCGCCATGGTCGAGTCCCACATCCCGATGGCGCGCGCCGGCACGTCGGACGAGATGGCCGGCGTGACGTGCTTCCTTGCCTCGGACGACGCCGCCTACATCACCGGCCAGACGATCTTCGTCGATGGGGGACTGACCCTGTTCGCCGACTTTCGAGAGCCATGGTCGTCCGAGTAGAGCCCGAACAGCCCTGGTGGCCATCCCCGTTCGGGGAGGACGACCAGCTCGGCATGCTGAACTACATCAACGACGCCAAGCGACGTGCGGCGACGGCGCTCGTCCGCGAGGGCCGGCTGTACGACCTCTCGCACGTGCTCGACGAGTCGGGCCCCGTCTTCCCGGGCCGCTACTTCCGCCAGACGCTCGTCACGACGGCCCACCACACGAACACGGCGATGCCGTTGGGTGAGAATCAGGTCAACTGGGTGACGGAGATCGTGTCGGGAACGACACAGGTCGGCACGCACCTGGACGGGCTCAGCCACCTGCAGATCGGCGACCGCGGCTACAACGGCTGGACCGTCGCCGAACTCGCCGGCCCGGCGGGAATGAAGCGCCTCGGAGCGGAGACGATCCCGCAGATCGTGACACGCGGCTGGCTGGTCGACGTGTCCCAACGTGGTCTAGCCGTCGGAGGCGTGATCACCCTCGACCAGCTGGCCGGAATCGATCCTGAACCAGGTGATGCGGTGCTCTTCCACACGGGCTGGAGCGCGCGCTGGGAGGAGCCCGACACCTACCTCGCAGGCGAGCCCGGGCCTGGCTACGAAGTAGCCGACTGGCTCGTCGAGCACGGGGTCGCGCTCACCGGCTGCGACACCTGGAGCTACGGGCCGGTGCCGGCCGAGGACCCGAAGAGGCCGTTCGAGGTGCCCCAACGGCTGAACGTCGTGCACGGGGTGTTTGTCGTCGAGAACCTGAACACCGCCGAGCTCGCCCGCGATCGTGTGCGCGAGTTCGCCCTCGTCCTCACCCATTCCAAGCTGCGCGGCGCCACCGGCGCGTGGACGGCGCCGATCGCGCTCGTCTGAGCGGAGCAGCCGTGAGCAACGACTACGACATCATCATCATCGGGACGGGCGGAGGCGGCGGCACACTCGCGTACCGGCTCGCCCCGTCGGGAAAACGGATCTTGGTGCTCGAGCGCGGCGACTACCTGCGCCGCGAGCCCGACAACTGGGACAGCCGCGCGGTGTTCGTGCGCAACAAGTACAAGGCGCACGAGACCTGGTACGACAAGAGTGGGCAGCCCTTCCACCCGGGCCAGGGCTACTACGTGGGCGGCCAGACGAAGTTCTACGCCGCGATTCTCTTCCGGCTCCGCGAACGCGACTTCGGCGAGGTCCGCCACCACGGCGGGGTCTCTCCCGCCTGGCCGCTCTGCTACGAGGACTTCGCTCCCTACTATGACGAGGCCGAGCGCCTCTACCTCGTCCACGGCGAGCGCGGTGAGGACCCGACCGAGCCGCCTGCCTCGGGGCCGTACCCCTATCCAGCCGTCAGCCACGAGCCGCGCATCCAGAGGTTGCACGACGATCTCGTGCGCACGGGCCATGCCCCCTTCCACCTGCCCGTCGGAGTGAACCTCGACGAGTCGAATCCGGAGAAGAGTCCCTGCGTCCGGTGTCCCCACCTGGACGGCTTCCCGTGCCTCGTCGACGGTAAGTCCGACGCCCACGTGCTCTGCATCCGCCCGGCGCTCCGCTATCCGAACGTCACTCTCGAGACCAACTCGAACGTGGTGCGGCTCGAGACAGACGCATCTGGGCGCACCGTCACCGGCGTGGTCGTCGAACGCCCTGGGGACCGTCGCGAGGCCTACCGAGGCGACATCGTCGTCGTCTCGTGCGGCGCGATCAACTCGGCGCTCCTTCTGCTGCGCTCGGCGAGCGACCGGCACCCGAAGGGGCTCGCCAACTCCTCCGACGTTGTCGGGCGCCACTACATGTCGCACATCAACTCGGCCGTGATCGCGCTCTCGAAGGAGCCGAACAAGACGAGGTTCCAGAAGACGCTCGGAGTCAACGACTACTACTGGGGGTCCGACGACTTCGACTTCCCGCTCGGGCACATCCAGATGCTCGGCAAGACCGACGGCCAGATGCTCAAAGCAGGCGCACCACGGTTTGTGCCCGGGTTCGCGCTCGATTACGTCGCTCGTCATTCAGTCGACTTCTGGCTCACGACCGAGGATCTGCCTCAGCCGGCGAACCGCGTCACGCTCGGTCGCAACGGCCGAATCGAGGTCCACTACTCGAACAACAACATCGAGCCGCACAAGCGCCTGCTCGCGACGCTGAAGGGATTGCTCACCCACCTCGACATGCACCCGCACCTCATCTCCCAGCAGGTGATCCGGGACGAACGCATCCCCATCGCCGGCGTGGCGCACCAGTGCGGCACCGTCCGCTTCGGGACCGACCCAGCCATGTCCGCGCTCGACGTGAACTGCAAGGCCCACGACCTGGACAACCTCTACGTCGTCGACACGAGCTTCTTCCCTTCGTCCGGCGCGGTCAACCCGGCCCTGACCGCAATGGCGAACGCGCTTCGGGTCGGTGACCACCTGGGCGAGCGGCTCGGCGCGAGCGACATCAAACATTCGCTCGAGAAGCCGGAGGCCGCTTCGGCATGAGACAGGAAGGACTGAGGCGCCATGGGTAACGTGCACGCGGCTCCCCCGCAACTCGCCGGGAGCCAGCCGTGAGGACGGCCGTCGCCACGACTGCTTTCATCGGGGCGGCCGTTTCAATCCCGGCCTCGAAGTTCAAGGGGATCACGGAGGGCCCGCTCCAACGAGCTGCTGAGGCTCTCTGGCCCCCCACGGAGCAGGAGAAGCAGCTTGTAGGAACCGATCCCACCGGTCACCTCGAGAACATGCCGCCCGCGGTACTGGCCGACCGCGTGGCCAGGCGCCTTGGCCGAGGGCCGCTCGACACGCCCACCAAGCTCCGGGTACAGAAGGTCGTCCATTACACCTTCGGAGCCATGTTCGGCGGAGTGTATGTGGCGCTCGCAGAAGCCTTCCCGGTCGCGGCCACTGCAGCAGGGGCGGCCGCGGGTGTGGGCCTGTATGCGGCAACCCACGGGACGGCGCTGCCGTTGCTGCGGATCCAAGAACCTCCGTGGCGCCTGCCGCGTGCCGCGTTCGCGTGGGAGCTCACTAGCCACCTACTTTTCGGCTTGGCTCTGGAACTGGGCCGTCGGAGCGCTTCCCGTGCTTTCGCTGTGCGGTCCTGAGCTTCGAGACCTGGCCGATGAGCGGATCTCGGAGTGACCTACATCGCTGGAAGTCGCGTAGGCCAGCCAGAGTCGTTCGACTGATTCGACCCCAGGCTCTCATGTCGAAACCTCGCGGAGGGAAGGGGAAGTCCCAGCACAAGCGATGCCGCCAAGGGCCAAAGGAGATCCAGTTGTGGTGCCCGAATCTCAAGGTCCACAGACCTGTCGTGATCGGGCCAGCAGCGGACTGGGGCGGCCGCACCTGGCGGGCGGCACCGGCAGTTTCGTGCGGTAAGCCTGAGCTCAGGTGGAGTCGTGGCACTCCCTCGCGACGAATGAGGTGCACCGGTCGCCGTCGATTGGTATCGGCGACTGCGACGCGTTGCCGGCGAGGACGACCGTCCGTCGCTGTTGTAACGGCTCTACCGAAGCGAGGCGGGCGTTGCTGGCGCCCCCACCGTAGGACAGCTCGTGGCGGGTCTCACCGCCTGACCCGCGTCGCCGAGTAGGGAGGTTCGGGTGCCGATCATCATCGACCGCCACCAGGTGCAGCGCCTGGTCGGGACTGGCGCGCAGGTCGTCGAGGTGCTGCCCCGGCACGAGTACGACGACGAGCACCTGCCCGGCGCACTGCACCTTCCGCTCAAGCACCTCAATGGCCGGGCCGCGGAGGCACTGGACAAGGCACGGCCGGTGATCGTGTACTGCTGGGACGCCCTGTGCGACATGAGTCCCCGGGCCGCCTGGCGGCTCGAGCGGCTCGGGCTCAACCCGGTATACGTCTACGAGGCTGGCAAGGTCGATTGGATGGCCGCCGGCCTCCCCACCGTGCGCGCCGACACCTCGGAGCGTCGAGCCCTCGACGCTGCGGATCGTGATCCGCCCACGTGCCGGCCCGATGACCGGGTGGGCACCATCGCCGGCAGCGAAGCGCGCAGCCTCGTGGTCACCAACGACCACCAGATCGTGCTCGGCCGCGTCCATCCCCGTCGGCTCGACGCCGCCGACGCAACCCCCGTAGAAGAGGTGATGGAACCGGGACCCACGACCGTACGGGCCCACGAGCCCCTCGCCCCGCTGATGGACCGCATGGCCCGCCGCGGTGTCGACGAGGTCATCGTCACCACACCTCAAGGAGAGCTGCTCGGCGTCCTCCACCAGCCTGCCGAGACGCAGTGATCTCCGGGACATTGGCCGTCTGGTGACGCCCGTTCTTCGGCGATGGCCTTGGGGCACAGGTCGACGTAGGCGTTACAGATGTAGGCGCCGCGTGCCCTCGGACGGCTGGAGGCGCCCGGCGACCTCGGCGACTGGGCGAGCCGTCATCGCGCTGACGGCACCCGTCGCCGTGCCGCGGTGTGCGACGTCCAGCGACACCCCAGTACATCGGTCACTCGTTCCTCAACGGCCGCGAGCTAGCCCCGTCCAAGGCCCAGGGCTCGCCTCGTGGCCCATGCCCGCGTGGCCAACTGCAGGTTGAACAAGGTGTCGGGGTGCTTCAGGTCGTGCTCCGAGATCTCTTTGATGCGACGCAGCCGGTATTTCAACGTGTTGCGGTGCACCGAGAGCGCGGCGGACGTGGCATCGTAGTTGCCGCGGCATTCGAGATATGAGGTCAGGGTGGCCACGAGGTCGGTCCCGTGATCGGAGTCGTAGGCGATCAGCGCGCCGATCCACTCGTCAACGAAACGGTCGATGGCACTCAGGTCGTCTACCTCTGCCAGCAGGCGGTACGTCCCGAGCTTCTCGTAGAAAACCGTGCGCCCACCTCTTCGATCGGCACTGCGCATTCGCAGGGCCAGCCTCGCCTCACGGTAGGAGCGGGGAAAGTCACCGAGGCGCTCGCACGGACCGCCAACCCCCACCCACACATCCCGACCGAGCTCGCTGAGCAGTCGACGGTGGAAGACGTCCCAAACGCCCTCGGCGCAGGAAAGGACGACCACTGCGTCACCGCGCGGCACCAAGAGCGTGCCCAAGCCAGCGTCCCGCGCCGCCCGGCGTACCGCATGGAACCTGCTGTCATGGTCGCGCTGGGGCTTCGGAGAGTCCTCCACAACGATCACAACCCGATGCCGCCGCCCGACGTCGTAGCCCAAGGCCTGGGCACGGCTTAGTACAGCCCGCTCGTCGGTATTGGCGAGGAGCTCCTCCACCAGGTCACGCCCGAGGCGCAGCTCGGTCTCGGCCACGCTATGAAGGCGAGCGAGCTCCATGGCCAGCACCGTGGCGCCGTGCTCCAGAGCTGCCTGCGCCCCTTCAGCCTCCCCCGGTGGCACACCGACCAGCGCGATCACTCCCAGCACGTCGGCGCGCGGGCTCGCGATCGTCAAAAGGCGGTCAGCTTCGCGGATCGGTTGGCCGGCATCCCGAGCCCTGCGCACCAGCTCCTCGGAGGCGGCCTGCGACCGTTTGGGGTAGGGATCGGGCCGACCAGGTCCGCCCCAGGCGCGGAGGTTCCCGTATCGATCCTCGATTGCCACTGGCCAGCCGGTCAGGTCGTGCAGCGCTCGTGCGATACCCACCTCGCCCTCGCCGCCGCCGGCAACCTGGGTGAGTCGCTCGTGGATCGCGGTGCCGCGCTCGAGGGCCGAGACCGTCGTGGCCAACGCCGCGTTCGCCACCTGCAGCTCGATGGCCTGCGAGCGCTGCCGGGCGTAAAGACGGGCGTTCGCCAGGGCGCTCGCGGTCTGCTGGGCCAGGGTTCCAAGCATGAAGTGGGCCCATGCCGTGGGCTCGGAGTCCGCCGCTACGACCAGATGGCCGAGGACGCCCTCGAGGCTGCGCAGGGCGTAGGCCCAGGCCGAGCCGTGACCGGGCGCGACCAACGGGCCCATCCCAGAGGTGAGCGTGGCGATTTGGCGCTCCATGTCAGCTTGGTCCTGTGGCGCGGCCATAGCGTCAGCCACCTCGCGCCAGCCGCTGCCGGGCAGGTGGATTCCGAGCAGTCGGAACGAGCCGAGCGACGGGACCGCCGACCCGGCCAGGCGAACGAGGTGGTCCTCGTCCCTGCTCTCGGCCAGGAGCTGGGCGAGGACGAATAGCCCCTGCAGCTTGGGGACATGTTCACGGGAGTCGACCTCCCCGGCGTCAGGCGGGAAGAGCGCCGGAAGCCCTTGGGATGTCTCACCCGATACGTGCGGAGCATTCACACCCCCCGCCTCGTGTCTTCGATCCGCTCGGCCACAGGCCTACCTCGCATGCCCGCACGCGCGCTCCACACTGCCGGTGACCAGGCTACTGGGACATGCATTCGTGAGGAATTCGTCCCGTTGGGCCAAAGAAGCAGCAGGTGTCACGTGGGCATCCTGGTGGTCGTGATGCTCGAGGGCCAGGTGTCACCGTTGAGGCCGCAGATCGATGTGTCGGGCGCGGCTTGTGGGCTGGTGGGCCGGGAGAGCGAGTTCGGTGTCCTGGTCGGGTGGTTGGGTGGGGTGCGGGAGCGCGGTGCGGGGCTGGTGGTTCGGGGTGGGGCAGGTGTCGGTAAGTCTGCGTTGTTGGCGGCGACGGTTGATCGGGCGGTGGGTGAGGGGGTGCGGGTCTTGGCGGTGTCGGGGATTCGGTCCGAGGCGGGTGTGGGGTTTGCTGGTCTGCATCAGATGCTCGCCCCGTTGCTCGAGCAGGCGCGGGAATTGCCCGGGCCACAGCGTGATGCCTTGTTGGCCACGTTTGGGATGAACGAGGGCTGGACGTCGGACACATTCGTGGTTGCGCTCGCTGCCCTCGAGCTTCTGAACCGGGAGGCCGAGCACGGCCCGTTGGTGGTGGTGGTGGACGACGCGCATTGGCTTGATCGTCAGACCGCGGACGTGCTGGGTCTCGTGGGCCGCCGGCTGAGTTCGACGCCAGCGGGGCTATTGCTCGCGGTTCGGGACGGGTACGAGACCGCGCTATTGCATTTCAGCTTGCCAGAGCTGCGCATCGAGGCGATGGATGAGCAGTCCTCGAGTGTCTTGCTCGACTCGATCGCCCCTGGGCTCGGGTTCGAGCTGCGTCGGCGGGTGTTGGCCGCGGCTGCTGGGAACCCGCTCGCCCTCATCGAACTGCCGAAGGCGGTGGGATCGGGCGCGCCGGTCGCATTCGGCGTACCGGAGCGGCTACCGATGACGGCCCGGTTGGAGCATGCAATGGTCGAGCGCTTCTGCGATCTTCCGGCGGCGACGCGGACGGTCCTGCTGGTCGCGTCGGCCGACGCGCAGGCCTCATTGAACGAGGTACTGACCGCGGCTGGACAGCTGGGCGAAGGCGTCCCGGTCAGTCTCGACGATCTGGCTCCGGCCGTGGCGTCGTGCCTGGTCGACCACGACCACAGGAGCATCCGCTTCCGTCCCCCGGTAGTCGCCGCGGCCATCTACCAGGCTGCCTCGCTGGGGCAGCGTCACCGAGCGCACAGCGCTCTGGCGACGGCCCTGATCGATCGGCCGCGGCGAGCCTGGCATCGGGCCGCCTCAACCACCAGTCCGGACGAGGTCGTCGCGGCGGAACTCGAATGGGCCTCGACCGAGGCCACGGCCCGTGGGTCGCCCACCATCACGCTGTCCGCCATGGAGCGCGCCGCCGAGCTCACACCCGACGTCTCCCGGCGACGCCACCGGCTGCTGCGCGCAGCCGAGCTCGCCGCTGAACTCGGCCAGCTGAACCGGGCGAGCGTGCTCATCGGCGCTATCGATCCGGCGGAGTGCGACCCTCTCGAGCGTGCGCGGGTAGGCCTGGTCCGAGACATGATCGAACCCAGATTTCCGGTCCAGCCCCAGGCAGTGAACTCGCTGGTCGAGGCAGCAACACGGGCAAGCTCGGCTGGCGAGATCGATCTCGCTCTGCGACTGCTCCAGGCGACAGCCATGCAGTCATGGTGGGCGAATCCCCGCTCCGAGGCGTGTCACCTGATCGCGGCGGCACTGCAGCATGTCGCAGCCCCCGAAGATGACCCGCGTGTGCTGTCGATCCTGGGGTTCTGCGACCCAGCGGGCCGCGGCTCAATCCTCAGCGAGATCTTCTCGCGCATCGCACCCCACACGTGCGACCCCATGATCGCATCCTCGGTCGGAGCCGCCCTGCACGCGACGGGAGCGTTCGAGATCTCGACCACGTTCCTCACGGCGGCCGTCGCCGGCCTACGACAGCAGGGCCGGCTGTGGCTGCTCCCCCAAGCGCTCGCACAGCAGGCATGGAATGCCATCTACACGGGCAGCTGGAGTCTCGCAGCATCCGCGGCGGAAGAGGCAGCGAACCTGGCTCGGGACACCCGCCAGGCTTTGTGGGAGGCAGCCGCCAAGACCGTGCAGTCGATGATCGCCGCCATCCGAGGAGACCAGGCGGGCGCCGAGTCCCGCCTGCGCGAAGCCGAGGGCATGGCTCTGCCACTGGGGGCCAGCGCCATACTCGCTGACATTCAGTTGGCCCGCGCGCTCCTCGCGCTCGGTGACGGGCGCTATGAGGAGGCCTTCCAGCATCTTCAGCGCACCTTCGAGCCCCACGATCCTGCCCACCACCCCGTTCGCAGCTTCTGGCGTATCGGCGAATACGCGGAGGCGTCGTTGCGGGCCGGCCACGTCGACCAAGCGCGCCAACAGCTCGCCAGGTGCGAGAGCCTCGGTCGGCAGGCCCCGTCGGGCCGACTTCAAGTCGGGCTTCTCTACGCCCGGCCCTTGCTTGCCGATGGCGACACGGCCGAGGCCCACTTCCGAGCAGCGCTGGCCGCCAACCTGACCAGCTGGCCGCTCTACCGGGTACGGCTGCTCCTCGAATACGGCACCTGGCTGCGCCATCGACGCAGGATCGCTGCAGCACGAATGCCTCTGCGCGCGGCACGCGACGCGTTCGAGGCACTTGGCGCTCGTCCATGGGCGGAACGGGCACGGCAAGAGCTCCGGGCCTCCCGTGAGGCGCAACGCCGGCAGCCCGCAGCCGGGATCCAGCTGACCGAACAGGAACAACAGATCGCCCACCTGGCCGCCGAGGGCCTGTCGAACCGCGAGATCGCGCAACGCCTCTACATGTCACATCGGACCGTCGGCGCTCACCTGTACCGGATCTTCCCAAAGCTCGGGATCACCTCACGCACCCAGCTACCAGGAGCCCTGCGGAGCCCCCCGGCACCAAGCCTGGCCTCCTAAGAACGAGACCGCGATGGCTTCGGCGCGACCGTCGTCAACCTGGCCGGCGCCATGCGGCCGAGTGCTCCCTCCCCGGCACGCCGTCATCCATGCCCAGCCCGGGCGGCGCCTGCCTTCGGGCCAGTCGAGCCTCAAGCACGCTGACGTGGATGCCGGGTGGCTGAGCCTCGGGCCCTGAGAGTCGCAACCTGCGCGAGGCGACAAAGGACTCGTCCTTCGCTCCACCCCGGGCCGGATCGCCCTCGTGGCGGCGGTCGCGGCGAGCGGTATGACCAGCCTCGACGCAACCGTGGTCACCGTCGCGTTGCCTCAGACGGCAGAACTCGATCGAGGGCATCTTGTCGAGAGCGTGGTCGATCCTGGTGCTGTTGTACCAGTGGACCCAGCTAGCGGTGTCTCGTTCGACCTCGGCACGTCCGCTCCAGGCGTGGGTCAGATCCGGATGCTCGAGGAGCTCGATCTTGTAGAGCCTGATACCGGATTCGATGAGCGCGTTGTCGAGTGCGTCGCCGACGCTGCCGATCGACGGGGCGATCCCAGCATCGATAAGCGCCTCAGTGAAGCTGGTCGCCGTGTACTGCGCAGGTTCAAGCTAGCCCATCGAGGCAAGCAGTTCGCTGCATGCCTGCTCGCAGCGGCGACAAACCGCAGCGCAAACACGGCAGTGGTCGTGGTGGGCCGCGTGGCGATCGCACTCCTCGGCGCAAGCACGACAAGCGACAACACATGCCTCGACCGCGGCGCGTACGACGCCGACATCCGGCTCGGTCTGACGGGTCACGACCCCGCCCGTCGCGTCGCACACGCCTGCACAGTCAAGGTTGAGCCGAACGCACCGCACCAGCTCGGGCACGTCCGACTCGCCGAGGCAGGCGTCAGCGCAGCTCGTGCACGTGGCGGCACACTCAAAACACTCGTCAATGCACCGCAAGAGGACGTCGCCATCAAGGCTGATGGGCCGAGGATGTCGCTCGATGATTTCTCTGACAGTCACGTCGCCTCCGTTCCTGTTGGCATTTTGCGCTCAAGCGGCGAGCTTGCGATACCGCCACTCCGCCAGCGTCATCTCTGGCGGAGTCGACGACTCCACCGGCAGTACGGCCAGCTGGCGGGGCGCCGCCCCCGGAACTCGTCCGCACTGGCCTCGGCTCGTACGCGAGCGTCTCATTACCCGTTCGATCGACGCAGTAATGGTGAGAGCCGGGCGAGAGGAGGATCGTCTCGCCCGGCTCTCGCACCGCATGGCGCTCGGTCACGCAGCCCAGGACTGCCGTGGGGCGGCCCCCAGCTCCGTGTTGGACAGCCGTCGCAGGGCGGCCGGCTGATGCTGCGCTCGCCAGTTGGACGCCTCGTGCCGCGACAGGCGCGCAAATGCCAGGGGCACGACGCCGAGGGCGAAGGCAAAGGTCAGCCAGACAACCGACGTGCCTGAGGACTCGAGGGCGAAGGCGGTCAGCCCGGCGTCCGCGACGATCGCGCCGTCGAGAGTCCGCTGGACGCGGCCGCGGGCGCCGTCGAGCTGCCCAAAGCACAGCAATCACGATGACGCCGATCGCGACGCCGGCGGCAACCCATTCAAGGGTGGCAGGCGCGAACGCCTGGCTGACCACGACCAGAAAGCCGCCGAGGACGGCGATCGGCGCGCAGGTGACGTAGTGGGTGCTCATAGGTTGGTGTCTCCCTGGTTCAGCCCACTTCTCACGCGCTCCCCACTATGAGCCGACGTCGGCACGTCCACGTCAGTAGATCGACTGCAAGCGGTGGCTTCTAGACGGTTGTCGCGGGCCTTGTCTCGTGTGCGACTGGGCTGTCGCTGAGTGCGGCCCACCCGGTGTTGGTTGCGAAGGCCGAAGCGACGTGGCCCGCCGGAACGGGTCAGGCGGCTGACATTGGCGCATGCAGTCAGATGACCGATGTGAAACCAAGTGCGGCGGTCGAGACTGAACCGGCAACGCTTCGCCCCACAAAAGGAGGACGACGCACGTGCCGGACGACATTGACCAGATTGACGTTCTCTGGAGCGCTGGGGACCACGGTGCGAAGTCCAGTCAGCCGCTGTTGCACCAACATGGTCACGAAATTCAGCCGTTCGACAGGCTGCGGCGTTTTCCGATCGGTCTCGCCAGTGAGACGCGGAAGGTGAGCTGCCAGCTCCTGAATGAGATCCTCGCCGACACCACGATCCTCTACAGCCTCTACAAGAAGCACCACTGGTTGGTGCGCGGACATACGTTCTACCCACTGCATCTTCTGCTCGACAAGCACGCGGAAGAGCAGCTCGAGCTGATCGATCAGATGGCCGAGCGAGTGCAGACACTGGGTGGAGTTGCGATCGCCGATCCCCGTCACGTCGCCGAGGTCACCAGCGTCCCCCGTCCACCGAATGGAGCCGAGGAGGTGCCCGCCATGCTCTCTCGGCTCCTCGAGGCGCACGAGATCATCGTCGAAAAGGCCCGCGACGCGATCGAACAGTCCGCGAAGAGCCGCGACTACGGCACAAACGATCTGCTCACCGCGGACGTGTTGCGCCGACACGAGCTTCAGGTCTGGTTCCTGGCGGAGCACCTGGTCGCCACCCCCGCCGTGCGAGCCTGACCACTGCCGCTCGCCGGCGGTCACCCGGACCGCCGGCGCCGGACCTGGACGCACCGGTTGGTCGCCAGGAACCCTGCCTGCCCCAAGTTCCGGGAGACGGCACGTTCCGAGCCCTCAACAACACGGTGAGCAGCGGGCCGAGCGACAACTGGCTCCCACCGACGGAGCTGGCTCCCGAACGCGTCGTCGGCGTTGAGACCGGCTCCTGTCCCCACACCGCCGTGCGCGACGACCCGAGCATGAACCTCGATGCGGTCGCGGAGCGCATGCGCCGATTCCCCGACGCCGACGTCGCATTGGTCGAATTAGGCGGCGACAACCTGACCCTGACGTTCAGCGGTGCCTTGGCCGACTACTTCATCTTCGTCATCGACGTGGCGGAGGGCGAAGATCGACCTCGCCCAGTACGTGCGGGCCGACCTGGCAGTCATGGATCGCGACGCCCGCGCCGTCCGCGGTCATAGGCCCTCTGTGTTCACGAACTGCTTCACCCGCGAGGGGCTGGAGGAGGTCACCGACCGAATCTGCCAGGTCATCGACCAGCGGCTGTCTTCACCGACAAGTGGCTCTACATGACCCGGGGGACCGTGTCGCGGCAAGACCCAGCGTGGTACACGCCCACCGACCTGCCCGAGGAGGTGCTCGCTTTCGATCGTTCCGTACGCGGCGCGCCAGGGGTCGGCGCCGCGGGCAAAGTCGGTCTGCTCGACTTGCGCCTGGCCCCGTGCGGCGGCGTGACCCGCGTGCAGCGGCAGTACCAGAGTGCGCCGCCGTACATCTATCGACCGATCTACCTTGACGCCGGGCGCCCTGACATGGCGTTCGTCTTCGTGCTGCAATCGGGCGACGGCCTGGTTCAGGGCGACCGCTACCGCGTCGACATCGACTGCGCGCGCGGGGCCGCCGCGCACATCACGACGCAAGCCGCCACCAACGTCTTCGCGGCGCGCCAGAGCTTCGGTATCCAACTGGTGAACCTGCGCGCCCAGGCCGGTGCCGTGTTGGAGTACCTGCCCGGTCCTGTGGTGCCGTTTCGCGGGTCGCGGCTGTTCCAGCGCATCTCCCTCACCGCTGATCGAGAATCGACGGTGAGTCTCGGTGAGACGCTGCTGCCGGGTCGCGTCGCACATGGCGAGGCCCACGTGTACGACCTGTACTGCTCCGAAACCGAGGTTTGCAGATCCGATGGCGTGCTCCTCTTCTCGGACGTTTCCGCCTCGGCTCGGCCGACGACCGACATCCGAAGTCGATCGGTCTGCTCGGCGAGCATGACGTCGTCGCCACGCTGTACGTCATCAGCGGGCGGACGGATCCGATCGCGATGGTTGCGGGGCTGCGAGCGGCCCTCGAGTCCTGCCCCGATGTGCTGGGCGGCGTCAGCGAACTGCCCAACGGCCGCGGTGTCGCCGTCAGACTGCTTGGCTCCACCTCGAAGGCAGTGCAGACGGCGCGGGCCACGGCGTGGAACGCGGCACGCCTGGAGCTGCTCGGGACTCCGGCGCCCACCCTGCGCAAGGGATAGCCAGGTCCGCTGTCCGGACACCCCCACCACCGCCCCATTCACAGTCACTTGGCTGATGTGGGCCGTGATCACGCCCGCTTATCGTGGAGGTCATGGAAGGCTCGGAGGCACAACGGGCCGCACAACGCGCCGGTGATGAAGCGGAGTTCGTCGACGACGCCATCGACGATGACGAAGTGAGCCCGCGCGAGCAGCTCCTTCTCGACCGCAAGGAGCTGCACGAGCTCGGGGTCACGCTCGACAACCCCGAGGGCTTTGCCGACGACTGATGACGGGGAGAGTCGCGATGAACGACGCACGTGAGACCGCAATCCTGGCAGGAGGCTGCTTCTGGGGAATGCAGGATCTCATCCGCAAGCACCCGGGAGTGATCTCGACAAGAGTCGGCTACACCGGCGGAGACGTGCCGAACGCTACCTACCGGAACCACCCCGGCCACGCCGAGGCGATCGAGATCGTCTTCGATCCCAACCGGCTCTCCTACCGCGATCTGCTGGAGTTCTTCTTCCAGATCCACGACCCGACCACGAAGGACCGCCAAGGCAACGACATCGGCAGCAGCTATCGGTCCGCCATCTTCTACGCGACCGAGACCCAAAAGCACACCGCCAAGGACACCATCGCGGACGTCGACGCGTCCGGGTTGTGGCCCGGCAAGGTGGTCACCGAGGTCTCGCCGGCCGGCCCCTTCTGGGAGGCCGAGCCCGAGCACCAGGACTACCTCGAGCGCTACCCCAACGGCTACACCTGCCACTTCATCCGGCCAGGCTGGAAGCTCCCGCAGCGCGCCGACCGCATGACCTCGTGATCCTGCGGCGTCATTCGCGAGACGCGGGACGATTCCAGAGCGCCCACCGTCGCCGCCGTCGCCGACCCGTGACTGATACGCAGTCGTTTGACTGATGTGCTCGCAATTGTCTCTCAATAACCAGCTGAAGGGGTCAAGCGTCCACCCCACCCCCCTTTCCCAGCGGAGGGGACCGCCTGGTAGAGGAGACCCCTGATGTCGCACCGACTCACCGCACCACCGCCCGAGCTATCCCTGCCCGGTCGGGACACGACCATGCCGATCAGCGACACCCATGCAGTGCTGGGGACGCCACGGCGCGCCCCCTGGCCCGGGGGGCACGGACACCGTGATCGTGGGGATCGGCTGCTTCTGGGGCGCGGAGCGCCTGATTTGGCAGCTCCCGGGGCGTACACCACCGCCGTGGGATATTCGGGCACCGGAATCCTACGTACGAGGAGACGTGCACGTCGATGACTGGCGCCACCGAGGCCGTGCTGGTCGGCCCTAAACCGTGCTCGTCGGCCGTGACCGTACCGTCCTCGTCGATCGCTTCCACCTCGACCCGAACGAGCTGCTCGGGCGCGTGCTCCACCACGCCGAGCAGCACCCCCCACAGGAGGCACACACATGACGAACCCAACCGACCGCAGCCCGTCCGACGACGAGATCCGCAATCGCCTGCCGCCGCTTCACTACCAGGTCGCCCAGGAGGCGGGCACGGAGCGGGCCTTCACCAGCGGGTACTGGGACACCAGGGACGCCGGCGTCTACCTCCGTGTCGTGTGCGAGACCGCCCTGTTCGATAGCAGCGCCAAGTTCGACTCCGGTACCGGCTGGCCGGGCTGCGACTGCGAGATGACCGATGGTCGCGTCACCCGCATCGAGGATCGCAGCCACGGCGTGGTATGCACCGAGGCCCGCTGTGCCGCCCGCGGCGCCCACCTCGGTCACGTGTTCCCCGACGGACCGACTGCCACCGGTGGGCGCTGCTGGATGAACTCGGCATCGCTGTGCCTGGGCCGGGCCAAGTCGTGACCGGCCACGACACCGCTGGTGGCGAGCAGTCGCCGGTCGTCACGGCCATTCACATCGCCCCGGCCAGCCGGCTTCCCGTGCGCGCCGTCGAGTCCGTGCAGGTCGAAGCCGGCCGTGGCATCGTCGGTGACCGCTACCACGGCACCAAGCACCGGCACGTCACCGTTCAGTCCCAGATCGCGCTCGACGCCGCCACCGAGGATCTCGGCAGCCGCGTCGAGCCGGGCGGAACCCGACGCAACATCACCATCTCCCATGGCGACGTGCCCACCTCCCCAGGCGAACGTATCCGCATCGGTGATGTCGACCTCGAGGTCGTCCGCGTCGCGGCGCCCTGCAAGCTGCTCGATGATGTCATCGGCGCCGGCGCCCGCACCGCGCTCCGCGGGCGGGCCGGCTCCGTCTTCCGGGCACTCTCTTCAGGGAGCATCGCCGTCGGCGGCCCGGTATGCCTCGCGCCCCGGGCAGGGGCGCCGGCCGTCGACAGCGCCGAACATGCCTACAGTCGGGTTGTGCACGGGTTCGATGATGTCGAGGTGTCCGACGGTGACGTGGTCGCACCGGCGCTCCTCCCGCGGGCGTTGACGGCGGGTGAGCTGGTGTTCTCCGACGGTGCGACCCAGGTTTTCGAGACCGACGGCGGGACCACGTACGTCGAGCACGGTCGTCCGACCCGGGGCGAGTGGTACGTCGACGACAACGGTCACTTCGGTTCGTTC
>Ga0214469_1000107_pt1 | contig 24038 bp, 23 predicted proteins | sample RVTome_10_FD_187340 | JGI IMG/M metagenome (GOLD analysis project Ga0214469, IMG submission 187340) | Soil microbial communities from uranium-contaminated site in the Upper Colorado River Basin, Wyoming, United States - RVT153D57 HiSeq ... | reverse complement strand
TGAATCTGATATGTGTAATAAGTGTCGGGCTTTGCATCCTTTCCCACATACCAACTATCGCCCTGTGCAAAAGCACTGTTGGGGTCTAGTGTATTCATTAACACAATGCTCGATCCCAGAATGGTAACAAGGAAACATACTTCCAAGTTAGCTCGGAGGATCATTGAGGTCTTGGCTAAGTAGTTTTTCATTAACTGTTATGTTCAAAAAGGAACTGATAAATGTTTCAATAGCAGCCACCATCCTCTGGTTCCTATTCGACAGCTAACATAAATATGACTGATGTTCCCGATCTAGTGATGTATGTGTAACTGTCCCACTATACACTTCTATGAAGTGGAGTTCAAGCTATGGGGAATGCATGTGGTCCCAACACACAAGAATTGTGGGGATCCCCTCACAGATGAACAAGCAACCAAATTCAACAAAGAACTAACGAAAATGTGGAACATGGAATAATTCGGGCCAGTTATCTCTCCTTATCTGTACATTTCAACGCCTGATGAAATAGCAGTAACCCAGTAGACATGATATTGCAACCATCTCTTACCTTAGTATTTTCGCCCACAGCCAGAATTTTCCTATCTTGTCTTTGCTTTCGATAATAAATTCAAATCCGTGCCAATAATCTTGAAGATGTAAAGAGGTGGAAATACTTCAAAGTAACCGATGTCAGAAAACCATACGTCAACTTTATTAATAGCCGGAATGAACTTGGTTTAGGTGATTTTGAATGACCAAGATGCTAACCGTAAACATAGAAACAGGTGGCGTTAACGAAAACGAAGCCAAGGACTGGGTTACTGAACTTACGAATGTCTATGCAGATATGGAGATTGAGGATGTCAATGTCTCAGGTAACAAGATCTCATTTAAGGCTGGTTTTTCGGGGATGGAGGATACTGAACCAGAAGATGTCAAGATGAAAATAGACGAATATCTCACAATGAATGAAGCATTCGAAGCCAAGAACGTCTCAATTAAGTAATCCACGCCTCAGCTTAGTTTATCTCCTTTTTATTTGTCAGACTCTTGTAATTAATAGATTATCAAAAATAGTCACTCAAGTTTAAATAGTATGACAAGACCTTCATATAGGTCATACGATGACGTGTAAAGGCATTTGTATTAGGCATAGGGCACAAAAGCCTGTCGGGTCGGGCAGGTACGTTAGTGGTCAAAGACGTTGCCAGATTTGTGAAATTTTTATAAAATGGGAAGGATTATGGTGTCCCTGTTGTGGTTATAGGCTAAGAACTAAGCCAAGAAATCTTAAGTACAAAGCAAAATTGCGTGCTAGAAGTAAGAGAGTTGAAATAACTCAACCTGCGATAACCGTTCGGTGAGACCGCAGCAGCTGCTTGGCTGCTAGGGTAAGCTGTGAATTCCATCTTTGAATATGCTCAATGTCCAAGCTTAGATCCATTCCAATTTGTATCAGCTTTCCATAGGTTTGCCAAAAATTACTGTCTAGTGATTTGAGAATCTCTGAACACATTTTCCCAATATAGTAATAGCAATCTACCGTCATGCCCGATTCGTAAAGAAAATTAATTTTGGCTTCGATTAGCGGTCTATCGTACCTTTGCGCGGCAAGTCGAGAATAAGAAGGGATAGATCGTCTCAGTACAGAGCTTGATGCTCTCTCCACCCCGATGATCTCTAATGCCAATGAAATGCTCTCAGACTCGAACCGATTTGGCTCCAGCGTTTTTCTGATCAAATCCATCTGATGCAACGGCGATCCCGGTAAACCAGAAAAATATACTAGACTCTGCATGATTTCATAGGCAGAAATTTTGAGCAGCATTGACGAAATTATGGGCGATTTCTGTAACATTCTTTCTATTTCGGTGTGTCTCATTAAGCAAGAAATGAGCAACTTTCTTGCGATTGCCAATTTGCTAGTAGTCCGTCTTTTCCTATTAGTGTCAGTATTTTTTATCGAAGATAGCATGAGATCATCCGTATCATTTAGAACGATTTCCTCTACGTTATCTAGTATCACTTTTCGTACCTTGGATTTCAAGGGGATATGTAGAAGCTCCATCCAGTGTGAACCGAGTTTTGTCACCTTATGAGGATGATTTTCATTCGATAAGACAATTATATCAAATTCACAGCAGGGCTTTGATATTCCCAACCCGATCGCTCTACATCCAACGAGTAATGCTGGCGCTCTTAAAACTTCATGGAGGTAGGTAGAAATAGCCGGTGGAATATCGTTGTCTTCCAATAAATTAGGTTCATCTAGGGAACACCAAATATAATGCAATCCATTTGTTGTGTGTTATCCGAACCAATTTCAAGCAAGGGATAGATCGAGTTTAAACTGAGTAATTTTAAACGCAATTTTTATATGATGAATAACATGCAATGTGTTGAGCTCCGGTGGTGTAGTCCGGTTAAGCATTTCGCCCTCTCAAGGCGGAGATCCCGGGTTCAATCGGATCGCGGTCAATACCGCAACGGAACAAATCCCGGCCGGAGCATGAATGTCTATTCAGGATTCAGTAGTCCGGTCATTCTCTTCATCTCTTCTGACATTGATTTGCCAGAATAATAGGGGGACTATCTTGCTCTTCATCATCCGGTACGACTAGTGGAAGTAAATTACAAAGATTATCGTTTATAAATACAGTGCCTTCGAGCCGGTAGTCTTCAAAGCATGATTGTTTCAAAAGCATGGTACTAGCGTTGTAATTAATGCTCTTCAATGTTCATTTCATGTTATCTTTCAAAGATAAAAGTATCGTCAGTAATCAATGCACTGTGATAAGCTGCATTGCATCGTGGACACATAGAATGTACGCTTATACATTCTGTACAAAAGTCGCCTGCCTGCAGATACTCATAATCGTCACCGGTATAGAAACAGCTCTCACACACTCTTTTCAATACCTTTCGGATCAGCTCCAACGCTTATTTAATGGTTCTCGATAGAGGCAGCCTTGTAATCAGTGGCCAGAGGATGGATCAGGTTCTACCGACCTCCACACCAATAGCTCTTTCCCCCCCACCAAATGAATGATGATCTAAATTTGTAAATGAAAAAAATGAGGAAGCGATCGCCCTGAAGACGTTTAACAACTGATTTCTAAAAAAATTCAGTTCGATTTCAGGTGGTCTAATTCATGTATTACAAAAGCTCAAGGGAATAACAACCTTCATTGATAACTCCGACGTGGATAGGAAGTCCCCACCAAGGAATAGTGTCTCCCTTTACGCACGTTCAAATTGTCCCGTAAACATCAAGTTCATTTCGCTATAGAAAATAATCAATTCTCCAAACAGTTCTTAATATATAATGATGCAGATGCGATAAGCATTGCATTACCTATTTCAAGTTAGAGCGTAATATGGTATCTCAGTCGTCATTATTACACGTAAGTCTGGTTGTAACCGAATGGCCACTTCTTAAGTGAGTGTTATGATGTAACCTCGTTAGTTCTGTAACTTTAAGATCTGAAAAATAGTCAACATTGTAGCGAGCCAAAATTGTCTTACAATCGTGACAGAATACTTCTTTGAATCCCATTTCTACACCACATATAGGGCACCGCATTGATTTAAATGATGATTTTTATCCTTTGTCAAAACGTTTAATGTGCCCAGCACTTATCTCACTTTCTTGACGAAATCGGTTGTCCTTGAGGAGAAACTTCGAAGCTTTATAGTAGATAACCTCGCCTCTTCGCTCAATGACAGCTAGAACAGAGTTCTTTCCCATTCTGGCAGTCTGATCGATCAAGTCGTAGAGCGCCTCAATCTTTAGGTTGATCCCTTCGTTTAGTGCATACACCAAATATTTTGAAGGCTTTTTTTGATACTCGCCTCTTTCATAGACCCTGAAGTCGATGCCAAAGCCAAACCCATCTTTCACCACATATCCACGACTACGCAAATCGCGGTACACTAGAAATCTTGTAAGTATGCTAGGATCGTGCTTTAACATCTTTTTTATTAATTGCTCAAAACCAATGTTGGTGTCTTCATTATTTTTTATTACCAACCTGTTTGTGAATGATAAGTATAGAGCCTCGCAATGTCCAAGGGTGTATTCTGAGTCCTGATTTTCACCGAACCCTTTTGATCTGAGCTGATCTTGGAATTTTGTTTCATTTACTATGATCTTGGTTTCCCCTGCTGGTATAGTCGCCTCGATCAAATATGATACATCAAGCTCTGATCCCTCAATATCAGTGGACATAACGAATAAATCGGAGCCAGTCCACATTTAAGCATTAAAAAATTGGTGCATTTTGTTGAAGGGTAGTAACTATAGAGAAATTCGTGGGATGCCATACGTAAGAAAGGAGTACATTAGAGGCAAGCCACAACTGAAGATTGCAAGATTCTCATCAGGAGAGTTTAGGGATGATTATGATTACAAGATTGAGCTCGTAGTAGATGAAAGGCGTCAGATCAGGCATAACGCTTTGGAGGCAGCTAGACTTGGTGCAAACAAGACATTGGCAACTGCAGGTGACACGAGTTTCTTCTCCAGCATTAAGGTATATCCTCACGTTATTTTGCGTGAAAATAAGATGATTGCAACGGCTGGAGCTGATCGATTACAAGAGGGCATGAGAAGGGCTTTTGGCAAGGCAATGGGTCTAGCTGCTAGGGTCAAACCAGGGGACACTGTGTATGAGGCATACGTGAGCGCTGAAAACCTACAACTCGCCAAGCAAGCCTTAAAGATAGCTGCGGGTAAGCTTGGGTGTTTGACTGTAACAAAATTAACTCAACTCCGCCAAAGTGAACAAAAGGAAGAAGAATAGGGAGCAATTCGTATATTGAAGAATATAGAAATGGCCATTAACCGCATGCGGTTTTTGATGGACTTAAACAGAGCAAATCGCCTCTGAAATTCTATCAGTTAGAGTTTATTCATTGTGCGGCATTGTCTGGCTAATTATTTTGGATGGTTGCATTGAATCGAATATGAATAGCTAATTTATTATGATTTCAGGAGCTGTGACTGAGCTCGTTTCGCCTGCAACTCCAAAAATATCTCTGAAAAAATTGTTTCAATTTTACTAGTTTAGGTAAATGATTTGAATACAGAACCTCGACAGAAGGTTTCATGCCATGACCTTTTGATGAGATCTCTAAGATTCATAATCGACAGCTATTGCTACTCCATGAAAGCCGAGCTTACCTTAAAATGTAATACTAGTAGCCAGCTCAACTTATTCTCTAATTCATCCTTGTATCCTGATTGGGACTGTTCGTAGCACTGATGCATCACTGCTTTCTGCTCCTACCATGAGCGTATAATTTCCTAATTCTAATTCCTGCGTTGGCGTAATGATGAGGCTTATTTGCTTAGTTTGTCCAGGATCTAAACTAATCGAATTCTCGCTAAAAAGTCCTGAGAGATTACCGAGATTACCTGTTGTGGTAAAGGTTCCTGATGCTAGCATGTCTGTCGTAAGGCTAGTATTCATATTCGAAGTAACGTTTATTTTTATCTCCTCATTTCCGCCTCTTTGTAAGGTAATATTGTTAGGCAAAACAGAAACGGATATAGGCAATACTCTCTCTGTCAATACCCGACCTATTTTATTTTCAGACCATTCTGAAAACCATACTTCATCATTTTTGTTTACATCAAATTGTAGGGCGTTACTTATACCGCATGGATTGACACTATTTTGGCATGGTCCCCATAGTTTGTTTTGGGATGGAATCCAATATTCAGTGAGGGTCAGATTGTTTGGATCAAAACTCGACATCTTGTTTCCGGTATGCTGGTTAAACCATATGGTACCGTTTGCTCCTGTCTTTACCCAGTATGGCAACGTATAGGCCGCGTCTATAGTTGTGGCTTGTCCTAAAGTTCTCGGAGATGCGATAGAGGTTGTAAACTTCGTAATGTCTCCGGAGGCAGGGTCGAGCCTAAAGAAAATACTAGTCCCATGGTCAGTAACCCATAATTCACCGTTGAGGTCGAGTGTTAAACCTACTGGAGAGGTTATATCATATGGCATTTCATAAGAAGTAAAGGTATTATTCTTAAGATCATAGCCCAAGATCTCTCCTTTAGTGTTGAAGGCAAGCAACGAAACAAACAACCTATTACTATCCTCATCCAAGACAATCGAGCCAGTGCTTACTAGATCTGGGTCTACTCCCTTAAACGAGTCAAGCGGAATTTCTATTCGTTCTATTCCTTCAGATGTACCGTTCCTCATCTGAGAAGTGTTACCTATCCATATGGATGGAGATCTTATCCCAACAAAGTAGACGCTACTACCATTATCATTTATCTCCATAGAAACTGGATACGTAGTTCCGAATGCCTCGGGCTTCTCTGGTACCGGAAACATTTCAAAGGAGTTTGTGTCATTTGAAAATCTCCATAGAGAATTCTGCTGTTCATCAGTAAACCAGATGTCCCCCTTATTGTCAATGTCAAGATCCCAAATCTGTGAGGAAATTGTCGGATTGGCTCTAGCGGGCCAACTTGGGATTTCGTGCTCTTCTCCAAATGTGTTGGTATTAGTATCGTAGCTACCCAACGTACCGTTCTTTGTGGAAACGTACCAAATATTTTTGCCCTCAGAATCTACACCGATGGCTAATGGCATCTCACAGACGGCTGGAAGGGAATATTCGATAACAAGATAGCTGGAATTAGGATACGAGTTTAGTCCACAGAATTGGGCGTTGAATTTTTCCACTGCGTCAGCTCTAGATCCTGAGACGAGAGTGGAGACATCATCATTACCTTCTGAGGACGGACCTGTACTGATAGTAGAAGAATATACCAATGAAAAACCTATAACTGTGATGATGGCCAGAACAACAAAAAAGACGATTTTTTTCTTGGGAGAATTTTTCGGCTTGCTCCCTCTTTTTTCTACCAATTAACAATGAAGAGCGACTTTTGCTTATATATAAATTCTTAAGGCTCATCAATTAGGATAAAAACAAGAGTATCGATAGCCAGCCTCAGGTTAGCTACTCATTTACGGTAAATTGTGTACCCAGCTTCTCATTCGTAACAAAGTGGATCAATTCTGAAATGAGAATTATTTCCGTTTAAATACATTTTATCCACGCACAAGTTCCAAGTTCCAAAGGTAACATAAGTTCTATGTAGACGAATCCGATTCGGTGGATGCGAGCGATAACACTTTTTTTTGAACAAATTCAAAACTAATTCAAAATGCTCTCCCTCCAGGTAGGTAATTTGGTGCTATTATTACTCGTGATACAGGATGGACTATTATAGATTCCTTCAAGTGTCTTCTCTTCGATTTGAACAACTCATTCTCAAAGATATTGTTGACTTTGAAGTAAGACAAAAAAGGCGTGGTCGAGCATTATTTGTGAATTTGATTGAATAGATACTTCGATCGCCGTAATACGAAATTCGTATGAAAATTTGGATTTGAACGTTTGGTCGAATCTATAATACTTTAGAATAAGCTGGAAAAGCACTAATAACAGGTCGTACCACATTCCTCGTGAAATCGTAAAATGCCTAAACGGAAGGTAAAAGAGGAGAAACCACGACGAAGGCTAGGTAAAAAAGAATTGCTCATCCCGCCGGCGGCTATGGGGGCATCTCTTCTTGTAACACTGGTAATAATTCCTCTTTTTGCACCCCCACCAACCCCTCTCGAAGTCTGCCTGAAGGGGCATAACGTAGACACGTTCAGTATTCATTCTACTGTAGAAGTATTCATTAATGGTGAACCGAAATTGCTACCAGCTGGGATCGGCAATGATACTGTGGATGGTGAAGCATGTCTCAGAACCATTCACACTGACACGCAAGGCAACGTAATTCACATTGAGTATGTGAGACCAATAAGGCTCACATTGGGTGATTTTATGCAAATATATTCGCCAGACAATGCAACCATCCCGATCATTGATAATTCAACAGGAGCGTTTTCAGAAAGGATTCTTGATCTCAGTGGTTATGACATTTCTTATTCTTATTATTCAGAGAATAACGAATTTACAAATGTTAAGAACGCTAGCGACACGCCTCCGTTTAGAGACAACATGGTAAGCCGAATAGAATTAAATTCAAAATAAATATAATACTGGAACAATTCTTTCTGATTTAATCTCTTTGACAGGCAAGACAGCTATTGTGATAAAGGGTGATGGAATAGGCCCAGAGCTTGTCGAGGCTGTGTTGCATGTGTTGAAATCATGTAATTCCCGGGTCAAATTCGTCATTTGCGACGCCGGTTCTGAATGGTGGATGAAATCGGGCGGCAATTCATATATTTCCGATGAGGTATGGAAACTTCTCAAACAAAGTGACGCATGCTTTAAAGGCCCTACCACGACTGTTCCAAATCCTGATGCCCCTCGCAGCGTAGCAGTTAGCATAAGACAAAGATTTGAACTCTATGCAAATGTAAGGCCTATCAAGACATATCGGCAGTTGGATCGAAAGCTTGACTTCCTTTGTGTTAGAGAGGCTACCGAAGGTCTGTATGCAGGGATAGAATTTAGAACTAGCGATGATTCTGCAATTGCAGTACGAAAGACAACAAGGAAAGGATGCGAACGAGTGACTTTAAAGGCGTTTGAACTAGCCAAAGAACGTGAATATCGGAAATTAGTAGCGGTGACAAAGCGGAATATTTTGAAGGAAACGGACGGAATATTTTGGAACGCTGTTGAAAAAATCAGTCAACAGTTCCAAGACATTGAGGTAGAAGAGTATTATGTGGACAACATGACTCAACAACTCGTCAAAAACCCTGAACGATTTAACCGAAATATCCTTCTAAGTACAAATCTATTTATGGATATCATATCAGAGTGTGCTTCAGGTCATGTGGGTTCAATCGGTAACGTATATTCGGGTAACTTCGGAGAAAGTTATGCGATGTTTGAGCCTGCACATGGAAGTGCACCCAAATATTCTGGAATGGATAAGGTGAATCCTGTAGCTTCAATCCTTTCTGGCGCTTGGTTGGTGAGATATCTAGGTGAAAAGGAGATCTCTAACGCAATATTTGAGGCTACCGAAAAAATAATTGCAGAGGGAAAGCATGTAACGTACGACCTTGGGGGTGAATCATCTTTATCCCGTATGACCGCTGAAATTTCACGGGAATCTTCTAATCTACTGAGGAAATGATCCCAATATCCTTGAATAGAGCTCTTCTGGACTAGGACTATTCTTAAATAGTTGACGGAAAGAATCGTATCTCCTCTACTGTGAGAGATTCAAAGAACAGCTTTTTCGTTGAAATTGTTCTCCTGCAAAGTCCCAAAGATGCTATCACGTTGTAGACTTGAGGTATGTTAGACAGACTCGAAAGGAGGATCAAAATCGCACCATGCTGACTCAAAAGATTGATTGCAGATATGATAAATTCCAATGCTACGTCCGAACCTGCCATTCCCCCGTAAATGGTTTTGTCGTAAATATCATCGTCCTCAGTGGGAAGATATGGGGGATTACTGACGATAAGGTCGTATTTCTGGAAGGGCGCGAGTGCTTTTGCTCCATCACAGCAAATCAGGTCAGCTTCTATGCGGTTTAATCGATTGCAACATAACAGGGCATCGAGATCAATATCTGTTCCAACCACAACGGGAAAGCTTTTGCAAAGTTCTTTTAGGATAATGCCAGACCCAACACCAATCTCTAGTGCTGAGTTTCCTCGATATCCCACCAACGAGTCCAGCATAAGGTATGTGTCGTCAGACGGTTGATATTTGGGAATTTTACGAGTCACACCGCGATTCAATTAGCTGTCTGAATTCTGGTAACACAAAAATCATCTTGATCTATTTGTCAGCCAACGGCTTCCAGGACAGTATAGCTTCAGATGCTGATACTCCTCGCTAAATCTACTATCTCATTTGGACTTAGCTGACATATTCTCTTTGACAAATCTGAACCAGACTTGAGGCCTAGAACTGAGGCAACCTTGCGGACATTTCTTTTTCTTAGTGAGAATAATACTTCTATATTTTTTTTTACGTTGCCGGTTATTTGTCTTCCGGAGGGCACCAGTTTAATAACTTGAGATGAGACCGCCGGTGGTGGGCTGAATGAGGTATTTGATACCTCGAATAACTCTTTAACAATAAAGCAATATTCACATATTACGGAAATCGCCCTATAAGACTTCGTACCGGGCTTTGAACTGAGTTTTCTTGCGAATTCTTTCTGTACCATAATTACTGCCCTGTTAAACTTTTGATTGCTTAACCACAGTATAGTCTCCTTACTCCTTGAATAGGGAATATTGGAGACACAAACATCAAATTCAAAGCTCATCGAGTTAAAACTAAAAGGATTTACATTCAGCAAGTGCAGATTATTACACTTCGCCAATTTTAGCCTCGTAAACTCAAACTTGGCTTTGTCAATTTCAAAGGACGTCACCTGATCTGCATTCATGCATAGCTGCGACGTGAGGTCTCCCTCTCCCGCACCGATCTCGAGAACTTTTTCGGTTTTTGTTAGATTTGCCTCTCTAATGATTTGTTTCATAACCCCGAAATCGGTGAGTTTATGCTGCCCTAGCGAGTTTGGCCCTGTTAGTTTCATCTTCTCACGAATAAATTCATGCGAGCCTCACCGGTTATTTCTTCGACGATTCTCTTTGCTATCAGTTTAGCAGGGTCTTTTAAGCCGATCCTGTCCTGGATTTCCTGGAAAGATTCGAATCTCTTAGATTCCCTCCCTTTAATTAGCGCCATCATGTAGGTTTTGCCTATTCCGGGGATAAGCTCCAGAGCGTGTATTCTAGGAGTTACAGGTTGGGCAATATTTACATAATCGATAAATCTTTTTTCATTCTCTAACACAATTTTTTCGACTGTGGCAAGGAGTTCATTTTTAGCAGTCTGGGATATATTTGAGTATTCTAATCTTCCAAGGACGCTGATGATCTTTTCTCTACCATCCCTTCCGATATAGAGCCGTTCTCCTACTTCGAAAGTAGCGTTTCCATATCCCAGTAATTCTAACAATGTGAGTCTTTCTTCGCCAATTGCTTGTATTATTACACCCTCGCGGCCTCTTACAGTTGCGGATTTTCCGCGTTGTGTAAAATCCAATATGTATGCATACTCTTCGTATTTACGTTGCGGTTGGTGATGATGCGCGTAACTATCATCACTTCTAAAAGTACGATCGGATCTGTCTACAGACATTGACAATGGTCTAATTCCCAATTAATTGAATAAGGGCTAAATATTTAACCTTCAGCTTTCTTTTTCAAGATGTCTAACATTTTTTCCAGAGTATTGGTCAAGATCAGTTTTTTCCATCCAAACGTAAATGATCTCAGTTCCTCAAGTGACTTGGGTACTATGTTAACTAATTCGACTGCCTCTTCTTCTCTCAATTCACATTCCTTAATTTGTCCCTCGACCATCTTACGTGAGGTTTCTGCATCGAGTTTTGAGAATCTTGTTACAAAATCAAATGTCCATCTTTGGATCTGGTCCATTTCGTCAGGTTTTACCTTCTCCAAAATCTCCTTGACCTCAGGTAATGTGATTATTTCTTTCTTTTCAATCTCTGTCATTGATCTAATTCACAGCCGTCAGATGTTTTACGTGGTTAAGCCTAGTTTGTAAGATTTTCTGCTTCTTGCCGATAAGTACTGAGGTTTTTAATGTCCTTCTTCCAACTTGCAATACTATTCCAACCTTACCATGGTATCTTCTATGTGGGGTCGTTTTGTGTTCCCTCGGATCTATTGTGATGATTACCTTGTCACCGGGATTGTATTCAGTTAGCAGATAGGATAATCCCTTTGGAACGTTATTCTTCGTCATAACAGTGCGAGACTTTCGCCTATACCCATGTGAACTAGGCATTTTGTTTCCTGTACCCGCAGGCCTTAATTTAATAGTAACTACATACAACAATCAATATTGTTCTGGATCCGTAGCTCCCTTTTCTGAAAGCGAGAAAAGCACCTCAGTTTCTGGGTGGTAAGGACTGTCCACCATCCTTGCAACTCTATTCCTACCTGAGCGCTTCAGATAGATGCGGTATGTACTAGTATGGGCGACTACATTGCCGCCTGCCGGTTTGAAGGCATCTCCAAAAATTGAATCAGGTGATGATTGAATTTGGTTCGTAATTACAACAGCAACACCGTATGTTTCAGAGATTCTTAAAAGGATGTGCATAAATTTATTTAGTTTCTGCTGCCTTTCTGAGAGAGTCGCCCTACCCAAGAATTCCGCTCTATAGTGTGCAACTGCCGAATCCACGATAACAAGCTTGACCCCGTTGGCATCTATGATTGGACCTGTTTCATCTATTATTAATTCCTGGTGCGCTGAGTTGTATGCTTTAGCAACAATGATGCTATCGAGGACATGATTAGGTTCAATATTTCTTGCACTACATATGGAAACAATGCGCTCCGGTCTGAAGGTATTTTCAGTGTCTACGTAGATTGCTTTTCCGCCCAACCCTCCATGGGCAGTGTCGCGAGTTACCATCACGCACAAGCTGTGACATATTTGTGTCTTGCCAGTTCCATATTCTCCATAAATTTCTGTGACAGCCCGAGACTCCACTCCTCCACCAAGTAAGGTGTCGAGGTTTCTAGAACCTGTTGACGTTCGTTCCGCAATAAGTCGTTTATTGTACAATTTGCGTGCTGTTACAAAGCTTTTTTCTAATACGCCCGCTTCCTCAAGTCTTTGTCGAGCTCGGTTGCAAAGAACAGCTGATTTTTCGATATCCATTCCCGTAGCTTCTGAAATATCAACCGGTCCTCTTACAACCAAATCTTTAAGTGACCTAAATCCCGAGTTTTCAAGATGCGTTCTAGTGGCGATTCCTATCTCCTCTATGGAACAAAGATCTAGCGTTGTCTTTGGAGCATCGTTGTCACTCAAGGGCTAATACTGGTAAGCAATCCATTCTTAATTAGTCTTAGGCGAAAGGTTATTGTAATTTGAATCGTCCAATTAAATCTACCATACGCAACGAGTAAGACCTGAGAAAGAGATGGTCTATCCAATCACTCGCTTTGTGAGCCTAACGATAGAAAAATTTGGTATCAAATTCTATTACCCTAAATGGAAACACGGATTTAGCTCAAATCGATTTTATCGGATGTAACAATTAAATAGTAAAACTTACGTCTTGTTCCTTGTCTATCCTGGTGCAATAATTGCTAGTTGATTTGAACCTAAACGGGAAGCAAGTCATTATTATAGGCGGAGGAACAGAAGGCTTAAGAAAGTTGAGAGGGCTAGAAGATCAGAATTGTGAAGTAATTCTAATCACAAACCGCCTTAATAAGATAATCAAGGGACTACGAGATAAGGGAAAACTCTTACTACGAAAAGAACACGTTAAAGATACCAGCTTTCTCAAAGATTATGAAAATCCATTCCTAATTTTGGCCTGCACTAATAATAAACATCTCAATCGTGCAATAGCTAAAGAGGCTAGTTTAAAGGGGGCATTGTCTTATGCAGTCGATGACCCATCGGTTAGCGATTTCTCCTATGCTTCTATAATTAATGTTGAAGGGATCCTTCAAATAGCCATATCTACCTCCGGAAGAAGTCCGATAGTTGCCAGACGATTTAGGATTAAAGCAGAAAGGGTTTTAAAAAGACTAGTGAGTAAGTCGGATATTGAAAACATACGACTCCAAGAAGCCGCTAGGAGAATGATTAGGACAAGAATACCCACGGTCTCTGAAAGAAAGGAATTCTTGTACTCTGTCATTAACAATGCTACAATCCAGAAGCTTATTAAAGAGGACCGTATCGATGATGCTCGACTGGAATTAGTTGCATTAATAAACTCTTGGGAGGGTAAGAGAAGCTAAATGACGCAATTCGAGCCCTTGTACCGAGAACAGCAATTTTGTAATGCTCGAATCACTTACAAGAAGGCTCCCATTCATCTTCTCGAAAGATTCACGTTTAAGAATGTTGATACAGCATATGCTAGATTCAGGGAGATCTCTCCTGATAGTGAGTGTGTTATTTTGCAAACATGCAATCGGGTGGAAATTTTTTTATCGTCAGCTGAAACTCAAGATGAACAAAAAATATTGGACATTTGGTCATCGGTCACAGGCCTGTCAAAAGTGGACCTCTCAGATAATGTAGAGATAAGCTTTGGACAAGAAGCCATTCTGCATCTCTTGAGGCTAACTTCTGGTCTAGACTCTTTAGTAATAGGAGAGGATCAAATATTGGGACAGGTAAGAAGATCTTTTGAATTTTCAAGGTGCAATGGACATTCCAGTTCGAATCTATCATTAATATTCACAAAGGCTCTCAAAACAGGAGGTAAAGTAAGAACTACTACTCGATTGAATAAGGGTAACGTCTCGATTGGTTCTGTGGCTGTTGGCATCGCTGAGAACTATTTCGATGATCTCAAAAGTAGAAGCATACTGATAATTGGATCCGGGGAAGGAGCTAGTCTGGTTGCAAAGTCATTAAGGCAGAGGGAGGTTAGGTTTATGATTACAAGTAGAACTCTTGAAAGAGCAAAATCCTTCGCAGATACAGCCGGCGGATATCCTATCGCGTTTGAAAGTGCTTTATCTGGTCTCATTGGATATGATATAGTCTTCGTATCGACTACAGCACCCTATTTCTTGATCACTTATGAAAGGATCAGCAAAGCGATGTTAACAAGAAATAAAGGGATGTTGGTTTTTGACCTTTCGAATCCTAGGACCGTTGAGGACCAAATTAGCACCATAAAGGGAATCAAATTAATTAATATGGATCAGATCGCCGAAATAGCAGAAAATAATCTCAAACTTAGAAAAAATGAGATAACTGCTGCAGAGAAGATTATCGACAGGGAGGCCAAATCGTTTGTGGATATTCTTAAAAGTAAGAGAGTAGAACAGTTGATCGATTCAGTTTTCAGATCAGTTGATGTGTTGCGAGAGGCTGAAGTGGATAAGGCAATGTCCATTTTTTCAGCAAAGTTAGGCGCAGAAGACGAGAGATCAATTAGAGAGCTTTCTCGTTCGATAGTCTCCACTGTTTTGTCTACACCTATGAATAACCTGCGAAAGGAGGCTCGAATAGGAAGAGTCTCTGAGCAGGATCTAATCAGAATCGTCGAAAGCATGTTCAATTATGACACTTGATAAATCGTCGCCAGGATTTCCAAAAGTAAGGCTGAGACGGCTAAGAAAAAATCCAGCGATACGACAATTATTGCAAGAGACCAGAATTTCAGTCAAGGACTTTATTTATCCAGTTTTTGTAAAGGAAGGGATTACTACTGCTGAGGAAAGTCAAACTATGGCGGGCATACGAAAATTCCCCTTATCCGGTCTGATCGAAGAGGTTCAAGAGTGCTATGACCTTGGAATGCGTGCTTTTATCATCTTTGGGATCCCCTCGTCAAAAGATGAGAGGGGTAGTTCCGCCTTTAGTAAGCATGGGATAGTACAACAATCAATAGAATCTCTCAGAAAAACCTTCGGTGATCAGATAGTTGTTATTAGCGACGTATGCTTATGCCAATATACTCTTTCAGGCCATTGTGGTATACTACGAGGAAGAAGGGTTGATAATGATTTAAGCCTAGATCTGTTGGCTAGGGTAGCCGTGAGCCACGCAAATTCGGGAAGTGATATGGTTGCTCCCTCAGCGATGATGGATGGTCAAGTAAAGGCCATTCGAGAAGCGTTAGATGAAAGTGGATTCACAGACACTATAATCATGGGATACTCTGCAAAACACTCTTCTTCACTTTATTCGCCATTTAGAGAAATCTCAGCTTCCGCTCCATCTTTAGGTGACCGGAAGTCGTATCAAATGTCGTTTCTCAATCATCGAGAAGCTTTGAGAGAAGTGATGATGGATATCCAGGAGGGGGTTGATATAGTAATGGTCAAACCTGCTGTGCCATATCTGGATTTGATTAGGAGGGTAAGAGACATGACTAATCTGCCCCTGTGTGCATATAGTGTGTCAGGTGATTATGCGATGATTAAAGCTGCTTCTGGGCAGGGTTTGATAGACGAGAAGCAAGCAGTCCACGAAATGCTGACCTCAATAAAGAGGGCTGGTGCTGATATCCTCATTACGTATCACGCGAAGTTGATTTCTCAGATACTACAGGAAGAATAGAAAAGCTCGGAATGAAATTATAACCACAAGTACCTTCTAGTATTTGAACTATGAATGTTTGAGAACTCACGGATCCTCTATGATCGGGCGACTAAAGTTATTCCCGGGGGTGTTAACAGCCCTGTCAGGTTTTTCAATCCATTTCCTTTCTTTGCAGCTTATGCGAACGGAAGTAAGGTAACCAGTAGTGACCACATCAGTTATGTAGATTATTGTATGGGATATGGATCGCTGCTTTTAGGACACGCGTATACCGAAGTATTGGAAGCCGTCAAGTTGCAGCTCGATAGTGGATCTCTCTACTGCATTCCTACAGAAAAGGAGGTTAGACTCGGGGAGATGATTGCTGAACTAATTCCTGCATGTGAAATGACAAGAGTCGTAAATTCTGGAATGGAGGCGACGATGAATGCTGTCCGGCTCGCAAGGAGCTACACCAAGAAGAATAAGGTTATCAAATTTGAGGGCTGTTACCACGGAGCACAAGACTATTCATTGGTCAATATCGACACATCTGGGCACAGTGCACCCTCGTCTAGTGGTATTCCTAAAGAGTTTAGCTCAGAGACTATTGTAGTTCCATTTAATGATTTTGGGCAACTAGAAGAGGTGATAAGGAAAAGAAATGATATCTCTTGCGTTATCCTCGAACCAATCCCTGCTAATATGGGTCTAGTAGTTCCTGAAAAAGAGTATCTCAACTTTATTAGAAAAATTACCTTGGAAAAAAATATTGTGCTGATCTTCGATGAAGTTGTAACAGGTTTTCGTCTTGGAACTGGTGGTGCAAGCGAATTCTTTGGGATCAAACCTGATATAGTAACCTTCTCGAAGTCGGTGGCAAATGGATTTTCCCTAGCAACCATCTGCGGGAGACGGGAATTACTTGAACAGTTTGCTCCAACCGGTGACGTATATCAGGCGAGTACATATGCTGGCAATCCAGTGGCAGTTACAGCCGCCATTGCAACTATTTCTGCTCTGACAAGAGGTCGGAATCAAATATATCCAAGAATGACCAGAGTATGCGACTCACTGATAGACGGTATCAGAGATGTTGCACGTGATAGAAAGATCCCTTGCCGGATTAACAGTTTCAGTTCCATGTATCAGTTATTCTTTACAACTAGAGAAGTTAGAGATATGACGTCAGCTAAAACGTCTGAACTTGATATGTTTAATACACTCTTTACAGCTTTGCTCGAAAAGGGAGTGTTTATCCCACCTTCTCAATTCGAGACCTGCTTCTTGTCCTACGCACATGCTGATGAGGATATCGATAGAACGGTTGAAGCATATGATTATGCATTCAATCTGATGAGGTCTAAAAAATGAGAAATTACACGGTAGGAACGAGACGTAGCAGGTTAGCATTACTGCAGACCAGATCTGTGGTGGATTCGCTAACGAGAAGCAAAAGGCAGACCAGGATCAATATTCTTGAAATTAATTCCTCTGGAGACTTAGACGTGAGGCCACTCTACACATTCGATAGGAAAGGCATATTTGAAAAGGAAATAGATCAAGCTGTAATTGATGGATACGCTGATTTCGCAGTTCACAGCGCCAAGGATGTGCCAACTGAGCTGTTTTCCGATCTCACGTTAGCTTCTGTACCAACTCGGTCTGCGACCAATGATGTATTGATACACAGTAAAGGATTGAAATTGAATGAGCTACCTTCCGGAGCAGTAATAGGTACTAGCAGCTTAAGGAGAGCAGTCCAGCTTTTGAGAATGAGACCCGAGTTAAAGGTAAAACCAATCCGTGGTAATATAGAGACAAGAATAAGGAAGGTTGAGACAGGTGTATATGACGCCATCATTTTAGCGCAGGCAGGATTAGATCGATTGGGCTTAAGCAAGTATATAACAGAACGGTTTGATATTATGGATTTCGTTCCTGCTGCAGGCCAAGGAGCGTTGGCACTCATTTGCAGGAAGGATAGACAGGATTTGCTAGATCTTTTGAAATTGGTTGAAGACCCTAGATCGCGCGCCGAATTGGAAGCCGAAAGGAATCTCTTGTCAGTAGTCGAAGGAGGGTGTAGATTCCCTGTTGGTGTTGTAACGTTATCCACTAAGGAATCAAATCGATTGACCCTTTTTGTAAAGGTATTTTCTGCAGACGGCTCAGATCAAATTATTGTAACTGAAAACGGGATTATTGAGGAAGCTAGAAACTTAGGTCTTAAGGCAGGACAACGATTATTGGATGAGGGCGTAAGAGACTTTTCTCAGAGCTGGGAATTAGCCTTAAAGAATTGGAACGATCAACTATGAATTCTGCAAAGGTGTTTATCTGTGGAGCAGGACCTGGAGATCCAGGGCTAATTTCCGTTAAGGGCTACAGACTTCTAACGAAATGCGATGTAGTGCTTTACGACAGATTAGTTAGCAAGAATCTGGTAGATAAGATTCCCTCAACGATAAAAAAAATCTATGTGGGAAGGGAATCCGGAAAAGCCGCCTCTACGCATCAGTCAAGAACTAACAAGCTTATGCTGGCTTATGTTCTAAAAGGTAAAAGCGTATTGCGACTTAAGGGCGGAGACCCGTTGATCTTTGGGAGAGGGGCAGAAGAAGCAGAATACTTACGCAGGCACAACATCCAATTTGAGATTATACCGGGCATTTCTTCAGCGATTGCTGCTCCGGCATATGCTGGGATACCTCTCACCCACAGGGGCTATTCGTCATCGGTCGCATTGATCACAGGCCACGAAGATGAAACGAAACAACATTTAGGTGTAAATTTGAAAGCTTTGGCTTCTGCTGTCGATACAATAGTCGTGTTGATGGGCATAGAAAGAATAGAAGAAATTGTTCAAAACTTGCGAGCGGGAGGTTTGAAGGGAACTACCAAAGTAGCGATTGTCGAGAAAGGGACTATGAAAGATCAGAGGGTTATAGTCGGAAATTTGAACACTATTCTGAAAAAGGTTGCAAGATATAAGGTGACTTCTCCAGCAGTGATTGTGGTCGGACGTGTCGTTTCTTTCTCCCGGCGCCTGGCGTGGCTTTATCCAAATGGTTAAGCGTGAGGATCACAAAGGGACGAGGTTCTTTGCAATTACACGAGAATCATCATCATCTGCAAGTTTTAAAAAGACAATGGAGAATTACGGTTGGACAGTCCTTTTTCTTAAATCAATAATCATAACTCCTAAACCATATCTAGAAATAGAGCGTATAGTTTCACGAATTATTCAAAATGACTATGATGCGTGTGTGTTTCTTAGCGGAAACGCAGTAGATGCTCTTATGACGAATTCTGATAAAACTGGAAATAGGCCAGCCTTGGTATCCAAACTAAGTTCGATAAAAACTGTTTGTATTGGTCCACGAACCCGAGAAAAACTCACACACTACGGGATCGATTCTGTGATAATGCCTGAAAGGTACAACACCCACGGAATAATCAAGTGCCTTTCCAGTTACGATGATCATTTGCACAAAATAGTCGTGCCCAGAAGCCAGCTTGGCGACCGTAAGATTACGCTGTCCTTCTCAAAGCTAGGAATCTCTGTGGATCAGTTTCATCTCTATGATATATCTACAAACCCTACGATTGACAGTGAATGGAAGTGGTTTTTTAATCTATTAAGGGGCAGGAATGTAGATGCAGTTGGTTTTACGAGTCCTTCATCGGTAAGAGCCTTGTTCCAGATAACAAAAAGGAGGGTTAGTTATGATGAATTGGCTTACCTTATGCAAATGAAAGGTTTAATCTCAATTGGGCATAAGACCACTATTGAGCTAAGGAAACACACTTCAGGTCCGATCATTGAGGCAGTAGAACATACCCTTAATGGCATAGTGGAAGCATCCAGGCTAATTTGAGTAAAAGCTTGGGGGGGAAATTAGTCCCTGTATCCATATATACACCTGTAGTAGTTTATATCATATGACGAGGAATAGGCCATCAATTATGTCTTGTTATCATTAGAAATTATCTCTGGATCAGCTCGTCATTTAACACAATATATATAAGAAATAACGCCGTTATAAAATACATATGACCACTGAAAATCTAAATATGGATTATAGTAAGTATGACTTTAAGGATTCAATTGATCAGTATGTTTACTTGAGCAAGAAGGGGCTCCATAGAGAGACTGTTGAAGAAATTAGTCGGTTAAAGGATGAACCCGAATGGATGAAACAGTTTAGGCTACGTTCATATGATGTTTTCATGAGCAAGCCTATGCCTAACTGGGGAGGTAACTTAGCAAAAATTGACTTTCAGAATATCTTTTACTATGCGAAGGCATCCGAAAAACAAGGCAAGAGTTGGGAGGATGTACCTGAGTCAGTACGAAACACCTTCGAGAAGTTAGGAATCCCAGAAGCAGAAAGGAAGTTCTTGGCCGGAGTTGGTGCACAGTACGAATCAGAGGTGGTATATCATAATCTTCGCGAAGATCTCGCCAGTCAAGGGGTAATATTTGAAGATACTGATACTGCAGTAAAGAAGCATCCTGATCTGTTAAGAAAGCATTTTGGTAAGATAATCCCTCCTGAAGACAATAAGTTTGCAGCATTGAATAGTGCAGTCTGGTCAGGTGGTTCGTTTATTTACGTACCACCAAATGTAAAAGTGGACCTTCCACTGCAGGCTTACTTTAGGATAAATGCAGAAAACATAGGCCAATTTGAAAGAACACTGATAATTGCAGATGAGGGAGCAGAAGTTCACTATATTGAAGGTTGTACAGCCCCTGTCTACTCTACGGAATCATTGCATTCTGCAGTTGTAGAGTTAATAGCAAAGAAAGGAGCGAAGATACGATACACTACTATCCAAAATTGGAGCAAGGATGTGTATAACCTAGTGACAAAAAGAGCATATGCATATGAGAATGCCACAGTCGAATGGATAGATGGCAACTTAGGGAGCAAGCTCACGATGAAGTATCCAGGGGTCTACATGTTAGGACGAAATGCGCATGCAGAGGTAGTATCGGTAGCTTTTGCTGGCGCAGGGCAACATCAGGACGCTGGGGCAAAAGCAGTGCACTTGGCTTCTAACACTACATCCCGAATTACAAGCAAGTCAGTTAGCAAAGATACAGGAAGAACCACGTACAGAGGACTATTGCATGTGGCTAAAGGGGCTAAAGGAGTTAAATCAAACGTTAGATGCGATGCTCTTCTCCTAGATGAAACGTCCAGGACAGATACTTATCCTTACGTAGAGGTAAATGAAGAGGATGCGACCATTTCGCATGAGGCGACCGTAGGCAGAATAGGAGACGATCAAATATTCTACCTGATGAGCAGAGGGTTCACCGAATCAGATGCCTTGTCTCTCATAGTTGGAGGATTTATGGAACCATTCACAAAAGAACTCCCTATGGAATACGCCGTAGAGCTGAACAGAATGGTCAAGCTCGAAATGGAAGGGTCAGTCGGCTAATTTCAAACCTATGCATTGATGAAGATTTAGGGTGAAATAGATTTGCCAACTCTTTCATCTTTGAGCGTAGATGATATTCGTAACCTATCGTCGCTTTATGGTGAGCCTGAATGGATGAGTCGAATGAGAGAACAGAACTTTACAAGGTACCAATCTCTCCCAGACGAAATATCTCCTTTATACTCTAAATATTCTGACGTTAACCGTCTTTATCCGGATCGGGTGAAGCTATCAGTCACCTCAAATTCACCGGAATCAAACGACTTTCTGGCAGATAGACTAAATGAGCTAGATAAAGAGACTGGGCTTGTTAGAGTCGGATCGACGATCATAAAGCTCAATCGAAATGAAGGAAGCTCAGAAGAGGATTCTATTATTATAGAAGATCTTGCTACGGCGATTAAGAGCCATGAAGATAAGATTAAAGATGCTCTACTGAAACACGCAGAGGGTTACGACGAAGATAAGTTTTTGAGCCTTGAGTCATCTGCTTTTAAATCAGGGATCTTTATTTACGTACCGAAGGACCTCATCGTAGAAAATCCCATCAGACTAGTTTGTGCATTGAGTCAAGATACGACATCTTCAATTAGCCGCAATCTGTTTATCTCCGGCGAAGGCTCGAGATGTACGATTGTGCAGGAACTATACTCTCCTAGTGTTGCAGACTCTCCTAGTGTTGCAGACTCTCCTAGTGTTGCAGACTCTCCTAGCGTACAGCAGGGCGTCTTTGAACTAACTGAATGTCACGTCGGCAATGGGTCTAATTTGGAGATGATAACTCTTGAGGCTCTGGATTCAAACAATGTTTCATTTCTGAATAAGAGGGCATGGGTTGAACGGGATGCTAAGATGTCATGGTACCATGGCCTATTTGGAGGTCAAACTACTAGATGTAAAGTAGATAGTATCATGAGAGGTACCGGGGCTTCTGCCGAGGACGTTGAGATTATTTTCGGTAATACGACACAGTCATTTGATATTACTTCGAATCTGAATCACATAGGAAGGCATTCCAGAGGCAGAGTGTTGGTCAAATCTGTCATGAGGGATAAATCTAAATCATTGTTTAAGGGTATGATAAAGATAGGTAAGAATGCTAAGGCATCAGAATCTTACCTTGCTGGCCACGCTATCTTGTTGGATAAGGACGCAAAATCTGATGCGATACCGGGCTTAGAGATAGAAACTAACGAAGTGAAGGCAACTCATTCGGCCTCGGTGGCCCAACTTGATGAAGTCCAAATATACTATTTGATGTGTAGAGGACTAGATAGAGATTCTGCAAAACGTGAGATCGTGAGTGGATTTCTAGAACCATTGACTAGAAGGATGGGCCCCACGATCAGGGCATGGATCAACTACCTGTTGGAAAATAAGTGGTCAGGAAAGCCCCTTATTCTTAAGGCAGACGATGCTCTCGAACAAATGTTAGAAGTAGAGAGATCTAGGTATAGGGAATCACAGGACTTGTTCGAAAAGCACTACAAGTATCGATAGAAGCAGTTGAAGGTCCATTCAATACCCCTTCAGAACCTCCTTCAACTTTAGTCTCAGGTTTGTCATACTAATGGGCTTTATAATAAAGTCCTTCACATCAATGGATGGAAGTACCTTGCTAAATTCTTCCTTGTTTATCTCAAAGGCTGTGATGAAGACGATTTTCATGGAGGGATTTTTCTCCTTAATCTTGCGGTATAACTCAAATCCGTTCATCCTTGGCATTCGAATATCTGTGAGAACGAGATCATAGTAATCATGTGGATGGCTATCTAGCGCTTCAAGTGCATTCCAGCCATTTGTAAAAGTCTCTACCACAAAGGCATCTCCATCTCTTGTAGTATTGTGTTCGCCATCTTCCTCATCGTTTGCCTCCCTTTCATTTTGTCGTACATCTGGAATGACAAAATCATTTGATGGACTCGTTTCCGGAGCAGAAGAGGACAGAGGAGACTCGAGATCCCGCTTAATTATTCTAAGAATATCCTTCTCGTCATCAACAACCATAATTCTAGGAAGAAGGTTCCTATCAAGATTGTTGATCATCACTATTCCAGAAAATTACTAGTATTTAATTTTATCAAATAGCCCTCTTCATAATTGAACATATTGTAAGAGGATTAGTCAGCGTAATTAGGGGCCGTTCCTTTTTTCTGAGTGCTCATCCTTGTAATGTGATCAAGACCTTCAAAGTGACAGAGGGAAAGTCGTATTTATTGGATGTAAAGTCTGTCATCTATCAAACCTGTAATTCGAAGTGAAAGGATTATCAGATAAGATCATGTCTACCTTGGTAATTCTAGTGTGACCAGTCTGTGTCCTGTGATCGCTAACGTCTGCATGAAAAATAAAATGTGAATCACATTCCTGGCATATCCAAATCATCTTCAAGTCTTCGGGATGCATATATATCTACCAAACAGCGTTTAATTGGATTTAAGAGATGAGTAACATATCTCGTAGCAATCTTATCCTCCATTAGCCCGTGCAAAAGGTTCATCATAATGCCTTAAAACAAAAATCATTGT
>Ga0214469_1000106_pt1 | contig 24065 bp, 22 predicted proteins | sample RVTome_10_FD_187340 | JGI IMG/M metagenome (GOLD analysis project Ga0214469, IMG submission 187340) | Soil microbial communities from uranium-contaminated site in the Upper Colorado River Basin, Wyoming, United States - RVT153D57 HiSeq ... | reverse complement strand
GCGCGCTCGGGGCGGCCGACATCACCGCCCGGATCGGTCCGTCGGTGTGCGGGCGCTGCTACGAGGTGCCCACCGAGATGCGCGCCGAGGTCGCCGACGAGGAGCCTGCCTCCTGGGCCACCTCCCACGCGGGGACACCGGCTCTCGACGTGGCGGCCGGCGTGGCGGCCCAGCTCCGGCGGGCGGGCGTCGGCGTGCGGAGGCTCGAAGGCTGCACCGTGGAGGACTCCGGTCTCTACTCCTACCGTCGCGACCACACGACCGGTCGCTTCGCCGCCATCGCCTGGCTACCGAGCCCCGGACCTGAGCCGTGACCCGCCGCGACCAGATCGCCGCCGGGCTGGCGGTCGTCGGGGCCCGGGTCGAGCGGGCATGCGGAAGGGTCGGTCGGGATCCCGCCGAGATCACCGTCGTCGTCGTCACCAAGACGTTCCCCGCGGCCGACGTCCGGTTGTTGGCCGACCTGGGGGTTCGAGACATCGGGGAGAGCCGCGACCAGGAGGCGGCGCCCAAGGCGGCGGCATGCGCCGACCTCGGCCTCACCTGGCACTTCGTCGGCCAGCTCCAGACCAACAAGGCGGTGTCGGTGGCCCGTTATGCCGACGTGGTCCACTCGGTCGACCGGATCCGCCTGGTCGAGGCCCTCGACCAGGCGGCGCGGGCAGCCGGCCGTGAGCTGCGCTGCCTGGTCCAGGTCGCCTTGGCTGACGGACCGCGGGACAGCGCCGGACGCGGCGGTGCCGCCTCGGCTGACGTCTCGGTGCTGGCCGACCGCATCGCGGCCGCGCGCTCGCTACACCTGGCCGGTGTGATGGCCGTGGCGCCGCTGCATGGAGACCCGGACGATGCGTTCAGCCGACTCGCTCGGATCGCCGAGGCGGTACAAAGCAGACACTCTTCTGCAACGTGGGTGTCTGCTGGGATGAGTGATGACCTGGAGGCTGCTGTGGCACATGGCGCGACACACCTGCGTGTCGGAACGGCAATCCTCGGTGCGCGCCCTCCGGCGGGCTAGGGTCGGTGACCAAGGAGATCGACATCCGGTCGGTCCCGGCGCGACGTTCCACCACCAGTGCGGAGGACGTGGAGTATGGCCGGCGCGATGCGCAAGGTTGCGGTCTACCTCGGCCTCGTGGAGGACCAGGACCGCTACGACGACGAGTACGCCGAGGACGCCTACGACGACTACGGCGACGAGTTCGCCGACCAGGCGCCGGCCGAGGCCGAGGGGCGGGAGCGCGAGCGCACCGCCACCGTTGCCACCCTGGCCGACCGACGCCCGGTCGTCGTCGCGAACGCCCGTCGCGTCGACTCGGCGCGGATCGTGACGCTGCACCCGCGCACCTACAACGAGGCCCGCACGCTCGGCGAGCACTTCCGCGACGGCACGCCGGTGATCATGAACCTGTCCGAGATGGACGATGTGGACGCGAAGCGGCTGGTCGACTTCGCCGCCGGCCTGATCTTCGGCCTCCGTGGCGACATCGAGCGGGTCACCGCCAAGGTCTTCCTGCTCTCACCGGCCGATGTCACGGTGACCGCCGAGGACAAGGCCCGAATCGCCAGTGGCGGCTTCTTCAACCAGAGCTAGCGGCCACTCGCACAGCGCGGGCACAGCCCGAAGATCTCGACGGTGTGGGTCACGTCGACGTATCCGTGCGCGCTGGCCACCTCGGCGGCCCACCTCTCCACCGCCGGTCGGGACACCTCGACGGCCGCACCACAGGAGCGGCACACCAGGTGGTGGTGGTGGTCGATCTCGGCGCACCGGCGGTAGACCGCCTCACCGGCGTCCGACCTCAGCACGTCGACGCGACCGTCGTCGGCCATGGCCTGCAGGGCGCGGTAGACCGTCGCGAGCCCGACCTGCGATCCGCGAGAACGGAGCACCTGGTGCAGGTCCTGGGCGCTGATGAAGTCGTCGACCTCATCGAGCACCTCGTTCACCGCGGCGCGCTGGCGCGTCCGGCGGTGCTCCTTGACCGGCTGCTGGCTCATCTGTCTCTCTCGTCGTGCGGGTGTGCTCCGAGGTCGCATCCAGTCTAGGGGCGCGGGCATCAGGTCTCGGGCGGGCGAACGCCGGGCGTCGGGTAGGTTCATCTCCCGTGGTTTCGGTCGTGGCCCAGGTGCTCTACGTGGCGTTGTGGCTGTTCTTCATCGCCATGCTGGCCCGTCTGGTGTCGGACTGGATCCAGGTCTTCGCCCGAGAATGGCAGCCGCGAGGCGTCCTTCTCGTGGTCCTGGAGGCCGTGTACACGGTGACGGATCCGCCGCTCAACCTGATCCGACGGTTCATCCCGCCCCTCCGACTGGGGTCGATCGCACTCGACCTCGCGTTCATCATCCTCATCATCGTGGTCCAGATCCTGCTCTCGGTTGTGGGGTCCCTACGGTGACGGGGTACGGTGACGTCTTGACCGCGCTCTACCCCGAGGTGACGCTATGCCCCTGACGCCCGAGGCCGTCGACAACAAGGAGTTCACGACGGTCCGCCTCCGCGAGGGTTACGACATGCAGGAGGTCGACGAGTTCCTGGACGAGGTCGCCGCCGAGCTCTCGCGCATGTACCGCGAGAACGAGGAGCTGCGCGAGAAGCTGGGTGCAGTGACGCAGGGCGGCGGGATCGCGTCCTCCGTCGACACCCTCGGCGGCCCGCAGCGACAGGCCGAGGGGCCGAAGCCCCCGCCGCAAGGCAGGGCGCCCGCCGCGTCGACCGGCGCGCCCACCGAGGCCGCGGCCAAGGTGCTGGCCCTCGCCCAGAAGACCGCCGACGAGCTGGTCGCCGACGCGAAGCTGGAGGCCGACCGCCTGCTCGCCGACGCCCGCCAGCGCGCGGACAAGATCGACTCCGAGAGCTCGGCGAAGGTCTCCAAGATCGAGAACGACGCCCGCGGCCGCGCCGACGCGCTCGAGCGAGAGGCCCAGCAACGCCACCAGCAGGTGGTGGGCAAGCTCGAGTCCGAGCGCGAGCACCTCGACAGCCAGGTCCAGAACCTCAAGGCCTTCGAGCGCGAGTACCGCAGCCGGCTGAAGGCCTACCTGGAGAGCGAGCTACGCAAGCTCGAGACCTCGGGCGTGTCCGACGGCGCCGTCGCGGCACCGCCGAACGAGAACGCCGCCGGATCGCTCGCGGCATCGGGCGCCGCCACCTCGAGTGGCTCGCTCCGGTCGGTGGCGAGTCTGCTCGAGGACGAACAGCGCTGACCGCCTCAGTGCGGTTCCTGGTCGCCGTCGGCCGGCTGCACCCTTCGTAGCCGGAAGGTCAGGCCCAGGTCGGTGTCGACGTGGTCGGGTTGGCCGGCCAGCGCGTCGAGATCGTCGTGCACGCGGACGGCGAGCACGTCATCGGCCACGGCGGCCGCGTGTTCACGCAGGGCGGCGCCGAGTTCGCCGTCGGCCACCCAGGCGAGCTCGATCCGGTCGGACACGTCGTAGCCGGTGGACTTCCGGGCTTCCTGGACGAGCCGGATCACCTCGCGAGCGAGTCCCGCACGTACCAGCGCCGGGGTGAGGTGGAGGTCGAGGGCGACGGTCTCGCCCTCCCGCGCGACCGCCCAGCCCTCCCGCGGGGACTCGGTGAGGACGACGTCCTCGTCGTCGAGCGTGATCTCACCGAGCCCCTCGACGTGCACGGTCGCGGCGCCGTTCGCCCTCAGGTCCGCCGCCAGGGCACCGGCATCGGCGGCGGCCACCGCCGCCGCCACTCGAGGGGTGTCCTTCGCGAAGCGCCTGCCCAGTGACCGGAAGTTGGCCTTCATGCTCACGTCGATCAACTCGCCGCCGGTCGCGCCCAGCGGTGCCACCTCGGCGACGTTGAGCTCGTCGGCGACCTCGGCCCGCAGCTCCGGCGGGAGGTCGTCCCAGCCGCGCGCCCCGACCAGCGCGCGAGACAGCGGCTGGCGGGTGCGCATCTTCGATTCGGCCCGCGCCGCCCGGCCCAGCTCGACCAGCCGCCGGGTCAGCGACACCTGGGCGGCCAGCTCGTCGTCGATCGCGGACTCGTCCGCCGACGGCCACGACGCCATGTGCACCGACTCCGGGGCATCGGGCGTCACAGCGCGGACGACGTCCTGCCAGATCCGCTCCGTGGCGAACGGGACCATGGGAGCCAGCAGGCGCGTCAGCACCTCGACACACTCGTGAAGCGTGGCCAGGGCGGCGGCATCGCCGTCCCAGAACCGCCGCCGGGACCGGCGCACGTACCAGTTCGACAGGTCCTCGACGAAGGCGGTCAGTCGGGCACCGGCCCGCTGGGTGTCGAAGCTGTCCATCGCCGCATCGACGTCGCGGACCAGCCGGTTCAGTTCGGAGAGCACCCAGCGGTCGAGGACCGGCCGGTCCGGCACCGGCGGCGCACCATGGGCCGGCGTCCAGTCGCCGGTCCGGCCGTAGAGGGACAGGAACGAGGCCGTGTTCCAGTAGGTCAACAGGACCTTGCGGACGCCCTCCTGAATGGTGGCATGGCCGACCCGGCGCGGCAGCCAAGGCGAGCCGCTGGCGAGCATGAACCAGCGCACGCCGTCGGCGCCGTGCTCGTCCATCAATGCCATGGGTTCGAGGATGTTGCCCAGGTGTTTGCTCATGCGTCGCCCGTCGTCGGCGAGGATGAGCCCGAGGCAGAGCACGTTCTCGTACGACGACCGGTCGAACACCAAGGTGCCGACGGCCATCAGGGTGTAGAACCAGCCGCGGGTCTGGTCGAGCGCCTCGCAGATGAACTGAGCCGGGTAAGAGGCGCGGAGGGCCTCGGCGCTGCCGGGTTCGAACGGGTAGCCCCACTGTGCGAACGGCATCGCGCCGGAGTCGTACCAGGCGTCGATGACGTGCGGCTCACGGCGCATGGTGCCGTCGCCGTGCGGGCAGGCGAACGTGACGTCGTCGACGTACGGACGGTGCGGATCGAGCTCGGACAGATCCGCACCGGCGTACTGGGACAGATCGGCGAGGGAACCCACGCAGATCAGATGGGAGGCCTCGGTCTCACATCGCCAGACCGGTAGTGGCGTGCCCCAGTAGCGGCTGCGCGACAGCGCCCAGTCGACATTGTTGCGCAACCACTCGCCGTAGCGCCCCCACTTGATCGTCTCGGGAAACCACGTGGTGCGCTCGTTCTCGCGGAGCATCGCGTCCTTGATGGCCGTCGTGCGGATGTACCAGGACGGCTGTGCGTAGTAGAGAAGCGGCGTGTGGCAGCGCCAGCAGTGTGGGTACGCATGCTCGTACCCGGTGTGCCGGAACAGGACGCCGCGCGCGTCGAGGTCGCGGACCAGCGCGGCGTCGGCGTGCTTGAAGAACTGTCCGCCGACCATCGGGACGTCCTCGTCGAAGCTGCCGTCGGGCCGGATCGGGTTGACGACGGGCAGGCCGTACCGCCTACAGATGCGAAGATCGTCGGCTCCGAAGGCGGGCGCCGCGTGGACCAGGCCGGTGCCGTCCTCGGTGGTGACGTAGTCGTCGACGACGACGTAATGGGCGTCGGGGATGTCGACCAGATCGAACGGCCGCCGGTACCTCCATCGCTCCATCTCGGTGCCGGCGAAGCGCTCCACCACCGTCCAGCCCTCGCCCAGCGCGGAGGCCAACAGCGGCTCGGCCACGACCACCGTCTCGGTGCCGTCCGTGGCGGCGACGTACTCGACGTCCGGGTGCGCGGCCACGGCGGTGTTGGAGACGAGCGTCCAGGGAGTGGTCGTCCACACCAGGAGCGAGGCGCGGCCGGCCAGCGGTCCGGAGGTCAACGGCAGGCGGACGAACACCGACGGGTCGACGACCGTCTCGTAGCCCTGGGCCAACTCGTGGTCGGACAGGCTGGTGCCGCAGCGCGGACAGTACGGCGCCACCCGGTGGTCCTCGACGAGCAGGCCTGCGTCGAAGATCTGCTTGAGTGACCACCACACGCTCTGCACGTAGGACGGGTCCATCGTGCGATAGGGGCGTTCGGTGTCGACCCAGTAGCCCATCCGCTCGGTCATGGCCTCGAAGGCGTCGACGTGCCGCTCGACGGACTCGCGGCACCGGGCGTTGAACTCCGCCACGCCGTAGGCCTCGATATCCGACTTTCCGGAGAAGCCCAGCTCCTTCTCCACGGCGATCTCGACCGGCAGGCCGTGGCAGTCCCAGCCCGCCTTCCGGGGCACGTGCTGGCCGCGCATGGTCCGGTAGCGCGGGAAGACGTCCTTGAACACGCGTGCCTCGACATGGTGGGTTCCCGGCATGCCGTTGGCCGTCGGCGGGCCCTCGTAGAAGTTCCACTGCGGGCGGCCCGCGGTTGCCTTCAGGGTGCGGGCGAACGTGTCGTGCTCACGCCAGAACGCGAGGATCCCGCGCTCCATCGCGGGCAGGTCGACCTGGGTCGGCACGGTGCGGTACTGCGGCGTGTCCATAGCCTGAGAAGGCCCTCCGTCGCGGGCGGTCGTCGACGGAGGGACGAGCCCACCCGGTTCGTCGACCGGGAGGTGGCGGCCCGCGGTACCACCCTCCTTGGCCGCCTCACGGCGACCCACTTCGTTCACGCGGCCGGGTCTACTCGGGCAGGCACGCCCTTTCTTCCGGCGGCTCCGGGGTGATGTTCGTCACGGCTCGTGCCCCCGGGCTCGCACCGTCCCCGGGTCGCTGCTTGCCGTCGGCCGGACTACTCGTCCCCATCGACACCTCGTCGCGGTGCCCAGTGTACGGCCATGCCCGGGTCGGGAAGACTGCCATGTCGTGGTGCCGACACGTGTGGTGGTCCGGGTCCGGCCCGGTGCGTCGCGGACCCACGTCGGCGGGGAGCACGCCGGTGCCCTGGTCATCGCCGTGACCGAGCCCGCCGTGGACGGACGGGCCACCGAGGCCGCGCTGCGGGCGCTGGCCGACGCTCTCGGGGTGCGGCCCAGACACGTCCGGCTGGTCAGCGGTGCGACCAGCCGGACGAAGGTCGTCGAGGTGGACGGCCCGAACGATATCGGGGCCGATGTGATCAGGCTGCGCTCGGCGGGGAGAATTGAAGCCTAGCCCGTGGGGACCTATCCTCACGGGACCTCAGTGATCACCGAAGGCAGGGGGCCGGGTCATGTCCGAGAGCGGCAAGGGCATCACCGGACGCGTGCGCCGCGTCGTGGCCGGGGCGGCGTCGGCTGCCCGGTCGGTCACGGGGTCGGGCGGCCGAGCCGCCTCGCCGGCTGGAGCTGCGAAGGCGTCCGGGACGACGAAGAAGGCGACCTCTGCCGCGAAGGGTGCTCCCGGCTCGAAGAAGGCCGCGGCGGCGAAGGCCCCCGCCAAGGCCGCGGCCACGACGGCTACGCCGGCGAAGAAGGTTCCGGCGAAGAAGGCTGCGCCGGCGAAGAAGGCTGCGCCGGCGAAGAAGGCTGCGCCCGCGAGGAAGGCTCCGGCGAAGAAGGCTGCGCCCGCGAAGAAGGCTCCGGTGAGGAAGGCTCCGGCGAAGAAGGCTGCGCCCGCGAAGAAGGCTCCGGTGAGGAAGGCTCCGGCGAAGAAGGCTGCGCCCGCGAAGAAGGCGACGGCGAAGAAGGCGGCTCCTGCCAGGAAGGCCGCGGCGACGAGGGCCGCGACGAAGACGCCTGTGCGGAAGGCGGCTCCCGAAGCCCTCGTCGTCCGTGCCGACGAGCGCCCGTGGACGGCCGCGGAGTTGGCGGAGGTGCGCCACCTGCTCGAGGCCGAGGCCGCCCGGCTGCGCGAGGAGATCAGCGACGCGGAGACCGACATCGCCGACATGCTCCGCGACAGCGCCGACGCCGGCGGCGAGGACCAGGCCGACACCGGGTCGAAGACGTTCGAGCGCGAGCACGAGATGTCACTCGCGGCCAGTCACCGCGACATCCTCGGCCAGACCGAGCGTGCCCTGGCCCGCATCGACGACGGCACCTACGGCGTCTGCGAGAGCTGCGGCAATCCGATCGGCAAGGCGCGGTTGCAGGCCTTTCCCCGTGCGACACTGTGCATGACATGCAAGCAACGGGAGGAGCGTCGCTGACACGCGACGCCGGGCAGAGCATCGCGGGAGGGCGTCGCCGGGTCGGCGTCCTCGCCTCCGTCGCGGTCACGATCCTCGCCCTCGATCAGATCGCCAAGATCATGGCCGTGGCCTGGCTGCGGGACGGGCAGGTCGTCGAGCTGGTCGACGGCATCCTGCGGATGCGGCTGGTGCGCAACCCGGGTGCCGCCTTCAGCTTCGCGACCGACCTCACCATCGTGCTGACGGCCGTCGCGGCTACCGTCGTCGTCGTGATCATGCGGATGAGCCGGCGGCTGACCAGCGCCTGGTGGGCCGTGGCGCTCGGAGGGCTGCTCGGCGGCGCGCTGGGCAACCTGACCGACAGGATCCTCCGGGAGCCCGCACCGCTTCGCGGGCACGTGATCGACTTTCTCGAGCTGCCGAACTGGCCGGTGTTCAACCTTGCTGACTCCGCCATCGTCGGATCGGCCGTTCTGGTGGCCTGGCTCAGCCTGCGCGGCGTCACGTACGACGGGTCGTCGCCCCCCACGCACCGGTCCGACGGTTCGGAGGGGCCGGAGCGCGTGGAACCGTGACCGACCGCCGGAGCCTGCCGGTTCCGGACGGCCTGGAGGGCGAGCGTCTCGACGCCGCCCTGGCACGGTTGTTCGGGTTCTCCCGCAGCCGCGCCGCCGCCCTGGTCGAGGACGGTCACGTCCACCTCGACGGCGGCGCACCCGCGAAGTCCGATCGGCTCCGGGCCGGGGCGTGGCTCGAAGTCGAGTTGCCGGACCCGCCGGGTCCCGTCGTGATCGTGCCGCAGCGCGTCGAGGGCATGAGCATCGTCTACGACGACGACGACATCGTCGTGGTGGACAAGCCGGTGGGTGTTGCTGCGCACCCGAGCCCCGGATGGTCGGGCCCGACCGTCGTCGGCGGCCTCGCGGGTGCGGGCTTCCGGGTGTCGACGAGCGGTGCGGCTGAACGGCAGGGAGTCGTCCACCGCCTCGATGTCGGTACCAGCGGCCTCATGGTCGTAGCCAAGTCCGAGCGGGCCTACACGGTGCTCAAGCGCCAGTTCAGGACCCGCACGGTGGACAAGGTCTACCACGCACTCGTGCAGGGACACCCCGACCCGAGCCGCGGCACCATCGACGCGCCGATCGACCGGCATCCCGGCCACGACGCCCGCTGGGCCGTCGTGGCCGGTGGTCGGCCGAGCGTCACCCATTACGACACGCTCGAAGCCTTCCCGGCCGCCAGCCTGCTCGAGATCCATCTGGAGACCGGGCGTACCCATCAGATCCGCGTGCACATGAGTGCTCTGCGGCATCCGTGCGTCGGCGACCTCGCCTACGGCGCGGACCCCACGCTGGCCGCACGCCTCGGCCTGCAGCGGCAGTGGCTGCACGCAGTGCGGCTCGGCTTCGAGCATCCGGACACGGGCGAGCACGTCGAGTTCGAGTCCCCGTACCCCGCGGACCTCAAGCACGCCCTGGACCTGCTGGCCGCCTGAACACCGGGGCAAGCATCTCGTGATGCGAGACGGCGATCCCGAATGGCTGGACGCCTACGGACGGCCGTCCGTAGAGTCCGGCCCGTGCGACAGGCGTATTTCGCGTTTACGGTGCCGGCCCGGGTGGCCGGCGGCGTCTACGTGACCTGACGCTGCATCCACCCGAGTCGGCACGAGGCTTCAGGCAATCGCCTGGGGCCTTTCGTCATGAGAGCGGCCGACTCGGGCAGCGTCACCCGGTGCCGGCCCCGGCCTCCCGAGGAGCACCCGTGACCACAGCGCCCGAGCAGCAGGCGACCTCCCTTCGCCGTACCGTCCGCATCGGAACCCAGGTGATAGGCGGGACCCGACTGCCCGTTCTCGCCGGTCCGCGGCAGGGGGCCGATGTCGTGCACGTGAGCCTCCGCCGTCAGCACGGCGCGGCCAGCGCCGAGTCCGAGCTCGGCGGGATCCGCGGCCGAACGGCCGCACCGCTGCTCGTCGAGCCGTTCAGCGCCGACGACCTGCCCGCCGTCGCCAGGTACGCCGACGGTGTCGTCGTCGGCGGCGCCTGGATGCAGGACTTCCGCCTGCTCGCCGCAGTCGGGCGCATCGGCCTGCCGGTCGTCCTCCACCGCGGCCACCACTGCACCGTCGACGAGTGGCTGTCGTCGGTCGAGTACCTCGTCGCCGAAGGGAACGACGCCGTCGTGCTCTGTGAGAGCGGCAGCCGGCGGTACTGGGGCGGCCGTACCACCCTCGATCTCGCGCTGGTCACCGAGGTGCGCGACCGCTCCGCCCGGCCCGTGGTCGTCGACGTCGGCGACACCCCGTGGCTCGCGGGCGCGGCGGTGGCGGCTGGAGCGGACGGCGTCTGGCTGGCCGAGGACGCCGCCCCCGCCGACGTCGCCTCGGCCATCGACGCGACGACGACCCTCACCCCGGTCGTCCGCCGGGTCAACCCGCAGTCGTTCGCCGCCTGCCGCGAGGCGATCGACCGCGTGGATGCGGCGCTGGCCAGCCTGCTCGAGTACCGCGTGGCGCTCGTCGGTGCCGTCCAGCAGCACAAGCAGGTGGCCGGCCACGCTGGGCGGGACCGCAGCCGCGAGGCCGAGATCGTGCACGCGATGGCGCACCGGGCGCCGTCCGTGCCCCGCCGGCAGCTTGCGACGATCATGGATGCGGTGATCACCGCGGGACTGGACGCGGTTGAGGCCGCGGGGGCGGGCGACCCGCCGGTCTGGCGCATCTGAACCGCCCACTGGCTCTGGCTGGGCCGATCCGGCGGGGAGAGAATCGCCAGGGGCTGCTTGCGGGGATCTGTCGGCGTGGCCTCCTAGACTCGCCCAGGACGGGCCGCCGACGTTCCCACGGCGCTGCCGTCGAATCGCGAGCTTGCCCGAGGAGGCGTCAGCCGTCGTGCCCGATCCGGACGCGAGCTTCGTGCACCTGCACGTGCACACCGAGTACTCGATGCTCGACGGTGCCGCGCGGATCGACGACCTGTTCCGCGAGACGGCCGGCCAGGGCATGCCCGCCCTGGCGATGACCGACCACGGCAACGTGTTCGGCGCGTACGAGTTCTACACCAAGGCCGGCAGGCACGGCGTCAAGCCGTTGATCGGCATGGAGGCGTACCTGACGCCCGGCACGTCACGGTTCGACAAGACCCGGGTCCGGTGGGGCAACGGTGACGACGACGACGTCTCCGGCGGCGGTGCCTACACCCACCTGACCCTGCTGGCCGAGAACACCGGCGGCATGCACAACCTGTTCCGGCTCTCGTCGCTGGCGTCCCTCGAGGGCTTCTACTTCAAGCCCCGGATGGACCGCGAACTGCTGCAGGCCTACTCCGGCGGCCTGATCGCCACCACCGGATGCCCCGGCGGCGAGGTCCCGACGCTGGTGCGGCTGGGCCGGTACCACGACGCCCTCGCCGCGGCGGCCGAGTTCCGCGACATCCTCGGCGTCGACAACTACTTCGTGGAGTTGATGGACCACGGCCTGCCGGTCGAGCGCCGAGTCCGCGAAGACCTGTTGCGGCTGGCCCGCGACCTGCGGCTCCCGCTCGTCGCCACCAATGATCTCCACTACACCTACCCGCGCGATCACGAGGCGCACGCCGTCCTGCTGTGCGTGCAGTCCGGCTCGACACTGGCCGACCCCAACCGGTTCAGGTTCGAGGCCGACGACTTCTACCTGAAGTCCCCGGAGCAGATGCGCGACATCTGGTCCGAGCTGCCTGAGGCTTGCGACAACACGCTGCGCATCGCCGAGCGGTGTGACGTCCGGTTCGCCGAGGGCGCCAACTTCATGCCGAGGTTCCCCGTACCGGACGGAGAGGACGAGACGTCCTGGTTCGTCAAGGAGGTCGAGCGGGGTCTGCACGTCCGGTACCCCACCGGCGTGCCCGATGTGGTCCGCCGCCAGGCGGGGTACGAGACCGAGGTCGTCTGCGACAAGGGCTACCCCGGGTACTTCCTGGTCGTGGCCGACTTCATCAACTGGGCCAAGAACGAGGGCATCCGGGTCGGACCGGGGCGCGGCTCGGCGGCCGGTGCGATCGTCGCCTACGCCCTGGGCATCACCGACCTCGACCCGCTCGAACACGGCCTCGTCTTCGAGCGGTTCCTCAACCCCGAGCGCGCGTCGATGCCCGACATCGACATCGACTTCGACGAGCGCCGCCGCGGCGACGTCATCCGCTATGTCACCGAGAAATACGGCGCCGACCGGGTCGCCCAGATCGTCACCTACGGCACCATCAAGGCCAAGCAAGCGGTCAAGGACGCGTCGCGGGTGCTCGGCTTCCCGTTCGCGATGGGGGAGCGGATCACCAAGGCGATGCCCCCGTCGGTCATGGGCAAGGACATCTCCCTGTCGGGCATCTTCGATCCCGAGGACAAGCGCTATGCCGAGGCGGTGGAGTTCCGCGAGCTCTACGGTTCCGACCAGGAGGTCGCCAAGGTCGTCGACACGGCCAAGGGCCTGGAGAACCTCAAGCGGCAGTGGGGCGTACACGCAGCCGGCGTGATCATGTCCTCGGAACCGCTCATCGAGCACATCCCGATCATGAAGCGCGAGCAGGACGGCGCGATCATCACGCAGTTCGACTACCCGACCTGTGAAGCGCTCGGCCTGGTCAAGATGGACTTCCTCGGCCTGCGCAACCTCACCGTTCTCGACGACGCCTGCCGGAACATCGTGCGCAACGGGAAGGCGCCCGTCGAGCTCGAGACACTCGCCCTCGACGATCCCGCCACCTACGCGTTGCTCTCACGTGGCGACACGCTGGGTGTGTTCCAACTCGACGGCAGCCCGATGCGCGCGCTGCTGCGGCTGATGAAGCCCGACAGCTTCGAGGACATCTCGGCCGTCGGCGCTCTGTACCGACCGGGGCCGATGGGTGCCCAGTCGCACACCAACTACGCGTTGCGCAAGAACGGCAAGCAGGCGATCACCGCGGTACATCCCGAGCTCGCGGATCCGCTGGCCGAGATCCTGGACGAGACCTACGGGCTGATCGTCTACCAGGAGCAGGTGCTCTCGATCGCCCAGAAGGTGGCCGGGTACACCCTCGGCAAGGCCGACCTGCTGCGCCGCGCGATGGGCAAGAAGAAGCGCGAGGTGCTCGACGCCGAGTTCGTCGGCTTCTCCGACGGGATGAAGGCCAACGGGTTCTCACCGGCCGCGATCAAGACCCTGTGGGACATCCTCGTCCCGTTCTCCGACTACGCCTTCAACAAGGCCCACAGCGCCGCCTACGGGCTGGTGTCCTACTGGACGGCCTACCTCAAGGCCAACTACCCAGCCGAGTACATGGCGGCGCTGCTCACCAGTGTCCGTGACGACAAGGACAAGACCGCGGTCTACCTGGCCGAGTGCCGCCGCATGGGCATCAAGGTCCTGCCGCCCGACGTCAACGAGTCCGAGGGCGACTTCACCCCGGTCGGCACCGACGTCCGCTTCGGCCTGGCCGCCATCCGCAACGTCGGCGGCACCGTGGTCGAGGGCATCGTGGCCGCGCGGACCGTGCACGGCCGCTACGAGTCCTTCCCCGACTTCATGGACAAGGTCCCTGTCGTCGTGTGCAACAAGCGCGTCGTCGAGTCGTTGGTCAAGGCCGGCGCGTTCGACTCCCTCGGCTACTCGCGGCGGTCGCTGGCCGCCATCGGCGAGAACACCGTCGACGCGGTCATCTCCCTCAAGCGGAACGAGGCGATCGGGCAGTTCGACCTCTTCGGTGGCACCGACGGATCTCACCAGGGTCTCGAGGTGGCTGTCCCCGACCTCGCCGAGTGGGACAAGCCGGTCAAGCTGGGTTTCGAGCGCGAGATGCTGGGTCTCTACGTCTCCGACCACCCCCTGTTCGGCCTGGAGCACGTGATCACCCGGGTCACCGACCGCACGATCGCGTCGCTGTCGGACGAGGAGGAGTCGCCACCGGGCCTGACGGTCACCATCGGCGGGCTGGTCACCGGGCTGCAGCGCAAGGTCACCCGGCGCGGAGACACCTGGGCGATCGCCACCGTCGAGGATCTCGAGGGCTCGGTCGACGTCATGCTGTTCCCGGCCACCTACCAGCAGCATGCGCTCCAGCTCGCCGAGGACACCGTCGTCGTGGTCAAGGGCCGGCTCGACCGGCGCGACGACGCGCCGGCGGTGATCGCCAGCGAGCTCACGCTCCCGGACCTGTCGGAGGCGCCGGCCGGCCCGGTCGTCGTCACCGTTGCCGCGGCACGGTGCACGCCGCCCGTGGTCGAGAAGCTCAAGGACGTCCTGGCCACCCATCCGGGTGTCACCGAGGTTCATCTGCGGCTGCAGACCGGCGACCGCACGACGGTGATGCGCCTCGACGACGGCCTGCGCGTCACCCCGTCGACGGCCCTGATGGGCGATCTGAAGGCGCTGCTCGGCCCCGCGTGCCTGGGGTGACCGAACCCCAGCCGGCCGGCGGCACCCGACCCCACGACGCCGACTCGGCAGCACGGCGCGTCGTGGCGCAGACCGTGCTGATCTCGCTGGCACTGGGTCCGGTGGTGGGCCTGGTGTGGTGGCTGGTGGCCCCGGAGGTGTCGGTCGGCGTCCGCGGCGGGCAGTCGGTCCTGAATGCGGCGGAGGCCCGCAAGCTGTTCGGCGTCGACGCGTCGTTCGCTGCCGTCGGCGCCGTGGCCGGACTTCTGCTCGGCGCCGTGACGTTCATCCGCCACCGCGAGCACCCGACCGCCATGCTGGCCGGCCTGGTGGGCGGAGGTGTCGTGGGTTCGCTGGTCGCCTGGCAGGTCGGGTCCACGTTGGGGCCGGGCCCGCTCGGCGAACGCACGGACGGCGCCGCCGACGGTGTCACCCTGGCGGTCCCGCTCGACCTCGAGGCCACCGGAGTCCTGCTGTTCTGGCCGATCGTGGCCGTCGTCGCGACGCTCGTTCTCGGGGCGGCGCTGACACCCCGACTCCCGCCCCGACACCGCTCACACGGCGACGCGGTCAGCCCTGGCGACCGATCCGAGCCGTTGTAGCGCCGGTGAGCCTGATCAGGTCGGCGGGTGCCAGTCCGATGTCGAGTCCGCGGCGACCGGCAGAGACGTAGACCGTTCCGAACTCGGTCGCACTCGCATCGACGACCGTCGGCAGGCGCCGACGTTGCCCGAGCGGGCTGATGCCGCCCACGACATACCCGGTGGCCCGCTCCGCCGCGGCCGAGGCAGCCATGGCCGCTCGCTTGCCACCGGTGGCGGTGGCGAGCGCCTTGAGGTCGAGCGACCCGACCACCGGCACCACCGCGACCACGAGTCGGCCGTCGACATCGGCCAGCAGTGTCTTGAAGACCTGTTCGGCCTCCACGCCGATCGCTTCCGCCGCCTCGAGGCCGTAGGACGGTGCGGCCGGGTCGTGCAGGAAGCGATGCATGGTGAACGAGACCCCGGCCCGGTTCAACGCCGTGGTGGCCGGCGTCGAGCCCACCTTGGAGACGCCCATCCCGACATCCTGCCCGAGCACGCATGCGGGCGGCGCGTCCGGTCGGCGGTCGACCGACCTAGACTCGACCGGGTGATGCGCCGCATCGACCTGCGCGGTCGCCTCGCCGCCGGCGACGACCTCGACTATCGCGCGCTCGTGCCGCGGGCGTCAGTCGACGTCGACTCGGCGCTCGACGACGTCCGGGCGATCTGCGACGACGTCCGGCGCCGCGGCCCGGCCGCCGTCCGCGAGTACACGGCCCGCTTCGACGGGGTCGAGACCGCCGACGTGCGGGTCCACCCAGCTGCCGTGTCCGAGGCGCTGGCCGGTCTGGACCCGGCCGTCCGGGCAGCGCTGGAGGAGTCGATTGCCCGCGCGCGCCGCGTCCACGCCGATCAGAGACGATCCGAGGTGACGACCACCGTGGTGACCGGCGGCACCGTCACGCAGCGGTGGGTGCCGGTCGACCGGGTGGGGCTGTACGTGCCGGGCGGCTTGGCCGTCTACCCGAGCAGTGTCGTCATGAACGTCGTGCCCGCGCAGGTGGCCGGGGTCGGCGGCCTGGCCGTCGCCAGTCCGCCCCAGCGCGACCACGGCGGGCTCCCGCACCCTGCCATCCTCGCCGCGTGTGCGCTGCTCGGCGTCCACGAGGTGTACGCGGTCGGTGGCGCGCAGGCGGTTGCGATGTTCGCCTTCGGCCTGCGCGACGGCGACGAGGTGCTGTGCCGGCCGGTCGACCTGGTGACCGGGCCCGGCAACGTGTACGTTGCCGCGGCCAAACGGCTCCTGCGTGGGGTCGTCGGCATCGACGCGGAGGCGGGGCCCACCGAGATCGCGATTCTCGCCGACGACACCGCCGACCCGGTGCACGTGGCCGCCGACCTGCTCAGCCAGGCCGAACACGATCCGCTGGCCGCCAGCGTCCTCGTCACCGACGACGAGGCACTCGCCGACGCGGTGTCGCTCGAACTCGGCATACAGGTCGCGGCGACCAAGCACGTGGACCGGGTGCGGACCGCGCTCAGCGGCGAGCAGTCCGGCGTCGTCCTGGTCGACGATCTCGACCAGGGCCTGGCGGTGGTGGACGCCTACGCGCCGGAGCACCTCGAGATCCACACCGGGGACGCCCGAACCGTCGCCGGGCGGGTCCGGCACGCGGGTGCCGTCTTCGTCGGGACCTGGTCGCCGGTGAGCCTGGGCGACTACGCCGCCGGGTCAAACCACGTCCTCCCGACCGGCGGTTCGGCGCGGCACGCCAGCGGGCTGTCCGTGCCGTCGTTCCTGCGCAGCGTCCAGGTGGTCGAGTACGACCAGGCGGCGCTCGGGCAGGTCGCCGACCAGGTGGCGACGCTGGCCGCCACCGAGGACCTCCCGGCCCACGGCGCGGCCGTCCGCGTCAGGTACCGGTGATGGGCGGCGCCCTGCCGCTGCGCGACGACCTGCGCGGCCTGGAGCCCTACGGCGCGCCGATGGTCGACGTGCCGGTCCGGCTCAACGTCAACGAGAACCCCTACCCGCCGTCGGCGGGCCTGGTCGCCGACGCCGCCGCTGCGGCGGCCGAGGCGGTCCGCGGCCTCAACCGCTATCCCGACCGCGATGCCGTGGACCTGCGCCGCGACCTGGCGGCCTACCTCGGGCACGGGCTGGATGCGTCACGGGTGTGGGCGGCCAACGGGTCCAACGAGGTCATGCTTCAGCTGCTGCAGGCCTTCGGCGGGCCGGGACGCACGGCGCTGTCGTTCGCCCCCACCTACTCCATGTATCCGGAGTACGCCCGCGACACGGCCACCGCCTGGGTGGCGGGCCGACGTGACGACGACTTCGCCATCGACGCCGACCACGCGCTCGACCAGGTGCGCCGGCACCAGCCGAGCGTGATCCTGCTCGCGTCCCCGAACAATCCCACCGGGACCGCCGTCCCGCTCGAGCTGGTGACGGCGCTGCACGGGGCCACCGAGGGGATCGTGGTCGTGGACGAGGCGTACGCGGAGTTCCGCCGGGCGGGCACGCCGAGCGCCCTCTCGCTGTTGGCCGACCACCCTCGCGTCGCCGTCGTCCGCACGATGAGCAAGGCCTTCGCGTTCGCCGGTGCGAGGCTCGGCTACGTCGCGGCCGCGGCCGAGATCGTCGAGGCCTTGCAGGTCGTCCGGCTCCCGTACCACCTCTCGGCGGTCACGCAGGCGGTGGCCCGGGTCGCGCTCGCCCACGCCGTGGAACTGCTGGCGACCGTCGACGCCATTCGTGCCGACCGCGACGAGCTGGCGGCGTGGCTGCGCGGGCTCGGTCTCACGGTGGCGGAGTCCGACGCGAACTTCCTGCTGTTCGGGCGGTTCCCCGACCGGCACGTCGTCTGGCAGGGCCTGCTCGACCGGGGGGTTCTCGTGCGGGAGACCGGTCCGCCGGGCTGGCTTCGCGTGTCGATCGGGACGCCGACGGAGACGGCCGCGTTCCGCGCCGCCGTGCAGGAGGTGCTGACGTGAGCGGGCGGACGGCACGGGTCGAGCGTGCGACGAAGGAGAGCCGCGTCGTCGTCGAGGTCGACCTCGACGGTTCCGGCGAGAACGACATCGCGACGGGTGTGCCGTTCTACGACCACATGCTCTCCGCGTTGTCGAGGCATGCGCTGATCGACCTCGCGGTCACCGCCGAGGGCGACCTCGATGTCGACGCACATCACACGGTCGAGGACGTCGCGATCGTTCTCGGGCAGGCGCTTCGCGAAGCGCTCGGAGACAAGGCCGGCATCCGCCGGTTCGGCGACGCCCTGGTTCCGCTGGACGAGGCGCTGGTCCAGGTCGCGGTCGACGTCGCCGGCCGGCCGTACTGCATCCACACCGGTGAACCGCCGGGGCAGGAGTACGCCCTGATCGGCGGGCACTACATCGGGTCGCTGACCCGCCACGTGTTCGAGACCCTCGCCGTCCACGCCCAGGTCGCCTTGCACGTGCGCGTGCTGTCCGGCCGTGATCCGCACCACGTCGTCGAGGCCCAGTTCAAGGGCGTCGCGAGGGCGCTGCGCGACGCCGTGGCGTACGACCCGCGCGAGCGCGGCGTGCCGTCGACCAAGGGCAGCCTGTGAGCCGTCCGTCGGTCGTGGTCCTGGATTACGGCTCGGGCAATGTCCGTTCCGCCGTGCGGGCCCTGGAGCGGGTCGGCGCGGACGTGGCGCTGACCGCCGACCGGGCCGAGGCGGCCGACGCCGACGGCCTGGTCGTCCCCGGTGTCGGGGCCTTCGCGGCCTGCGTTTCCGGCCTGCGTTCGGTCCGCGGCGACCAGGTCGTCGACCGGCGCCTGGCGGGTGGCCGTCCGGTGCTCGGGATCTGCGTCGGTATGCAGGTGCTCTTCGACCGGGGCGTCGAGCACGGCGTCGAGAGCCAGGGGCTGGGGGAGTGGCCGGGTACGGTCGAGCGCCTCGCCGCCACGCCGTTGCCGCACATGGGCTGGAACACCGTCGACACGCTGCCGGACTCGTCCCTGTTCGACGGGCTGCACGGGGCGCGCTTCTACTTCGTGCACTCCTACGCCGTGCGCCGGTGGGAGATGGCTCCGCCGCAGCGGCTGCGCCCGCCGGTGGTGAGCTGGACCGCGCACGGTGGCGACCGGTTCGTCGCCGCCGTCGAGAACGGTCCGTTGTCCGCGACGCAGTTCCACCCGGAGAAGTCCGGGGACGCGGGGGCGACGCTGCTGGAGACCTGGGTGAGAGGGTTGGCGGCATGACAGCGCGCTGGGACGCGACGGTCTACGACCGGGACTTCGCCTTCGTCTCGGCCTACGGTGCCGAGCTGCTGGACTGGCTCGAACCGCAGCCCGGTGAGACCGTGCTGGACCTCGGCTGCGGCACCGGTGAGCTCACCGCCCGGATCGCCGCGGCCGGTGCGAGGGTGATCGGGATCGACTCCGATCCGGCCATGGTCGCAGCCGCGCGCAGGCGGATGCCCGATGCCGACCTGCGGGTCGCCGACGCCCACGACTTCGCTGTCGACGAGCCGGTCGACGCCGTGTTCTCCAATGCCGCCCTGCACTGGATGCCCGCACCGGTGGAGGTGCTCGGGTGCGTGTCCGACGCGCTCCGGACGGGTGGCAGGTTCGTCGCCGAGATGGGGGCGACCGGCAACGTCGCCACCGTGGCCGGGGCCGTCGACCGGGCCTGCCGGGAGGCCGGCCTGGCGGAGCGGAGCTGGCCGTGGTTCTTCCCCTCGCCCGCGCAGTACGCCGCGATGCTGGAGGACGCCGGGCTGGAGGTCCGCCGGCTCGATTTCCGCGACCGCCCGACCAGGCTGACCGGCAAGGACGGCTTCGTCGGCTGGCTGGCGATGTTCGCGGGCACCGTGCTCGTCGACGTCCCGGCCGACGTGCTGGACCGGGCGGCCGAGATCGCCAGGCCGGTCCTCTGGCACCACGGTGCCTGGTGGGCGGACTACCGGCGGCTCCGGTTCCGCGCGGAGAAGGTCGGCCTGTGACTCGGCTGGTGCTGCTGCCGGCCGTCGACGTGGCCGGTGGACGGGCCGTCCGCATGGTGCGCGGCCGGGCCGGGACGGAAACGTCGTACGGCGACCCGCTCGCCGCCGCGTTGGCGTGGCAGGCCGCCGGTGCTGAGTGGGTGCACCTGGTGGACCTCGACGCCGCGTTCGGGCGTGGCGCCAACCGCGACCTGCTGGCCGAGGTCGTAGGCCGCCTCGACGCCGCCGTCGAGCTGTCCGGCGGGATCCGCGACGACGAGTCGCTGTCCGCGGCGCTGGCAACCGGCTGCGCCCGGGTGAACCTCGGCACCGCTGCCCTCGAGGATCCGCACTGGACCGCCGACGCGATCTCGCGGTACGGCGACAAGATCGCCGTCGGCCTCGACGTGCGGGGGACCACGCTGGCGGCCCGCGGCTGGACCCGTGACAGCGGCGACCTGTGGGTGGTGCTCGAACGGCTCGATCGCGAGGGCTGCAGCCGCTACGTCGTCACCGACGTCGGCAGGGACGGCACGCTCGGCGGCCCCAACCTGGACCTGCTGCGGGCCGTGTGCGAACGCACCGACCGGCCGGTCGTCGCGAGTGGCGGTGTGTCGAGCCTGGCCGACGTCGCCGCGCTGCGGTCGCTGGTGCCGCTCGGCGTCGAGGGTGCGATCGTGGGCAAGGCACTGTACGCGGGGAGGTTCACGCTCGCCGCGGCGCTCGAGGTGGCCGGGTGACCCGCCGGGTGAGCTCGGGCGCGCCCTGGGAGCAGGTGGTCGGATACAGCCGGGCGGTCGCCGCCGGCGACCACGTCTGGGTGACCGGGTGCACGGCGATCGCCGACGGGGAGGTCGTGCACGACGGCGACGCCTACGCCCAGACCGTCCAGGCCCTGCGCAACGTCGAGTGGGCGCTGACGCAGGCGGGTGCATCAATGGCCGACGTCGTGCGGACCCGCATCTTCGTCACCGACATCGCCCGCTGGGAGGAGTACGGGCGCGCGCACGGTGAGGCGTTCGGGGCAACCATGCCGGCGACGTCGATGGTCGAGGTGTCCGGGCTGATCGACCCGCGGATGCTGGTCGAGGTCGAGGCCGTCGCGTACCGGCCCGGGGTGGGTGGATGAGCGTCGCCGTGCGGGTCATCCCCTGCCTGGACGTCGACGCGGGCCGCGTGGTCAAGGGGGTCCGGTTCACCGACCTGCGCGATGCCGGCGACCCGGTCGAGATGGCCCGGGCGTACGACGCGGAGGGCGCGGACGAAGTCGTGTTCCTCGACATCACGGCCTCCAGCGACGACCGCACCACCACCTACGACGTGGTGTCCCGGACGGCGGAGCAGGTGTTCATCCCGCTGACCGTCGGCGGCGGCGTCCGAGCGGTCGACGACGTCGACCGCCTGCTGCGAGCCGGCGCCGACAAGGTCGGCGTCAACACCGCGGCGGTGGCACGGCCCGACCTCGTGGCCGAGATCGCGGACCGGTTCGGCGCGCAGGTCCTGGTGCTCTCGGTGGACGCCAGGCGCGGCAGCGCCACCGAGTCGGGCTTCGAGGTCACCACCCACGGCGGGCGCCGGGGGACGGGGATCGACGCGGTCGAGTGGGCGGCCCGTGCGGTGGCGCTCGGCGCCGGCGAGATCTTGCTCAACTCGGTCGACGCGGACGGGACCCGCGACGGTTACGACCTGCCGATGATCACGGCGGTCCGGGCGGCCGTCACGGTTCCGGTGATCGCCAGCGGCGGTGCCGGCGCACTCGAGCACTTCGCCCCCGCCGTGGGTGCAGGCGCCGATGCCGTGCTGGCCGCGAGTGTGTTCCACTTCGGCACGCTCCGGATCGGCGCCGTCAAGCAGGCCTTGGCGGCTGCGGGGCACCAGGTCCGCTGAGCTCGGTGCCCGACGCTCGGCGTCGACACCTCAGAGGCCGAGGTGGACGGTCTGGAACGCGGTCACGTCCTGCGGCTCACCGTCGATCTCGACCCGAGCGTGGTCGGTACCGGTGACCGGCGGAAGAGCAGCCGGCCATGCGACGCGATTGCGGACCACAGTGCCTGCTCGTACGCCGGGTCGATCGGGCGCGGCTGCACCCACCCGGGTTGAGCGCGGAGGGCGTCCTCGTGGTGCACGAAGTGCTCGGAGAGGTTCGCCGCCTCCTCGAGGGTCCCCACGACAGTGGTGACCAGAATGGTGGATGCTGGACACGGTCGACCAGCTGCGGCCACGAGAGCTGGGCGAGCGACCGCTGGACCCGCGCGGTCCGGCCGGCCAGGGCGGACACGACGATTCCGGGCGCGGGGTCGGGCCGTGACTCGCGGAGCACCAGGTGTGCCGCCAGGTCGCGGGTGAGCCAGCCCTCGCACAGGGTGGGAACGTCCGGGCCCACCGCGCGAAGAGTCTCGCCCAAGGCGAGACGTTCGCTGCGGGCGAAGGCGGTCATGGGCGCGAGCGTATGCCGTGTTGACGGTCGAGAGAGTGTCGCGACGACGAGGACGGAGGCGGTGTGGCCGACCGGTCGGACCAGGTGACGCTGCGCGAGGGGTTGGGAGTGCTGGGCCGCGCCGTCCGGGACGAACCAGGCATCTTCGCCGTGGCCGTGACCGGCAGCGCCGTGTACGGCGCGGCCACAGCCCTGACCGCCATCGTGATCGGCGCGGTGACCGACCAGGTGATCGTGCCGGCGTTCGCCCAGGGGCACACGACCACGGCAGCCCTCACCGTGGCAGCGATGGCCATCGTGGGCATCTCGGTCCTCAAGGCCGCGGGCATCGTGACCCGGCGCTACTTCGCCGGTGTGATGCAGTACCGCCTGCAGGCCCGTTACCGGCGGCGGGTGACCCGGCAGTACCTCCGGTTGCCACTGTCGTGGCACCACCGACACCCGACGGGTCAGTTGCTCTCCAATGCCAACGCCGACGTGGAGGCCACGTGGTACCCCATCGCGCCGTTCCCGATGGCGGTCGGCGTCCTCGTCATGCTGGTGGTCGCCGTCGTCGCGATCGTGCTCACCGATCCGGCGCTGGCCGCGGTCGGACTGCTGGTCTTCCCGGCGATCCTCCTGGTGAACTTCCTCTACCAGCGGCGCCTCTCGCCGTTGGCGACCCGGTCACAGGCACTGCGTGCCGAGCTGTCCGGCGTGGCGCACGAATCCTTCGACGGCGCGCTCGTGGTCAAGTCGCTCGGCCGGGAGGCCGCCGAGACGGCCCGTTTCGCCGCCGTGGCGCGTGAGCTGCGCGACGCGAACGTCGCCGTAGGCAGGGTGCGGGGCGCATTCGACCCGGTGCTTGAAGCCTTGCCCAGCGTCGGCGTGCTCGCCGTCCTCCTCGTCGGCTCGGCCCGCGTGAGCGCCGGCACGCTCGACCCCGGTGCACTGGTGTCCGTCGCGTACCTGCTCATGGTCGTCGCGTTCCCGATCCGGGCGATCGGCTGGGTACTCGGCGAGTTGCCCCGAGCGGTCGTGGGGTGGCGGCGGGTCGACCGCGTGCTGAGAGCAACCGGCGCGCCGTCCTACGGCGACGTGCCCGGCGGAGACGGTGACGATCCGGTCGATCTGCGGGTCAGCGACGTCTCGTTCGCCTACGACGGCCATGGTGGCGACCGCGACGAGAGCCACGACGTCCTGCGTGGGGTCACCCTCGCCGTCGCGCCGGCCCGGACGGTGGCCGTCGTCGGCCCGACCGGCTCGGGGAAGTCCACGCTGGCGGCGTTGCTCGTCCGGTTGGTCGACCCACGCACCGGCCGCGTCCTCATCGACGGCACCGACGCCCGCAGCCTGGCCCGAGGGGCAGTCGCCGGCGCCGTGGCGCTGGTGTTCCAGCACGCGTTCGTCTTCGAGGACAGCGTCCGCGAGAACGTCACGCTCGGCGGCGACTTCACCGACGACGAGGTGTGGTCCGCACTGCGCCTCGCCCAGGCGGACCGGTTCGTCGCCGCACTCCCGGGTGGCCTGGACTCGGTGGTGGGCGAGCGCGGCGCGACCCTCTCCGGCGGGCAGCGCCAGCGCCTGGCGCTGGCCCGCGCGGTGGTTCGCCGCCCCCGCCTGCTCGTCCTCGACGACGCGACGAGCGCGGTCGACCCGGAGGTCGAGCGACGGATCCTGGCCGGGCTCCGGCAGGCGGCGCTGCCGGCGACGGTCGTGGTCGTCGCCTACCGCAGGGCCACGATCGCGCTCGCGGACGAGGTCGTCTATGTCGAGCACGGGCGCGTGCTCGCCCGAGGTACCCACGAGGAGCTTCTGGCCGGATCG
>Ga0214469_1000105_pt1 | contig 24073 bp, 23 predicted proteins | sample RVTome_10_FD_187340 | JGI IMG/M metagenome (GOLD analysis project Ga0214469, IMG submission 187340) | Soil microbial communities from uranium-contaminated site in the Upper Colorado River Basin, Wyoming, United States - RVT153D57 HiSeq ... | reverse complement strand
AGGAGGCCACGCACTACGACGTGTCCGCTCCGGCCAAGCCCGCGATCCGCCCCTGACTGCGCTTGTAGTACCCAGACTTCCATCATCGAGGTAGGGAACGTCGGCGTGTCGGCACAACGACGCAGCCGGCGCACCCTAGCGTTCTGAGTAGCGCTCAGGTTGACATAACTATAAACCTCAACTTGAGGGTGAGGGTTACCGAAGAACTGTAAGGAACTGCAAGGCCGGCCGCCAGGTGAGGGCCGGGGCAAGTGGAACTCGAGCGAGAGGCGAAGCGACGTGACTGCTCCGCAGAACTACCTCGCGGTGATCAAGGTCGTCGGCATTGGCGGCGGCGGTGTGAACGCCGTGAACCGCATGATCGAGGTCGGCCTCAAGGGCGTCGAGTTCATCGCGATAAATACCGACGCGCAGGCGCTGCTGATGAGCGACGCCGACGTCAAGCTCGACGTGGGGCGGGATTTGACCCGCGGCCTCGGCGCGGGCGCGAACCCTGACGTCGGGCGCAAGGCGGCCGAAGACCATGCCGAGGAGATCGAGGAGGTCATCAAGGGTGCCGACATGGTCTTCGTCACGGCCGGGGAGGGCGGCGGCACCGGCACGGGAGGGGCGCCGGTGGTGGCGCGCATCGCGCGCTCGCTCGGCGCCTTGACCATCGGTGTCGTCACCCGGCCGTTCATGTTCGAGGGTCGCCGCCGCGCGTTGCAGGCGGAGGTGGGAATCGAAGAGCTGCGCGAAGAGGTCGACACCCTCATCGTGATCCCGAACGACCGGCTGCTGTCGATCAGCGACCGGCAGGTCAGCGTCCTCGATGCGTTCAAGAGCGCGGACCAGGTGCTGTTGTCCGGTGTCCAGGGCATCACGGACCTGATCACGACACCGGGCCTGATCAACCTCGACTTCGCCGATGTCAAGTCGGTGATGAGCAACGCCGGATCCGCGCTCATGGGCATCGGTTCGGCCCGTGGTGAGGACCGGTCGATCGCCGCTGCCGAGATGGCGATCTCGAGCCCGTTGCTCGAGGCCAGCATCGACGGCGCGCACGGCGTTCTGCTATCGGTGTCCGGTGGCTCCGACCTCGGGCTGTTCGAGATCAACGAGGCCGCCAACCTGGTCGCCCAGGCGGCGCACGACGAGGCGAACATCATCTTCGGTGCGGTGATCGACGATGCGCTCGGCGACGAGGTTCGGGTCACGGTGATCGCAGCCGGGTTCGACGGCGGCATGCCCAAGCGCCGCGACGCCCGCGCCTTCCCCCGCCCAGAGCCGATTCCTGCTCGCTCCGAGGCCGGTGCCGGCGGCGCTGCGAACCATCAGATCGGCGGCGACGACGCCGATGACCGCGACGGCTCGGCGGACGTCCAGACGCCACGGTCGACTGGAACCGTCGGAAACGTCGGCAACGGCAGCGGCGGTGGCGCCGAGCCGGCGCGCGAGCCACGGCGGATGGTGCCTCCGTCGAACGATGATCTGGACGTGCCAGACTTCCTCAAGTGACCGTTCCGCTCCGGTACGAGGAATCACTCGGTGGCGCCCGGTTCGCCTTCACCGGCCGGTTCGGGGGCGTGAGCCGAGCCCCGTACGCCGAGCTCAATCTCGGCGGTCACGTCGGAGACACCGACGACATCGTCGTCGAGAATCGCCGGCTGTTGGCGGAGCGGATCGGGCTACCGGTTGATCGCGTCCTCTACATGAATCAGGTCCATGGCCCTGAGGTCGCCGTCGTGAGTGGGCCGTGGGACGGTGCGGCACCGCACGCTGATGCACTCGTGACGCGAGAACGTGACCTCGCGCTCGCCGTGCTCGTGGCCGACTGCGTGCCGCTCGTGCTAGCCGATCCGGGCGCCGGCGTGGTCGCCGTCGCCCATGCCGGCCGGCCAGGCCTGGTTACGGGGATCGTCCCAGCCGTGGTCAAGGCGATGAAGGAAGGTGGGGCGAAGGCCATCGCCGCGCGCGTCGGGCCGTCGGTTTGCGGGCGCTGTTACGAGGTGCCGGAGACGATGCGAACCGAGGTGGCCGCTGCGGTTCCCGAGGCGTTCGCGACGACGCGGCAGGGTACACCGTCGGTCGACGTGGCGGCCGGCGTCGAGGCGCAGCTGCGATCCGCCGGTGTTGCCTGCGAGCGGGTGGCGGGGTGCACCATCGAGGATCACGGGCTCTTCTCATTTCGGCGCGACGGGAAGACCGGCCGTTTCGCGGGAGTGGCGTGGCTGCCGAGTTGACCCGACGCGACGAGGTGGCCGCGGGTCTGCAGAGCGTGCTCGCACGCATCGACCGCGCCTGTTCGGCCGCCGCCCGTGACGCGTCCGAGATCACACTCGTCGTCGTGACCAAGACCTTCCCAGCCACGGATGTGAGGCTGCTGGCCGAGCTGGGCGTCACCGATGTGGGCGAGAGCCGCCACCAGGAGGCCGAACCGAAGGCGGCCGAATGCGCAGGCCTGCCGGTTCGGTGGCATTTCGTCGGTCAACTGCAGACGAACAAGGCCGCGGCGGTTGCGGGCTACTCGTCGGTGGTGCACTCGGTCGACCGGGTGCGGCTGGTGGACGCCCTTTCCCGGGGCGCCGCGGCGGCCGGGCGACCCGTGGAGTGTTTCGTCCAGGTGGCTCTGGACGAGGCGCCCGGCAGGGGTGGGGCAAGCGGTCAGCAGATCCTCGAGGTGGCCGACCGGATAGCCGAGGCCGACTCCTTACGGTTGGCCGGGGTCATGGCGGTGGCGCCGTTGGGGGTGGATCCGCACGACGCCTTCGCCCGCCTTGGAGGGCTCGTAGAACTAGTGCAAAACCGACATCCGACCGCGTTGTCGATCTCTGCGGGTATGAGTGGTGACTTCGAGGCGGCGATTGTGCAGGGCGCGACACACCTGCGTGTCGGCAGCGCAATCCTCGGGAAGCGCCCGCCGCGGGTCTAGGGTCGGTAATGCGGAGGCCGATATTCGACCCCGCAACGACACACCGTCCACTATCGGAGGATCCGCGAACATGGCCGGCGCAATGCGCAAGGTTGCGGCGTACCTCGGCCTCGTCGAGGACCACGGCCGTTACGACGAGTACGACGACGAGTTCGACGAGTACGCCGGCGAGGCGTTCGACGAGATGGGCCCCGACGGCGGTGAACGAGAGCCTCGCGAAGCCCGGCCGGAACGGCCCGCGACAGTCGCCTCGCTCGCTGAGCGGCGGCCGATGTCAGTCGCGCGAAGTGCGGTGGAGTCGCCCCGCATCGTCACACTGCATCCGCGCACCTACAACGACGCTCGCTCGCTGGGCGAACACTTCCGCGACGGCATACCGGTCATCATGAATCTTTCCGAGATGGACGACGTCGATGCCAAGCGGCTGGTCGACTTCGCCGCCGGGCTCATCTTCGGGCTGCGCGGCAGCATCGACCGCGTGACGGCGAAGGTCTTCCTGCTGTCGCCGGCCGACGTCGAGGTCACTGCGGAGGACCGCGCCCGCATCGCCAGCGGCGGCTTCTTCAACCAGTCCTAGCCGGTCGATCACGTTCAGCAGGCTTATGGGTGCCGTACCACCCGCACGCGCCTGGTACGGCACCGAATGATCACGTTCAGCAGGTGTGTCGGCGCTTCAACAGGCGCGCGCGGGTGGTACGGCAGGCCTGCGCATGCTGAACGTGATCGAACTGACCGTCAGGCGCAGCGGGGGCACAGGCCGAAGATCTCGACCGTGTGCGTGACGTCGACATACCCGTGCTCGCGAGCCACCTGCGTCGCCCACGATTCGACCGCCGGCCGCGCGATCTCGACGGCGGCGCCGCACGAGCGGCACACCAGGTGGTGATGGTGATCTTCGATGCCGCATCGGCGGTAGACGGCTTCGCCCGAATCGGTGCGAAGCACGTCGACCCTGCCGTCTTCGGCCATCGCCTGGAGCGTTCGGTATACGGTCGCGAGCCCGACCCGGGACCCGCGCTCCTTCAGCATCGCATGCAGGCGCTGAGCGCTGGTGAAATCGTCGATCTCGTCGAGCACTTCGTCGACCGCCGCACGCTGGCGCGTACGGCGCTGTTCCTTGGTCGGCTGCTGGCTCATCGGTCCTCTGCTGCGGCGGGTATCGGTCGGTCCTACGAGTCTACGGACGCCCGGCCCGCGGGTCCGCGCAGGCGCTCCGCGTAGATCAAGCCCGACCTTACGCGCCCGGAGTCTCGCATCAGGGCTCGGTTCAGGTAGGTTGTTCTCTCGTGTCCGCTGTCGCCAGCATTCTCGAACTGCTGCTGTGGTTGTACTTCATTGCGCTGCTGGCACGCTTGGTTTCCGATTGGATCCAGGTGTTCGCGCGAGATTGGCAGCCGCGCGGCCCCGTGCTCGTGGTGCTCGAGGCCGTCTACACCGTGACCGATCCGCCGCTGAAGTTCATCCGGCGGTTCGTGCCACCCATTCGACTTGGGTCGATCGCGCTCGACCTAGCGTTCATCATCCTGTTCATCGCGGTGTACATTGCGCTATCGGTTGTGGGAGCACTGCGATGACCGGGTACGGTGACACCTTGACCGCACAACCCAGGGGTGACGTTATGCCATTGACGCCCGAGGACGTCCAGGAGAAGCAGTTCTCGACAGTCCGCCTCAAAGAGGGCTACGACATGGAGGAAGTCGACGACTTCCTGGACGAAGTGCAGGCCGAGCTCGAACGCCTGCGACGCGAGAACGACGAGCTGCGCGACAAGCTGGCGGCCGTCACTCGCGGGGGCGGATTGATCGGTTCGGCCGAGCCACTGCCTCCCCGCGCGGGGGAGGGTCCGAAGCCGGCACCGGCGTCGGTGATCTCGCCGTCGTCCGAAGCGCCGCATGCGGCCGGTGCCCAGAGTCAACCCTCCGAAGCGGCGGCGAAGGTGCTCGCACTCGCCCAGCGCACCGCCGACGAGCTCGTTGCCGATGCGAAGGCGGAGGCCGATCGACTGCTTACCGATGCCCGGCAGCGCGCCGAGAAGATCGACGCTGAGATAAAGGCGAAGATCAGCAAGCTGGAGACCGAGGCGCGGCAGAAGGCCGAGGCCATCGAGCGCGACGCGGCCCAGCGAAAGCAGGACGTCTTCGGCGCGCTCGAGCAGGAGTGCGCGCAACTCGAGCGCCGACGTGACGAGCTACGCGACTTCGAACGCGAATACCGCAGCCGGCTCAAGGCCTACCTGCAATCCGAACTACGCAAGCTCGAAACCGGCGCGGTCGACGAGGTCCCCGTCCCAGTTGCTCAAGTGGCCGCACCCGCGGGTGCGGCGCAGCCGGCCGGAAACCCGAACCCGGCTGCCGGTCAGAACCCGAACAGCAACAGCGGCAACAACAACCCGGCCACGACCACCGGAGGCGGCGGTTCGATGCGCTCGGTAGCGAGCCTGCTGGAGGACGACCAGCGTTAGGCCGCACCCGCTGATCGCCCACGGCGCCGATCATGCAGAAGCGGGGCGACACGCCGGACATCCGGGCTGTCGAGCGCCTGGGTGCGCCGTGAGCCGACGGGACAGGTCGGCGTGTCGCCCCGCTTCTGCATGATCAGCGCACCTGTTCGGCCAGGCGCAACCTGAAGCGCAGACCGAGGTCGGCGTCGGTGTGATCCGGCTCGCCGGTGAGCGGCTCCAGCGAGTCGTGGATCGCCACCGCGAGCACTTCGCCCGCGACGAGTTCGGCGTGTTCTCTGAGCGCCGCAGCGGTCTCGCCGTCGGCAGACCAGGCGAGCTCGACCCGGTCGGTCACCTCGAACCCGCTGGACTTGCGTGCCTCCTGGACGAGCCGCACGAACTCGCGGGCCAGGCCGGTGCGAACCAACTCGTCGGTGAGAGTCAGATCGAGCGCCACCGTCTCGCCTTCACGCGCCACCGCCCAACCGTGCCGGGGCGTCTCGGTGATAACAACATCGTCGTCCGCAAGATCGACCTGGCCAATGCCCGCGACTTCCAGCGTCGCCGCTCCTGATTGCAGCTCGCCGGCGAGCGCCCGAGCGTCGGACGCGGCGATGGCCGCCGCCACGGCCGGGGTGTTCGCGCCGAACCTGCGGCCCAACGACCGGAAGTTCGCCTTGGCCGATACGTCGACGAGAGCGTCCCCGACCGAGTCCAAGGATGCGAGCTCGACGACGTTGAGCTCGTCGGCGACGTGCCAGCACAGCTCGTCGTCCAGATCGTCCCAGCCACGTGCCCCGACCAGGGCCCGCGCGAGCGGCTGGCGCGTTCGTACCTTCGACTCCGCGCGGGCGGCTCGGCCCAGCTCGACGAGCCTGCGCGCGAGTGCGACCTGCCCGGCCAGCTCGTCGTCGACGGCCGCTGGATCGCTGTCGGGCCAGCTGCTGAGGTGAACCGACTCCGGCGCCTCCGGAGTGACGGGTCGCACGATGTCCTGCCAGACCCTCTCGGTCACGAAGGGGACGAACGGCGCCAGGAGCCGGGCCAGGGTCTCGACGCACTCGTGCAGCGTGGCGAGGGCGGCCGGGTCGCCGTCCCAGAAGCGCCGCCGCGACCGCCGCACGTACCAGTTCGACAGGTCGTCGACGAAACCGGCCAGCCGGGTCCCGGCCCGCAAGGTGTCGAAGTCCTCGAGCGCGTCGTCGACGTCCAGGACCAGCCGGTGCAGCTCCGAACGGATCCAGCGGTCGAGCACTCGCCGATCGGCGGGAGCGGGAACGCCTGCGCTGGGTGTCCAGCCGGCCGTTCGCCCGTACAACGACAGGAACGCCGCTGTGTTCCAGTAGGTCAGCAAGACCTTGCGGACACCCTCTTCGATGGTCGCGTGGCCCACTTTGCGGGCCTGCCACGGCGAGCCGCTGGCGAGCATGAACCAGCGGACCGCGTCGGCGCCGTGCCGATCCATCAGCGGGATCGGCTCCAGTGCGTTGCCGAGCCGGGTGCTCATCCGCCGCCCGTCCTCGGCCAGGATCAGCCCGAGGCATACGACGTTCTCGTACGCATTGCGGTCGAACAGCAGCGTCCCTACCGCCATCAGGGTGTAGAACCAGCCGCGGGTCTGGTCGAGCCCTTCGCAGACGTACTGGGCCGGGTAGGCGGACTCGAACCGCTCGACGCTACCGGGCGCGTGCGGATAGCCCCACTGCGCGAACGGCATCGAGCCCGAGTCGTACCAGACGTCGATGACGTGGGCCTCGCGGCGCATCGTCCCGTCACACGACCCGCAGCCGAACCTGATGGCGTCGACGTAGGGGCGGTGTGGGTCGAGCGTGGTCAGGTCGCGGCCGGCGAGTTCGGACAGCTCGGTCAGCGACCCCACGGAGACCAGGTGGGACGGGTCGGTCTCGCACCGCCAGATCGGCAGCGGAGTGCCCCAGTACCGGGTGCGCGACAGCGCCCAGTCGACATTGTTCTTCAGCCACTCGCCGTACCGGCCCCACTTGATGGTCTCGGGGTACCAGCTGGTTCGCTCGTTCTCGCGCAGCAGCTCGTCGGCGATGGCGGTCGTGCGGATGTACCAGGACGGCTGAGCGTAGTACATCAGTGGCGTGCCGCAGCGCCAGCAGTGCGGGTAGTCGTGCTCGTACCGCTCGTTCCTCATCAGCAGGCCCCGGGCCTGGAGGTCGTCGACGAGCACGGCGTCGGCGGCCTTGAAGAACAGGCCACCGACCAGCGGCACGTCCGCGGCGAACGTCCCGTCTGAGCGCACCGGGTTGACGACGGGCAGGTGGTAGCGCCGGCCGACGCGGAGGTCGTCCGCGCCGAACGCCGGGGCCAGGTGGACCAGGCCGGTGCCATCGGCGGTCGTGACGTAGTCGTCGACGACGACGTAATGCGCCGCAGGTTCGCGGGGGTGCGCGGGGGCGTCCCCCGCGGGTATGTCGACGAGGTCGAACGGCCGCCGGTACGTCCACCGCTCCAGCTGCGCGCCCGTGTACCGCTCACCCGTCAGCGTCCAGCCGTCGCCGAGCACGGCGTCCAGCAGCGGCTCGGCCAGCACGAGCGTCTCGGTGCCATCGCTGGCCGCCACGTAGCTGACCTCGGGATGGGCGGCCACGGCCGTGTTGGAGACCAGAGTCCACGGCGTGGTCGTCCACACCAGCAGGGACGCGCGCCCGGCCAGGGGGCCGGAGGTGAGCGGCAGCCGGACGTACACGGACGGGTCGGTCACCGTCTCGTAGCCTTGGGCCAGTTCGTGGGACGACAGGCTCGTGCCGTCGCGTGGGCAGTACGGCGCGACGCGGTAGTCCTCGACCAGCAGACCGGCCTGGTGGATCTGCTTGAGCGACCACCACACGCTCTGGACGTACTCCGGGTCCATGGTGCGGTAGGCCTCTGACATGTCGACCCAGTAGCCCATCCGCTCGGTCATCTCTTCGTACGCTCCGACGTACCGCTCGACCGATTCGCGGCACTTGGCGTTGAACTCCGCGACCCCGTACGCCTCGACGTCGCGCCTGCCGGCGAACCCGAGTTCGCGCTCGACGGCGATCTCGACGGGCAGGCCGTGGCAGTCCCACCCGGCCTTGCGTGGGACGTGGAAACCCTTCATGGTCCGAAAGCGGGGAAAGACGTCCTTGAAGGCCCGGGCCTCGACGTGATGCGTGCCCGGCCTGCCGTTAGCGGTCGGAGGGCCTTCATAGAAGATCCATTGCGGGCCACCTGAGGTCTGCTGCAAGGTCTTGGCGAAGATCTCCTGTCGCCGCCAGTAGGAAATGATCTCTCGCTCCATGCCCGGCAGGTCGACGCGCGTGGGCACGGGGCGGTAGAGCACAGTCATTCGGACTCCAGACGGCATGGCGGCGACCGCGGGCATCTGGGTGTCTGCTCGCCCGCGACGGCGCCATGCTACCGACGGGCCGGTGCGACGTACGCGGGTATTTCACCGCCTCGAATCGCACGGAACGCGTGACGTAGCCGACCTGGTCCGTCATCATGGTGCGACATGGTGGCGACGCGGCTCGCGATTCGGGTGAAACCGGGTTCGTCGCGCACTCGCGTCGGCGGAGTGTACGGCGACGCCATCGTCGTGGCGGTGTTGGCAAAGGCGGTAGATGGCAAGGCGACCGAAGCAGCATTAGTGGCACTTGCCGATGCGCTCGAAGTGTCACGGCGTGATGTACGTCTCGTTTCTGGCGCAACAAGCCGGTCGAAGGTGGTCGAAGTGACCGGGTCGGACGAAGTTCTGGGACGGATAGCGGACCTACGCTCCGGTGCGGCACGTTGAACCTGAGGCTGGACCGGCTATCCTCACGGTCCTTAAGCGATCAGTCGAAATCAAGGAGGCCGCCATGACAGGTAATGGCGGGAAGGCCCTCGGCGTCACGTCCCCGGCGGAAGGCACCCCGAAGCGGCATACCGCCGCCGCGCGCAAGTCCGCTGGCGGCAAGGCGACCGAGTCGGTCGACTCCGGTAGGGCCAAGCCCGCCAAGGCGGCCGCGGCCAAGAAGGCGACCAGCACGGCGAAGAAGGCACCGGCGAAGAAGGCGGCAGCGAAGAACGCGGCGGCGAAGAACGCGGCGGCGAAGGCGCCGGCGAAGAAGGCGGCAGCGAAGGCGCCGGCCAAGAAGACCCCCGCCAAGAAGACCCCCGCCAAGAAACCGGCGACGAAACGCCCGGCGACCAAAGCGGCGGCGGCCAAATCCGCTCGCAGGGCCGCACCGGAGCAACTTGCGGTCCGGTCCGGAGAACGGCCGTGGACCGAGGCCGAACTCGCCGAGGTGCGCAAGATTCTCGAGAACGAGGCGAAGCGGCTGCGAGAAGAGATCAGTGACGCCGAGGACGGCATCGCAGAGATGCTGCGCAACAGCACCGACACCGGCGGCGAGGACCAGGCCGACACGGGTTCGAAGACGTTCGAGCGTGAACACGAGATGTCACTGGCCGCCAGCCATCGAGAGATCCTGGGCCAGACCGAGCGCGCGCTCGCCCGCATCGACGACGGCACCTACGGAATCTGCGAGCGGTGCGGCAACCCGATCGGCAAGGCTCGGCTCAAGGCCTTCCCCCGTGCCACACTGTGCATGACATGCAAGGAGCGGGAGGAGCGCCGCTGAGCGGCGGCGCCGACGTCAGTGAAGCCAGCGGGCGCCGGAGAATCGGCGTCCTTGCTGTTGTCGCGTCCATCATCGTGCTGCTCGACCAGACCACGAAGATCATCGCTGTCGAGTCACTCGGCGGCGGCAAGGTCGTGCCGGTCATCGACGGCTTCTTGCAGCTTCGGCTCGTCCGCAATCCCGGTGCGGCCTTCGGGCTGGGCGTCAACTTCACCGTGGTGCTGGCCGTCATCGTCATGGTCGTCATCGTCGCGATCCTGCGGATGTCCCGCCGGTTGACCAACCTGCCCTGGGCGATAGCGCTCGGCGGCATGCTCGGCGGCGCGATCGGCAACCTCATCGACCGGCTGTTCCGCGAGCCGGGGCCGATGCGAGGGCATGTGGTGGACTTCTTCGAACTTCCGAACTTTCCGGTGTTCAACATCGCTGACGCGACCATCGTGGGCAGCGCCGTGCTTATCGCGATCTTGAGTTTGCGAGGCATCACCCACGACGGCTCCACGCCGGCCACAGGCGGGCGGAAGTGACCGATCGGCGGTCGTTGCCGATTCCGGACGGATTGGATGGCGAGCGGCTCGACGCCGCGCTGGCGCGCCTGTTCGGATTGTCTCGCACCAAGGCGGCGGAGTTGGTCGCCGACGGCCACGTGCTGGTAGACGGAGCGCCGGCTGCAAAGTCAGATCGGGTGCGGGCAAGTTCCTGGCTCGACATAGAACTCCCGCCGCCCCCTGCACCGGTGCACGTGGTGCCCGAGCGGGTCGAGGGCATGCGAGTCATCCACGACGACGCGGACGTGGTGGTGGTGGACAAGCCCGTGGGCGTCGCGGCGCACCCGTCGCCAGGATGGACCGGCCCAACGGTCGTCGGCGGACTGGCAGGTGCCGGATTCCGGGTGTCCACCAGCGGGGCAGCCGAGCGGCAGGGCGTCGTCCACCGTCTGGACGTCGGCACGAGCGGGGTCATGGTCGTCGCCAAGTCCGAGCGCGCCTACACCTCGCTCAAGCGACAGTTCAGGGAACGCACCGTCGACAAGGTCTACCACGCGCTCGTGCAGGGTCACCCGGATCCGTCCCGCGGCACCATCGACGCGCCGATCGACCGGCACCCGACTCACGATCACCGCTGGGCCGTGGTCGCAGGCGGCAAGCCGAGCGTCACCCATTACGAGACCCTCGAGGCCTTCGCGGCGGCGAGCCTGCTCGAGATCCACCTGGAGACCGGGCGAACCCACCAGATCCGGGTGCACATGAGCGCAGTTCGGCACCCCTGTGTCGGCGACTTGACGTACGGCGCCGATCCGGTGCTCGCGTCCCGCCTGGGGCTGACCCGGCAATGGCTGCACGCGGTGCGACTGGGATTCCAGCACCCGGCGACAGGGGAGTGGCAGGAGTTCGAGTCGCCGTACCCGGCCGACCTGCAACACGCACTCGACGTGTTGCTCTCCTGATCGCCGTTTTGTCACCTGATCGCATATCAGAATGTGGACTGAAGTGGATCAGGTGAGATGGGTCGCGCGTGACCAGGCCATACGCCCGACTTTCTCACCTGATCGTCTTGACGGTGATGCCGAATCGTCCCAACTAGCGAGACGGGTGTCTTGCGGATCTGGACTACCACCGCACCAACCGCGTACGGTACGTGTCGTGCGCAGGTCCTATTTCGCGTTTACCAAGCCGGCCCGGGTGGCCGGCGCGGTCGACGTGACCTGACGCACACCACCCGAGTCGGCTTGAAGGCTTCAGGCGTTTGCCTGGGGCCTTTTGTCGTAGGAACGGCCGGCTCGGGTCAGTGCGGACATCGGGGTCGGTCACCAGACCGCCACAAGGAGAACCCCGTGAGCACACCAGTCGAGGAGTCATCCTCCGTCGAGCACCGCAGCGTCCGGATCGGGACGCAGGTCATCGGAGGGCCGAGCCTGCCGGTCATCGCCGGCCCGCGCCGCGGTGCGGAGCTTGTCCAGATCACCCTCCGCCGCCACCATGGCACGGTCGACGCCGTCGAGGCGCTGCGCGATGTGCGCGACCTGTCGGCGGCACCGCTGCTGGTCGAGCCGTTCTCGGCCGCCGACCTGCCGGCCGCCTGCGAGTATGCCGACGGACTCGTGGTCGGCGGGGAATGGATGCAGGACTTCCGGTTGCTGACCGCCGTCGGCTCGACCGGCCTGCCCGTGGTGATCCACCGCGGTGCGCACTGCACCGTGGACGAGTGGCTGTCCGCCGTCGAGTACGTGCGCGCCGGAGGCTCCGAAGATGTCGTCCTCGCCGAGGGCGGAAGCCGCCGGTACGGCGCCGTTCGCCCAGCGCTCGATCTGGCGCTCGTCCGGGAGATGCGCGAGCTGTCCGGCCGTCCGGTCGTCGTCGATGTCAGCGGTACGCCCTGGCTGGCGGGCGCGGCGGCGGCGGCCGGTGCGGACGGGCTGTGGCTTGCGGAGGACGCGACGAGTTCGGAGGTCGACGCGGCGAGGGAGGCAACGACATTGCTGACGCCGATCGTGCGGCAGGTCCGCGGCGATTCGCTGGGCGTGTGCCGGGAGGCGATCGACCGGGTGGACGCCGTGCTGGCCTCCTTGCTGGAATACCGCATCGGGCTGGCCGGTGAGGTTCAACGGCACAAGCCGGTGAGCGGGCACGCGGGACGGGACACTTCGCGCGAGGCCGAAATAGTGCGGGGCATGGCTGCGCGAGCCCCATCGCTGACCAGAATGCAGCTGGCGGTGATCATGGACGCGGTCATCACCGCCGGACTGGACGCCGCCGAGGCAGCGACTCCGCCGGTCTGGCGACTGTAGGGCGGCCGCGAGCCCGGCGATCAGGTGACCGACGCGGTGGTGTGACCAACACGCGGCGCGTCTCGGCTGGACGTGTCGGTGGGTCGGCTTAGACTCGCTGGCGTACCGGCTGCCGCATCTTCCCCCGGCTGGCCGAAGGTCCGCTGTCAGCCTGCTCATAAGGAGGCGTTGGTCGCCGTGCCCGACTCGGTCCGCCGTAGTGACAATTTCGTGCACCTGCACGTGCACACCGAGTATTCGATGCTCGACGGTGCGGCCCGGCTCGACGACCTGTTCTCCGAGGCGGCTAAGCAGGGCATGCCGGCCCTGGCGATGACAGACCACGGCAACGTCTTCGGCGCGTACGAGTTCTACAAGAAGGCGAACAAGCACGGCGTCCGTCCGATCCTCGGCATGGAGGCGTACGTCACGCCTAAGACCAGCAGATTCGACAAGACCCGGGTGCAGTGGGGCGGCAACGGCAACAGTCGCGATGACGTCTCCGGTGGCGGCGCGTACACGCACATGACGCTGCTCGCCCGTAACACCGGCGGGATGCACAACCTGTTCCGGCTCGCCTCGCTCGCGTCGATCGAAGGGTTCTACTTCAAGCCGCGGATCGACCGTGAACTTCTCCAGGCGTACGCCGGCGGGTTGATCGCGACCACCGGGTGTCCCGGTGGTGAGGTCCAGACCTTGATCAGGTTGGGCCAGTACGACCAGGCGCGGGCATCGGCGGCCGAGTTCCGGGATGTCTTCGGCGCCGAGAACTTCTATGTCGAGTTGATGGACCACGGCAGCGGCATCGAAACGCGAGTCCGCGACGATCTCCTCCGCCTGGCCAGGGATCTCGGTTTGCCGCTGCTGGCCACCAACGACCTGCACTACACGTATCCGTCCGACAATGCGGCGCACGACGTCCTGCTCTGCGTCCAGACCGGCGCCACCCTCGCCGATCCCAACCGGTTCAAGTTCGACGGCGAAGGCTACTACCTCAAATCGGCTGCCGAGATGCGCAAGCTCTGGGCCGACCTGCCCGAGGCGTGCGACAACACCCTCGAGATCGCCGAGCGGTGCGAGGTCTCGTTCGCCGAGGAGCCGGGCCGGTTCATGCCTCGCTTTCCGGTGCCGGAAGGTGAGGACGAGACGTCCTGGTTCATCAAGGAGGTCGAGCGGGGGCTGCACCGCCGGTACCCGCATGGAATCCCCGACGAGGTCCGCAAGCGCGCCGAGTACGAAACGGGCGTCATCACGTCCAAGGGCTACGCCGGCTACTACCTGGTGGTCGCGGACTTCATCAACTGGGCCAAGCGCCACGGCGTGCGGGTAGGCCCGGGTCGCGGGTCCGGTGCCGGTTCGATGGCCGCGTACGCGATGGGCGTCACCGATCTCGACCCACTGAAGCACGGATTGATCTTCGAGCGGTTCCTCAACCCCGAGCGGATGTCGATGCCCGACTTCGACGTGGATTTCGACGAGCGGGGGCGCGGTGACGTGATCCACTACGTCACCGAGAAGTACGGCAGCGACCGCGTGGCGCAGATCGTCACTTACGGCACGATCAAGGCCAAGCAGGCGATCAAGGACGCCTCCCGGGTGCTCGGTTTTCCGTTCGCGATGGGCGAGCGAATCACCAAGGCCATGCCGCCGGCCGTGATGGGCAAGGAAATTCCGCTGACCGGCATCTTCGACGACCAGCACGTCAGGTATGCCGAGGCGGGCGAGTTCCGGTCGCTCTACGAGTCCGATGCGGATGTGCGCCGCGTCGTCGACACGGCGAAGGGCCTGGAGAATCTCAAGCGGCAGTGGGGAGTGCACGCCGCTGGCGTGATCATGTCATCGGAGCCGCTCATCGACCATATCCCGATCATGAAGCGGGAGCAGGACGGCGCGATCATCACCCAGTTCGACTATCCGACCTGCGAAGACCTCGGCATGGTCAAGATGGATTTTCTGGGCCTGCGGAACCTCACCATCCTGGACGACGCGTTGCGCAACATCGTCCGCAACGGCAAGGACGCGATCGTCCTGGAGGAGCTGGCGTTCGACGACGGCCCGACGTACGAGTTGCTCAGCCGCGGCGACACGCTAGGGGTGTTCCAGCTCGACGGCGGGCCGATGCGGGCGCTACTACGGCAGATGAAGCCGGACAACTTCGAAGACATCTCCGCGGTGATCGCCTTGTACCGGCCGGGCCCGATGGGAGCGAACAGCCACGTCAACTACGCGCTGCGCAAGAACGGCCAGCAGGCGATCACCCCGATCCACCCCGAGCTGGCCGAGCCGCTGGCGGAGATTCTCGACACGACCCATGGCCTGATCGTCTATCAGGAGCAGGTCATCGCCATAGCGCAGAAGGTTGCCGGCTATACGCTCGGCAAGGCCGACATGCTGCGACGCGCCATGGGCAAGAAGAAGCGCGAGGTGCTCGACGCCGAGTTCGTCGGTTTTTCCGAGGGCATGCGGGCGAACGGCTACTCCGACGGCGCGATCAAGACGTTGTGGGACATCCTCGTCCCGTTCTCCGACTACGCGTTCAACAAGGCGCACAGCGCCGCTTATGGCGTGATCGCGTACTGGACGGCCTACCTGAAGGCCAACTACCCGGCCGAGTACATGGCGGCCCTGCTCACGTCCGTCGGCGACGACAAGGACAAGACGGCGCTCTACCTGTCCGAGTGCCGCCGGATGGGCATCAAGGTGCTGCCGCCGGACGTCAACGAGTCCGCGGGCGATTTCACCCCGGTAGGCACCGACATCAGGTTCGGGCTGGCAGCGATCCGCAACGTAGGCACCAACGTGGTCGAGGGCATCGTGGCCGCCCGCACGAACGCGGGCCGGTTCGAGAGCTTCCCCGACTTCATGGACAAGGTGCCGGTCACCGTCTGCAACAAGCGAGTGGTGGAGTCCCTGGTGCGTGCCGGTGCGTTCGACTCGATGGGGTACGCCCGCCGAGCCCTTGCCGCAGTCGCTGAAGATGCCGTCGACGCGGTCATCGTGCTCAAGCGCAACGAGGCGGTCGGCCAGTTCGACCTGTTCGGCGGCGGCGACGACGACACCAGGGCGGGCTTCGAGATCGCCGTGCCCGGCCTCCCGGAATGGGACAAGCAGGTCAAGCTCGGGTACGAGCGGGAGATGCTCGGGCTGTACGTCTCGGACCATCCGTTGCTCGGCCTCGAACACGTCATCAACGGTGCCGCCGACCGCGCGATCTCTGCGCTGGCCGACGAGCAGGAGTGCCCGAACGGGATCACCGTGACGATCGCCGGCCTGATCACCGGCATCCAGCGCAAGGTGACCAGGCGAGGCGATACGTGGGCCATCGCGACGGTCGAGGATCTCGAGGGCTCGATCGACGTGATGTTCTTTCCGGCGTCCTATCAGCTGTATGCACTCCAGCTGGTTGAGGATTCCATCGTTGTGGTCAAGGGCCGGGTGGACCGCCGCGACGATTCCCCGCAGCTGATCGCCAGTGAGCTGAGCCAGCCGGACCTCGCCCAGGCGCCCTCGGGCCCGGTGACGGTGACCGTCCCGGTGGCCCGGTGCACCCCGCCCATGGTCGAACGGCTCAAGGAAGTGCTCGCGACCCATCCCGGAATGACCGAGGTGCACCTCAGGCTGCAGGGTGCCGCTCGCACGACGGTCATGCGCCTGGACGACGGTCTACGGGTCACCCCGTCGCCGGCGCTGATGGGTGATCTGAAGGCGCTGCTCGGCCCATCGTGCCTGGTGGTCGCCAATGGCGTCATCTACGGCAACGGCGCATCGGGTGGCTCCGGGTCCGCGGCCCGCGGCACCGTCAACAGCGCCAGTGCGGCTCGCGGCACCGTCTACAGCGCAGGGTGATGGGTCAACCCCGGGTCAGTGGCGCGGCCAGGCTGGTCGGTGAGCTCGTGCTCGCAGCGGTCGTGCTCGGCCTGGTGGCCGCCGTGTTGTGGTCGAACCTTGCTCCCGACATCCAGGGTGAGCTCACCGCCACCGGTGTCAGGGTCGGGACGGCGCAGGCGCGCCGGCAGTTCGGTGTGGACGGCTGGTTCGCCGTAGTGGCCGCAGGCGGCGGGCTTGTGCTGGGAATTATCGGCTATGCCCGCCACCGCAGCCGCCCGGTCGGCGCGCTCGTCGTTCTCGCTGTCGCAGGATTGGTCGCCGCGGCCGTGCAGTGGTCTGTCGGCGTCCTGCTCGGGCCGGCGCCGGTGGACGAACCCACGGCCGAACTACCAGCCGGCTCGAGTATCTCGCTGCCGCTTGAACTCAATGCGCCGGCGGTGCTGCTGATCTGGTCGATCGCAGCAGTCGTCGGTGCGTTGCTCGTCGCGGCTTTCCTCGACGATCGCGAGCGGTGGTCGCCTCGGCTCAGCCGGCGCGAGCGATCCGGGCCGTCTTGGCAGCGGTGAGCCGGATGAGGTCCGCAGGGGCCAACTCGACGTCCAGACCCCGCCGCCCGGCGGAGATATAGATCGTCTCGCAGTCCATGGCACTGATGTCGACGATGGTGGGCAGCCGCCGGCGCTGGCCCAGGGGGCTGATCCCGCCGACGACGTACCCCGTCGCCCGCTCGGCGACCGCCGACGCGGCCATCCCGGCGCGCTTGCCGCCCTGAGCCGAGGCGAGTGCCTTGAGCTCGAGCGAACCGCACACCGGCACCACGGCGACGACGAGTTCGCCGTCCACTTCCGCGAGCAGGGTCTTGAACACGCGCTCGGCCGGGATGCCCAGTGCTTCGACCGCTTCTAGGCCGTACGAGCGTACGGACGGATTGTGGTCGTAAGGGTGGAGCGTGTAGCGGACCCCTGAACGCTCCAACAGGGTCGTGGCCGGCGTGCTCGCGCGGCCTGGCACTGACCTCGTCTGGCTCGTCTGCTTCACCCCAACCATCCTGCCCGGCGCCGATCTCTGATTTCTACCGTCGGTCGGGCACAATCCGGACACGATCGCCTCGAGCGCCCGTAGCGCGCGCCCGAGCCGGTCCGTCTTGCCATCCGAGCGCCGCAGCATCGGGCGGGCGGTCCCACCTACACTCGAATCGTGATGCGCCGCGTCGACCTGCGCGGGCGCCTGGCCGATGGCGAGGCGCTGGATTACCGCGCCCTCGTTCCGCGGGCCCTGATCGACGTCGAATCCGCGGTTGCCGCGGTGGCACCCATCTGTGCTGACGTCCGTGAGCGTGGTGTGCCCGCCCTGATCGAGATGGCGGCCAGGTTCGATGGTGTCGAGCTGACCGACATCAGGGTGCCGGCCGATGTGCTGGCTGCGGCGCTCGCGGACCTGGACTCCGACGTCCGGACCGCTCTCGAGGTGACGATCGAGCGGGTCAGGAAGGTACATGCCGAGCAGCGGCGAACCGACTCGACCACCATGGTCGTGCCCGGCGGCACCGTGACCGAGCGCTGGGTACCGGTCGACCGGGTAGGCCTCTACGTTCCCGGCGGGCTCGCTGTCTACCCGAGCAGTGTCGTGATGAACGTCGTGCCAGCCCAGGAGGCCGGAGTAGGCAGCCTGGCGGTGGCGAGCCCGCCGCAGAAGTCCAACGGCGGCTGGCCGGACAGTACGGTCCTGGCCGCCTGCGAACTGCTGGGCGTCCGCGAGGTATACGCCGTTGGCGGCGGTCAGGCGGTCGCCATGTTCGCGTACGGCGTCCGCGACGCCTCGGGCGCCCTGGTCTGCGCGCCGGTCGACCTGGTGACCGGTCCCGGCAACGTCTACGTGGCCGCGGCCAAGCGTCTGCTGCGCGGGCTCATCGGTATCGACGCCGAGGCAGGCCCGACCGAGATCGCCGTGCTGGCCGACGACACCGCCGATCCGGTACACTTGGCGGCCGATTTGATCAGCCAGGCCGAGCATGACCCGCTCGCGGCCAGCGTGCTGGTGACCGACAGCGCCGAGCTCGCGGACGCGGTCGCGGCGGAGCTCGAACTACAGGTCGCGGCCACCAAGCACGTCGAGCGAATCACGACGGCACTAGGCGGCGAGCAATCCGGCGTCGTGCTGGTCGACGACCTCGACCAGGGCCTGGACGTCGTCAACGCGTACGCGGCCGAGCACTTGGAGATCCAGACGCGAGACGCAGCCGCGGTGGCCGCCCGGGTCCGTAACGCCGGCGCGGTGTTCGTCGGTCCGTGGGCGCCGGTCAGCCTCGGCGACTACTGTGCGGGCTCGAACCACGTACTGCCGACGGGTGGTTGCGCCCGGCATTCGTCCGGGTTGTCGGTGCAGACGTTCCTGCGCGGCATCCACGTCGTGTCGTACGACGAGGAGGCATTGCATGATGCCGCCGGCCACGTCATGACCCTTGCGGCGGCCGAGGATCTGCCGGCGCACGGTGCGGCCGTCCGGGCCAGGTTCCGGTGATGGCGGGGCGCGCCGCCGACCGTCCCGACAGCACTCTGAAGCTTCCGCTGCGGGAGGAGTTGCGCGGGCTGGAGCCGTACGGGGCACCCCAGCTCGACGTCCCTGTCCGGCTGAACGTGAACGAGAACCCGTACCCGCCGTCGGACTCGCTCGTCGCCGACCTGGCCGCGGCGGTGGCGAAGGCGGCCCGCGGGCTGAATCGCTACCCGGACCGAGACGCATCGGCATTGCGGCGCGATCTCGCGGCCTACCTTGGGCACGGGCTCGACGAGACACGGGTATGGGCGGCCAACGGGTCGAACGAGATCATGCTGCAGCTGATGCAGGCGTTCGGCGGACCGGGGCGGAGCGCGTTGTCGTTCGCGCCGACCTACTCGATGTATCCGGCGTACGCCCGAAACACGAGCACCCGCTGGGTTACCGGGCGGCGCGAGCAGGACTTCACCGTCGATCCGGCGCACGCGCTGGGCAAGGTGGCCGAACTCGACCCTGCCGTGGTACTGCTCGCCTCGCCGAACAACCCGACGGGAACTGCGCTGCCGCTGGAGTTGGTCCGCAAGATCCACGACGCGACGTCCGGAGTCGTGATCGTGGACGAGGCCTACGCGGAGTTCCGCCGGGACGGGACGCCGAGTGCCCTCTCGCTGCTCGCCGACCACCCGCGCCTCGTGGTGACCCGCACCATGAGTAAGGCGTTCGCGTTCGCCGGCGCCCGGGTGGGGTACCTGGCCGCGTCACCGCACATCGTGGATGCGGTACGGATCGTCCGGCTGCCGTACCACTTGTCAGCCGTGACCCAGGCGGTTGCTCAGGTGGCGCTCGCGCACGCCGAGGAGTTGCTCGCCCGGGTTGCCGAGCTTCGCGTCGAGCGCGACGAGTTGCGTTGCTGGCTCATCGAGCAAGGCCTGCAGGTGCCGGTGTCCGATGCCAACTTCGTGCTCATGGGTACGTTCGCCGATCGGCATGCCGTATGGCAAGGTCTGCTCGATCGCGGTGTTCTCGTCCGTGAGACCGGACCGGACGGGTGGTTGCGGGTCTCCGTAGGGACCCCCGGCGAGATGCAGGCGTTTCGCCAAGCGCTGCTAGAGGTGATCAAATGAGCCGAACTGCCCAGGTCGAACGGGCCACCGGCGAGAGCAAGGTGTCCGTCGAACTCGACTTGGACGGCAGCGGAGTGGCCGACATCGCCACCGGAGTGCCGTTCTACGACCACATGCTCACCTCGCTGTCGCGCCACTCGCTGATCGACCTGACGGTACGGGCCGAGGGCGACACCCACGTCGACGCGCACCACACGGTCGAGGATGTCGCCATCGTGCTCGGCCAGGCGCTGCGCCAGGCGTTGGGTGACAAGGTGGGCATCCGCCGGTTCGGCGATGCGATGGTGCCGCTGGACGAGGCACTGGTGCAGGCCGCGGTCGATGTCGCCGGCCGGCCGTACTGCGTGCACACCGGTGAGCCGGACGGGCAGGAGTACGTATTGATCGGGGGCCACTACACCGGATCATTGACCCGCCACGTGCTCGAGACGCTGGCCTTTCGGGCCGAGATCGCCCTGCACGTGCGCGTACTCGCGGGCCGTGACCCCCACCACATCGTCGAGGCGCAGTTCAAGGCCGTGGCCCGGGCCCTGCGTGACGCCGTCGCACTCGACCCCCGCGAGGGTGGCGTTCCGTCGACGAAGGGCACCCTGTGACGGCACACCAACACCTCACCCGCGAAGCCGTGGGGGCGGGAGGCCGGTGAGCGCGCCGAACGTCGTCGTTCTGGATTACGGATTCGGTAACGTCCGGTCCGCTGTTCGGGCCCTCGAGCGGGTCGGCGCCACCGTGGAGCTGACTGCCGACGCTCACGCCGCAAGGGAGTGTGCCGGGCTCGTCGTGCCGGGCGTCGGGGCGTTCGCCGCCTGCATGGACGGCCTGCGCAAAGTGCACGGCCCCGAAGTGATCGGGCGGCGCCTGGCCGGTGGCCGCTCCGTGCTCGGCATCTGTGTCGGCATGCAGGTCATGTTCACCCGAGGAGACGAGCACGGGGTGCTGACCGAGGGCATCGGCAAGTGGCCAGGCACGGTCGAGCGGCTGCACGCCAAGCCCCTGCCGCACATGGGATGGAACACGGTGACCCCGCCGTACGGCAGCGCGATGTTCGCCGGCATCGAAAACGAGCGCTTCTACTTCGTGCACTCGTACGGTGTGCGCAGTTGGGACCTGCCCGCGGGCCGGATGCCTGTGGCGCTGCTGAGCTGGACCGAGTATGCCGCTGACAGCTTCATCGCCGCGGTGGAGAATGGGCCGCTGTGGGCGACTCAGTTCCACCCCGAGAAATCCGCTGACGCCGGATCGACGCTGCTGGAGAACTGGGTGAGGCAACTGTGACCAACACGTGGGACACCACGACCTACGACCGTGACTTCGCGTTCGTGTCCGCATACGGCGCCGAGCTGTTGGACTGGTTACGGGCGCAGCCGGGCGAGCGGATTCTCGATCTCGGGTGCGGGACCGGAGAGCTGGCCGAGCGCATCGCCGCTACCGGAGCCACGGTGATCGGCATCGACTCCGATCCGGCCATGGTCGAAGCGGCCCGAACGAGACTTCCGGACGTCGAACTGCGCGTCGCGGACGGCCACGATTTCGCCGTGGACGAGCCGGTCGACGCGGTGTTCTCGAACGCGGCGCTACATTGGATGCCGGCCGCCGTCGAGGTCCTGGGATGCGTGTCCGACGCTTTGCGCCACGGTGGTCGGTTCGTCGCCGAGATGGGCGCCACCGGCAACGTGTCGACGGTGATGGCGGCGGTCGACCGGGCCTGCCGGGAGGCCGGCCTGCCCGAGCGCGACTGGCCCTGGTTCTTCCCGTCGCCGGCCCAGTATGCGGCGATGCTCGAAGACGCCGGCCTGGAGGTTCGCGAGCTCGATTTTCGCGACCGGCCGACCAAGCTGGTCGGCGAAGACGGCATTACCGGGTGGCTGCGGATGTTCGCGGGGCCGGCGATGGCCGACGTTCCTACCGAGGTCGTCGACCGCGCGGTAGAGATCGCCCGCCCGACGCTATGGCGAGACGGCGCCTGGTGGGCCGACTACCGGCGGTTGCGGTTCCGGGCGGTGAAGGTGTCGTGAAACCTCTCGTGCTGCTGCCCGCCGTCGATGTGGCGGATGGGCAGGCCGTCCGCCTCGTGCAGGGTGAGATCGGCACCGAGACGACCTACGGTTCACCGCTGGACGCCGCGCTGGCGTGGCAGCGGTCGGGCGCTGAGTGGATCCATCTGGTGGATCTGGACGCCGCCTTCGGCCGCGGGTCGAACCGCGGACTGCTGGCCGAGGTGATCGGCCGGCTCGATGTCGCTGTCGAGCTGTCCGGCGGGATACGCGACGACACATCGCTCGAGGCTGCACTGTCGACCGGCTGTGCCCGGGTCAACCTGGGTACGGCCGCGCTGGAAGATCCGGCGTGGACGGCCAGCGCGATCGCCCGGTACGGCGACAAGGTCGCGGTGGGCCTGGACGTTAGAGGCACAGTGCTGGCCGCGCGCGGGTGGACCCGCGAAGGCGGAGACCTGTGGGAGGTTCTCGACCGGCTCGACCGCGAAGGGTGCGCCAGGTATGTCGTCACCGACGTCACGCGGGACGGCACGCTCGGCGGGCCCAACCTGAGCCTGCTCACGGCCGTGTGCGAGCGCACCGACCGCCCCGTGGTCGCCAGCGGGGGAGTGTCGAGCCTGGACGACTTGCTCGAACTGCGCAAGCTCGTCCCGCTCGGGCTGGAGGGCGCCATCGTCGGAAAGGCGCTGTACGCCCGGGCGTTCACGCTGGAACAAGCGCTCGAGGTGGCGTCCTCGTGACTCGCCGGATCGCATCAGGAGCGCCGTGGGAGCCCATCGTCGGGTACAGCCGGGCGGTGGCGGCGGGCGACCATGTCTGGGTGACGGGCTGCACCTCGCTGCGTGACGGCCAGGTCGTGCACGAAGGCGACGCCTACGCCCGGACCCGCCAGGCCATCGGCAACGTGGAGTGGGCGCTCGAGCAGGCGGGTGCGACCTTGGCTGACGTCGTCCGGACCAGAATCTTCGTGACCGACATCTCGCGTTGGGAGGAGTACGGCCGGGCCCACGGGGAGGCGTTCGCCGACACGATGCCTGCTACTTCGATGGTCGAGGTGAGCGCATTGATCGACGCGCGGATGCTGGTGGAGGTCGAAGCGGTGGCCTACCGACCGGGGGTGGGCTCGCCGTGACTCTGGCCGTGCGTGTCATTCCGTGCCTGGACGTGCACGCCGGCCGGGTCGTCAAGGGCGTGCGGTTCACCAACCTGCGTGACGCGGGAGATCCTGTCGAGCTGGCCCGGGCGTACGACGCCGAGGGCGCGGACGAGCTGACCTTCCTGGACATCACCGCTTCCTCGGACGACCGCTCGACGATGTACGACGTCGTGTCGCGGACGGCGGACGAGGTCTTCATCCCGCTGACCGTTGGCGGGGGTGTGCGCTCGGTGGAGGACGTCGACCGCCTGCTGCGCGCCGGGGCCGACAAGGTAGGTGTCAACACGGCGGCGGTGGCCCGTCCCGAGCTGATCTCCGAGATTGCGGAGCGGTTCGGCTCGCAGGTGCTGGTGCTGTCGGTGGACGCCCGGCGCGGTGGGGGGACCGAGTCCGGATTCGAGGTGACGACGCACGGCGGGCGGCGCGGAAGCCGCCGCGACGCCGTGGCGTGGGTGATCGAGGCGCAGGAGCGCGGGGCCGGTGAGATCCTGCTCAACTCAATGGACGCCGACGGCACCAAGGACGGCTACGACCTGGAGATGCTGCGGGCGATCCGCGCCAAGGCGGCCGTGCCGGTGATCGCCAGCGGCGGCGCGGGTGCGCTGGAGCACTTCGCACCCGCCGTGGACGCGGGCGCGGATGCAGTGCTGGCGGCGAGCGTCTTCCACTTCGGAACGCTGCGCATCGGCGAGGTCAAGTCCGCCCTCTCCGCCGCGGGTCACCCCATCCGATTGTGAT
>Ga0214469_1000104_pt1 | contig 24086 bp, 19 predicted proteins | sample RVTome_10_FD_187340 | JGI IMG/M metagenome (GOLD analysis project Ga0214469, IMG submission 187340) | Soil microbial communities from uranium-contaminated site in the Upper Colorado River Basin, Wyoming, United States - RVT153D57 HiSeq ... | reverse complement strand
TCTTGCTGCTCCCGGACGATCTTCGAAGCATCCTCGCGGTTGTCGTACTTCAAAGCTCCGTCACCCTCGTATCCCCACCAGTGCCAAGGCAAGAGGCCATCGAGGCGCCACTCCGGGCCATCACGACCCACCCAGGCGTTCGTGACGGGCATCGGCAGGTCGTACTCGATAAAGGTGAACCGCCCCAGCGTCTCCAGCGGGCTCTCGATCGTGGGCTCAGCCTGCTCGACCACCCAGGCAGCCCGGCCGACGCCAGCCCATCGCCGCATATGCGGGAGCACGCCGGCCAGATCGAGCCCACGTCGCGCCGCTTCGTCGGCTACGACAAGTGAGTCCGGCAGCCGGGTGGTACGGGCGAGGTCGACGACTGCCCATTCATCACTGACAACCCGAAGTCGCCCAAGCGTCCAGCGATGCGCTGCCGGGAGATGCGCCACAACGACCCGGCCCTCCGTCCCGATGAACGGTTCTCGTCGGCCGTCCTTGGGCCGAATTGCCGTCGGGAGCGTCGGTGGTCGGCCAAGAGTTGGAAACCTACGGATCGCCGTGCACGCCCATCCGGTCAGGAAGGCGTCCTGGCGCCTGAGCCCGAAGGCCCGCGCGTGCAGTGCAAATCGCTGCCAGTCATCGAGCGCATCGAACGCCGCGGCCTCCACATACACTCCCTGCGCGAGACGCCGGAGCCTGTCGGCCGTGGTGAGTCGTCTCAGTTTGCTCTCGGAGATGCCGGCCCCTCGTGCGTCGGCGGCCAGCAGCACGCCATGGTTGCGGCGGAGCAGATCCCGTACGTCATTGGGCAATTCGCCGGCCGGCTTTGGCATGGTGATCAGGGTGCCGTGGTCGGATGGATCGAAGCGCCGGCCAGTTCGAAGTTGTGGATAACAGGGCGGCGCGGCGCTAGGTGTGGATGGCCAAACGTGCGGCGTGGGGGCGACCTCGTCATGTCGACCGTCCCCACCGGTAGCCGGACGCGTGTTGGGTGCGAGTCCGAGGCGCGTGGCAGTCGGAGCCAGGCAATGACGCGGGAGACCCCCAGGACGCGCGGGAGTTCAAGCCGCATGATGCGGGAGCCAAAGGCGCGCGAGCCGGGCAGCAGTGCCATTGTCCCCAGGGAAATCGTTCCTTCCTGATCAATCCGCCGGTGATCATGAGATTTCGAGGGTCCGGCCGGCGAATTGATCAGGAAGGAACGATTTCTCTCGGGTGATCATCTGGACATGGCGCCTATTTGGGCTCTATGCCGGAATCTGTGACGACACGAGCCACCTCAATCCCGGTGCTAGAGCCACGGCCTTCCCCTGCGCGGAGCGAGCCGCCCTTGCCGGACTGCAAGTTGACTCGAGCCCGAAGGCGATCGAGAGAGCAGTTGCGCCTGGACCCGTACGGCGGTCCCACCGAGAACCGCATTGGCGGGGAGCCCGCGCGGCGACATAGCCTGACACCGACCGGCACGACAGCGAGCGAGGTTGCGCATGGCGTTCGACATCAGGGAACACACCGATCGAGCGTCCGCGATCACTCCCGACGACGTCGACCCCGCCGCGTTTCGCGACCGGCCGCTGAGCCCGCACACGAGTCGCTGCCTCCGGTACCTGTGCGACGTCGAGCGGTACACGATCAGGCACCTGCGCGACCTGCTCGTGACGCCGTCCCACACCGAACCCGTGGTCACCGAGTTCCTGACCGGGTGGGCATTCCAGGAGTTCTGGCTTGGCGAGACACTCGACGCGATCATCAGCCAGCACGGGGCAGGTCAAGCGAGCCCGCCGGCAACGAACACGGTCCAGCGCGTCGTCCAGGAGGTCCGCGACCGGATCGGGCCGGTGCGCCAGTCGATGCTGGCCAACCTGATCGGCGAAGACTTCGTGGCCATCCACATGGCCTGGGCGTACGTCGACACGGGTGTGATGAGCGCCGCGTATCGAAGCGCAGCGGGCGCTGACGATCACCGGCCGCTTGCCGAGATCGCGCAACGTGCCGCCGACCTGAAGGAGTCACACCGCGAGTTCTACGCCGGCCAGGCCGTCGCGCGGCTCGGCAGATCGCCACGGGCTCGGATGCTTGCCCGACAGGCGCTGACCTACCTGTGGCGGCCGCCCGGCGCGGCGTTCCACCCGCGGAAAGAGACCAGGTTCGTCCTGAACCACCTGTTCGACGGCGATGTGGCGCGGTCTCTTGACCAGACTCTCAACACCCTGCCGGGCCTCGAGGGGCTCCGGATAGTGTCATCGGCCATGGCGACCTTCGGGGTGATCCGCTCATGAGCGATTATCTGGACGGCCGGCACGTTCTGCTCACCGGGGTCACCGGGTTCCTGGGCCAGGCCACCCTGGAGAAGCTGCTGTCGGCCTACCCGACGACACGAATCTCGGTGCTGATCCGCCCGAAGGGCAGCCAGCCGGCGGCCAGCCGCCTGCCCGGGCTGCTGCGAAAGGACGTGTTCAAGAACTGGCGCGAGCGCGTCGGGGACGAAGTCGTCGAGCAAACCGTCGCCGAACGCGTCACCGTCGTCGAAGGCGACCTCGGGAACGACCGGCTACCGCAACTTCCCGACGATCTCGACGTGGTCGTGCACAGTGCGTCGATCGTGTCCTTCGACCCGCCGATCGACGAGGCTTTTCGCATCAACGTCATCGGCGTCACACGGCTCTATGACGCGATCAAGGCATCCGGCGGCGATCCCCACGTCGTGCACATCTCGACGGCGTACGTTGCCGGCGTCCGAAAGGGCATCGTCCACGAGGCGCCCCTGATCCACGATGTCGACTGGCGAGCCGAGGCAGCAGCGGCGGCCGCTGCGCGTGCCGAGGTCGAGACCCAGTCGCGCCGCCCGGAGATCCTCCGCAAGGCGATGGACGCCGCTCGCGCCGAACACGGCAAGGCGGGGCCGCAAGCCGTCGTCCAGGCTGCCGAACCGTCCCGGCGCGAGTGGGTCCACGACCGGCTGGTCGACTACGGGCGGGTTCGTGCGCAGAGCCTCGGCTGGCCGGACGTCTACACGTTGACCAAGGCCCTCGGCGAGCGGGCCGCCGAAGAGCTGTGGGGCGAGGCCGGGCACCGGCTGTCGATCTTGCGGCCGGCCATCGTCGAGAGTTCCCTGGCGCACCCATACCCGGGCTGGATCGACGGGTTCAAGATGGCCGACCCGTTGATCCTCGCGTACGGTCGCGGAATCCTGCCAGAGTTTCCCGGGCTGCCGGACAGCGTGCTCGACCTGATCCCAGTCGACCTCGTTGTCAATGCGACCCTCGCCGCCGCCGCCGATCCGCCCGAACCCAGCCAACCACAGTACTTCCACGTCAGCTCCGGGGCCCGTAATCCGCTGCCGTTCCGGGCCATGTACGAGCACGTGTACGAGTATTTCCGGCGTCATCCGATGCCCGACTCCGAACGCGGTCACGTCCAGGTTCCGGCCTGGCGCTTCCCAGGCAGCACCCAGGTGCTGCGGATGCTGCGCACCGGCGAAAAGGCGGTCGAATACGCCGACAAGGCGCTGCTGCACATCCCGGCGAGCGACCGCACCCGCAAGTTGCAGAGCGACGTCCACCGCCGGCAGCAGGAGCTCGAGGTCCTCCGCAAGTACGCGGACCTCTACCAGGCCTACACCCAGGCAGAGGTCATCTACGACGATCGCCGCACGCTCGCCCTGCATCGCTCGCTCCCACCCGACCGACAGACCGAGCACGGCTTCGACTCGGCCGTCATCGACTGGAAGCACTACCTGCAAGAAGTGCACTACCCCAGCGTCACCGAGCTGATGCGCTCGTTCTCCGGGCGCCCCCGGGCCAAGGGCAGGACCGACCGGGCCCTGCCGCAGTCCACCGATGCCGCGGCGGTCTTCGACCTGGAAGGGACGGTCGTCGCATCCAATACCATCGAGCAATACCTGTGGACCCGGCTGGCCAGCGTGCCCCGGTCGCAGTGGCCGCGCGAGTTCAGTGACCTGCTGCGCAACCTGCCCCGCTACCTACGCGCCGAACGCCGGGACCGGGGCGATTTCATCCGGACCTTCATGCGCCGCTACGAGGGAGTCGACGAAGCGGAGTTGCGCCGCCTCGTGGAGGAGTCGATCGGTGACGCTCTGCTGCAGCGAGCCATGCCCGAGGCGATCCGAAGGATCCGTGCCCACCGTGCTGCCGGCCACCGGACCGTCCTGATCACCGGGACCATCGACATCCTGGTCGAGCCGATCGCGCCGCTGTTCGACGAAGTGGTCGCCGGACGGATGCACAGCCGGGACGGTGTGTGGACCGGCTACCTGGACCGCCCGCCGCTGGTAGACGAGGCCCGGGCGGCATGGCTGAAGGGATACGCGGAGACCGCGGGCATCGACCTCGCCCAGTCGTACGCGTACGGCGACAGCCATTCCGATCGAGCCTGGCTCGAACTGGTGGGCCACCCACAGGCGGTAAACCCGGATGCCGCGCTGTACCGGCACGCCAAACGCAAGCGCTGGCAGATTCACAGTTGGGGTACGCACACCCGCGGACGGCTCGCCGCACTGTCCGGGGTCGTCACGATGCCGGCCAGCGGCCCAGGGGGTACGTCGAGTCTGTTGGAGGTGCCTCGGTGATCCTCTCGCTGCAGTATCAGCGCTCCCCCGCTCGCTACTTGGCGTCCCGAGGCATCACGTCGGTCAAGGCCGGACGCCGGTTCGCCGGCATGGTCGCGGGCAACATGTCGCCGTTGCGGCTGGTCAACCTGCCGGCGCCGGACGTTCCGGACGAGGGCTGGACGCGAGTGGCCCCGATCCTTTCCGGCATCTGCGGATCCGATCTCGGGCTGCTCACCGGGCAGTCGTCCCCATACCTGTCGCCAGTGACGTCGATGCCTTTCGTGCCTGGTCACGAGGTCGTCGGCGAGACAATCGACGAGCTGCCGGCCCTGCCCCGCGGGACGCGCGTGGTGCTGGACCCCGTTCTGTCCTGCGAGCCCAGGGGGACCAAACAGTGCAGGTGGTGTGCCGCGGGCCAGCACAGCCGGTGCGACCACGTCACCACCGGACGGATCGCCGCCGGCCTACAGACCGGGTTCTGCACCGATACCGGCGGCGGCTGGAGCCGCCGGTTCGTGGCGCACCAGAGCCAGTTGCACGTCGTGCCGGACGGGCTGACGAACGAGCGCGCAGTCCTGGTCGAACCGCTGGCCTGCGCGGTCCACTCGGTCCGGCGGGTGAACGTTCCGCCCAACTCGACGGTGGCCGTCATCGGCGCCGGGACGGTCGGGCTGATGACGCTGCTGGCGCTGAAGGAACTCGCACCGGGCGTCCCGGTGCACGTCGTCGCCAAGCACAAGCACCAGCAGGACCGCGCCCTCGCGCTCGGCGCTGCCGCCGTCCATCAGCCCCACCGCGCGGCGCGCGCGATCCGCCGGACGACGACGGCCCGGATGCACGTTCCGGAGTTCGGCAACGAGTTCCTGCTCGGCGGTGTCGACGTCGTGTTCGAGTGCACCGGCGGCGCGTCCGGCCTGGACACCGCCCTGCGGCTGACCCGCGCCGGCGGGACGGTCGTGGTGTCGGGCATGCCGTCCGGCAGCGTCGACCTCACGCCGCTGTGGTTCCGCGAGCTGCAGCTCGTCGGCGCGTACGCCAGCGGCAGCCCGTCGCCCGACTCGCCCCCCGATTTCGAGGTCGCCATGTCGCTGGCGGGCTCGGCACCACTGGACGACTGGGTGGAGCCGCCCTACCCACTCCGGCGCTGGCGCGAAGCACTTGGCCATGCAGCGGAGGCCGGCAAGCTCGGCAGCGTCAAGATCGCCTTTGCGCCAGGAAAGGACTGAGAACATGAGCAGACCAGGGTTCGTCCTGTCCGTCGACGAGCGCACCCCGCCCCTGCTGGTCCACCAGGGTGAAGGCTTTCGGCTCGAACGGCTGCCGCTGGGAACCAACGTGATCTACCCCCCGGACTCGCTGCCAGGCAGCCGAAACGTGGATGCTGCCATCGCGAAGGCGATACACAACCCGATCGGGATCGAGCCGCTGCCCGAACTGCTCAAAGCCGGGATGCGGCTGACGATAGTGTTCGACGACCTGTCACTGCCGCTGCCACCCATGCAGACGCCGGACGTCCGGCAGCGAGTCATCGAACAGGTCCTCGAGCTAGCCGCCCGGGCCGGGGTCGACGACGTCGAGTTGATCGCAGCGAACTCGCTGCACCGGAGGATGACGCCGGCCGAGCTCAAGCGAGCGGTCGGTGAGCGGGTGTTCCGCTCGTTCTTCCCCGACCACCTGCGCAACCATGACGCCGAAGATCGCGGGAACCTCGTCGAGCTCGGCAAGACCGAACACGGCGAGGTCGTCGAGCTCAACCGACGGGCCATGGAGAGCGACCTGGTCGTCTACGTCAACATCACCTTGACCGCGATGAGCGGCGGACCCAAGTCGTTGTCGGTCGGGCTGGCGAGCTATCGCAGCCTGCGGCACCACCACAACGTGCACACCTTGCGGCACTCGCGCTCGTTCAACGACCCGCCGAACTCGGCCATGCACCACTCGTACGAGCGGATGAAGGACCTGATTGGCGATCACGTGAAGGTCTTCCAGATCGAAACCACGCTCAACAACAACACGTTCCCGTCGTCGATGGGCTTTTTGAACAAGCGCGAGTGGGAGTGGAACCTCGCCGACCAGGCCGCCTACGTAGCGGTCAAACGGGGCAACGAATTGCTGCCGGCGCGGGCCCGGCGAAAGATCTGGCAGTCCACCGTGGCGCCGTACGGGGTAACGGGTGTCAATGCGGGCGTCCCGTCGCAGGTCCACGAGTTGACACTGACCAACGTCCACCGTCAGCAGCTCACCGAGGTCGACGGCCAGGCGGACGTAGCGATCTTCGGACTGCCGTACATCTGCCCGTACAACGTCAACTCGATCATGAACCCGATCTTGGTCATGTCGCTCGGGCTCGGGTACTTCTTCAATCTCTACAAGAACAGGCCGATCGTCCGAAAGGGCGGGGCGGCGATCTTCTACCACCCGGTGCCGCACGAGTTCCACCCGGTGCACCACCCGAGCTACATCGACTTCTTCGACGAGGTGCTGACCGAGTCCACCGACCCGGTGGTGCTCGAGACCAAGTACGAGGAGCAGTTCGCCACCGACCCGTGGTACATCCAGCTGTACCGCAAGAGCTACGCGTACCACGGCGTGCATCCGTTCTACATGTGGTACTGGGGCGCGCACGCGCTCGAACACTTGGGTGAAGTGATCTTTGTGGGTGGCAACCGGAAGACAACGGCGCGAATGGGCTTCAAGGCCGCGTCCACGCTCGCCGACGCGCTGGAGATCGCGTCGAGCACGGTCGGCCGCTCGCCGACGATCACCTACCAGCATGCTCCGCCGCTGGTGATGGCGGACGTGCGCTGATGCGGAGGCACTGATGGGTATCCGCGACGAGCTCCAACTGCTCCGCCACGGACGCGACTGGCGGGGACGTTCGACCGTACCCCGCTCTGCCGACCCCTACGTGCTGGACGACGGCGAGCGGGAGTTCCCGACCGGCTGGGCCCGCAGCCGGGCGGGCAGGTTGGCGCGATCTGCCCTGCAGCGCGGCCTGCTCAAGCCGCTTACCTGGAGCCAGACCCGCCCTGTCGTCGAAGGGCTGGAGTACCTGGCTAACCTGCGAGGTCCGGTCGTCTTCGTGGCCAACCACTCCTCTCACCTCGACGCACCGCTGATCGTCGGGTCGGTGCCGCGGCGGTTCGCCGACAAGATGGCGGTCGGAGCCGCTGCCGACTACTTCTTCGACGCTCGATGGCGGGCGATCACGTCGGCACTGTTCTTCAACACCTTTCCCGTCGAGCGGCACGGGCAGCGCCGGCTGCGCTCGCAGGCGGTCGAATTGCTGGACGAGGGGTGGAGCCTGCTGCTGTTCCCCGAAGGGACTCGGTCCGAGGACGGCTGGATGAGCGCGTTCAAGTCGGGCACGGCCCAGCTGTGTGTGAGCCGCAGGGTGCCTGTCGTACCTATCGCCATCCGCGGCGCATACGCCGCCATGCCCCGCGGCCGGAACTGGCCGGTGCCGGGCCGCCCGCGGATCGCCGTGAGGTACGGCCGCCCGCTGCTTCCAGTCGAAGGCGAAGGGTTCCGGGAACTGCGTGAGCGCATGATGCGGGCGGTGTCCCGGCTGGCCGCCGAAGAGGATCTCGGCTGGTACGCCGCACTCCGGGCGGATGCCGACGACACACTGCCGACGCCGACCCGCCGTGAGTCGACCGGTGCACCGGCCGCCCCTCCGCCCGGCTGGCGCCGAATCTGGGAGTCGACCCGTCCACTGGAGGATCGCCGCCGCCGCCGCGTCTGGACCTGGTGACGTTCAGCCCGTGTAACGCACCCACCCACCCCTTGCGTTGATCATGGGCAGATGCCCCCTTACAGATCCGTGGAAGGGGAAATCTGCCCATGATCAACGCGAGGGGCGGGGTTGTGGATAAGAAACGCGGCCGATCTTGTCGATTGGACATGATCGATGTATGCCTCGCTCTGTCGAGATGCCCGAGGAGTTCGGCTCGCGTCCATTTCGGGTAACCGACGCGCTGCGCGCCGGGCTCTCGAGGAAGTTGCTGTCGGGACCACGCTTCTGGACGCCGTTCCCGGGGGTTCGAGTCCCGTGCACGCTGCCCAAGACGTTACGCGTGCGCTGTGAAGCGGCGAGCCTGATCTTGCCGGACAACGCGGCCTTCAGCCATCAAACGGCCGCCGAGCTGTGTGATCTTCCACTTCCCCGCAGCACCGCCAAGCAAGATGAAAATGAAGAGCCGCCTACTCCCCAGGTGATCGTTCCGTCCGAAACCACGGTGCCCAATGTCTCCGGCATCATCGGGCACACCGGTCTCGACGACGAGGATGTCATCGAAGTAGGCGGGCTCAAGGTCGTGGCGCCGGAGCGGACGTTCTTCCACCTCGCCACCACGATTTCGGGCGTCCACCTCGTCATTCTGGGCGACGCGATCGTGCGCCACTGGTCAACGCTGGAAACCATGATTGGACGCGCGGCCGGACTGACCCGGCGCCGTGGCATTATCAGCGCGCGAAAGGCGCTTGAGCTGGTCAAGCCGGGGGTCGATTCGGCGATGGAAACACGAGTCCGGCTGATGATCATTAACGCTGGACTACCGTGCCCGGCGATCAACTTGGATGTCTATGACGAGCGTGGGCACTGGCTGGCACGGCCAGATCTCTCCTATCCTCATCTCAAGATCGCCATCGAGTACGACGGCGATCATCACCGCACGGACAAGCAGCAGTGGCGCCGCGACCGAGCGAGGGACGAAGGTTTACGACACGCTGGGTGGATCGTCATAACCCTCACTGCCGACGACGTGTTCAAGCGGCCTCAACAGACCGTCGATCGCATCATGCACTACTACCGCAGGCGTTCGGCCGCTCTTACCCAAGCCGCCTAGGCCTCCTCCCACTCCCGCGTTGATCATGGGCGGATGTGCCCTTCCGCCCGGGGGAAGGGCACATCCGCCCATGATCAACGCGGGAGTGGGACGCCTACATGCCGAGGACGCGGCGCAGCTCGCGGGCCTGCCTGCGCGACACCTCGACCCGGCTCCGCTGCCGGTCGTCCATGACGAGTACGAGCGAGCCCTTGAAGTCGGGCACCAGCTCGCGGACGTGGTCGAGATTCACCAGGTACGACCGATGGGTCCGGAAGAAGTGACCACGCAACCGGCGCTCCAGTTCGTTCAACGAGAAGCTCACCAGCACCCGCTCGTCGGCGAGCTGAAGGTACGAGTATCCGCGGGCGGCGCTCGCGTAAATGATCGAGGCCTGGTCGACCAGGACGGTCCGGCCGTCGCGCTGCACGGGGATGCGCCCGAGCGGTTCGGCGGGCGGCCCAGGCCCAGCTCCGGATCCGCCGAGTCCGCCACCGGCCGGTACTCCCCCGGCGGCGACCACGTGGGGTTCCGAGTCGTCCAGGGCACCTTCGAGCGCACGGTCGAGGGCGCGGCGCAGCCGCTCAGAGTCGAACGGTTTGACCAGGTAATCCGCAGCCTGAAGGTCGAACGCCTCGACCGCGTAGTCGGGATACGCAGTCGTGAAGATCACCTTGGGACGGTGTGGCAGCTCCCGCAGGGCGGCGGCTATGTCAAGCCCGGTGCCGCCGGGCATCCGGATGTCAAGCAACACCACGTCGTACGTGAGCGACCGAAGCAGGACGAGAGCCTCCTCCACGTTGGTCGCCTCCCCGACGACCTGGACGTGTTCGAACTCGTCGAGCAGGTAGCGCAGTTCGGCCCGAGCCGGGGCTTCGTCGTCGACGATGAGGGCGCGGGCACGCATATCGGTCACCGTAACGGGATGCGAAGATCGATCACAGTGCCCGCATCTTCGGTGGACTGCACGTCGAGCCGGTAGCGCTCGCCGAACAGCGTCTCGAGCCGCTCGGAGATATTGCGCAACCCGACCCCGACGCTCGCACCGAGTTCGCCGGAAGTGATCTTGTCGAGTATGGCGGGCGGAATGCCGACGCCGTCGTCGGACACCTGGATAGCCGTCGTGCGGGTCAGCGGGTCGACGCGGGCCTTCAACGTCACGGTCCCGCCCTCGAGCTTGTCCGCCAGCCCGTGCTTGACGGCGTTTTCCACCAGCGGCTGGATCGTCAGCACCGGGACGTGTGCGGTGAGAACCTGCGGGTCGATGTCGTACTTGACCCGGACGCGATCGCCGTACCGCGCCTGCTCCAGGGCCAGGTAGGTGCGGACGAAGAAGTACTCCTGACCGAACTCGGCGAAGTGGCCGTCCTGGCGCACCGCATAACGGAAGAAGTCCGAAAGCCGCAGCAGCAGCTGGCGCGCCTCCTCAGGATCTGTCCGCGCCTTCGAGGCGATCGTGTTGAGGATGTTGAACAGGAAGTGCGGGTTGATCTGCGCTCGCAGCGCATCGAGCTTCGCGTCCGCGGCCAGATTCCGCTCACGGTCGAGCTCGGCGAGTTCGAGATGCAGCGACAGGATCCCCGCCATGCCCTCGACCAGGTCGCGGGCAGGTGGGTCGGTGTAGACCCGGTAGACCTTGAGCGTCCCGACGATTCGCTTGCCGATCGCCAGCGGCGCGACGACGGCCGACTGGAGTGGGCAGTTCGGCTCCCGGCAGGCGAGCTTCGAGCGCTGCCGCACCACCACCGTCCGGCCACCCGCCAGCACCCGCGCCGTCGCTTCGGTCTGCGGCGGGTCGCCGACCGTGTGGTGGTCCTCGCCGGGCCCGACGAAGGCAAGCACGCGCTCCCTGTCAGTGATCGCCACCGCGTCGCCGCCCAGCAACGGCCGCAGCAACTGGGCGGTCCGCCGAGCGGCGTCCGCGGTGAGCCCGGACCGCAGGGGCATCGGCCGGCCCACGGCGGCGAGGGTCCGGGTCGAACCCGAGCTGGGTCCCCGGCGGGTCCTGGGCAATCGCGAAACCCGAGAGGCGCGCGACACCCGCGGCCCACGCAGCGCCGACGGGTAACCCAACGTGAGTAGGAGGGTCAGGATGACGCCGGCCACCACGGTCGTACCGACTCCCAGAGGCGGGTCGGCGAATACCTGCGTGACGAGGTACACCAGACCCCAGGTAGCGCCGAGGACGGCCGCCAGCGGGAGGCTACCGCCGCGCATCGCCAGTCCCCCTATCCTTCCGCTGCCGATCCACCCCTGCGATGGTGAGCCGGGCCAGGCGCATCGCGTGCCGGTCAGCGGCGGTTCCGTGCATCTTGAGCCAGAGCAACTCGAGGTCCTCGGGCACCTGCGTGCGCCGCGACACCAGCACTGTGACAGCCGCCGCCAGTGGCGCGGCGACAATGGTGGGCGTCATCAGCATCTCGCCGAGCCCCCGGTCGCCGATCACCGCTCCGGCTACGAACATCGCGACCGCGGCCAACGCACCGACGACCATGCCGGCGACAGCGCCCGCCGCTGTGGTCCGCCGCCACCAGATGGCCAAGATGAACACCGGCGTGAGCGCCGACCCGGCCAGCGCGAAGGCCCACGTGACCATGGTGGCGACGATCGACGGCAGCAGTGCGGTCAGCGATTCGGGCCGCAGGCCGAGCGCCAGCCCGGCCGAGGCGAAGGACACGACCACGACGGCCGCGCGGCCCGCCCACACCGCCTGCCGCTGGGTCGCCTGCGGATTGATGTGCCGCTCGTACACGTCATGGCCCCACGAGGCGGCGGAGGCCAGCAACAGGCCGGCGATCGTGGACATGACAGCGATCAGAGCCCCGGTCGCGACCAGCCCGAGCCCCGCCTCTCCCCCATACATCCGGCCGAGCACCGGAAGGGCGTGCTCTGGGACGCGCAGCACGCCGTCCACGGTCAACTCCGCCAGCCACGGGTGCTCATCGACGGCAGTCGGAATGAGCGCCCGGGCGGCCGTCCCGAGCATGACCGCCAGCGCGTAGAAGAGTCCGGCCAGGCCCAACACCCACACAGTTGTCATCCGGGCCGCGGTACCCGTCGGGCTGGTGAAGTAGCGGTTCATCACGTGCGGAAGCCCGGCCGTCCCCATCACCAGAGTGATGATCAGCGCGAACTGGCCGAGCCCGCCGTACCGCGCGCCAGGTTCACCGAAGCTGGCCGACGATTCGGCCTCGAGCCGGTTCGGCGTGGTCGCCAGCTCCCACTGCCCGTCCACGTTGACCGGGTTGACCAGCGGCTCGGCCGCCAGGTCGGCAACGGCTGTGCCGTAGTTGAACCCGGATCCGAGGACGGCGATGGCCAGCCAGACGAGCGCCGCCAGCAGCAGGAGGAACTGAACAGCCTGCGTCCACGTCGTTCCCCGCATGCCACCGAAGGCGACCAGGCCGGTGATCGCGGCGGTTGAGATGATCACTCCGGTCACGTACGGCGAAAGCCCGCCCACCCCCTGACCGACGAGTAGTTGCCAGGTGATCCCGCTGCCCACGGCTTGCGGCACCAGATACGACAGAATGATCAGTTGCACGACGCCGACCGCCACCAGTCGAACCCGGTCCGAGGCCAGTCTGCGTCCCAGGAAGTCTGGGATCGAGAACTCGCCGAACCGGCGCAACGGCGTCGCGACGAACAACAGCACCGGCACGAACCCGGCGGCGAATCCTGTCGCGTACCACACCCCGTCGAGCCCTGAAACGTACACCGCAGCAGCGACTCCGAGGAACGAGGCGGCGGAGAAGTAGTCGCCGCAGATCGCGCTGGCGTTGGTTGCGACGCCGACCCGCTGCCCGGCGAGGTAGAAGTCCAGCGTGGACACCCCGCGCGGCCGGATGGCGAGAGCCAGCCCGCCGACGATGATCAGCAACGACACCAGCACGACCAGGCTTGCGGTGTTCACTGGTGCTCAGCCTCTTCGGTCGGGTCCTCGTCCGGACCGCCGAGCATCCGCGACTCCACGGCGGTGGACAGCGTGGCCGCGGCCAACCCGATGACGAAGAAGAAGACGTACAACCCGAAGGCCGCCATCACGAAGCTCGGGCTCATGCCGCCGATGAGTCGGCCCTGTGACCACCAGTCCAGCACCAGCGTGAGCCCTGGCACCCCGCCGATGGCCACCAGAAACACGACGAAGTAGCCGACGGCCACCCGCCGCAATGTACGAACGGTGGCGTCCACCTCGGCTGGGGTGTCGTGCTCGTCCGCGTCGCCGTTCATTGCCGCGAAACCCTACGGGACGCTCATCCGCGACGGAAGAACTACTGCGTCGACCAGATCCGGTACCCGGTACGCAGCAGGATCACCGCTCCGCCGGTGACCATCACCAGGCCCATGCCTGGCAGCAGCTGTCCCCAACTGCCGGTGGTGGCGCTCAGCTCGACAAGCCGCACCGCCTGCCAGCCGACGATTGCAGCGATCACGAAGCCCGGTCCGAGCGCGTGCGCGAGCGCAACCCGCCGGTACGGCAGCAGCGCACCGGCAAGAGCGAGGAATCCCATGCTCAACGTCCACAGACCCGGGCCCGCCGTCCCGGACAACGACCCGAGCGGCGTCGACACCCACGGCAGCAGCGATCCGACGACGCTGATCAGGCCGCCGACGATCATGCCGGCGCTGCCCACGTGCAAGACCCGGCGCCTCACGACGGGGGAACTCGGGGCGCTGGAACTGCTGGCGTGGGATGTCGACATGCCCGGATGTTATGCGCGAAACCCGCCGTTAACCCAGCCCTTCGTTCGCGAGCGGTCGCAATGCGACCACGGGCGGTTCAGACGGCTGAACCAACGGTCAGGGCGGCCCTGTCCCACCGGTCAGCTGCCGGTAAGGACCGTTCGCAATGAGAGACGCACCGCCCGCTGATCGGCTCTTGCGACCGGGAACCTGTGTCCCTTTCGCTTCGCAGAAACGGGGGCTTGACAACTGACCCGTGGGTCAGCCACCGAAGGGAGCCCGGTATGGCGGAGTCGGAACGAGCTACCGAGAGTCGCGGCGAGGAATCCCCGCCCGTCGACGACTCGTGGCGCAAGGAGTACTGGCGGCGAAACGTCCGCCTCATGGTGATCCTGCTCAGCATCTGGTTCACGGTTTCGTTCGTCTGCGGAATCCTGCTCGTGGATCAGTTGAACGAGGTCGTGATCAACGGCTTCCCGCTGGGCTTCTGGTTCGCCCAGCAGGGGTCCATCTACACCTTCGTGCTGCTCATCCTCGTCTACGCGCTGCGCATGGACCGGCTGGACGACGAGTACGGCGTCAGTGAGCGCGACGGGAACGGGAGGCGGTTGTGAGCAGCATCCAGCTCTGGACGTTCGTCTTCATCGCCCTCTCGTTCGGCGCGTACATCTTCATCGCCTGGCGGAGCCGGGTGCGGGAGACCTCGGGGTTCTACGTTGCCGACCAGGGCATCCCGACGGTCGCCAACGGCGCCGCCGTGGCCGCGGACTGGATGTCGGCCGCCTCGTTCATCTCGATGGCCGGGCTCATCGCGTTCCTCGGCTCGGACGGCTCGATCTACCTGATGGGCTGGACCGGCGGGTATGTGCTGCTGGCCCTGCTTCTCGCGCCGTATCTGCGCAAGTGGGGCAAGTACACGGTGCCCGAGTTCGTCGGTGACCGGTACTCCGAACTGGTCCGGACGATCGCCGCTGTCGCCGCGATCATCATTTCGTTCACGTACGTCGTCGGGCAGATGCGCGGCGGCGGCATCGTGTTCAGCCGGTTCCTCGACCTGGAAATCACCGGCGGCGTGATGGTGGCCGCGGCCGTCATCTTCCTCTACGCGGTGCTGGGCGGCATGAAGGGCATCACCTGGACCCAGGTGGCACAGTACACGGTGCTGATCATCGCGTACCTGATCCCGGCGTTCGCCGTGGCCCAGCAGATGACCGGTTTCCCGATGCCCCAGATCACGTTTGGGCAGATCCTCGACGAGCTCAACGCGATAAGTGCCGAGTTCGGGCTTGCCGAGTACACCCAGGCGTTCACCAACCGGCCACAGATCGACGTGTTCCTGGTGGCCATGTCGCTGATGATCGGAACGGCCGGCCTGCCGCACGTGATCATCCGCTTCTACACGACCAAGAGCGTGCGCGGAGCGCGTTACTCGGCGTTCTGGGCGCTGTTCTTCATCGCCCTGCTGTACACGACCGCTCCTGCGGTGGGCGCGTTCACCAAGTTGAACCTGCTCCAGGACGTCCAGGGGGTGCCGGCGAACGAGCTGCCCTCATGGATCGACAACTGGGCGGCCACCGGGTTGGTGACCGTCGCCGAAGGATCCGAAACGATCGAGTCGGTGAGCAACAACCCGGCGGCCGGAGCAGATCTGACGGTCAACAACGACATCCTGGTGCTGGCCAGTCCGGAGATCGCCGGGTTGCCCGCGCCGATCGTCGGGCTCGTCGCAGCAGGCGGCCTGGCGGCGGCCATGTCGACAGCGGCCGGACTGCTGCTGGTCATCTCCTCGTCGGTGTCGCACGACCTGTACTTCCGGCGGATCCAGAAGACCGCCACAGACGCGCAGCGGCTGCGCGCCGGGCGGATCGCGATGGCGGGCGCCGTAGTGGTCGCGGTGTACGGCGGGATCAACCCGCCGGCGTTCGTCGCTCAGGTGGTGGCGTTCGCATTCGGGATGGCAGCGGCGAGCTTCTTCCCGATCATCGTGCTGGGCATCTTCTGGAAGCGGTGCAATGCCGTCGGCGCCGCGGCCGGCATGGTGTCCGGCCTGCTGTTCACGATCGTCTACATGGTCTACACGCTCGAGGTATTCGGGACGTCGGCGAACGATCACATCTTCGACATCAGCCCCGAAGGCATCGGGACGATAGGCGCTCTGGTCAACTTCGTCGTGACGATCGTGGTGTCGAAGTTGACTGCACCGCCGCCTAAGCACCTGATCGAGATGGTCGAGAACATCCGGTACCCGGCGGCCCGTCGGACCAGGGCTGGCGTCGTCACGGAAGGCGAGCGGGACTGATCGGCGGGAACGGCCGGATCGACATGGACCAAGAGCGCCATTCGAGCTGCTGATCGGAGGTCATGGGCAAGGGAGGGGCGCCCTCGCAGGTGTGGGCGCCCCTCCTGGTTTGCCTGTAATGCCGGTCATGATGACGTGACGACGGTCTCGAGCCGGCCGGTGTCGACGTCGTAGATGAATCCGCCCACCCGCAGACCAGCCGGTAGGAACGGCCACGACCGGATCGCCTGGACGTCCCGCTCCAGCGTCGATCGCTGGTCGGTGATCAGGTGGAAATCCAGGCTGCGGGCGTCGATGCCGGATTGCTCGGCGATGAGCCGCTCCACCTCCTGCTGCGTCGCGCTGGCCATCTTGCACCTGGTGTGCGCCACGACCATCACTCGCGTGACGCCCAGGGCATGAGTCGCCAGCACGAGCGTTCGCAGGACGTCCGGGGTGACTCGTGCACCGGCATTCCGGATGATCTTCGCGTCTCCGGGATTGAGCCCGAGCATTGCAAGCGGCTCGATCCGCGAGTCCATGCACGTGACTATCGCCAGCCCTTCACCGGCGACCGCCGGCAGGCCCGCCAGCTCGAACGACTCCGCATAGCTGCGGTTCGCTTCGAGCACATCGGCAAACTCGGCATGGTCGTCGGCCACTCTCGCTGGCTCCTTTCATCCCGGCGCGGGCTGGCCCCCTAGGCTAGCGACTTGCCTGGTCGGGTCGGCCGGGCACAGCGCCACAGCACGGGGACGAAGGGATCGCGATGCAGACGACACACGGGACGGGGGCCGAGCAGCCAGTGGAAACACGCTTTCCCGACGGTTTCGTGTGGGGCGCGGCCACTGCGTCGTACCAGATCGAAGGTGCCGCAGTCGAGGACGGCCGTGCGCCGTCCATCTGGGACACCTTCAGCCACACTTCGGGCAAGACCCACAACGGCGACACCGGTGACGTGGCGTGTGATCACTACCACCGCTACGCCGAGGACGTCGGCCTGATGGCCAGCCTCGGATTGCAGGCATACCGGTTCTCAGTGGCCTGGCCTCGGATCGTTCCGGCCGGCGGCGGCGAACCCAACCCGGCCGGCCTCGACTTCTACGACCGGCTGGTCGACGAACTTGTCGCGCACCACATCGAGCCGATCGCCACCCTTTACCACTGGGACCTGCCCCAAGCGCTCGAGGACAATGGCGGCTGGAGGTCACGCGAAACCGCCTACCGATTCGCCGAGTATGCGGTCCACGTCCACGACCGCATCGGCGACCGGGTGGGCCGGTGGCTCACCCTCAACGAGCCGTGGTGCTCGGCGTTCCTGGGGCATGCAGCCGGCGTGCATGCGCCCGGCTACGCGGACCCGGCGATGGCCTTCGCAGTGGTTCATCACCTGCTGCTCGGCCACGGGGAGGCGGTACGTGCGCTCCGCTCAGCAAGGGCGGCGAACGTCGGGATCACCGTCAACCCGGCATCCGTTCGGCCGGCCGACGCGGAATCGGACGCCGATATCGCGGCAGCCCGGCTGGTGGACGGGCTGCACAATCGCATCTTCCTCGACCCGATCTTCGGTCGCGGCTACCCCGACGACGTGCTCGACGTGATGGGCCGCCACGGCGGCACGGACTGGCTGCGTGAGGGCGACCAACAGCGCATCGGCGCGGACATCGACCTGCTCGGCGTCAATTACTACTACCCGACGGTCGTGGCCGCCGCACCCGGCGCGCCAGGCGTCCCGGAGTACCCGGGGACGGAGGGCATTGAGTTGCCGCCGGCACCCGGACTGGTCACCGCGATGGGCTGGCCGATCGAGCCGGCGAGTTTCACTGACCTGCTGGTGCGACTGGCGATCGACTACCCCGGTGTCCCGTTGTGGATCACCGAGAACGGCGCGGCCTTCGACGACACGCCTTCCGCCGACGGTCGGGTTCCTGACCCCGACCGGATCGGCTACCTCGACGGGCACCTTCGTGCCGTGCACGCTGCGATCGCGCGCGGCGCCGATGTTCGCGGCTACCTGGTCTGGTCGCTGATGGACAATTTCGAGTGGGCCAAGGGGTACAGCAAGCGATTCGGCGTCGTCCGCGTCGACTACGACACCCAGGTCCGCACGCCGAAGGACAGCGCCTACTGGTACCGAGACGTCATCGCGCGCAACGGCCTCACCGCCGCCGACTGACCAGCCAGCCTGCCCTGTGACCCAGTTCCCTCCCAGCGCCTGTGCAATGCGCACTTATGGGAAGGGCCCCTCGCGCTTCCTCTAGGGGTGCATTGCAAAGGCGTCCCAAGAAGTGTTCCGGCCCGCCGGGATCGTGCGCCGGAATTGTGAATGAGTACTCACTCAGTTAGACTCGTCCATCGTGCTGGAAACCAAACGCGAGCGCTCGTCCCGAGCAGCGCCCATGCGTCCCGAGGAACGGCGCGCGGCGATCATCGCGGCCACCGTGCCGCTCGTCAGAGAGCACGGGCTTGACGTGAGCACCCGCCAGATCGCCGAGGCGGCCGGCATCGCGGAGGGCACGATCTTCCGGGTCTTCGAGACCAAGGACGAGCTGTTGCAGGAGGCCATCCGGGCGGCCCTCGACCCCTCCGAAACCGAGGAGAAGCTGCTCGCCATCGACGCTGATCTGCCACTGCGACAGCGAATCGAGGGCGCGGCAGCGCTTCTGCAACAGCAGATGGCCCGCAGCGTCCGGCTCGTGGCGGCTGTCGGCATGGCACGCATTCCGCACGAGTCCCACGCCGACCGGCAGGCTCGGCACGCACAGCACATCGAGTTGCTCAGCCGGCTGTTCGAGCCGGACCAGGACGAGCTGTCGTGCGAACCTGTCGAGGCGGCACGGTACTTCCAGATTCTTGCGCTCGGTGGATCACACCCGCACCTGTCCGGCGGCCGCGTCCTGACGCCGGCCGAGATCACGTCCCTTCTCCTGAACGGCATACACCGCCGATGACCATCGAAGAACCGGAGCGCCACCTGTGCTGATCGACCTGCTGCGAACCCACCTGCGCCCGTACCGGCATTGGCTGGCCGGCGCCGTCGCGCTGCAACTGGCCGGGACGCTTGCCGCCCTGTACCTGCCCAGCCTCAACGCGGACATCATCGACAACGGCATCGCCCGCGGCAACACCGGCTACATCGTCTCGACCGGTGCCTGGATGCTCATCGTGACGCTGGTCCAGGGAGTCAGCATCGTCGGTGGTGTGTACTGCGGCGCCCGGGCGGCGATGGCGTTCGGCCGGGACGTCCGGGCGGCGATTTTCGCCCGGGTCGGCACCTTCTCGACCCGGGAGGTGGCCCAGTTCGGGGCGCCCTCCCTGATTACCCGGAACACCAACGACGTGCAGCAGGTCCAGATGCTCGTGGTTGTCACCGCGACAATGCTGGTGATGGCACCGATCATGGGTGTCGGTGGCATAGTCATGGCGCTCCAGCAGGACGTTGGCCTCTCCTGGTTGATGCTGGTGTCCGTACCGGTGCTCCTGCTCGGCATGCTGCTGATCGTCCGCGAGATGCTTCCTGCGTTCCGGGCGATGCAGAGCCGGATCGATGACGTCAACCGCGTCATGCGCGAGCAGATCACCGGCATCCGGGTCGTGCGGGCCTTCGTCCGCGAGCGGGACGAAACCAGACGGTTCGCCGACGCCAACGCCGCCCTGACAGAGACCGCCCTGCGGGTCGGTCGGCTGATGGCGCTGATCTTCCCCTTCATCGTGATCGTGCTCAACGCCTCCAGCGTCGCGGTGCTGTGGTTCGGCGGCTTACGCGTCGACGCCGGTCAGATGCAGGTCGGGGCGCTGACCGCGTTTCTCACCTACCTGATGCACATCTTGATGGCGGTGATGATGGCCACGTTCATGCTCGTCATGGTGCCGCGGGCGGCGGTTTCTGCCGATCGGATCAGCGAGGTGCTCGCCACCTCGACGTCGGTCGTCCCCCCTGCCGATCCGATCACGGAGATACCGGCACCGGGCACCCTGGAGCTTCGGGCAACCGGCTTCGCCTACCCGGGAGCCGAGGCTCCCGTGCTGCGCGACATCACCTTCAGCACCGGGCCGGGTCAACGCACCGCCATCATCGGCAGCACCGGAGCCGGCAAGACCACGCTGCTGAACCTCATTCCCCGGCTGATGGACGCCACGTCCGGCGCGGTGTTGGTAGGTGGCATCGACGTGCGCCGGCTCGACCCCAGCGTCCTGCACGCTCAGATCGGCCTGGTGCCGCAGAAGGCCTTCCTGTTCTCCGGCTCCGTCGCGAGCAACCTGCGCTACGGCAACCCGGAAGCCTCGGACGAACAGTTGTGGACTGCCCTCGAGGTTGCCCAGGCCCGCGAGTTCATCGAGGCGATGCCCGACCGCCTGGAGGCACCAATAGCACAAGGCGGCGCCAACCTCTCTGGGGGACAGCGGCAGCGGCTCGCCATCGCCAGGGCGCTGGTCAAGCGTCCTTCCATCTACCTTTTCGACGACTCGTTCTCAGCGCTCGACGTCGGGACGGACGCCCGCCTGCGCGCAGCGCTGCGCCCCTGGACGGCCGACGCCGCCGTGCTGATCGTCGCCCAGCGAGTAGCGACGATCATCGACGCGGACCAGATCGTCGTTCTCGAGGACGGCGCCGTCGTGGGCATCGGGCGGCATGACGAACTGATCGAAACCTGCCCCACCTACGCCGAGATCGTCTCGTCCCAACTCGCTGCGGCGGAGGCCGCCTGATGAGTGCTCACCAGCCGCACAGTCCGGCGCCTGCCGGTGCGCCGGCGCGTCCGGCGACGATCCCGATCGGACCGCGCCCGGGCGGCCCGCTCGGTGGCATGGCCGGGCCGCCGCAGAAGGCACTCAACTTCGGCCCGTCCGCCCGGCGACTGCTCGGACGGCTGCGCCCGGAACGTGCCGGGCTGATCGCTGTGGTGACCCTGACCGTCGCAAGCATCATGCTCAACGTTCTGGGTCCGCGGATCTTGGGGCACGCCACCGACCTGATCTTCTCCGGCGCCATGGGCAGCCGGCTGCCGGCCGGGCTCACCAAGGATGAAGCTCTCGAGCAGCTGCGCGACGACGGGCAGGGCCAGCTCGCCGACATGTTGTCCGGCATGGATGTCGTGCCAGGCCAAGGCGTCGACTTCAGCGCGTTGCGCTGGGTGCTGGCCGGAGTATTGGCGCTGTACGTCGGTGCCGCGCTGTTCATGTGGATGCAGGGCTATTTGCTGGCAGGCATCGTGCAGCGGAGTATGTACCGGCTGCGGTCCGACGTCGAGGACAAGCTGCACCGGCTCCCGCTGCGCCACTTCGACCGCACTCAGCGCGGCGATGTGCTCAGCCGGGTAACCAACGACATCGACAACGTCGGCCAGAGCCTTCAGCAGACGCTCAGCCAGTTGCTCACCTCGGTGCTGACGATCATCGGCGTGCTGACGATGATGGTCATCATCTCACCGCTGCTCGCGGTGGTCGCCATCGTCACAGTGCCGCTCTCGATCGCAGTCACCGCGCTGATCGCCAAACGGTCGCAGCCGCAGTTCGTCGCCCAGTGGGCGCGGACCGGCAAGCTCAACGCCCGGATCGAGGAGACGTACACCGGACACGAGGTCGTGCGGGTGTTCGGCCGGCAGGCCGAGATGCAGGCGGCGTTCGACCGCGAGAACGAGGAGCTCTACGAGTCGAGCTTCAGGGCGCAGTTCATCTCCGGGCTCATCCGGCCGGCGATGTTGTTCCTGGGCAGTGCGAACTACGTGGCCATTGCGGTCATAGGAGGCCTGCGGGTGACCTCGGGTTCGATGAGCCTGGGCGAGGTGCAGGCGTTCATCCAGTACACCCAGCACTTCACCCAGCCGCTGGCCCAGCTGGCGGCGATGGCGAACCTGATCCAGTCGGGCGTCGCTTCGGCGGAGCGGGTCTTCGAGTTCCTCGACGAACCGGAGGAGCGTCCGGACGCCGATCGCGCGACGAACGAGCGTGGCAAGGGGGCGCCGGTACGCGGAAAGGTCACCTTCGAGCGCATCTCGTTCCGGTATGAGCCGGACGCACCGCTGATCGAAGACCTGTCGCTGACCGTCGAACCGGGCCAGACGGTTGCGGTCGTCGGCCCGACCGGTGCGGGCAAGACGACACTCGTCAACCTGATCATGCGGTTCTACGAGCTGGACGCGGGGCGGATCATGCTCGACGGGCGCGACATCGGGACGATGCCGCGCGACGAACTGCGATCGAGCGTCGGCATGGTCCTTCAGGACACCTGGCTGTTCGGCGCGACGATCCGCGACAACATCGCTTACGGCGATCCGACGGCAAGTGATGAGCAGATCCGTGCCGCGGCGGCGGCTGCACACGTCGATGCGTACGTCCACTCCCTGCCGGACGGGTATGACACCGTCATCAACGAAGAGGCGGACAACATCAGCGCCGGCGAGAAGCAGCTGATCACCATCGCTCGGGCGTTTCTTGCCGACCCCGCGTTGCTGATCCTGGACGAGGCCACCAGTTCGGTCGACACCCGGACCGAGTTGCTCGTCCAGAAGGCGATGGCTGCGCTGCGTGGGGATCGGACCAGCTTCGTTATCGCGCACCGGCTCTCCACGATCAGGGACGCCGATCTGATTCTGGTCATGCGTGACGGCGCCATCGTCGAGCAAGGCAACCATGCCGAGTTGCTGGATCGCCGCGGCGCGTATTACGAGCTCTATCAGAGCCAATTCACCGGTCCGGCGGTCGAGACCTGACCACGCCCCCAGCGGTCAACCGGGCCGGCGGCGTGACGGCCATGCGAACATAGCCCCTGGCGACAACCCTCGAAGGAGTCAGGCCTGCAGGACATTCTGGCGGCGTTCGGTGCCCTCTGGGCGATTACCGCCCTCGGCTGGCTGATCGGCCGCTACCGGTTGCTCGGGCCCGGCTCTGAAGTGGTGCTGACCCGGCTGGTCTTCTTCGTGGCCGCACCTGCGCTGCTGTTCGCCACCATCTCCACAACGCCTCTGACCGGTATCTTCACCGCGGCGTTCGTCCCGTTCGTGGCGAGCACTGCCGTGGTCGCGGCAGCGACGATCACCATCGCGCGGTGGCGCTGGCGATTCGGACGCGGCGAGGGCACGGTGGCGACCCTGTGCGCGTCGTATGTCAACGCCGGCTACCTCGGCATCCCGATCGCGGCGTTCGTGCTGGGCGACGTGGCGTATGCGGTGCCGGTGATCTTGTTCCAGACACTCCTGTTCGCTCCCGTGGCCCTGGCGGTACTCGACGCCCGGCCAGGAATAAGGGGCGTACTCACGCTGCCGGTTCGGAACCCGATCATTCCGGCCTCCCTGGTCGGTCTGGCCATCACTGCGTCCGGCTTGTCGATCCCGGCCGCGATGCTGCGACCCTTCGAACTGGTCGGCGGCGCTGCCGTGCCGCTGGCTCTGCTCGCGCTGGGCCTGTCGCTCGGCGGGGCGCGGCCGCTGCACAACGGACCTGATGCCGAGCCCCGCTACGCGGTAGTGGCGATCAAGGTGCTTGCTCAGCCCACGCTCGCGTACCTGATCGGACGGGTGCTCGGATTGGACGGCACCCTGCTGCTCGCGGCAGTTGTCATGTCCGGCCTACCGGCCGCTCAGAACATCTTTGTCTTCGCGACCCGGTTCGGGCAGGCGCCCGCTCTGGCGCGTGACGCTGTGGTGCTGTCAACCCTGGTCGGCGCTGTGACGCTGATCCTCGTCACGGTGCTCATAATTTAGCAATGCGGCGACTCCGCATCTAACATGTTAGATGTGAGCAT
>Ga0214469_1000103_pt1 | contig 24187 bp, 20 predicted proteins | sample RVTome_10_FD_187340 | JGI IMG/M metagenome (GOLD analysis project Ga0214469, IMG submission 187340) | Soil microbial communities from uranium-contaminated site in the Upper Colorado River Basin, Wyoming, United States - RVT153D57 HiSeq ... | reverse complement strand
GTGGTCGACGAGGACATGGCCGACGTGCCCGCCGACGGCAAGACCATCGGCGAGATCGTGATGACCGGCAACAACGTGATGAAGGGCTACTTCGACGACGAGGAGGCGACCGCCGAGGCCTTCCGGGGTGGATGGTTCCACTCGGGCGACCTCGGCGTGATGCACCCCGACGGCTATGTCGAGCTCAAGGACCGCGCCAAGGACGTGGTGGTGTCCGGAGGCGAGAACATCTCCACGATCGAGGTGGAGCAGGCCATCGTCAGCCACGAGGCCGTCGCCGACGTGGCGGTCATCGGTGTGCCCGATGAACAGTGGGGCGAACGGCCGAAGGCGTTCGTGGTGCTCGCCGGCGGCGCCGAGGTCAGCGAGCAGGCGCTCATCGACCACGTGAAGTCCAAGATCGCCCGGTACAAGGCGCCGGCCGCGGTCGAGTTCGTCGACGCCCTGCCGCAGACGTCGACCGGCAAGATCCAGAAGTTCGAGTTGCGCGAGCGCGAGTGGCAGGGTCAGGCGTCGCGCATCAAGGGCTGACGGGGATCGGCGCCGTCGGGGACCGGGAGCAGGTCACCCTCACCGGGATGGGCGGTCAGCACGCGAGGACCGTCCTCGGTGATGGCCACGGTGTGCTCCCAGTGCGCCGCCAGCGCCCCGTCACAGGTGACCGTGGTCCACCCGTCATCGAGCACCCGCCAGGCCGGGGCTCCCAGGGTGAACATCGGCTCGATGGCGAAGACCAGGCCCGGCCGTAGCCGCAGCCCCCTGCCGCCCCTGCCGCGGTTGGCGACGAAGGGGTCCTCGTGCAGGCGGCGCCCGATGCCGTGCCCGCCGATGGAGCGACCGTCATGGTCCGCGACGACGCCGTAACCGCGTTCCGTGCCGTACTCCCCGATGGCCGCCGACACATCACCGAGCCGGTTGCCCATCCGCAACTGCGCGATGCCACGCCGCAGCGCCTCGTAGGTGTCGGTGATCAGGTCCCGGACCGCTTGCGGGGCATGGTCGTCGCCGCCGACCACGTAGGTGCGCGCGGCATCGGAGTGGAAGCCGTCGAGCACCACGCCGCAGTCGACGGTCAGCACGTCGCCGTCGCGCAGGCGGACGGCGTCCGATGGGATGGCATGCACGATCTGGTCGTTGATCGACGTGTTCAGCGTGGCCGGGTAGCCGTTGTATCCCTTGAACGAGGGCCGGCCACCACGCGCACGGATGGCGGCTTCGGCCGCCCGATCGAGCTCAGCCGTGGTCGCGCCGGCCCGTACCAGGTGCTGCACCTCGCGGTGGACGGCGGCGAGCACCTGACCGGCAGCGGCCATGCGTAGGATCTCGGCGGTTGTCTTGCGCAGCACCATGCGCTGGCCTCCTGTGTCGGTAGACCGGTGGCGGGAGCGCGCTGCCGGAGCTTTCGCAGAGCCTGGCTCCACCACGGACGTGGTGGACCTGTGGCCCAGCAACCTGGTCGTCTCACCGGCGCTCGACCCCCCAATTGGCTCAGGAGCCTTGGTCCGAGGTTTCGTGATGGCTGTTCCACGAAACACGTAGCGGACCTACGTCCACAAGACTGGCCCCGATCATCGCACACGACGGCGGGGTCCGCGACACCTCCCGCATGACAGCTGTGCGCATTGCGAACACAGCTACATTTACCGCACGCCCGCGTGGCCTCCGGGGAGGGGCAGGAGAGAAGGTCACCCATGAAGACGCAGGTCGTGATCATCGGTGGAGGGCCGGCGGGCTCGCTGTTGTCGCTGCTGCTCCAGCAGCACGGCATCTCCAGCGTGGTGCTCGAACGACGCACCAGGCAGTACGTGCTGTCGCGCATCCGGGCGGGCGTGCTCGAGCACGGCACCGCCGAGACCCTGCGCAAGCTGGACCTGGGCGCCCGCATGGAGCGCGAGGGGTTCGTGCACGACGGTGTCAACCTGGCCTTCCTCGGACGCCGCCTGCACATTGACTTCACCAAGGCCGTCGGCAGGCCCGTGACCATCTACGGGCAGACCGAGGTGCAGCACGACCTGTACGAGGCGATGGACGAGCGCGACCTCACGATCATCGACGAGGCGGGCGACGTCGTGCCCCACGACATCACCTCGTCATCGCCGCGGGTGACGTTCACCAAGGACGGCGAGGAACACCGGATCGACTGCGACTGGATCGCGGGCTGTGACGGCTACCACGGTGTGAGCCGCACCGTGATCCCCGACGATCTGCTGCGCACCTACGAGCGCACCTATCCCTTCGGCTGGCTGGGCATCCTGTCCGAGACACCGCCGGTCAACGACGAGCTCATCTACGCCAATCACGAGCGTGGCTTCGCCTTGTGCTCGATGCGCCACGAGATGCTCAGCCGCTACTACGTGCAGTGCCCGCAGGACACCGACCCTGACGACTGGTCCGACGATCGCTTCTGGGAGGAACTGGCCGCGCGCCTGCCCGACGACGTCTCGGCCGACCTCGTCACCGGACCTTCGATCGAGAAGTCGGTCACGCCGCTGCGCAGCTTCGTCGCCGAGCCCATGCGCCACGGGCGCCTCCTGCTGGCGGGCGACGCCGCCCACATCGTCCCGCCTACCGGCGCCAAAGGCCTGAACCTGGCGGTGTCCGACGTCGTCTACCTGACCGACGCGATGGCCGGCTACTACGCCAACGGATCGATGACCGGCGTCGACAACTACTCCGAGCATGCGCTGCTGCGGGTGTGGAAGGCGGTGCGCTTCTCATGGTGGATGACCACGATGATGCACCGCTTCCCTGAGACCGACGACGCGTTCGACCGCAGGATCCAACAGGCCGAGCTGACCTACCTCGAGTCCTCGCCCGCGGCCCGGATGGCGTTCGCCGAGAACTACACCGGCCTGCCGTTCAACCTGCCGGCCTGACCCACACGCGCCACGGCGTCTCGACACCTGCGCGGCGCAGGTGCTCGACTTCCTCCACACCACGTGAGGTGACGCCGCACCGCCGGGCGCCGTTTACCGCGACGACGGATTGGAAGGCTGCTGCCCCGCCGACCCTCAGGAGGAAACATGAGCGAGGTCAACCCGCCACAGAGCCAGTCGCAGCCGGGCCGGGAGCACGAGATGCATCCGCGCCCCGATGCGGTCGCCAGCGGCCGGCGCGGCAGCGGCAAGCTCGACGGCAAGGCGGCGCTCATCACCGGCGGGGACAGCGGCATCGGCCGCTCGGTGGCGGTGCTGTTCGCGCGCGAGGGCGCCGATGTCGCCATCGCCTACCTCGAGGAGCACGACGACGCCAAGGAGACCTCGCGACTCGTCGAAGAGGAGGGTGGACGCTGCCTGCTGCTGTCCGGCGACGTCGGCGACGAGGACTTCTGCCGTGAGGTCGTCCAGCGGACCGTCGACGAGTTCGGCCACCTCGATGTGCTCGTGAACAACGCCGCGGAGCAGCACGTCCGGGACGACATCACCGACATCTCCACCGAGCAGCTCGAGCAGACCTTCCGCACGAACGTCTTCGGGATGTTCCACATGGTCAAGGCGGCCATGCCGCACCTCGGTGAGGGTTCGTCGATCATCAACTCGACGTCCGTCACCGCCTACCAGGGCAACCCGAAGCTGGTCGACTACTCCGCGACCAAGGGCGCCATCGTCGCCTTCACGCGGGCGTTCTCACAGCAGGTCATCGGCAGGGGCATCCGGGTCAACGCGGTCGCTCCCGGCCCGATCTGGACTCCGCTGATCCCCGCGACCTTCCCGCCCGACGCAGTCAAGTCCTTCGGTGGCAACACCCCGATGGGCCGGCCCGGCCAGCCCGAGGAGGTGGCGCCCTGCTACGTCTTCCTCGCCTCCGACGACGCCTCGTACATCGCCGGACAGGTCCTGCACCCCAACGGAGGCCAGGTCGTCAACGGCTGACCGCCCTGGCGGAGCCTTCGGCGCCCGACCGCGGGCGGAGCAGCGGACGCGCCGAGCCGAGCCGCGCCCCGCCGTCTGCGGTGATCAGACAGGCGCGGGCGCCGTGCTCTCGCGGACGACGAGCTGCGCCCCGATGCGGGTCCCTGTCGCAGTGGTGCCGGGCCGCGTGATCTGCTCGTGCAGCAGCCGGGCGGCGTGGCGCCCGATCTCCGACAGCGGCTGACGCACGGTCGTCAGGCTCGGATGGACCGACGCGGCCTCGGGGATGTCGTCGCAGCCAACGATCGAGACCTCGGCCGGCACATCGACGCCGCACTGCCGCGCGGCGCGCATGACGCCGAAACCCTCCAGGTCGTTGGACACGACGATGGCTGTGGGCCGTGACGGTGACGCGAGCAGGCGCATGCCCGCGGCGTGACCTGACTGCTCCGACCAGTCGCCCTCGACCACGAGGCTGTCGGCGGCGGCCACACCGGCCGCCTGCAGCACGCGTGTGTAGGCGTCGAGTCGCTCGCGTGCCGCGGCGGACCGCAGGTTGCCGGTCACGAACCCGAAACGGCGGTGGCCGAGTGATAGCAGATGCTGCACGGCGGCGGTGATCCCGCCTTCGTTGTCGAACCCGATCGCGGTGGACCTGCCGGTGTCGTCGTCGACATCGACGAGCACGTGCGGGAACTGCCGCCGCTGCAGGTCCTCGATGTAGGAGCCCAGGGCGGTGGGACACACGATCAGCAGGCCGTCGACGATGCCGGTGGTGATCCGCGCCACGTAGTCTGCCTCGGGACCACGGAACCGGGTTGAGCACAGCATCAGCTCCAGCCCGTAGGACGCCAGCGCCGCGTCGAAGTGCTTCACGATCATGTTGAGGTACGACGAGCCGAGCCCCTCGGTCAACGCCCCGACCACGCCGGTCTTGCCGCCCGCCAGCGAACGCGCGTGCATGTCCGGGCGATACCCGAGCTCGTTGATCGCCGCCGTCACCACGACACGGGTGCGCTCGGAGATCGGCCCGACGCCGTTGACCACACGCGAAACGGTCGCACGCGAAACGCCCGCGCGACGAGCGACATCTTCCAAGGTCACCTTGCCCTGGAAACGCGGCGCGGCAGATCCTGCGGGACCACGCACGGTCAAGTTCTCATCTCCCGTCCGACGAGATGGGACTACAACGACCCCGGCCCACAACCAACATAGCGGCAACGGTCACGCGGTACCTGGCACGACACCAGTCGCCTTGTGGCGGATGCGGTAGCGCAGCACGAGGAACGGCAGCCCGAAGACCCAGAAGGCGTGGTCGGCGCGCAACTCGTCGTCGACGACCGTCACCCGCAGTTCCTCGCTGAACCCCTTCACCTCGAGTGTCGTCAGGTCGCGGGTCTTGTCGTCGATGTAGGTGAGGTAGTGGCCGGGATGCGCCAGCGGGCTGCGGCTGGTCAGCAGCAGGCCGCCACCATCGACGGTTCGCGGTGCCAGCGTCGCGGTGAAGCTGGACTGTGGCAGGGGGAACCCGACGCTGACATACCCGCGCTCGTCATCGCGGTAAGTCGTGTAGATGCCGACGTAGATGGGCTCGTCGGTGTCGGCGAACGCGCGGATCCAGCCCCGGACGTCGATGACGTCGTCACGATCGACGTCGATGGTGTCGATGCGGCTGCGCACACCACGGAGGGCCTCGCGCTGGTTCATCGGCACCCGAGCCTGACCCAGCGGCCGCGCCACGACCATCGCGTACAGCAGGTAGCCGGGCCGCACCCACGCCCGCCATTCGGGCACGATGTCGAGCGTGAAGCGCGTGGTGTGCTCGTAGAACTCGCGGACCCGCGGCTCGACGTCGGCGGGATCGAACTCCGGGCCCGCCAGATCGTCGAGCGACGCGATGATGCCGACGTCGGCAGCGTCCCGGACGTAGGTGCCACCGAGCACACCGGCGAGCGCACGTACGTAGTCAACGCCGACGTAGCGGGACCTGGCCTCCAGGGGCACCACGAACGGCAGGTCCTCCGCGCGTGCCTGTTCGGCGAGCAGCGCGACCTGCTCGTCGGAGAACACCGCGGCCGACAGCACCCGGTACACCAGCATGGTGGTGGCAGCGACCAGTGCGGGATCGTCGTGGCCGCGAGCGGCCAGGGCCCGGCCGACCGTGGCACCAAGGACCGGACCGAGCACGACCTTCTGCGGACGCACACCCAGCACTCCGGCCAGCGCGCCGACGGCCGTCCCGACCGTCGTGGCACTGAGCCGCCGGCTGCGCCCGAGCGCGCGTCCCAGTGGCGCCGCCAGGGCCGTGCTGCTGAGGATGCGATGCCACAGCGCGGGGATCTCGTTGGGCCGCTGCCGTGCGCGGGCGACGACTTCGGACGCGACCATCACGCCTGCGCCCGCCAGCGCCGCGCCCATGACCGCGGCACGGCCGCGCCCGGCGGACAGCGCGGCTCCGGCCCCGGCGCCGATGAGCGCCGCCGTCGCAAGGCCTGCCGGATCGGGTGCGTGTCGGTCGGTCACTCGGTGTACTCCTCGCCGCTGCCGGAGAGCCTGGTTCCGTCTGACGGCCCAGGAGCCTACCGGCGTACGCTCGCGGCGCCGGGACGTCATGGGGGCGCCGATCCGGCCAGAGATCCGAGGAGTTCAACACATGCAACTGTCCGTGATGCTCGAACCGCAGGAAGGTCTGTCGTACGCCCAACTGCTGGCGGTGGCACAACGCGCCGAGGCTGCCGGCATGTACGGGTTCTATCGCAGCGACCACTACTCCAGCGTCGGGCAGGAGACGGGACTGCCATCGACCGACGCCTGGGCGACACTGGCCGGACTAGCCCGCGAGACCCGCAGCATCCGGCTGGGCACGATGGTGACGCCGGTCACGTTCCGTCCGGCGGGCAACCTGGCGAAGGTCGTGGCCACCGTGTCGGAGATGGCGGGGCAGGCCGACGGCAGGTCCCGCATCGACCTCGGCATGGGCACCGGCTGGCTGGAGGCCGAGCACCGCCAGCACGGCTTCCCGTTCGAGGACATTTCCACCCGCTTCCGCCGCCTCGAGGAGCACCTCGCGGTCGTCCGCGGCCTGTGGGACCCCCGGCGCGCCCCGTTCGACTTCGACGGCGAGTTCGTCACCATCGCGCAGGCGCGGTTCAATGCCGTGCCCGACCCCTCGCCGCGGGTGATCGTCGGCGGGACCGGCAGGCGCAAGACCCCGCGGCTTGCCGCCACCTACGCCGACGAGATGAACTCCGCGTTCCAGTCTCCCGCGGCCAGCCGCGAGCTGCGGGCCGCGCTCGACGCCGCATGCGCCGATCAGGGCCGGGACCCGGCGACCGTCCCGCTGACAGTGATGACGGGCTGCATCGTCGGCGCCTCCGACAAGGACTTCCAGGCGCGGGCTGAGCGCTTCCACGCGGTCTTCGGCTCGGGCGACCTCGACGGCTGGCTCGACGATCTGCGCGGCGAATGGGTCATCGGCGGGCCTGAAGAGGCCGCGCAGCACCTGGGCGAGCTGGCGCAGGCCGGGGTCAGCGGCGTGCAGCTACAGACGCTGGTGCCCGACGACCTCGACATGATCGATGTCGTGATGTCGGAGATCGCCCCGCGCCTGTAGCTGCCGGCAGTCCTACTCGACCTCGATCAGATCGACCATGCCGAGCGCCACGTGCGGCGGCCCCGCGTCGGACGGCAACTCCGGCGGCTCCGATGACTCCATCATCTGCGCGACGGTCTCCGGCGGAGCGTTCTGCGGGATGAAGCACAGCAGGAGGTACCGGCCCTGGTCAAACCTCACGGTCTGCTCCGAGGTCTCGCCCGGCATCGCGAACGCGAAGCCCGCCTCCTCGAGGAAGTCCGGCGGCGGAGCATCGGTGTCCTCGGCCAGCAACTGCTGGATCTCCTCGAGCGTGACTGCGTCGTCAGTCACCTCCATCACCACCATCTCGTGAGCCTCGACGTCCGACTCGTTGACGAGCGCCACGGCGTCGCCCGCCGAGACATCGGTGGCGTCGAAGGCGTAGTCGGTGCCGGTGACCGTCGAGTCGGCCGGCGCGGCGGACGGCATCGGGCTCGCCGCATCGACCGGTGCGCTCGCTACGGGATCCGGATCCGGCGCGGGCGTCGAGTCCGCCGAGCCGGCCTCCTCGGAGCCGCTGCACGCCGCCGCCATTGCGAAGGCCGCCAGCGCGACCAGCCATGCCAGGACGCGGCGCGGTCGCGGGTGGACGTCGTACCGTCGGGGTATGCCCATGTACTGCCTGCCTTTCGTGGGATCTGTGGCTGCCTTTTGTACGCCTCTCCCGCAGAGCGCCTCGTGCGATCACGGCGGCGGCGCGGTCGCACATGGCACCGATGGACGACGAAGCCCGCCGCGACGGCCACGAACGCGCGAAGAACGCTTTGATGAATGTCAAAGCCGAGCGCGCGGGCATCGCTCAGTGCGACCGCCCACGCCCGCCGGACAGCCGTCGACGCGCCGGTTCGCACCGTTACCACATAGGTCGTCGGATCGGCCACCGCACGGATGGCGCCATTGACTGGTTAACTACGCCACAAGTAGTGTTCGGGTCCGGCACGTCCGGACTGACCGGTCAGTCGCTGTTGTCGGCGCGAGTGACCGGATGAGCTCGCAACACGCGAGGAGAAAGCGATGCGACACCTTCTGCGGCCGCAGTTCCTGCTTGCGGTCCTATTTCTGTTGATGCTGTCCGCCTGCGGCGGTGCGAGCGAGGAGCCAGCCGAACCGGACGACGCAGGTGACGCGGGATCGGAGGCTCCAGCCGAGACCGGAACCGAGGGCGGATCGGAGGCCGCCGCCGCACCCGAAGGAGAACCGATCCGCATCGGCGTGCTCACAGAGCTGAGCGGCCCCTTCGCGCCGTGGGGCGTCAACGTCCGCAACGGCATGCAGATGGCAGTAGATGACATCAACGGCGAAGGCGGCGTCAATGGGCAGCCGCTCGAACTGGTCGAGCGCGACACGACGGGCACGCCTGAAGAGGGCGTCACCGCGCTGCGCGAGATGATCGATCGCGAGGGCATCGTGGCCGCGGGCGGCGTGATCTCCAGCGACGTCGGTCTCGCCACGGCGCGCATCGCCGAGCAGGAGCAGGTTCCACTGTTCATGGTCAAGGCCGGATCCAGCCGCATCCTGACGCAGGACAGCCGCTTCACGTTCCGCACCTGCCTGCCGGCCGCGCCAATGGTCATGGGTCCGGTCGCGGATTACCTCGAGCAGGAGGGCCTGACCCGTGCCGGTGCGATCATCGCCGACTACGAGTGGGGCCAGTCGGTACGCGAGGCCTTCGACGAGTCACTCGGCGGCATCGGAGCCGAGACACAGGTCGAGGTCGCGCCGGTGCCCGAGACCGACTTCACCGGCTACCTGCGATCGCTGCAGGAGTTCGAGCCGGACGTGATCGTGGCGACCGGCCACCCGCCGGGGTCCGGCGCGATCGTCAGCCAGTCGGCCGAACTGGGCATCGACACGCTGGTGACCGGCCCGTGGGGTCCGCTCGAGACGGTCATGGAGGGTGTGGGCGACGCTGCGTTCGACCGCCTCGTGGACTTCGACTGCGCGGACTTCAGCTCTCCCGACTACCAGGAGCTTGCGTCCAGGTACAACGAGCAGTTCGACGCCTTCATGGATGACGACGCGGTCGCCTCGTACGGCATCGTGACGGCGCTCGCCCAGGCGGTTGAGGAGTCGGGTGAGACCGACCCCGTCGCGCTGGCTGAGTTCCTGCACGGTGCATCGTTCGACCTGCCCGGCTACTCCGGTGAGCTGAGCTGGACCGAATGGGGCGAGCTGGCGACCTCGACACCGGTCGTGTCGATCATCCGGGAGCAGGAGCCTCCCGAGGGCGTCAACCCCGGCGCGAACTGGTACCCAGAGGTGCTGTTGACGGCTGAGCAGCTCGAGCCGTACCAGCCGGAGTAGCGGCGGTCTGTGGCGATCCTCGAGGTCCGCGGCCTCGGCAGGCGCTTCGGCGGCCTGCCCGCGGTCGACGACGTCGACCTCGACGTGGAGGCCGGCGAGGTCTTCGCGATCATCGGGCCCAACGGCGCGGGCAAGAGCACGCTGCTCAAGATGATCAGCGGCATGCTCGCGCCGTCGGCGGGTTCCGTGGTGTTCGACGGCGTCGACATCACGGGCCGCAAACCCCACCTCGTCCGCCACTCGGGGATCGCCAAGGTCCTGCAGACACCACGGGTCTTCCAGACCATGACGGTGCGCGAGAACGCCGCCCTGGGGGCGATGTTCGGCGGCACGGAGGGCCGGCGCACCGAGGCGCAGGCGGTGGTGGTCGCCGACGAGATGCTGGACCTGCTCGGGATCGGCGGGAAGGCCGGCCTGAGCGTGGGCAGCCTCAACCTGCACGAGAAGCGGACGCTCGAGCTGGCGCGCGCGCTTGCCGGTCGCCCGCGCGTGCTGCTGCTCGACGAGGTGATGGCCGGGCTGAACCCGTCCGAGCTCGCCACCTACATCGCCGTGGTCCGCAAGGTCCGCGACGAGCTGGGCGTGACGGTCGTGTGGGTGGAGCATGTGATGAAGGCGATCACCGCGCTGGCCGACCGGGTGTTCGTGTTGAACTTCGGCCGGCAGCTCGCCCTCGGCACGACGGCGACGGTCATGGCCGACCCCGACGTCATCACGGCATATCTGGGCCGGGGAGTTGGCGGACGTGCTGACGGTTGAGGACCTCAACGCGGGCTACGACGACAGCGTCGTCGTGCACGACGTGAGCCTGCACGTCGACGACGGCGAGGCCGTCGCGGTCATCGGCTCCAACGGCGCGGGCAAGACCACGCTGTTGCGCACCATCTGCGGGTTGTTGCCGGCGCGCTCGGGCACGGTCGTCTACGGCGATCACGCACTGCTGGGCAAGCCCGCCCACAGCGTCGCGCGGCTCGGAGTCGCCTTCGTCCCCGCGGAACGCCATCTGTTCCCGAGGATGTCGGTGCAGGAGAACCTCGAGCTGGGCGCCTACCCCGCGCGCCCCGACCAGCAGCAGCTCGAGCGGGTGTTCGAGCTGTTCCCGCGGCTGAAGGACCGCCGGCGCCAGCAGGCCGGCACCATGAGCGGCGGCGAGCAGCAGATGCTGGCGGTCGGTCGCGCGCTGATGGCCAGGCCGAGCCTGCTGGTCCTTGACGAGCCCACGACCGGGCTCGCGCCGATCCTCGCCGAGGAGGCATATGCCTCGCTGAAGGTCCTTCGCAGCGAGGGCACCACGGTGCTCGTCGCTGAGCAGCAGGTTCCGTTGGCACTCGACCTGGCCGACCGCGCCTACGTGATCGAGGACGGCCGCATGCAGATGGACGGGCAGGCCACCGATCTCGTGGACCACCCGGACGTGCGACGCGCCTACCTGGGGATCGCCTGATGGCCGTCGTGCTCGACGGTGTCGCCTACGGCCTGCAACTGGCGCTGCTGGCCGTCGGCCTGACGATGATCTACGGGCTGGGAGGCGTGCTCAACCTGGCACACGGCCAGTTCGCCGTGGTCACCGCCATCGCCGCCGCGCTGCTCATGGACAGCGGACTGCCCACCCTGCCGGCCGTCATCGTCGGCGTGCTGACCGGTGCCGTGCTCGCGCTCATCCTCGACGCGTCGATCATGCGGCCGGTCTACCGGCTGCAGGGTGAGAACCGGGTGCTGCTCAGCCTGCTCATCACCCTCGGCGTGGCGTTCGTCATCGACGGCCTGCTGATCTACAACTACCCCTTCACCGCGCTGAACCTGAACGTCGCGGGTCCGGCCATCAACCTGCTGGGCGTGCCGATGCGCCGTGGCAGCCTCGCCGCGTCGCTGCTCGCGCTGGTCGCCCTGGGCGTCCTGATCGTGTTCCTGCGCTACACCCGCCGGGGCAAGGCGGTGCGCTCGATCATCGAGGACGAAGAGGGTGCGCAGTTGTGCGGCATCAACCCCTCGCGGATCCGCACGGCGGTATTCGCGCTCAGTGGCGGGCTGGCCGGTGTGGCCGCGGTCGCCGAAGGCATGACGTCGTCGCTGAGCGCGACCGACGGGCTGAATCTGACGATCCTCGCGCTGATCGTGACCGTGGTCGGGGGTCTGGGCAGCGTCGCGGGCGCCCTGCTCGCGGGACTGCTGCTGGGCATCGTCTACTCGCTGGCGACCTTCTACATCGGCGCGTACGTCACGTTCATCATCCTGCTGGTGACCGCCATGGCGACGATCCTCGTGCGGCCGTCGGGGCTCATGGGACGGGGTGCGTGATGGCGAGCACGGAGGTCCCACTCGGCGCGCAGCAGGATGCAGACTCCGCCGTGGTGGCCACCCAGGCTCCCCGCTGGCGTGCCTACCTGCCGGTCGTGGCGACCGCGGTGGCGCTCGCGGCCATCCCGCTGATCATCGGTGACTCGCGGTACTACACCGACCTCGCAACGCTCGCGCTCGTCTTCGCGGCCTACGCGGTCGGGTTCAACATCATCTTCGGCAACACCAACCAGTTGTTCCTCTGCCTGGGTGCGTTCGCCGGTGTCGGTGCCTACGGCACCGGGGCGCTGGGCAACGAGCTCGGCGTGCCGATGCCGCTCGGTGTGCTGATCAGCGTGTGCGTGGTGGCGGGCTTCGGTGCCGCCTTCAGCTGGGTGTCGGTGCGCCGCCGGCTCGACGTCATCTTCGTCGGGATCGTCACGTTGACCTTCTCGCTGGTCTTCATCAACCTGCTGCTCGGCCAACGCGACGTCACCGGGGGTGAGACGGGGATGGTGCTCCTCTACGACCCCGGACCTGTCGGCGAGCGTGGCCTGGTGTCGTACTACATCTTCCTCACGGTGCTGATCGTGTTCCTCACGGTCTACCGGTGGGTGCAGCGCTCGCACATCGGATGGGCCTTCCGCGCGTTGCGTGACGACGAGGTCGCCGCCGAGCTGTCGGGCATCGACGTCGCCCGCTACAAGATGATCGCCGGGGCCATGGGCTCCGCCATGGTCGCGCTGGTCGGGGCGCTCTACGGGCACTATGAGGGGTTCTTCTCGCCCACCACGTTCGAGCTCGGGCAGGTCGACGTTCCCGTCCTGGTCATGCTGGCGTTCGGCGGCATCGGGTCGTTGCTGGGTCCCGTGGTGGGTGCGACGGTGTTCACGATCGTCGACGCCGTGCTCCGTCCGCTGGCACAACTGCGCACCGCCGTCTACGGGGTCATCCTGCTGGTGCTGTTCCTTGGCTTCCGCCATGGCGTCGTGCCGAGCATCAACGACCTGGCGCGATGGGTGGCCAGGCGCCGATCCCCCGGCTCCTGACTCGTCCCGCCGTCGCCGCACCCGCTAGCCAGTGGGTGCACCTCACATCACATCTGCACCTAACCGCACCAGCGAGACGTTCGGGCGCATCCCGGCTCGCATGCGCTTGGACCTGCACCCGCTCTCAGGTCGTGGGCGCACGTCCGACCGAATCTGCATGCACCTGCACCCGGCGTCCCGGAGCCGGACGCATCAGGCCGTGCGCAGGCGGTACACCCCGACACCGCGGTCGGGCAGCGTGACCTGATCGACGGCCGTGTCCGCCGTCAGTTCGACCAGGCGTGCGCCGGCGGGCAGCACCGGCGACACCGTCACCGCATCCTCGACGTGGCTGAGGAACCACACGAAGACCTCGCCGTCGTCGCGGCGCAGGCGGTCGACGTGCACGTCGGTGCGGTCGACCCGCACATCCGGCAGCGTGCCGGCGCGCATCGCCAGCGCCCGGTACAGGTCCGCGGTCGCCTCGGGGTTGACACGGTCGCTGCACGCGGCCATGTACTCCACCGGGAAGGCCGACAGCACGATGCGCCCGTCGCCGACGGCCCGCTCGACGAGTGCGGGGCGGCCGTGCGCGTCGACCGCCAGCACACACGCGTCGACCGGCTCCAGCGGCAGGTACGAACGTCCGTGCTCGCTGCCGGCGGCGCGAAACGCCAGGGTGTCGCCCGCGCACAGATCGCCGAGGTCGACCTGCATGGTCCACTCGACCACGTCGTCGTCGATCGGCTCGACCATGCCGTAGCGCAACTGGTGCTCGACCCCGAAGAAGGCATCGAGGTCCGGGTGCCACAGGCCACGGTGGACGCCCACGGCGCCACCGAAGTACGACACGTAGACGGTGGCGCCCGTGCGGGCGCGCTCCTCGAGCTCCAGCCAGGACGGGCCGAGCAGCTGCTTCGTGGACGGCACGAGGATGAGGTCGTCGTCGGGGATCCCGTCGACCTCGCGGGCGATGCCGACACCGAGATCGGCACCGCGGCACGCGGTGTAGGCCTGCAGCAGCAGCGACTTCAAGCCCTGGCGGTCGGCGGGCTCGACCATGGGATGCTCGGTCTCGAAGTACGAGGACACGAGCAGCGCGGTGCCGTTGTCGGGCCGGCTGCACCGCGCGATGTCGACCGCCTCGAGCACCGAGCCGAACGCGGCCATCTCCTCCAGGGCCGCCTTGGGCGTCCCGTCGGCGCGGGTGATCCCGAACGTCAGCTCGAAGGCGTGGTGGCGGTACGGATCCTGGTCGACGGCGTCGAAGTCGGTGTTGTTCCAGCCGATCCATCCCGTCGCCCCGGCCAGCAACGAGCCGTGCAGCGCCTGGCGGTAGTAGGTCGCGCCGTGGGCGTCCGAGGCGAACGCCGACGACACACCGAACTCCTCGAGCACGACGGGCCGGCCCAGGTGACTCAGCTCACAGACGAAGGCCGCCGTGAGCAGCTGGCGCGTGATGTCGGACTCCAGCGGATAGACGTGCGGGCCGAAGAAGTCGACCACCTCGCGCAGCTCACGCAGGCGGAAGCCGTTCTCAACACCGCTCGTCTCGATGCCCCAGGCTCCGTCACCAAGCGAGAACGGCTGGCTCGCACCGCCCGCACGCACCGCCTGGGCCAGCATCCGCCCCCAGCTGCGCCCGTACTCGGGCGTGGTGACACCGCCGTAGAGCGGCATCTCGTTGGACGCCAGCCATCCGACGACCGCCTCGTGCTCGCCGAAGCGTGCCACCATCTGCTCCGCGAACCAGCACTGCTGTGCGAGCATCCACCCGTCGGCGTACAGGTCGCGCCCGTCGCGCCACGGGACATCCCAGTTCTCACCCGACATGTGTCCGACCACGAACGTCGGGATCGTGCCCAGGCCCGCTTCGGCGGACAGGTCGAGGAAGCGCGCGTAGCGCTCGCAGCACGCCTCATCGATGGTGTCGGGCGCGGGCATGAAGTCGGGGAGGTAGAAGAACGAGCGCGTGACGTTGAGCCCGTGCTGTGCCAGCACGTTCAACTCCTTGCGCACGATCTCCTCGTCGAAGTTGGTCCACATGCGGGGGCCTCCCGCGCGGGACCAGAAGTTGACGCCCAGCCACACCTGCGACGCTGCGTTGACTTCGACGGTCGACATGGGGCGGGCAGTCACTCGACAACTCCTTCTCGCGGTGGTGGTGATGACGCATCGTGCTCGTGGACCGCACCACGGCGAGGGGCACCCCGACGCAGGGCCTACCACTGCCCCGATGAGGCGCAGGGCAACCCTGCGAGACGACGTCGTCCCGCGTGCGAGCGTTCGGGTACATCAGATCGACACGTGTGCAGCGGCAGGTTCGGGCGCCCACGGCGCCGGCCATCCTGCGCCACTACTGAAACGGTTAACCTCATGCTTGTCAAGACCCACTCACCCGAGTCCTCCGGCTGGGCGCGTCCCGGTTCGCCAGCTGCGGCGCGACGCCACCGCCGGTTCAGCGGCGGCGCCTCATCCGACCGAGACCGGGTTGGTGCTGGGCCACGACAGCGGCAGATCGCGCTCGACGGCGTAACAGGCGACCAGGTGGTCGTCCTCCGCCTCGACCAGCGCCGGGTGCTTCTCGTGGCAGCCCAGGTCATGTGAACCGATCGGGCACCGGCCGTAGTAGACACAACCGCCGGTGTGAAGTTGCGCGTCCTGCATGGCCTCGGCGCTGACCTCGTCGCGTGCCGCCCACATGGAGTCCAACCGCGGCACCGACGCCATCAGCATCTTGGTGTACGGGTGGAGGGGGTTGTCGAAGATCCGCGCCGTGTCGCCCATCTCGACGATCGCACCGCGGTAGAGGATCACCGTCCGGTCGCTGATGTAGTAGCCGAGGTTCAGGTCGTGGGTGATGAACAGCACCGACAGGTTGTGCTCGGTCAGGTCGGCGAGCATGTTCAGCACGTCGATGCGCGTCGACGCGTCGAGCATGCTCGTGATCTCGTCGGCGACCAGGAAGTCGATGTCGAGCAGCAGCGCACGGGCCACCAGCAGGCGCTGCAACTGCCCGCCGCTCATCTGGTGGGGATACTTGTCGAGCACCGACGCCGAGTCGAGTCCTACCGCTTCAAGCGCGTCATGGATCTTGGCACGCCACTGCTCAGCGGTGACCTCGGGGAAGTACTGCTCCTTGATCATCGCGAAGATGCGGTCGGCCTTGAACACCGGGTTGTAAGCGCTGAACGGGTCCTGGAACACGCCCTGGACGCCGCGGTAGTACTCCTTCAGATCACGCCTGCGCAGGGTGCCGACGCTGGTGCCCTTGAAGTCGATCGTGCCGTCGGTCGGCCGCAGCAGCCCGAGGATCATCTTGCCGATGGTGCTCTTGCCACTGCCGCTCTCGCCGATGAGCGACACGATCTGCCCGGGCTCCACCGTGAAGCTGACATCGCGGACGGCGCGCAACCGGCCGCTGCCGAACGTGCCGACGCTGTAGACCTTCGATACCGAGTCAAGGGTGAGCATCAGACCTCCTCTGCCCTCCAGCAGGCCGACATGTGGTTCGCCGCGACCTCGGCGAACGGTGGTTGTTCATGACACCGCTCGAAGGCGATCGGGCACCGGTCGCGGAACCGGCAACCCTCGGGCGGATGCAGCAGGCCGGGGGGTTTGCCCGGGATGCCGGCGAGCTCACGTTCGGCGTGGCGCACACCCATCTCGGGCAGCGATTCGATCAACAGCTTGGAGTACGGGTGCTTGGGCGCGGAGATCACGCTGCCCGTCGGCGCCTTCTCCGCCAGCTTCCCGGCGTACATGATCATGATGCTGTCGGCGATCTGGGCCAGCACCGAGACGTCGTGGGTGATGAAGATCACGCTTTTGACCCATCCGCGGTCGCGGAACTCGGTCAGCATCTCGGCGACCGCGCGCTGGCTGGAGACGTCGAGCGCCGACGTGATCTCGTCGGCGACCAGCAGGGAGGGGTTCAGCAGCGTCGACAGCACCATGACAGCGCGCTGCTTCATGCCGCCCGACAGCTCGATGGGGTACATGCCGAGCACGTCGTCGGACAGGCCGACCAGTTCGAGGCGCTGCTTGAACTCGTGCTCGACGTCGGAGTACCTGATGCCGCGCGCCTTGAGCAGCTCGGCGGTCATCTTGCCGATCTTGCGCGTGGGGTTCATCGCGCTCATGGCGTACTGCGGGATCACCGAGATCTCGGAGTAGCGGAACTTCCGCATGGCCCGGTCGTCCCAGACGGGCAGCTCGGTGTTGTCGAGCACGACCTTGCCCTCGATGTAGGTCATCGGCGGCGCGAGGCGGATCAGGCTTGTCCCCAGCGTGGTCTTGCCACAGCCCGACTCGCCTGCCAGCCCCATGATCTCGCCGTCTTCGATGCTGAACGTGGCGCCGTCCAGCGCCTTCACCCGGCCGTCGAGGGTCTGGTAGTGAACCCTGAGGTTCTCGACTTGCAGACTCACGGCTCAGGTCTTCCGCAGCTTGGGGTTGAACACCTCATCCAGCCCGACGTTCATGAAATACAGCGCCGAGACGATCATGGTGATCACCAGTCCCGGCGGCACGAACCACCACCACAGGCCAAGTTGCAGCGCGCTCCACGACACGGCGTGGTTCATCATCGTGCCGAGGGTCACCGCGTCGGTGGGCCCCAGGCCGAGGAACTCGAGGAAGGCGCCGGTCAGGATGGCGCCGCCGAACGACAGGATGAGCACGAGCACCAGATAGGAGCTCATGTTCGGCGCGATCTCACGCCTGATGATCTTGGCGGTGCCGACGCCGCTCAGCCGCGCCAGGTCCACGAACTCCCTGGTCCGCAGCGTGAACGTCTGCGCCCGGATGGCGCGGGCGATCCACGGCCACCCGAACAGCCCGATGAGCACGCCCTCGATGATCACGCCACGCACCTGCAGGTACGCGGCGACGATGATCAGCGCCGCGAGTTGCGGGATGGTCAGCACGATGTTGGTCAGCATCGACAGGACCTCGTCGATCCAGCCCCCGCGGTAGCCGGCGGTGAAACCGATCGCCATGCCCAGCAGGGTGGCCAGTCCCCCGCCGAGCAACCCGACCGCGAACGTCGATCCCAACCCCAGGACCACCTGGGTGTAGACGTCCTGACCGAACGTGGTGGTGCCCAGCCAGAACTCCGACCCGGGCGCCTCATTGCTGGGGCCCACGTACTCGTAGGGGGCGTGGTCGGTGAACCGCGGCCCCACGATCCCGATGATCACGTACAGCAGGAGTACGACCATCCCGAGAAGAAACTTGCTGTTGCGCAGGGCGAAGTAGACGACCTCGTTGCGCTTGCGCTTGGGCCCGAGCACGGCCGCGCCACTGTCGGCCAGCGGCGCCGCGACCGCCGCGTCGACAACCGGGGCGTTGGATGTCGTCGGGACGCCCGGAGGGCCTTCGGGGTGCCGGATCTCCCTGCTCATGCCGTCCCTCCCTGCATGCCGGTGCGCGTCCTGGGGTCCACGAGCACGTAGGCGATGTCGATGCAGAAGTTGGCCACCAGCACGCCGACGATGATGAACAGGAAGGCGCCCTGAAGCAGGAAGTAGTCGTTGTTGATGATCGCCTGGTAGATCGTCAACCCCAGCCCTGGATAGGCGAAGACGATCTCGGTGACCACCGCGCCGGCGACGATGACGCCCAACTGCAGCGCCAACCCGGTGATCTGCGGCAGCACCGCGTTGCGGAACGCGTAACGCCGGATGAGGCGTTGCGGTGCACCGATCGCCTGCAGATAGCGCGAGTAGTCGGATTCGAACTCGTAGATGATCAGGTTGCGCATGCCGATCGCCCAGCCGCCGAACATGACGATGAACAACGACGCGAACGGCAGGAGCCAGTGCAGAAACACGCTGCGCAGGAACACCGGCGATGTCCAGTTGGGCGACAACGAGAACGCGTACGCGCCCGCGATCGGGAAGATGTTCAGCTGGATCCCCAGGATCCAGACCAGCAGGATGCCCAACCACATCTCAGGGGTGGCCCGCAGGATGTAGCCGATGGGCAGTACGGTGTTGTCGAGCCACCGCTTCCTGGCGGCGAACGCGCCGAAGCGGTTGCCAGCCCACCAGCTCAACAGCACGGCCGGCAGGAGCACTGCCAGGGAGTAGGGAATTCGGCGTACGAGGATGTCGGTCACGGGCTGTCCGGGGAGCCAGGTGCTCACCCCCAGGTCGCCCTGGAGCAGCGATCCCCAGAAGTTGAGGTACTGCTGCCACAGCGGGACGTCGAGGCCGAACAGCGCGTTGTAGTAGTTGGTCATGGCTTCGACGGCGGCCGGGGACCGCTGTGGTGCCCTGGCAAGCATGGACCGCACAGGATCGCCAGGCATGAAGCGGGGGATCAACCAGTCGATGGTTGCGGCAACGAAGAACGTCAGCCCATACAGCAGCAGTTTTCGTCCGAAGTAGCGTCGCACGTCCTGGCCCTTTGTCAGTGAACGATCCCCCGCCGTGCCGACGGGGCAGGTTGAGCGCCCCCTCCCTAGGTGCGTCCGGAGAGGGGGCGCAAGCCTTACAGCGTCACTCTCCCTCTGCCGGTGCGGGCTCGAGGTTGGCGAGCATGTCGAGCGCCGTCATCTCCCAGTAGCCCTGCCACGTCGTCGGAAGCGCGTTGTTGTCCGAGTCAGCGGATGGCCAGTTGGTCCACACCGAGTCGTTGTACTGGGCCCACAGGCCGTTGTACCAGAGCGGGATGATCGGCATGTCCTCGAGGTGGATGCGCTGGAGCTCCGAGATGACCTCCTGCATGCCCTCCTGGTCGTCGATCTCCGTCTTGTCGAGCTCGGTGACGAGGTCGGCGGCCTCCTGGTTCTCGTAGCGACCGTAGTTACCTGCCGTCATCGTGTCCGTGATCGGCTGGCGGAACATCCAGTCGTAGTACGTCCAGGGGGTGTTGCTGACCTGCCTCTCGTTGGCGATCAGCAGATCGAAGTCGCCGCTGTTGCGGGCGTCGGTCAGCGCATCAGCGTCAGGGAAGTCGGGCTCGATGTTGATCCCAACATCCTGGGCGCTGCTGGAGATGACCCTGACGGCCTCCATCCAGTCGGTCCAGCCGTTGGGCACGATGATCTGGAGCGCGATCTCCTCGCCGTCGGGCGTCTCGACCATGCCATCGCCGTTGGTGTCCTCGTAGCCGGCGTCCGCGAGGATCTGCCTGGCCTGGTCGGCGTCATGGCTGAAGCCCAGCTCGTCGACAACCTGCTGGTCGACGTAGTCCTCCCAGTACGGCAGCATGCCGGTCGGGCTGGCCTTGGACACGATGTTGTCGTAGACCCGCTCGACGATCTGGTCGACGTTCACGGAGTGGGCGAGCGCCTTGCGGAACTCGGGGTCGTCCATGGGCGCCTTGGCGTTGTTGGTCACCAACCACGCGGTGTTGGCCGCCAGCATGTACGGCGGCTCTTCGTAGTAGGTCTTGACGCTGTAGCCGCCGGCCCCGCTGGTCAGCGACGCGATGCCCGGCAGGAAGTTGTTGCTCAGGTCGAGTTGCCCCTGAAGCACCAGACCGAGCGCGGTGTTGTTGTCACTGTTGACGATGTCGACGATCCGCTTGGGAGCCATCTCCATGCCCAGCGCCTCGATGCCCCACCAGTTGGGGTTGCGCAGCCAGACCATGCGGTCCTCGGAGAAGGTCTCGGCCGTGTACGGACCCGTTCCGACCGGGTTCTCATTGGGTCCGGCGGTGACGTCCTCCTCGCTGTACTCGCCCCAGATGTGCTGCGGGACGATCGGCAGCGAGTAGAGGTAGTTGGCCCATTTCTGATACAGGGACTCGGAGAACGTGAACGTCACCGTGCGGTCGTTCACCTCGACGCTGTCGAGGAAGTCCCACAGCGGACTGTAGAAGAGGGCGTCGAACTGCTGACCGAGCTCGAACGTGAACTGCACGTCCTCGGCGGTGAACTCCTCGCCGTCGCTCCAGGTGATGCCTTCGCGGACGGTCAGCTCGTAGACGTTGTCACTGGTCCAGTCGCCGCTCTCCGCGAGCCAGGGCGTGTACTCATTGGTCAGCGGGTCGTAGTGGAACAGGCTCTCGTAGGCCAGCCCGAAGGTGCCGGTCGCCCGAGCCCAGTCCATCATCGGGTTCCAGTTGCTGGGTGGGCCCCACATCGTGCCGCTGGTGTAGAGCGTCTCGCTCCGCTCGTACTGGCTGTCGTCCACGGCAGGCGCGCTGGGCGCGGCCGCACCGGTGTCTGCCGGCTCTGAACCCTGCGAAGAGTCCTGCGTTTCACTGGCGCCGCCGCACGCCGCCAGGACAAGGCTCAACACGAGGACCAGCGTCAGCAAGAGTCTTCTCTTGTACATCCCTGTTCCGCCTCTCGTTGATGTCGTCTGGGAGGACCCATCGACACCGTCGAGACAAGGCCACGGCAGCGGCCCTCGACGCTGTCGGCAGGTTCCTCCTCGCTGGTTGTCTCGCGAGAGCGCTCCCATTTTTCGGCCGAGGACCGCAACGAGTGATGTGGTGCGGCCACCGCCCCATCGGTGGGAAATCAGATACCCTCGCGTTACCTGTGTACTGAACCGTTTAATATTCGACCTGTCAAGTCCAGTTTCTGACCGAGGTAGTACACGGGACGAAGGGACCGAGCCGACATGAAGCGATTCAGTGATGCACCGACCGCGACCGGCTGGCCGCCGGTGATCGCCGGCTGCTCCGATGGTTCGATCGCGCAGTGAAGCGACCGACGATCGCCGACATCGCCAGGCGTGCGGGCGTCTCGACGGGCGCGGTCTCCTACGCGCTCAACGGGCAGCCCGGCGTGTCCGAGGCCACCCGGGCCCGCATCCTCGCGATCGCCGAGGAGGTCGGATGGCAACCGAACAGCGCAGCACGGGCGCTATCGGCGTCACGCGTCAACACCGTCGGCCTGGCGGTCTCGCGATCCGCGAGCGTGCTGGCGATCGAGCCGTTCTTCATGCAGTTGATCTCGGGCATCGAGGCGGCGTTGTCGAGCCAGGGCACCGCGCTGCTGCTGCAGGTGGTGCCAAGCCGCAAAGCCGAGATCGGCGTCCACCGCCGCTGGTGGGGTGAACGCCGCGTCGACGGCGTCATCCTCATCGACCTGGAGATCGACGATCCCCGCATCGACGCGCTGGTCGACATGGAGATGCCCGCGGTGGTCATCGGCGGCCCCTCGCCGGAACCGCTGCTGACGGAGGTCTACAGTGACGAGGCGGCGGCCATGCGCATCCTGGTCGACTACATCGCCGCGCTCGGCCATCGCCACATCGCCCACGTGTCGGGGCCCACCAACCTGCTGCACACGGCGACCCGCATCGCGGCCTTCAGGCAGGCGGCCGAGCGTCACGGCTTCGAGTCCGCCGAGTCCTACGAGACCGACTACACCGGCGAGGCCGCCGCACGCGTCACGCGCGATCTGCTCGCCGGTGGCAGCCGCCCCACCGCGATCATCTACGACAACGACGTCATGGCGGTCGCCGCCGTGGCGGTCACCCAGGAGATGGGGCTGTCGATACCGCAGGACATCTCGCTGGCCGCGTGGGAGGACTCCCCGCTGTGCCAGCTGGTGCACCCGCCGTTGACCACGCTGCACCGCGACGTCATGGCCTATGGCACCAACGCCGCCCAGCAACTGCTCGCCACGATCGAGGACGGCAAACGCCGCTCGTTCCAGGACGACACCCCGTACCTGGTCCCCCGCGGCAGCACCGCACGCCCCGACGACATGGAATCACGCCCCACCGCCACCGCCTGACCGCGCGCGGTACCACCACGCGAATGACCTGGCGTACCTGCCCTGGGCGGTCGAGGACCCAGACCGTGCTATCACCTTCGCCCGGGAGGCGCTGACGCTCGTCGACGCCGAACGGGAGCCGGCACGTACCGGGCGGGTGCAGCGGCTCGCCGCGATGGGCCACCGGCGCCTCGCCGTGCTGGCTGGCGCATGACGACGCGACGCGGTGCCCGGGGTGCGGTGACGCCTCGCCACCGGACGCGCGCGGCGCAGCCGGTCACCCGACGGTGATCACCGCGACGGCGAGCAGGGCGAGGACGACGGCGACGACCTGTGGACGGCGTAGCCGTTCGGCCAGCAACTGGCGCGCGAGCAGGACCACCACCACGGGGTACAGCGACGCCAGCAGCGCACTGATCGTCAGCAGACCGGCGCGGGCCGCGAGCAGGAACAGGATGTTGGCCAGCATGTCGAGCGCGCCCGACGCGGCGACCATCGGCATCGCGTCGCGGGGTGGCAGGGACCTGCCCGCCAGCGTGACGGCGCTTCCCATCAACGCCAGGGAGGCGATGCGGGCCCCGACCAGCGGCCACAGACCCGACCCGGACGGCGTGAGGTCGAGCAGGACGAAGAACACCCCGAAGGCCATGCCTCCCGCCAGCGCCAGCAGTGGTCCCCTCCTGTCGCCGGCGCGGGCACCGTCGCCCTGCGCGCCGGTCCGCCGGCCGCCCCCCGCCACCACGGTGATGGCGATCAGGCCGACCGCGATGCCCAGGCCCGCGAGCACCGACGGCCGCTCCCCCGCCACGAGTCCGGCGAGCACCGGCACCATGACCCCGACCACGGAGGCCAGCGGCGCGACCACGCCCATCGGACCCAACGCCAGCGCACGCAGGTAGGCGACCACACCCAACGCGCCCGCGATGCCCGCCAGACCGCCGGACAGGAACGCCTCGATCGAGGGCACGCCGGGCAGCAGACCCATCAGCGGGAGGAGGACGACCAGGCCGATCGCCTGCGACAAGAAGGTCACCGACGTCGCCGAGGCGCGCTTGGCCGCCAGGCCGCCGGCGAAGTCGGCGACACCGAACGTCAGCCCCGAGCCGAGCGCGAGCACGAGTGCCATGTCCATCTCCATCGAAGTGCAGTGCCCTGGACCATTTGGTGCAGTCCAGTGATGCTAGATGTCGGTGGGGCGAAGTGCAACACACTGCACCGCCAGGTACGTTTCAGTGACCTTGAAAGGAGCGGCATGGTGCAGGACCCCGAGATCCTGGCGAACGCCATCGGACGCAACGTCCGGCGGATGCGGCGCCGGCGGGATCTCACGCAGGACATGCTGGCGGAGCGGGCCGGGGTCAGCAAAGGTACCGTCATCGGCGTCGAGCAGGCGCGCGCCAACCCGAGCATC
>Ga0214469_1000102_pt1 | contig 24190 bp, 20 predicted proteins | sample RVTome_10_FD_187340 | JGI IMG/M metagenome (GOLD analysis project Ga0214469, IMG submission 187340) | Soil microbial communities from uranium-contaminated site in the Upper Colorado River Basin, Wyoming, United States - RVT153D57 HiSeq ... | reverse complement strand
AGGAAGTCAGGCCGTCGATCCCGTTTGCTCCCCGGTTGCAGAGGAAGCGAACGTCTTCCGGGCCCGGCGGCAGGAATGCCTCCTGATCGCGGATCGGCATGCTGGATGCGGTGTAGACGAGGTCTCCGTCGCGGTGAGCCGCGCCGAGGGCGCGGTGCAGCCCCGGCTCGGTCGGCTCGCTCAGCTCCGCCAGCTCCCGGTCGAGCGCTTCCTGGGCCGCTCGCTCGGCCTCAAGCCAGAGGCCGGGGGTCTCCCGCTCCCCGCCCAGCCGGGCTGCCCAGCCCGCCGCCAGCTCGGTGGGATCGGCCCGCAGCACGGCCGCCGCCCTGCGGGTCGGGTCGTTCCAGCCGCCGCGTGGGTCCACTGCGATCTGGTCGGCGCTGCACTCCGCGAGCCAGGAGCGCAGCGGTTTGCTGGTCGGCAGCTCTCCGAAGCGCAGGATCAGGTCGGGGGCGCGGGACTCGCGAAACCGGCAGTCGCGCAGGAGCAGGTCGTAGGAGGAGATCACCAGGTCGCGGTCGTGCGGGCCGCAGCGAAGTTGCGAGCTGGGATCGGCGAGGATCGGGAAGCCCGCCGCCCGCGCAAGGCGCGTCAGCGGCTCGCGCAGCTTCGGGTCGCGCTGACGCCCGGCGACGATCACGCCCGCCTTGGCGCCGGCTATGTGCGCGGCAACCTCGTCGAGCAGGAACTCCGACGGCTCCATGTCGATTGTGGTGGCGGCCGTCAGTGGCCTTCCGTCGCGCCCCCCGATCGCGAGCGGATCGGTCGCGGTCACCGCGTCGGAGATCGGCAGCGGGGCGAGCGGCTCCCGCCAGGAGAGGTTCAGGTGCACAGGGCCGGGCCGCGGCTCGCCGCGGGCAACGGCAGCTGCGCGGCAGGCCACCGCGCGATGGTGCAGGAGCCCGTCGTCGTCCGCCTGCTGGGTGCCCACCTCGCAGAACCAGCGCACCGCCGAGCCGTAGAGCTTCAGCTGGTCGATCGTCTGCCCGGCACCGATGCCGCGCAACTCCGGCGGTCGGTCGGCGGTGAGGACGATCAGCGGCAGCGCCGACTCGTCCGCCTCGCAGACGGCCGGGTGCAGGTTGGCGGCCGCGGTTCCCGAGGTGCAGAGCACCGCGACCGGCGCTCCGGTCGCCTGCGCGGCGCCTAGGGCGACGAAGCCGGCGCAGCGCTCGTCGAGAACGACGGACAGCTCGATCGCCTCCTCCCGGCGAAGCGCCACCGCGAGCGGGGTGGAGCGGGAGCCGGGGGAGAGGACCGCGTGCCGTATCCCGCAGCGCGTCAGCTCCTCGACGAAGGCGGTGGCAAGCGCCGTGTTCGCGTTGGTCGGGTCCAAGCGATCGCTGACGTTAGAGGCGGTGGGCCGCCAGTGCCTTCTCGTCGATCTCGACCCCGAGGCCCGGGCCGTCCGGCAAGTGCAGCATGTCTCCGTGCAGCACCGGCTGCGAGCCGGCGATCGTCGTCGCGAAAAGCCGCTGTGTCGCCAGCCCGTGGGCCAGCTCCGCACCGTCGTGGCCGAGGTCGCGCATCGCCTGAACCGTGTAGGCGGCGGCGGCGATTCCCACCGGGCCGTCCAGGGCACTCGACATGTAGGAGGGGATCGCGGCGGCGATCTCCAGGGCGGTGCCCGGCCCGCCGACCTTGGAGAGCTTCAGCGCCGCCAGCGAGCACTGCCCGGCGGCCCGGGCGCGCTGCGCCTCCTCGGCCGTCGCCAGCGTCTCGTCGGCGGCGAGCGGGATCGAGGTCGCTGACGCCACCTCGGCCATCGCCGCCGGGGTGGCAACCGGCTGCTCGGCGAGCTCGACACCGAGCGGCTCCAGCCTCTTCAGTACCCGCTTCGCGGTGCGGGCGTCCCAGGCGCCGTTCGCGTCGACCCGGATGCTCGCCTCCGGACCGACCGCTTCGCGGACCGCGCGAACGCGCGCGATCTCGCTCTTCGCATCGGGTCCTTCTCCGAGCTTGAGCTTGAACGCCGAGAACCCGGCTTCCGCCCAGCGCAGCGCGTCCGCTGCGACCGCGTCGGCCTCGCCGGCGACGAGCGTCGCGTTGCAGCGGACCGGCCCCGGGGCGATCACCGAGCGCAGTCCCGGCGCCGCCCGCTCTTCGCCCAGCCTGCCGGCCAGGTCCGTCAGCGCGGTCGCCACCGCGCAGCGGGAGGGGGCGGAGAGGCGCTCTGCCGCGCCGGCGAGCGCGTCGGCGTCGCCGACCCCCTCGAGCCCGAGTAGCTCGCCGACGACCTGCTCGAGCGTGGCGCCGCCCCGCAGCGAGAGCGGCACGGCCTCGCCCAGCCCGATAGGCCCGTCCACCGACCGCAGCCGCAGCAGCGCCATCTCGCGGTGCCGCAGGGAGCCGTTGGCGGTCACGTAGGGCTCGCGAAAGGGGAGTGCGTAGGGGACGACCTCGATGGAGGCTATTCGCGGGACCATCTAGCCGACCGGCAGCAGTCCCACGGAGAGCAGGAGGCCGAAGGCGGCAAGCAGCGTCCCGGTCGCCGCCAGCGCCGAGTTGAGGGCGGCGCCGTCGGTGCGGGAAGCGAGCGTCCGCAGCGGCGGAAGGGCGAGCGGCAGGGAGGCGAGGGCGATCAACGGAAGGGCGCTCGTCCCGGCCGCGAGCAGCGTGATCGGCACCATCGCGTAGGCGCCCACCACGAGCAGCCGGTAGAGCGCCACCGCCCGGCCGCGGCCGATGCGGACCGCAAGCGTGGTCTTGCCCGCGCGGCGGTCGGTTTCCAGATCGCGGATGTTGTTGACGACCAGGATCGCGGTGGAGAGGAAGCCGACGGAGATCGAGAGCCCCAGCGGCAGCAGGTCGATCTGCTCCAGCTGGACGTAGTAGGAGCCGTTGACGGCGACCAGTCCGAAGAAGAGGAAGACGAAGACCTCGCCCAGGCCCGCGTAACCGTAGGGCCGTGGGCCTCCCGTGTAGAGGATGCCGGCGGCGATCGAGACGGCGCCGACCAGGAGGATCACGACACCGGCCACCGTCGCGAGATAGACGCCGCAGGCGACCGCGGCGCCGAACGCTATCCAGGTCGCCGTCAGCACCCGGCGCGGCGCTACGAGGCCCGAGGAGGTGACCCGCACCGGGCCGAGCCGGTCCGTGGTGTCGGCGCCGCGGCGGGCGTCGGAGTAGTCGTTGGCGAGGTTGGTGCCGATCTGGATCAGGATCGAGCCGGCCAGGGCGGCGACGAAGCCTCCTGCCCGGGACAGCTCCCCCGCCGCCTCGACGGCGGCCGCCGTGCCGACCAGGACCGGGACGATCGCCGCCGGAAGGGTCCGCGGCCGCGCGGCCATCGCCCAGATGCGGAGCGGGCTCACGGCCTTCTGGGGTACTTGGAGAAGTCGGGCTTGCGGCCCTGCTGGTAGGCGTTGCGCCCTTCCTGCCCTTCCTCCGACATGTAGAAGAGCATCGTCGCGTCGTGGGAGAGTTGCTGGAGGCCGGTCAGGCCGTCCTCCTCGGCGTTGAAGCTCGACTTCAACAGTCGCAGCGAAAGGGGAGAGAGGTGCAGCATCTCCCGGCACCAGGCGACCGTTTCCCGCTCCAGTTCGCCGACCGGGACGACGGCGTTGACGAGTCCCATCTGCAGCGCCTCTTCGGCGCCGTATAGACGGCAGAGGAACCAGACCTCCTTTGCGCGCTTGACGCCCACGTTGCGGGCCAGCAGGCTGGCGCCGAAGCCGCCGTCGAAGCTTCCGACCCGCGGCCCGGTCTGGCCGAAGCGGGCGTTGTCGGCGGCGATCGTCAGATCGCAGACGAGGTGCAGGATGTGGCCGCCGCCCACCGCGTAGCCGGCGACCATCGCGACCACCGGCTTGGGGAGGCGGCGGATCTGGACGTGAAGGTCGCCGACGTCGAGGCGGCCGACCCCCTGCTGAGCGACCTCGTCGTCGCCGATGTATCCGTCGTCGCCGCGGATTCGCTGATCGCCGCCGGAGCAGAAGGCCTCGTCTCCGGCGCCCGTGAAGACGATCGCTCCCACTTCGAGGTCGTCGCGGGCGCGGCCGAAGGCGTCGCGCAGCTCGGCCAGGGTCTGGGGCCGGAACGCGTTGCGGACCTCGGGGCGGTCGATCGTGATCTTCGCGATCCCGTCCCCCTTCTCGTAGCGCAGGTCTTCGTACTCGGCGGCGGCACGCCACTCGATCGGCGCGTAGAGGTCCGCTTCGGGGGGCGAGTCCTTGTGACGTGAGGGCAAGGTGGATCGGCTCCTTCGGCCCGGCCGTGCCCCGGCCGGCTCGGATCGCAAGAATGCCCGGCAACGATAGCCACAGCACCCGGGGAGGGGCACGTGAAGCTCGACAACTGGCTGGCGCAGAGGGCGGAGACGTGCCCGGACCGACCGGCGCTCGTCGCCGGCGACGAGACCCTCGCCTACGCGGACCTGGAGGCCGAGGCGACGCTGGTCGCGCGGCGGCTCGCGGCGCACGGGGTACGACGGGGCGCCACGGTCGCCTTGACCATGGAGGCCGGCCCGCAGCAGATCGTCCTCCTCCATGCGCTGATCAAGATCGGCGCCGTGGTCCTGCCGCTCAGCCCCCGGCTGACGGCCGCGGAGCGCAAGGCGGTGCTCGCCGCCGAGGAGCCGGAGGTGGATCTCGACGACGCCCGCCGGCTGCCCGAGACGGAAGCGGACCTGCCCCTCCTCGGCGAGCACGACATGGACGACGTCCACTGCCGCATCCTCAGCAGCGGCAGCACGGGGCCGCCGCACCCGGTCTCCCTCACCTACGGGAACCACCTCTGGAGCGCGGTCGGCTCCGCCTTCAACATCGGCGTCCGGCCCGACGACCGCTGGCTCTGCTGCCTGCCGCTGGCCCACGTCTCCGGCCTCTCGATCGCGATGCGATCGGCGATCTACGGGACGACGATGGTCCTGCACGAAAGCTTCGATGTGGATCGAGTCGGGAACGCGCTCGAGCAGGGCGAGGCGACCGTCGTCTCGCTGGTCTCGACGATGCTGGTGCGGCTGCTCGAGGCCGGTGCGGACCTGGCGCTGCCCAGGGCGGTCCTGGTCGGCGGCGGCCCGGTCCCCTCAGGCGCCCTGGAGGAGGCGCTCGGCCGCGGCGCGACCGTGGTGCAGACCTATGGGTTGACCGAGGCGGCCTCGCAGGTGACGACCCTCGCTCCGGCTGACGCCAGGCGCAAGCTCGGGTCGGCCGGACGGCCGCTGCTCACGACGCATCTGCGGATCCAGGAGGGCGAGATCCTCGTCCAGGGCCCGACGGTGGCGCCGGGCTGCACCGACGCCGACGGCTGGCTGCACACCGGCGACCTCGGCCGGATCGACGAGGAAGGGTTCCTCTTCGTCGAGGAGCGGATCGACGACATGATCGTCAGCGGCGGCGAGAACGTCGCGCCGGTCGAGGTCGAGCAGGTGCTGCTGCGCCACCCCGCCGTCGTCGACGCCGCGGTGGTCGGTCGCGACGACCCGGAGTGGCAGCAGGCGATCACCGCGGTGGTCGTGCTCGCCGACGGCGCGGAGACCAGTGCCGAGGAGCTGCGCCGGCACTGCGCGGACTCGCTGGCCGGCTTCAAGGTCCCGAAGCGGGTGGAGCTGGCCGAGGTGCTTCCCCGCACCCCCTCGGGCAAGCTGATGCGCAGGGCGCTGCGTTAGAGTCGCCGCGCGATGGCCGAAGCCAAAGACATCTTCTACGACGCCGACGCCGACCTCTCGCTGCTCGAGGGAAAGACGGTCGCGATCCTCGGATACGGATCCCAGGGACACGCGCACGCCCTCAACCTGAAGGACTCCGGCGTCGACGTCGTCGTCGGCCTGCGGCCCGGCTCCTCCAGCCGGTCCGAGGCGGAGGCGGCCGGCCTCGAGGTGCTCGACGTCGCCGACGCCGCCAGCCGCGGCGAGGTCGTGATGGTCCTGCTTCCGGACGAGCGTCAGGCGGACGTCTGGAAGGCCGAGATCGCCGACGGGATCGCCCCCGGCAACCTGCTCCTCTTCGCGCACGGCTTCTCCATCCACTTCGGGCAGATCGAGCCGCCGGCCGGCGTCGACATCGGCATGGTCGCCCCCAAGGGGCCGGGACACCTCGTCCGGCGCCAGTTCGAGGAAGACCGAGGCGTGCCCTGCCTGATGGCAGTCCATCAAGACGCCACCGGCAACGCGCACGATCTGGTGCTCGCCTACGCGAGCGGCATCGGCGGCGGCCGCGCCGGCGTGATCGAGACGACCTTCAAGGACGAGTGCGAGACCGACCTCTTCGGAGAGCAGGCGGTTCTCTGCGGAGGCGCTTCGGAATTGGTGCGCGCCGGGTTCGAGACCCTGGTCGAGGCGGGCTACGACCCGCGGCTCGCCTACTTCGAGTGCCTGCACGAGCTGAAGCTGATCGCCGACCTGATGTACGAGAAGGGGATCCAGGGGATGCGGGACTCGATCTCCAACACGGCCGAGTACGGCGACATGACCCGCGGCAAGCGGGTGATCGGCGAGGAGGCCCGCGCCGCTATGAAGGACATCCTCGATGAGATCCAGTCCGGCGAGTTCGCTCGTGAGTGGATCGCCGAGAACCGGGCCGGCGGCGAGAGCTTCGACCGGATGCGCAAGGAAGCCGCCGACCACCAGGTCGAGGAAGTCGGCGGCGAGCTCAGGGAAATGATGCCCTGGGTCGACCGCGGCTAGTGGCCGACCGGTCGATCCCCAGCGAGCTGCTGCCCGCCGACGGCCGCCTCGGCTGCGGGCCCTCAAAGGTCCGCCCGGAGGCCCTGGAGAGGCTTGCCGGGAGATCGGACCTGATGGGCACCTCGCATCGCCAGAAGCCGGTCAAGGAGCTGGTGGGCCGGGTGCGGGCGGGGATGGCGGACCTGTTCGGCCTTCCCGACGGCTACGAGGTCGCGCTCGGCAACGGTGGCGCGACCGCCTTCTGGGACGCCGCCGCCGCCTGTCTGGCGAGGCGCCGGACGCTCCATCTCAGCTACGGCGAGTTTTCGCAGAAGTTCGCCAAGGCGGCCGCCGGCGCGCCGTTCCTGGACGATCCGATCGTCGTCGAGGCGGAGCCTGGCGATGCCCCCGCCCCGCGGGCCGACCCGGATGCCGACGCGATCGCCTGGGCCCACAACGAGACATCGACGGGGGTGACGGTCCCGGTTCGGCGGCCGGACGATGCCGGCGATGCCCTGGTTCTCGTCGACGCCACCTCCGGCGCCGGTGGGCTGCCGGTCGACGTCGAGCAGGCCGACGCCTACTACTTCGCGCCGCAGAAAGCCTTCGGCGGCGACGGTGGCCTCTGGCTGGCGCTGCTGAGCCCGGCGGCAATCGAGCGAATCGAGGAGCTGGACGGGGTGGGGGGGCGCTGGCAGCCCGCGTCGATCTCTCTTGCCACCGCACTGGAGAACTCGCGCAAGGACCAGACCTACAACACCCCGGCCTTGGCGACCCTGCTGCTGCTGGCCGACCAGCTCGAGTGGATGCTGGCCGGCGGAGGGCTCGACTGGTGCGTGGAGCGAACCGCCGCCTCTTCCGGGCATCTCTACGGCTGGGCGGAGCAGGCCGCGCTCGCCCGGCCCTTCGTCTCCGACCCGGCGAAGCGCTCGTCGGTTGTCGGCACGATCGACTTCGAAGACTCGGTCGACGCGGCTGCCCTGGCGGCGACGCTTCGCGCGAACGGGGTCGTCGACGTGGAGCCCTACAGAAAGCTGGGCCGCAACCAGCTGCGGGTCGGCATGTTCCCGGCGGTCGCGCCGGGCGACGTGCAGGCGCTCACCGCCTGCATCGACTGGACGATCGAGAACGTGGAGGAGGTTTCCCGGTGAGGGTCCTGGTCAAGGAGAAGATCGCCGACTCCGGCGTCGAGCTGCTGCGGGAGAACTTCGACGTCGACCTCGGCCTGGACATGACGGACGGGGAGCTCGCCGAGGCGATCGGCGGCTACGACGCGATCCTGATCCGGTCGGCGACGACGCTGACTCCGGAACTGATCGAGCGGGCGGAGCGTCTGAAGGTGATCGGCCGGGCGGGCACCGGCGTCGACAACGTGGACATCCCCGCTGCGACGCGGCGGGGGATCATCGTCGCCAACGCCCCGGAGTCGAACTCCGTCGCCGCCGCCGAGCACACCCTTGCGCTGGCCTTGGCGCTCTGTCGCAACGTGCCGCAGGCCCAGGCGTCGCTGACCGCCGGCCGCTGGGAGCGGTCGAATTTCAAAGGCACCGAGCTGTACGGGAAGACGCTCGGAGTGGTTGGCTTCGGCCGCATCGGCCAGCTCGTCGCGAAGCGGGCGCAGTCGTTCGAGATGGAGGTCGTCGCATTCGACAAGTTCGTCTCCGCCGAGCGCTTCCGGGAGTTGGGCGTGGAGGGCGCCGAGACCCTCGAAGACCTCTACGGCCGCGCCGACATCGTCACGGTTCACGTGCCCAAGACGCCCGAGACGATCGGCTTGATCGGGACGGGGGCGATCGCGGCGATGAAGGACGGGGCCCGCGTCGTCAACTGCGCCCGCGGCGAGCTGGTCGACCTCGAGGCGGTGCAGGCGGGGCTGGAGTCCGGCAAGCTCGCCGGCGCCGCCCTCGACGTCTTCCCGTCGGAGCCCTTTACCGAGCACCCGATCTTCAAGCGCGACGACGTGGTGGTGACGCCCCATCTGGGTGCCTCGACCGAGGAGGCGCAGGATCGCGCCGGCGTCGTCACCGCGGAGCAGGTGACCGCCGCCCTGACCGGCGGAGTCGTTACAAACGCCGTCAACATCGCCGCGGTGAGGCCGGAGGCGATGGAGGCGCTGGCACCCTTTGTGCCGCTCTGCGAGAAGCTAGGTCGGCTCGCGCAGGCGCTCGGCGGCGGCCCCGTCGACCGTGTAAGCGCGGAGTTCCGTGGCCGGATCGCCGATTACGACACCCGCCTGCTCGGCATCGCGGTCCTGGTCGGCATCCTCTCCGGCCACACCGAGGAGCCGGTCAACCTGGTCAACGCCCCGCAGCTCGCCGAGGAACGAGGGATCGAGCTGACGGAGACCAAGGACGCCAGCGCCGACGAGTTCACCGAGCTGGTCACGGTGCGGATCGGGGTCGGTGAGGACGCCGTCGAGGTCGCCGGCACCAGCGTTGGGCCTCGCAACATTCCCTACCTGGTCTCCGCTTGGGGGGAGAGCATCTATCTCCCGTTCGCCGACCACCTGGCCGTCTTCCGCTACGACGACCGACCGGGGATGATCGGCCGGGTCGGCACCGCCTTCGGCGAGGAGTCGGTGAACATCATCTCCGCTGCGGTCGGCGCGGCCGGCGACGGCCACGCGGTGATGGCGCTGACCACCGACGCGCCGGTGCGTGCGTCGACGATCGAGCGGATCCTGGAGCTGGACGGCTTCGCAGACGGTAGATCAGTCGACCTCTGAGGACCGGCCCACTGTCCGGTATGCCTCGATTTCCGGGCAGGAACGCCGCAACGTAGGCTCGTCGACGCTGTTCGGAGGGTGATGGGCTCATTCAAACGCCGCGGGGGGCGTGCGTCCCTCGCGCTCGCACTCGTCCTGTTGGCGGTCCCGGCGGTCGTCCAGGCTGCCCAATCCGTACAGGAAGGGGAGCCCGTGGCCACGGCCGTGGCGCAGCAGCAGGAGTCGGTGCCCTTCACGCTGACCCTGCGCGGAACGCCGGGGCCAAATGAGATTTTTATCCAGTACTCGGTCGCCGCCGCAAAGTTCGTGATCACGGCGAACGGAACTCTCAACCAGCCCTTCGGGGAGAACGGCAAGCCGATCTCCGCCTGCGCAAACCCGAGGGGGAACACCAACCGCCTCAGCTGTGGAAGTCGCGCGATCGGCGGGTTCGAGGTGGACGCGGGCTCGGGCAACGACACGGTGATCGTCGGCGGCTCCGTGCGCGTCTCCACGACGCTGCGGGGCGGCCCGGGCAACGACGACCTGGCCGGGGGCGACAACACGGACAAGCTTCTCGGCGGCCCCGGCCACGACAAGCTGGCGGGGCGAGGCGGGGCGGACTTCCTCTACGGAGGCCCGCATCGCGACGTGATCTTCGGCGGTCCCGGCCAGGACGTCCTGCTTGGCGGGCCCGGGCGGGATCGCCTGCTCGGCGGTCCCGGGCGCGACATCGAGCGCCATGGGCGGCGGTCGTCAACTCCCCGGCGCAGCGGGAGCACTTGACCCGTTTCGGGACAGTAGCCGTCCTCCGACGAAGAGCAGGGTGATCAGGAAGCCGACCAGCGAGAGAGCAGCGTCCAGCCTGAAGGCGGCCTGAACTCCATCCACGAAAGAGGGCTGGGCGGCAAAGATCGCCGTGGTGAGGCCCAGTCCGATCGCACCCCCGGCTATCTGGCACATGTAGACGATGCCGCCGGCGAGGCTGGTGTGGCTCTCGTCCACGGAGGTGACTCCAGCGGTGGTCGCGGTCGGGTAGAAGCTGCCTATTCCCAGGCCGAGGACGACCATGCCGAGGATCAGCTCGTCGTAGCCGGAGGACTCCGATATGCCTGAGAGCAGAAACGGCGCGATGGCGATGCAGCCGGCGCCAAGGACCGCCAGCGGCTTTGCTCCGAGCCGGTTGTAGAGAGGGCCGGCAATGAAGGAGACGAAGGCGAAGACCGCCAGGAAGGGGAGGACGCCGACTCCCGCCTCCAGCGGCGAGTAGCCGAGCTGCTTCTGCATGAACTGCGGCAGGTAGAGCAACGCCGCGAAGAAGGTCGCGGACATGAAGACGATCGCCACGCAGGAGGCGCGGAAGCTCTCGTTTCCCATCACCGCCCGCGGGACCAAGGCCTTCATCCCGGCTCTGCGCTCGATGGGAAGAAAGGTCGATATCAGCACGGCGGAGAGGGCGAAGAGCGCGAGTACCCTGATATCGCCGAATCCCCAGTCATTCCCCTGGTCGAGCGCTACCAGCAGCGCCACCAGTCCGGCTGAGAGGGTCGCGATCCCGGCGTAGTCGATGCGGCGTTCGGCAGCCTCCGGCGGCGGCAGGTGCACGAGCCTCCAGGTGACCAGGACGGCGAAGCCGGCTATCGGCACGTTGACGAAGAAGATCCAGCGCCAGCTCAGCAGATCGGTAAGCGCTCCGCCGATCAGGGGGCCGACGGCGTTGCCCAGCCCGGCGGCACCGAGGATCAGTCCACCGGCGAGACCGGCGCGCTCAGCCGGCAACAGGGCGTAGGTCATGCCGAGGATCGCCGGCCACATCAGCGCTCCGCCGACCCCCATCGCGACTCTGGTGGCGATCAGCCAGGCCTCGGACTGTGCGGCACCGCCCAACGCCGACATCGAGGCGAAGATCGCCGTGCCAAGGAAGAAGGCCCGGCGGCGGCCGAAGAGGTCGGCGAGACGCCCCCCGGTGACGATCATCACTCCGAAGGTGAGCGCGTAGGCGTTGATCACCCACTGGATCGTGCTGACACCGGTGTCGAAGTCGCGCTCCATCGCGGGCAGCGCCACGTTGACCGCGGAGAAGTCGTTTGCGATCACGATCACGCTGAGTCCCATGGCCAGCAGCGCGAGGTATGGGATCCGCTCCGGCTTTGCTATGCGGGCAGCCTACGCTAAGCTCAGGCGACGAATGGCAGTCCGGCGCAACACCCTGTCGCTACTCCTTCTCCTCCCCCTGCGGGGGGAATAGCGCTGGGCGGCGCGACAGCCGCAACACACAGGTCATTCGAGCGAAGCAGAGAAGGAGAGGTCCAGTGGGACCAGCATCAGACGCCAACCGCGTCCACATATTCGACACAACGCTCCGCGACGGCGAGCAGTCTCCCGGCATCTCGCTCAACACCCCGGAGAAGGTGGAGATCGCCCAGCAGCTCGCCCGGCTCGGCGTGGACGTGATCGAGGCCGGATTCCCGATCACCTCGCCCGGCGACTTCGAGGCGGTGGAGGAGATCGCCCGCAACGTCGAAGGCCCGACGATCTGCGGACTGGCCCGCACCCACAAGGCCGACATCGACGCGGCCTGGGGGGCGATCCGCGACTCGCAGCGGCCGCGCATCCATACCTTCATCTCCACTTCGGACATCCACATCGAGCACCAGCTGCAGACCGATCGCGACGACGTCAAGGGGCAGGCTCGCGCCGCCGTCGCGCTGGCCAGGTCCTACTGCGACGACGTCGAGTTCTCCCCCATGGACGCGACCCGCGCAGACCTCGAGTTCACCGCCGAGGTATGCACGATCGCCGTGGAGGAGGGCGCGACGGTGATCAACATTCCCGACACGGTCGGGTATACGACTCCCGACGAGTATGCCGCCTACTTCCGCCGCCTCTACGAGCTGGTCCCGGGGTTGCGCGACGTGGAGGCCTCCGTCCACTGTCACGACGACCTCGGCCTGGCCGTCGCCAACTCCTATGCCGGCGTGCTCGCGGGTGCGCGGCAGGTCGAGTGCGCGGTGAACGGGATCGGCGAGCGGGCCGGCAACTGCTCGCTGGAGGAAATCGTGATGCTGCTGCGGACCCGCACCGACGCCCACGGCCTCGACACCGGCGTCGACAGCCACGAGCTGGCGCGCACCAGCCGCATGGTCTCGCGTCTCACCGGCTATCCGGTGCAGCCCAACAAGGCGGTCGTCGGCCGCAACGCCTTCGCGCACGAGTCGGGCATCCACCAGGACGGAGTGCTGAAGGAGCGCTCCACCTACGAGATCATGGACGCGACCGAGATAGGCCTGGAGTCGAACTCGATCGTGCTCGGCAAGCACTCCGGGCGCCACGCCCTGCGCGATGCGCTCGAGCAGCTGGGCTTCAAGGTCGAGGGCGGTGCGCTGAACGCGGCCTTCAAGCGGTTCAAGCAGGTTGCGGACAAGAAGAAGCAGATCACCGCGCTGGACCTGGAGGCGATCGTCTCCGATGAGATGCGCGAGCGAGCCGAGTCTCACACCCTCGCCTGGTTCGAGGTCGAGGCCGGGTCGCGACGTGAGCCGAGCGCCACCGTCGCGGTGACGATGCCGTCGGGGGACGAGTCGGTCGCGACCGCGTCCGGGGACGGCCCGGTCGACGCGATCTTCCACGCGATCCAGGCGGCGACCGGCACGGAGTGCGACCTGCGCCAGTACGCGGTCGAGGCGGTGACAGGCGGCGAGGACGCGCTCGGAGAGGTGACGGTGATGCTGCGGGCCGCGGGGCGCTTGGCCACGGGTCAGGGGGTGGCAACCGACATTCTGGAGGCCTCTGCCCGCGCCTACGTCAGGGCTCTGTCCAACGCCCTCGACGGTGCCGCCATACGCGAGGCCGAGGCGGCGACCGCCGACGCCGCCTCGGAGCGCACCCCGGGGCCGTGAGCGGGGTCAGGATGCGGCGGTGCTCAGCCGCGCCGGGACGGCTCGTCGATCCGCTGCGCGAAGACGATCTCGAGGCTGGCGATCGACAGGTAGAGCGCCGTCGCCGCGAAGGAGGCGATCGCCCAGGCGATCGCCCCGGGCACGGTGGCCAGCAGAGCCGCTACGCCGAAAGCGGCGCCGATCGCGAAGACGTGGATCGTCCCCGCTCGAATCAGGTCCCGCCGCCCGGTCTTCAGCGGCGCGGCAGAGACCCGCTCCGCGACGAACCCGAGCAGGGCGAAGGCCAGCATGGCGCCGAGCACGAAGAGGATCAGGTCCTCAACCCCCGGATTCCCCTGCTGGTTGGTGAGCAGGCCGTGCGTCGCCCAAACGGTCAGCGTGTAGCCGTAGGGGACGGCGCTGCCGCGCAGGACGGCGACCAGGGCACCAAGCGGCTGCTGCTCACTCATCGGCCATCGGAGCCAAGCTAACCTAGCCTGAGGATGCCAATGCCGAGAACGATGTTCGACAAGATCTGGGCGGAGCACGAGGTCGCCGAGGGGCTGATCTACATCGACCTGCACCTCGTCCACGAGGTGACCTCGCCGCAGGCGTTCGACGGGTTGCGGCTCGCCGGGCGGTCTGTGCGGCGACCAGAGAGGACGATCGCCACGGCCGACCACAACGTGCCCACCGACGGCACTGCGGCGGCGGGGCTGATCGCCGATCGGCTTTCCCGTGTCCAGGTGGAGACACTGGAGCGCAACTGCGAGGAGTTCGGCGTGCCGATCTACTCGCTCGGCTCCGACAGGCAGGGCATCGTCCACGTGATCGGCCCGGAGTTGGGGGTCACCCAGCCCGGGATCACGATCGTCTGCGGTGACAGCCACACCTCCACCCACGGGGCGTTCGGCGCTCTCGCCTTCGGCATCGGCACCTCGGAGGTGGAGCACGTCCTCGCCACGCAGTGCCTGGTGCAGTCGCGCCCGCAGACGATGCGAATCTCCTACGCAGGTGAGCTGGGCTCGGGCGTCACCCCCAAGGACCTGATCCTGGCGACGATCGGCCGGCTCGGGACCAGCGGCATGGCCGGCCATGCCGTCGAGTATGCCGGGCCCGCGATCGAGTCTCTCTCCATGCCGGGCCGGATGACGATCTGCAACATGACGATCGAGGGCGGCGGACGAGCCGGGATGATCGCCCCCGACGAGACGACCTTCGAGTGGGTCAGGGGACGGCCCGGCGCGCCGCAGGACTTCGACGCCGCGGTCGAGCGCTGGCGGTCGCTGCCCACGGATCAAGGCGCGAGCTTCGACACCGAGGTCGAGATCGACGCCGCCGGCATCTCGCCGATGGTCACCTGGGGGACCAGCCCCGGGATGGTCGTCGAGGTGACCGATGCGGTGCCCGACCCGGCGGCGCTGGAGTCTCCGGCGGACCGAGAGTCGGCTGCTCGGGCGCTCGCCTACATGGCGCTGGAGGCGGGGACGCCGATGACCGACATCCCGCTCGACAGGGTCTTCATCGGCTCCTGCACGAACTCCCGCATCGAGGACCTGCGCGAGGCGGCGAAGGTCGTCGAGGGCCGGCGGGCGGCGAGCTCGTTGCGGGCGATGGTCGTGCCCGGCTCCCAGCAGGTCAAGGCGCAGGCAGAGGAGGAGGGGATCGACGACGTCTTCCGCTCCGCCGGCTTCGAATGGCGGGCCGCCGGCTGCTCGATGTGCCTGGGGATGAACCCGGACACCCTGGCCGAGGGGGAGCGCTGCGCGTCCACCTCGAACCGGAACTTCGAGGGGCGCCAGGGCAAGGGCGGTCGGACCCACCTGGTCAGCCCGCGAATGGCCGCCGCTGCCGCGGTGGAGGGCCACTTCGTCGACATCAGGGAGTACGCATGAGAGCCGTGGACGTCATCCAGGGAAAGGTCTCGGTCCTCGACCGCTCCGACATCGACACCGACCAGATCATCCCCAAGCAGTTCCTGAAGAGGGTCGAGCGGACCGGCTTCGGGGAGTTCCTCTTCCACGACTGGGTCCAGTCCGGGGAGATCGAGCTGGAGCCCAATCCGATCCTCGTCGCAGGCCGTAACTTCGGCTGCGGCTCCTCGCGCGAGCACGCGCCCTGGGCCCTGGAGGACTTCGGCTTCGAGGCGATCGTCGCCCCCTCGTTCGCGGACATCTTCTATGCCAACTGCACCAAGATCGGGCTGCTCCCGGTCGTCCTCGACGAGGAGCACTGCCGGGCGGTGGTGGAGGCTGGGGAGGCGCGCATCGACCTCGACGACCAGACCGTCGACTGCGCCGCCGGGGTCTTCAAGTTCGAGATCGAGCCCGACGTGCAACACCGCCTTCTGCACGGCCTCGACGAGATCGGGATAACGCTTCAGAACGAGAGCGCGATCGACGAGTTCGAGGCCTCCGACCGCGCCGCTCGCGGCCCGGTGACGACCGCGCTTTGACTCGCGTGCCGAGCGGGACGACCGACTGGGACGCGAAGGCCTACGACCGCTTGGCGGCGCCGCAGGAGGAGTGGGCGCGCTCGGTTCTCGAGCGCATGGACCTGGGCGGTGACGAGATCGTCCTCGACGCCGGCTGCGGCTCCGGCCGGGCGACCCGACTGCTGCTGGATCGCCTCCCGCGGGGGAAGGTGATCGGTGTGGACGGCTCGGAGTCGATGGTCGCCGAGGCGGAGCGGGCGCTTGCCGAGTACGGCGACCGGATCGAGCTGATCCACTCCGACCTGCTCGAGCTGGAGCTGCCGGAGCAGGTGGACGGGGTTTTCTCGAACGCGACCTTCCACTGGATCGCGGATCACGACCGGCTGTTCGAGCGTCTTCGCGCAGCGCTGAAGCCGGGTGGCCGACTGACCGCTCAGTGCGGTGGCGAGGGCAACGTCGCGGAGTGGCAGCGAGCGGTCGAGCACGCAGCCGGCCAACCTGAGTTCGCCGATTACTTTTCAGACTGGGACGGGCCCTGGAACTTCGCCGCTCCCGCGGAGACCGAGGAACGACTGGCTCGAGCCGGCTTCGACGGGGTCCGCTGCTGGCTTGAGGAGAAGCTCGTCGAGCCCGACGATCCCAGCGACTTCGTCTCCGTCGTCGGCCTCGCGGCACACCACGAGCGCCTCCCCGCCGTTCTCCGTCAGCGCTTCACAGACGCTGTCCTCGGCCACCTGGAGCGCCCACTCGTCCTCCGCTACGTCCGCCTCAACATCGAGGCAACAGCGGCTGGGTAGGGAAGATGGTCCCGCGGAACCGTCCCGTCCATCTTCCGCTGCGCTTTTGCCCGTATAGCGAGCAAAAGGCGCAGTGGACGAGAGAAGCCAACCCCCACACCGCGAGCCCGTAGTCGATCCGCTCGCCCCGGCTCAGCGGGACCGCTTCGTCCGAGATGCTCGCCGCCCCTTGGTACTACTTCCTTACCCAGCCGGTTGTTCGTGTTTCCATCTCCCCGATGTTCTCCAGTGCGGTTCCGGTCCCGCGGAACCGGGTTAGAGTGCCCGCCGTGACGAACCCGCGCATAGCCCTGCTGCCCGGCGACGGGATCGGGCCGGAGATCGTCGCCGCGGCGCGACGGCTGCTGGAGGCGTTGGGGGAGTTCGAGTTCGAGGAGCACGTAGTCGGGGGTGCCTCTATCGACGCGAATGGGACTGCGCTTACCGATGAGGTGCTGGAGGCGTGTCGGGGAGCGGACGCGGTGCTGCTCGGTGCGGTCGGGGGCCCGAAGTGGGACACGACCGACCCCGAGGCGCCGCGGCCGGAGCAGGGACTGCTGGGGTTGCGGAAGGGCCTGGGGCTCTACGCGAACCTGCGCCCGGTGCGTCCCAGCCCGGCGCTGATCGGCGCCAGCCCGCTGCGCGAGGAACGGATCGCCGGCACCGACCTGCTGGTCGTGCGGGAGCTGACCGGCGGCATCTACTTCGGCGACAGCGGCCGTGACGGCGACGTCGCCCACGACAACTGCGAGTACTCGGTCGCCGAGATCGAGCGGATCGCCCACACAGCCTTCGAGGCCGCGGCGCGGCGCGCGGGGGGCGGCGGGGGAGCGAGGGTCACCTCGGTCGACAAGGCGAACGTGCTCGAGACCTCGCGGCTCTGGCGGGAAGTCGTCACCCGGGTCTCGGAGGAGCACGCCGACGTCGAGCTTGACCACCTGCTGGTCGACAACGCCGCGATGCAGCTCGTCTCCCGGCCCGCCGACTTCGATGTGATCCTCACCGAGAACCTGTTCGGCGACATCCTCAGCGATGAGTCGGCGATGCTCACCGGATCGTTGGGGATGCTGCCGTCCGCCAGCCTCGGCGACGGTGGGCCGGGCCTGTTCGAGCCTGTGCACGGCTCGGCCCCGGACATCGCCGGCCGCGGCGCCGCCAACCCGCTCGCCACCTTTCTATCCGTGGCGATGATGCTGCGCCACGGGCTCGAGATGCCCGACCGGGCGGTCGCGGTCGAGCAGGCGGTCGACGCGGTCCTGGGGCGCGGTCTGCGCACCGCGGACCTCGCCGGCGCGGGCGAGGCGAGGGTCGGCACCGAAGAGATGACAGATGCGGTGATCTCCACCCTGGGCGGGTAAGCTTCCGTAGCCATGGAGCAGGCCGAGCTGATCTGGCTGAACGGCGAGTTCGTGCCCTGGCAGGAGGCCAAGGTGCACGTGCTCAGCCACGGCCTGCACTACGGGACCGGCGTCTTCGAGGGGATCCGCTGCTACGAGACCGGAGACGGCTCGGCGATCTTCCGCCATCGCGACCACCTCGAACGGCTGCACAGGTCGGCGCAGCTCTACTACATGGAGGTCCCCTATTCGATCGAGGAGCTGCGAAGCGCCACTCACGAGCTGATCGGCCGCAACGGCCTGCGCTCCTGCTATATCCGGCCGCTGGCCTTCCGCGGCTACGGTGAGATGGGCCTCTACGCGAAGAGCGCTCCGATCGACGTGACCATCGCGGTCTGGCCCTGGGGCTCCTATCTCGGCGACGACGGCAAGCGCGACGGCATCCGCGCCCGGGTCTCCTCCTGGCGGACGATCTCCGGCGAGAGCCTGATCCCCCACGCCAAGGCCTCCGGCCAGTACCTGAACTCGATCCTCGCCAAGACCGAGGCGGAGAACTCCGGCTACGACGAGGCGATCCTGCTCGACCAGCACGGGCGCGTCTCCGAGGGTTCGGGAGAGAACGTCTTCGTCGTCCGCGACGGCATCCTCTGCACGCCCCCTCACACGGCCGCAATCCTCGACGGGATCAGCCGCAATTCGGTCGTCCAGATCGCGCGCGACCTCGGCTACCAGGTGGAGGAGCGCGATATCGCCCGCTCGGAGCTCGCCCTGGCCGACGAGGTGTTCCTGACCGGCACGGCGGCGGAGCTGGTCCCGATCCGCGAGATCGACGACCACGCCCTCGGCGAGCCGGGAGAGATCACCCGCCAGCTGCAGTCGAAGTTCGATGACGCGCTGCACGGACGCGCCGACGAGTACCTCGAGTGGCTCGACTTCGTCGAGCAACCGAGTAAGGTCAGCGGCTGATGCAGCTCCGCTTCGAGGCATTCGAGCAGATCGCCCGAATTACGGGCGCCGCCACCGCCCGCTAGGGCGGTGGACGGCAGCGCGGCCGCTCGCCGCGCCAGCCGGGCCTCTAAAGGCCCCGCGCTCGACCCCTCGAAGAAAGGCATCGAATGGAACAGGTGAAGCTCTACGACACCACCCTGCGAGACGGCATGGGTGGCCACGGCATGTCGCTCTCGGTCAGCGAGAAGCTGAACGTGGTGCGGGCGCTCGACCGGCTCGGCATTCACTTCGTGGAGGCGGGCTTCCCGAGCTCCAACCCGAAGGAGGCGGAGCTGTTCGAGCGCCTCGCGGAGGTGGACCTGGCGCAGGCGACGGTCGCCGCATTCGGGATGACTCGCCGCCGCGACCGCACCGCCGAGGACGACGAGGCGCTGCAGGTGCTGGTCGAGTGCTTCGCGCCGGTCGTCTGCCTGGTGGGCAAGAGCTGGAGCCTGCACCTCGAGAAGGTGACCCGGGTCTCCCACGAGGAGAACCTGGCGATGATCTCCGACTCGGTCGCGTTCTGCCGGGAGCAGGGGAAGCGGGTGGTCTACGACGCGGAGCACTTCTTCGACGGCTACCGCGACGACGCCGGCTTCGCGCTGGAGTGCCTGCGGGCGGCGGCGACGGCCGGCGCCGAGAACGTCACTCTCTGCGACACCAACGGCGGCAGCCTGCCCGACTTCGTCGCGGAGGCGACTGCGGCGGCGGTCGAGTGCCTCGACGGAGCGGCGGAGGTGGGGATCCACACCCACAACGACGCTGAGTGCGCGGTCGCGAACTCGCTGGCCGCGGTAGGCGCCGGCAGCCGGCTCGTGCAGGGCACTGTGAACGGCTACGGAGAGCGCTGCGGCAACGCCAACCTGACTTCTATCCTGCCTGCCCTGCAGCTGAAGATGGGCTTCGAGGTGGTCAGCGACGAGCAGCTGGCCGGCCTCGCGTCCACAGCGCACTACCTGGACGAGCTCTGCAACGTCACCCCGAACCCCAACCAACCCTACGTCGGGCACAACGCGTTTGCCCACAAGGCGGGCATGCATGCCGCAGGGGTCGCAGCCGACGCGAGCACCTTCGAGCACCTCGACCCCGCCGCGGTCGGCAACCGGCGCGACATCCTGCCCTCGGAGCTGGCCGGCAAGGCGACGGTGCGCAGCCAGGCGGAAGGCGCCGGCCTGGAGATCGACGACGAGACGGCCGCGCGCGCGCTGGAGAGGCTGAAGGAGCGCGAGCACCTCGGCTATCACTACGAGGCGGCTCCGGCCTCCTTCGAGCTGTTGCTGCGACGCGTGGCGGGCGCCTACCAGTCGCTGTTCAGGCTGGAGAGCTTTCGCGTCACGACCGAGAAGCGCGCCGACGGCCAGGTCGAGACCGAGGCGACGATCAAGGTCGAGGTGGATGGCGAGCGCTACGTGAAGGTCGCCGAGGGCAACGGTCCGGTCAACGCGCTGGACCGAGCTCTGCGCAGCGCGATCGTCGACCGCCACCCGCACCTGGCCGACGTCGAGCTGACCAACTACAAGGTGCGCATCCTCGACGAGACGCACGGCACCGAGGCGGTGACCAGGGTCCTGCTCGACTCCTCCGACGGGGAGCGGGAGTGGGGGACGATCGGTGTCTCGGAGAACATCATCGAAGCCTCCTGGGAGGCCCTGGTCGAGTCGCTGGAGTACGCATTTCAATCGAGATGAGCGGCGAGCCACCAGACACGGAGCCGCCCCCCATCCCCCTGGCGCGCCCGGAGCTGGGCGAGCGGGAAGAGGAGCTGGTCGCCGAAGTGCTGCGCTCCGGGCGCCTCTCGCTGGGGCCGGTGCAGGAGCGCTTCGAGCGCGAGCTTGCCGCCTGGCTCGGGGTCGATGACGCGGTTGCGGTGTCCAGCGGCACCGCGGCGCTTCACCTCGGCGTTCGGGCGCTGGGCTGGGGGCCGGGCGACGAGGTGTTGACCAGCCCTTTCAGCTTCGTCGCCTCCGCCAACTGCCTGCTCTACGAAGGGGCGCGGCCGGTCTTCTGCGACGTCGACGCGGAAACGCTCGACATCGACCCCGCGGCCGCCGCAGCCGCCGCCGGAGAGCGGACGGTCGGGATCCTGCCGGTGCACATCTTCGGCTACCCGGCGGCGATGCCGGAGCTGGAGTCGCTGGCCGCCTCCCGCGGCCTCGGCGTTCTCGAGGACGCCTGCGAAGCGCTCGGCGCGGTCGACTCCGAGGGCCGGAAGGTGGGTGCGCGCGGCAACCTCGCCACCTTCGCCTTCTACGCCAACAAGCAGATGACCACGGGGGAGGGGGGGATGATCGTTCCCACCGGCCCGGAGGCCGCCGCCCGCCTGCGTTCCGAGCGAAACCAGGGCCGCGCCGTCGACATGGGTTGGCTCGATCACGACAGGCTGGGCTTCAACTACCGGCTCTCCGAAGTTGCCGCGGCGATCGGCGTCGCACAGCTGGAGAAGCTCGACTCGATGCTGGAGCGCCGCTCACGGATCGCCGAGGCGTACGAGCAGGGCCTGGCCGGAATCGAGGGGCTGCGGACGCCTTCCGCCGGCCACGGCGCGGAGCGGCGCAGCTGGTTCGTCTATCCGGTCCGGCTGCCGGAGGGCGCCGACCGCGACGCGACGATCGCTCGGCTGGGGGAGCGGGGGGTGGCGGCCAAGGCCTACCTGCCGTGCATTCACCTCTTTCCTCACCTGCGCGAGCAGGGCTACCGGGAGGGCCAGTTCCCCGTCGCCGAGGGGGTCGCCGCTCGCTCGCTGGCGCTGCCGTTCTTCACCTCGATGAGCGAGGGCGACGTGGAGCGTGTCTGCCGGGCGCTTGCCGCGGCAATACGATCAGGCTGACTTCGATGTCCCGCTTCGGCAAAGAGCCCGACCCCCGCTTCTGGCGCCTCAACCGCTCGATCGACTTCGACTGGCGCCTCGCGCCCTACGACATCGACCAGTCCCGCGCCCATGCCCGGGCGCTGCGCGAGCTCGGCGTCCTCGACGCCGACGAGCTGGAGCGCCTCGACGGCGGCCTGACGGAGGTGGGCGCCGAGATGGAGCGCGGGGAGTTCGAGTTCTCCGGCGCCGACGAGGACATTCACATGGCGATAGAGCGGCGGCTCGGGGAGCTGATCGGGCCGCTGGCCGGCAAGCTTCACACCGGCCGCTCCCGCAACGACCAGGTCGCCACCGACGTGGCGATGATCGTCCAGTCGCACTCGCTGCGGGCGATCGAGCTGGCCGGCGCGGCGATGGCGCGGCTGCTGGAGCTGGCCGAGCGCCACCGCGACTGGCCGATGCCCGGCTACACACACCTTCAGCGCGCGCAGCCGGTCTACCTGGGTCATCACCTGCTCGCCTACTTCTGGATGCTCGGCCGCGACGTGCTGCGTTTCCAGTTCGCGCTCGACAGCGCCGGGGTGATGCCACTTGGATCGGGGGCGCTGGCGGGGGTCAACTGGGAGATCGACCGGCGCTCCGTCGCCGTCGACCTGGGTTTCGACCACGTAACCCCCAACTCGATCGACGGGGCCTCCAACCGCGACTTCGTCCTCGATTACCTGGCCGCTGCGTCGACCTGCGCCATGCACCTCTCCCGGCTTGGCTCGGAGATCGTGCTCTGGTCGAGCAGCGAGTTCGGCTTCTGCGAGCTGGACGAGTCGTTCTCTTCCGGCTCGAGCATCATGCCGCAGAAGAAGAACCCCGACTCTGCGGAGCTGTTGCGGGCCAAGAGCCCCCGCGTCGCAGCCGCCTACGCGACGGTCGCCGGCATGCTGCACGCGCTGCCGCTCACCTACGGCAAGGACATGCAGGAGGACAAGGAAGCGCTCTTCGACGCGATCGACACCGTCGAGCTGTGCCTCGACGCGACGGAAGGGATGCTCGCCGGGATCTCCTTCGATCGCGACCGGCTCGCCTCCGCATCGGAGGACGAGCTGCTGGCCGCCACGGAGATCGCCGACCTGCTCGTCCGCCGGGGCGTGCCGTTCCGGGAAGCTCACGGAATAGTGGGCGGCCTGGTTCGCGAGGCGCTGGAAAGCGGCAGGAAGCTGTCGGATTTCTCCCAGGAAGAGCTGCATGGCCATTCCGAGCACCTGGACGACTCCTACTTCGAGGTGCTGAAGCGCAGCAGCTGGTTGGAATCGAAGCGCGTCGAGGGCGGCACGTCTTCGGCGAGCCTCGAGAGGCAGCTGGCGCTGGCCCGAGAGACACTCGAGGCGGTGCAGGCAAGAGTCGACGCGGAGCGCGATTGAGCGAGCCGCTGGGGGCCGAGTTCTTCGCGCGCTCCGTGCACGACGTCGCGCGCGACCTGGTCGGTTGCACGCTGCTCTACGAGGGGCGCGGGGGAGTGATAGTCGAGACCGAGAGCTACGACCGCAGCGACCCGGCCTGTCATGCGTTCGGCGGCCGCACGAAGCGCAACGCGCCGCTCTTCGGTCCCCCCGGCCGCGCCTACGTCTACCTCTCCTACGGCATTCACAGCCTGCTCAACGCCGTCGCCGAGCCGGACGGCGAGGCGGCTGCGGTGCTGATCAGGGCGCTGGAGCCGACAGCCGGGGTGGAGGAGATCAGGGCGCGGAGGCCCGGCCGCGCCGAGCCGGACCTGTGCTCCGGCCCCGGCAAGCTGACCGAGGCCCTCGGCGTCGGCCTCGAGGACGACCGCGCAGATCTGGCGCGACCGCCGTTCGCCGTGCTCCCTCGTGAGGGCGGCTGGCGCGGAGTGGAGGTCGTCACCGGCCCGCGGATCGGGATCAGCAAGGGGATTGAGTTGCCGTGGCGCTTCTGCGCCGCGGGCAACCCGCACGTCTCCCGGCCTCGCCCCAGAGCGGGTCAGCCCGGCGAGGCACCGCCTGTGCCACCGCTGACACCGCCGCCGGGAGCGGGGGGCGGAGCCGGCGTCGCGGGGGTCGGCGGCGGGGCAGATCGTGCCGGGGGGCTCTCCGGGGCAGGTGGGGGCGGCGCCGAGGGGGCCGCCGGGGGCGGCCCGCCGCCATCTCCGTCGTCGGACCTACTCTCATAGGAGGAGCCGGCGTCCGGCGCCGGCACGGTCTCGGTCTCGACGCCCGAGGAGTCTCCCTCGTCTGAATCCGGCTTCTCGCTCGCCCGGTCGGCCGCCCGCTGGGCGGCGATCTCTTCCCAGGCGGAGACGATCGAGGCCCAGATCAGGGCAGGGAAGGTACCGCCGTCGACCGGCCCGCCCGCGTACTCGGTGGTCATCGGCGTGGTGCTGTCGGCGTAGCCGACCCAGACGCAAGCGGTGACTTCGTCGGTTGCGCCGCAGTACCAGGCGTCACCGTTGTTCTCGGTCGTCCCGGTCTTGCCCCACTGGCTGGAGTCGCCGATGTCGGCGTTCGCGCCGGTGCCGCTGCTGACGACGGTGTGCAGGATCGACTTCGCCTCGCTCGCGACATCCGGGTCGAGCACCCGCCGGTGGGTGGAGTCGTTGTCGCCGCTTTTGATCAGCCGCCCCTCGCTGTCGCGCACCGCGGTGTAGGC